>Ga0102832_1000879_pt1 | contig 31121 bp, 37 predicted proteins | sample EBPBio282013_DNA_FD_88942 | JGI IMG/M metagenome (GOLD analysis project Ga0102832, IMG submission 88942) | Wastewater treatment Type I Accumulibacter community from EBPR Bioreactor in Madison, WI, USA - Reactor 2_5/28/2013_ DNA (Illumina Assembly) | ecosystem: Engineered > Bioreactor > EBPR >... | reverse complement strand
CGGCCGGGCGACCGTCGATGTCGTGCTGAACTACTGGAGCGGCCTGTCGGCGCGTCCGCTGCGCGGTAAGTAGCGTCCGGGACGCAACCAAACAGTCATAAAAGACAAAACCCGCGAAGTGACGGCTTCGCGGGTTTTGAAACTTGTATCGGATGGTTGGCTAGAAGCCGAGGACGCCTTGCGGCTTCGCTTCGGCGACGGCATCGGCGGCGCCTTGCGCGACCTGCTTGGCCATTTCCATCGCTTTGTTGATCTTCTTCGCGACACGCTTAGCGGCGCGCTTCACAACCTTCTTTACGCTGCGGGCGGCCGACTTACGTGCAGCTTTCTTGGCGACCTTTTTTGCGACCTTCTTTGCGGCCTTCTTCGCCACTTTTTTCTTCGCGCCTTTCTTCACCGTCCGCTTCGGCGCCGCCTTTTTGGCGACCTTCTTCGCGGCCTTCTTCTTGGTCTTCTTACGAGCTGCCATTGTCCCCTCCAAATGGTTGTGGCGTTGCGTGGCCACACGCTAAACCGATTCCGCGCCCGAATGCTACTCGTTTCGGTGACGTTTGCCGAAGTTCGTTGAAACGATGCCGGCGATAATCAGGATGAATCCGGCAAGCCGGAGAAGGTCGGCGTTCGCGTCCTCCTGGCGCCAGAAAACCAAGTTGACCTGCACCGGCAACACGACCGCGCCGATAAACAAAAGGATATTGTTGAGCGCCAGGCCGACGAAGCAAATGGCGCTCCATAGCAGCAGCCTCACCCCCGTCCGGGCATATCCCTTTGCGAGTAGGAGAAGACGGATAAGGCCGGTGACGGCGCAAAGGGATAGATGGCGGACTGGTGCGTCATGAGCGTCTGCCTCGGCCTTTTTTTGAGCCGGAAGGCATCGACGAAGGAATGGATCTTCTCGTTCGGGGGCGGAGACGATCTGTTTGATCACGGCGAGGGGGCGCTCGGCGTACAGGCGGTGAAAGTAGCCAGGATCTCCTCGACCAAAGAGGTGGATGCCCACAGTCGGTCATTGAGGCTGGCGACCGTCCAGCTCTGGCCGGAGGCCGTTCTTCATCAGAACAAGAAGATCAAGCGCCCAGACGCTCTTGATGGCTGTGCGAAGGAACAAAGCGATATGCTCCGGGATCATGAGACGAGTCGTCCGAAGCGGTCGTCAAGCTCCGTCATATCGGTGCGGTGATTCTCCATTTTTAAAGGTAATAACGCGGGGCCGGCGACCGGAACGAGTCTCGGCGCGAGGGCATGATGCACCCCCGTTTTCCTTGATTGGAAACAAAATGTAGCGCGACTTGATTTTGCAAGCGGACGGGAAAATCCTATGATGACGTGAAATGCTTTCGTGCAACGCGTGAAAAATTCGGCCCGATCTCCCTCCGTGAACAATCCCTTTTCCATTTTAGGCCGCGCGAACCGCTTTCTCTCCTTCGCTGAAGCGGAATCCGTCGTACATCTTGGTAGCGCGTCGGCTACGGATTTCGGCGCGACCATCAAGATGATCAGCTGGAATATGTTCAAGGCGCGCCGCAAGGGCTGCATGCCGGATCTCACCAGCATGAGCGCGGGCGTGGAACTCGTGCTGCTACAGGAAGCGGTTCTGCACGGCGGTATCGCACAGCCATTTCACCTGGCCAGCGGTCTGGAATGGATTATGGCCGAGAATATCGGCGTCGGCGCCGGCGTGACGACGGGACCCAAAACGGGAAGCCGGGTCCCGTCGATTTCACGGCATGTGGTGAAGTCGCCCGATCGCGAGCCGCTGGTCGCGACCCCCAAGACTTTTCTCGTCACCAGCTATCCGTTCGCGGGCCAGACTCTCCTCGTGCTGAATGTGCACGCCATAAATCTGGTCTCGACCACGAAGTTCGCGCGTCAGATTGAGCAGATCATCGGCTCGGTGCACGCGCACAAAGGTCCCTGTATTGTTGCGGGGGACTTCAACACCTGGAACGAATCGCGTTGGCATCTTTTGCAGAAAGCGATGACGGCGCTCGGGCTGACTCGGGTTCCGGCTGCGGCGCCGCAGTGGCGGCATTTCAATCAGGTACTGGACCACGTATTTTATCGCGACCTCAAACTGGTGAACTCCCGCGCACTCCTCAATGTGAAGAGTTCGGATCACGTCCCGCTGTGGGCCGAGTTCGCCGCGATCGCCTAGCGGTCGAGAAAATCCCGGATGGCTGAGGCGGTAAACGCGTCCGTCTCGAGGGAAAGGCTCGGCTGGCTGAGCAGCCCGGCCGGGGGCGGCGCCGAAACAAGGATCAACTTGCGCACGACGTCGGGCTGCTGACGCGCCATCTCCACGGCGACGGCGCCGCCGTCGGTCACCGCCAGGACATCGACCATGCCGAGGCCGAGTTCGGCCACCACATCGAGCATGGCTTCGGCAAAATCGGCTGCGCCGGGGCGGCCTTTCAAGGGATCGGACATGCCCGTGCCCGGCAAGTCGGGCGCAATCACCGACCGTCCTCGGCCGATGTCGGACATGAACGCTTCAAAGGTTATGCCGGCGCCTTGAGCGCCGTGAATCAGCAAAAGCGGGCTGCGCGCACCGGCGGGGCCGGAACGCCGGTAATGGATCTGGCCGTCGCGTCCCCAAGCATAAGCGCGGTGCACCCGTCCGGGGATATCGTCTGAGCGGCTCATGGCATGTTCCCCCCGTTCGGGTGGAGTATGCCCCGCCCTATTCCAGGCGTCATCCAGGTACTATTGTTCCGCTACGGTTCCGAGGGCGTTTTGAGAGGGGCATTTCCGATGAAGGCGTATCAATTTTGGGCGAGCACGCTTGCGGTCTTTTTGCTCGCTGCGTGTGGGCCGGCATCTGACGAGGAAAAAACCCTCAATCTCTATATCTGGTCCGATTACCTGGCGCCCGACACTTTAGAGAATTTCACCAAGAAAACCGGCATCACTGTGAACGTGGACGTTTTCGATTCCTCCGAACTCCTGGAGGCGAAGATGCTCGCGGGAGGCTCCGGCTACGATGTCGTGGTGCCGAACGGTCCGGTGCTCGCGCGTTTCATCAAGGCGGGGATCGTCCAGCCGCTCGATAAATCGAAACTGCCCAATCTCGCGAATGTGGACACGGCGATCACACAGCGTGCGGCCGCGTCCGATCCAGACAATACGCACGGACTGGTCTACATGTGGGGTACCTCCGGCATTGGTTACAATCCCGCCAAGGTGAAAGAGGTTCTCGGCGCGGATGCGCCGGTCGATAGCTGGAAGTTGATCCTCGATCCCGCCTACGCCTCGAAGCTCGCCGCGTGCGGCATCTATGTGTTCGATTCGCCGGCCGATGTGTTTGAGCTGACGCTCGCCTATCAGGGCAAGGATCCGCATTCGACCGTGCCGGACGATTACGCCGGCGCGGCGGCCGCGTGGCAGGCCGTCAGGCCCTATATCTCCAAGTTCCATAACTCCGAATACATCTCGGCCTTGGCGAACGGCGATATCTGCGTCGCCATGGGCTATTCGGGCGATATTTTCCAGGCCGCCGACCGCGCCAAGGAAGCGGATAAAGGTATCGAGGTTGCGTACAGCATCCCGCAAGAAGGCGCCGTGATGTGGTTCGACTTCCTGGCCATTCCCAAGGACGCGCCGCACGCTAAGGCGGCACATGCCTTCCTCAACTACATTCTTGAGCCCGAAGTGATTGCCGCTGTCACGAATGAAGTCTTCTACGCCAACGCCAATGCCAAGGCCGCGCCCTTTGTCTCCAAGGAAATCCTCGAGGATAAGAACGTTTATCCCGCGCCGGAGATGATGCAGCGCCTGTTCCCTGAAACCGCGCCGTCCGCCGAAATCGAAACTCTGCGCACACGGCTGTGGAACGGCGTGAAAACCGGCACCTGATGTCCACCGTGATCCGCGTCGACGGCATCGCTAAATCCTATGGTGAGGTGCGCGCCGTCGATCATGTCTCTCTTGAGGTCGGCGCCAACGAGTGTTTGGCGCTTCTTGGCCCATCGGGGTGCGGCAAGACCACGCTTCTGCGGTTGATGGCCGGTCTCGAAACGCCGGATGCCGGTACCATTGCGATCGACGGCGCCGACATGACCCGGACACCGCCCTATGGCCGTCCGGTCAACATGATGTTCCAGTCGTATGCGCTGTTTCCGCACATGACCGTTGCGGACAACGTGGCGTTCGGATTGAAACAGGATCGCCTTGCGCCCTCGGAGGTCGAGGCGCGGACAAAAGAGGCGCTCGCTGCCGTCGAGCTGGAAGCGCTTGGCGCGCGAAAGCCCCACCAGCTGTCGGGGGGGCAACGCCAGCGCGTCGCGCTTGCGCGCTGTATCGCCAAGCGCCCTAAGGCGCTTTTGCTCGATGAGCCCATGGCCGCGCTCGATAAGCACTTGCGCGAGCGCACCCAACTGGAACTCCTCGCCTTGCGCCGCCGCCTTGGGATCAGCTTTGTCGTCGTGACGCACGATCAGGACGAAGCAATGACAATGGCGGACCGCATCGCTGTCATGGACAAGGGACGCATCCTGCAGATCGATACCCCGCGCGCCCTCTACGAGCGCCCCGCGACGCAAGGCGTCGCACGCTTCTTTGGCGATATCAATCTATGGCCTTCGGGCCTCGTCGTGCGGCCGGAGCGCATCGCCTTGTCACGCGCGTCGGGCGACATGGAAGGCGTGGTGATCGACATCATCTACCGCGGGACCGCCACGACCTATCTTGTACAGACTGCGGAACTCGTGGTGCGTGTTCTGCGCCAAAATACCGGCGGTGACGATGACGCCCAGAAAGGCGACAAGGTGTTCCTCAGTTGGCCGGCCGACGCCGCGCGGATGCTGTCAGCGTGAACGTCCAAGCGAAAACCTCGCTTTTTGCGGTGTGGCTCTGGATTGGGCTGGTCCTTCTGCTGCCGTTCGCCATTGTTCTCAAGATCAGTTTCGCGACCGCGCAGCTCAGCGTGCCGCCGTATGGTCCGCCGTTGACCGGCGCGAACTACGCCGCGCTGGTGGGCGACGGTCTCTACGTCAGGGCCTATCTCGGCTCCCTGCGCATCGCGCTTGTGTCCACCGCGCTGACGCTCCTGCTCGGCTATCCCATGGCCTATGCGATCGCGCGCGCGCCCGTGCGCTGGCGGCAGATTCTCCTCCTGCTCGTCGTGCTGCCGTTCTGGACGTCGTTCCTTGTCCGCATCTATGCCTGGATCGGCCTTCTCCGTCCCACCGGGTTGATCAATCTCGTCCTTGAAAGCCTTGGCGTCATCGCCGAACCCCTGAGGCTCCTCAACACCGATGGCGCGGTCTATCTCGGTATCGTCTACGCCTATCTTCCGTTCATGGTGCTGCCGCTTTACGCGCGGCTCGAAAAGCTCGATCCCGCCTTGCTCGAAGCGGCGGCAGATCTTGGCGCGAGGCCCTGGAGCACATTCCTGAAGATCACGCTGCCATTGTCGCGACCCGGCGTCATCGCCGGCTGCCTCCTTGTCTTTATCCCCACGGTGGGGGAGTTCGTGATTCCGGAACTTCTTGGCGGACCCGATACGCTCATGATCGGGAAAGTCCTCTGGACGGAATTTTTCACCAACCGCAACTGGCCCATGAGCGCGGCGGTCGCCGTGATCCTGCTCGCTGTCTTGGTTCTGCCGATCATGTGGTTCCAGGCGGCTCAGAAAGAGGAGGCGCGGGCATGATCGCGCGCGTCCTGCTCGGCGTTGGGCTCGTTTTTCTTTATCTGCCGCTGCTGGTGGTGATGGGCTACTCCTTCAACGCCTCGCGCCTTGTGACCGTATGGACTGGCTTTTCCACGCAGTGGTACGGCGAGTTGTTCGCGGACCGTCAAATTCTGCGCGCCGCCGGCATCAGCTTTATCGTGGCCGTGATCTCCGCGAGCCTCGCCACCGTTCTCGGCACGGCGGCGGGCTATGCGCTCGCACGGTTCGGCCCTTTTCGCGGACGCTCGATCTTCGCCGGAAGTCTCGCCGTGCCACTGGTCATGCCGGAAGTGATCACGGGGCTCGCCTTGCTCCTGCTCTTTGTCGCTGCCCAGAGCGCGATGCCCTGGCTGCCGGGAAGGGGCATCGGCACGCTCATCGTCGCACATGCCAGTCTCACCACGGCTTACGTCGCGGTGATCGTGCAGGCGCGTGTTTCAGGAATGGCGCGGGACTTCGAGGATGCGGCCGCCGATCTCGGCGCCCGACCTGCGACGGTCTTCGTACATATCACGCTGCCGTTGATCGCCCCTGCGCTGGTGGCCGGGTGGTTGCTCGCTTTTGTGCTGTCGCTCGATGATCTGGTGATCGCAAGCTTCGTCTCGGGCCCGCAATCCACCACGTTGCCGATGGTGGTCTTCTCCAGCGTGCGCCTGGGCGTGAGCCCGAAAATCAATGCACTCGCTACAATCCTGATTGCCCTGACGTTCCTGATGCTGGCGGCATCGGCCGCGCTCGCACGCAAACGCTCAAAATAGAAACGCCCCGCTTGGGGCGGGGCGTTTATCGAAATTCTGTTTTGCTCGTTCTGAACCTTGTTATCTCGTCGTCCTCCTATCGCTTTCCGTCGATCGAAACTTCGCCGCGTTCGATCTTTACGGTCGCATCGCCTTTGGCTTCGATAGACGTCGTGCCCGTGAGCACCACACAATCGGTACAGATGTTCGCGATAATTTGGCCCGCGCCGACCTTGATTGTTTCGCTTCTACCGTCGCTATGATTGATCGTGATCTCGCGCGGCGTACGATCCCGGTTCCGCACGTCGACAGCCTGCGCCGCCGAGATGCTCGCCGCCGTGGCCGCTAAAATGCCCCCCCACAAGAGTTGAACGCGCCGCACCTGTGCCGGCTCCGTCTCGCCCTTAAGCCCCGTTGTTTGCAGTGCAATATTTTCCATGGCTTAACAATCCGATCAAACGAATTTAAGCACCTGGTATGTTCGAAAAATTCGATATATCGCGTTAAACGGGTATCTTCAAAAACTTCCCCTAAGTCTTTGCAAATTATATAATTTAAGAGCGATTATTTTGGGATTTAGCGGGGTGCCTCATGACGATTCTCCTCCACGAACTGGCCCTCGACCGGGGAATTTTATCGTCCCCGTACTGCTGGATGGTCCGTTTCGCTTTAGCCCACAAGGGACTCGACTACGAAACGGCGGCGACAAGTTTCACGGGCATTCCTGCGATCGCCGGCGGCGGCCAGAAAATGGTCCCGGTCCTGGACGACGGCGGAACGCTGATCGCCGATAGCTGGGCGATCGCCGAACATCTCGAAAGCGCCTACAGCGACCGGCCTTCGTTGTTTGGCGGTGCGCAGGGGAAGAATTACGCCCGCTTCGTGCTCGCGACATTCGGCGCCAATGTCATGCGGCCCGCCATGCGCGTGGTGATGAACGAGGTCTTCAAGAGGGTCCAGCCGCAAGATCGCGCCTATTATCAGGAAAGCCGTAGCCAACGCATCGGCATGTCGATCGAGGCGTTCACTTCCGCGCCGCTCGCCGAGCGTCTCGCGGGATTTCGCACGGCGCTGGAGCCGGTGCGCGCCGTGGTGAAGGACCAGACATTCCTGGCGGGCAACACGCCGATGTACGCCGACTATATCGCGGCCGGTATTTTGCTATGGGCGCGCGCAGCGTCGCCCGAACAAGTGCTGGCGAAGGACGACCCCATCGTGCCGTGGTTCGAACGCATGCTTGCGCTGTACCCGCGCATCACCAAGGACAGCACGCGCACCTGGGACGGGCCCTAGGGATATCGGTGAAGAAACTTCTTTCGCTCGTCTACCGTTGCGCGCCGGTCTGGGTGACGCGCATCCTGCTGCGCAACGTCAACACCACTTTCAGCATGGGTGTGGTGGGCGTGTTCTTCGCTGCAGATGGCACTGTCCTGGTTCAGCGTCACGTCTACCGGCATCAATACCCCTGGGGTTTGCCGTCGGGCTTCTTGAACGCGGGCGAGGCACCGGAAGACGGCGCCGTGCGCGAACTCAAGGAAGAGGCCGGCCTTGATGGCCGCGCCGAACACGTCATCGGCATTTATCATATTCATCCGAGGCATCTTGAATTCGCGGTGAAGGGCGCGGTGGATCGCGCGCAACCCCCGCGTCTCAGCCACGAGATTTTCGAGCTGGCCTTCGTTTCGCCCGACGCTTTGCCCGAGGCGATGCCGCCCGAGCAAAAGGCCATGGTCCGGCGCGCGGCCAGTAAAGACCTTGCGCTCAGGACAGGTGTCGATTAGGTAGCCCGTTATGGCAAAGATCAATGTGACAACCCGCGCCGGGAAGGCGATCGCGCTTGAGGGGAAGGTCGGTCATACCCTCATGGAAAACCTGCGTGACAACGACCTCGACGTGGAAGCGGCGTGCGGCGGCTCCTGCTCCTGCGCCACCTGTCATGTTTTCATCGACGACGCGTGGTTGGACAAGCTGCCCAAGCGCACTGACGACGAATCCGAGCTGGTGGAACAGACCACGTTCTACAAAGGCAAAAATTCGCGTCTGTCGTGCCAGATCAAATTCACCGAAGCTTTGGACGGCATCACCCTGACGGTTGCTCCGGCCGAGTAGGCGCATTTTCCGCAAGAGTGGAAGCCGGTTTTGCGTAGAAAATCCGGCCGATAAAACCTAATCGCCGCGCCAGCGACGGTGCATCCAGAGCCACTGATCGGGCCGTTCGCGGATCCAGTTTTCCAGCTTACCGTTGATCTGTTTCAACGCATTTAGAACATCAGCATCGTGATCGTCCGTGGACGCGAAGCGCCACGGCTTTTCGATGCTCACCTTGAAACGCGCGCCGCCGAGGCGGATCACGCGGATCGGAAACACTGGGCAATCGAGGCGCAGCGCGAAGCTCGCGATGGCCGGCGCCGTGGCCGCGGGCCGGCCAAAAAACGGGACATCGATGCCCGAACTCAACTTCTGGTCGACCAGCATCACGACATGGCCACCCTGCTTGAGATCGCTGAGCACAATGCGCGCGCCTGCCGGGCCTTTCGGCGCGAGGCCCGCGACACCGCGCAGCCGCACCTCGGCAATCATCTCATCGACCAGCGGGTTGTTCGCCTTGCGGTACACCGCCGTGATCGGTTTGGTGTGGATGCGTAAAGCGTCGAAGATCAGCTCCCAGTTGCCGAGATGGCCCGTCATGAGAAGGGCGGGCTTGCCTTCGCGCGCGAGGGCCGCAAGTTCCTCATGGCCCTCGATGATGACGCGGCTTTCCAGTTTCGGGATGACCGCGTATTCCATCATCGTGCGGCCGAAATTCGCCCACGCGCCCATGAGTATCTTTTCCCGAGCGGGCGCATCGTGTTCGGGCAGCGAACGTTCCATGTTGCGCGCGGCGATCTTGTGCGCGCGAGTCAGCGGACCAACGTTGCGCCCCAACCAAGCGCCGAAGCCGGAGACGGCATCCACCGAGAACAGCCCCAGCACCGCGAGCATCGTTCGTGCCGCCGCCGCTTCGAGGCGGTAGCGGATGGGGTGTTTTAATGGGGTCGACTGTTCGGACATTATGGGCGACTTATAACGTCTTCGACGTATCCGCGGGAGTTGATAACGTGCGCCTGTTGCAAGTCCTCGCCGGCGGTCTGTATGGCGGGGCGGAACGGTTCTACGAGGATCTCGTGCTCGGCCTTGCGAAGGCCGGCCTCGATCAGGCGTGCGCGATCCGCCCCTTTCCCTTGCGCGCGGCGCGTCTCTCGGCCGCCGGCTGCCGGGTGAGCCAATTCATGTTCGGCGGCGTCTTCGACATTTTCACCCGTATGCGTCTCGCCAAGCTCGCCAAGCTCGAAGGTCCCGATGTAATCCTTGGCTGGATGAACCGCGCCTGCGCCATTCTGCCCGAGGGGCCGTGGGTCAACGTCGGGCGGCTGGGCGGCTATTACAGCCTCAAGTACTACCGGCGTTGTCATCACCTTGTCTGCAATACGCCCGACATCCGGGACTATGTGATCCGCGAAGGCTGGCCTGTCGAGCGCGCGCACTACATCCCTAACTTCACGCCGGTGGAAGAAGGACCGCCCGTCGATCGCGCGGCGCTCGATACGCCCAAGGACGCTAAAGTTCTTCTGATCCTCGCGCGCTTGCACAAGGTGAAGGGCATCGACGTTGCGATCCGCGCGCTGGCGTCCATTCCCGAGGCAATTCTATGGATCGCCGGCGAGGGCGCGCTCGAGGACGCATTGCGCGACCTTGCCGAGCGCGAAGGCGTTGCCCATCGCATCCGTTTCCTCGGTTGGCGCGACGACCGGTCGGCCCTCCTGAAAGCCGCTGACGTTTGCCTCGTTCCTTCGCGCTTCGAACCATTCGGGAACGTGGTGGTCAATGCCTGGGCGCACGGCGTGCCATTGGTAGCAGCGGCGAGCGAAGGGCCCGGGTTCCTGGTGCATGAAGGCGACGATGGCTTGAAGGTGCCGGTCGACGACGCGGCGGCTCTGGCGAACGCAGTCAACAAAGTCCTCGTCGATAGCGCGTTGGCGGGCAAGCTTCGGGCGGGCGGTTTCGAGCGGGTCCGCAAGGAATTCTCCGAAGACGCCGTGGTTCAGCGCTATATGGACCTTCTTGCGACGGTCAGGCGTTGAGTTTGCCGGACTTTTAAAGACAGGGCATAGTGACGCCGGCATGCAGGCACAGGCGCAAGCACCTAGCGGCAATACCCCCGATGCGGATAGCAAGCCGCAAGGGGAGGAGCGCGATCATCTTCTGCTGATTGCCGAGATGACCCGCGAGTTCGCGGCCGCCAACGATTACAAGGCGGTGGCCCACACGGCGCTTGAGCGCATCACCAAGTACATGAGCGCCGAGGCGGCTTCGCTCTTCCTGCTGAGTGATTCCGGCGACAGCCTCGTCTGTGTGGCCTGTTATGGCCCGGTGGATATCACCGGCCTGTCGATTCCCGCGACCACGGGGGTCGTCGGCCGTAGCGTGATTTCGCGCAAGGGCCTGCTGGTGCGCGATGTGTCCCAGGATAGCGATTTTGGCGCGGCGGTGGACGCGAAGACGGGCTTCACCACGCGCTCCCTGCTGGTTGCGCCTCTGGCCATCGGCAAGGAATGCCTCGGCGCCATCGAGATCATCAACCGTACGACGGGTGACGGTCTGTTCAGCGACGAGGACATGTTGCTACTCGAAACGCTCGCGCGCGCGGCCGCGCTCGCGATCAACAACTTTCGCCTCACACATAAAATCGTCCAACAGGAACGCGACCGGCACGAGCTGGAACTTGCCGCCGAAATCCAGCGCGACCTTCTGCCGCAGGCTTCGACGCGCGATTTTCCGATACACGGGATCAATATTCCCGCGCGCTCGGTTTCGGGTGATTTCTACGACATCATTACGCTTCCCGATGGACGGATCTGGTTCAACGTGGCTGACGTTTCGGGCAAGGGCATGAACGCGGCCCTGCTCATGGCTAAGACCTCGAGCCTGTTCCGCTGTCTGGCTAAAAGCGCGGAGAATCCGGGACAGTTGCTGTCCGCGATCAACAATGAGCTCTGCGAAACCAACTCGCATGGCATGTTTGTGACCATGGTGGGCGGCTTGTTCGATCCCGCCATCGGCATGGTGCGGCTAGCCAACGCCGGCCACGAGCCGCCGCTGCTGTTCGATGCGCGCACCGAACGCTTCACCGCCGTTCAGGCCGATGCGCCGCCCCTGGGGATCGCGCCCGATATCGCGGGCTCCGATGGATTCCCGGTGCGTGAAATCTATCTCGGGGGCGGGACACTCTATGTGTTCACCGATGGTCTGACGGAAGCTACGACCTTCGGCGGAGGCATGCTTGGAATTGACGGTGTGCGGGCGCTGATCCGCGATCACGCCGACCAGTCCCCGGATTTACGTCTGAAAAGCATCGCCGGCGCCGTTAAATTGCCCGGGCAATCCTTACGCGACGATCTCACGCTGCTGGTGGCCGAGGACATGGCCATCGGGCCCATGGGCGCGAAGCCGCCGGCGGAATCGGTGGATACGCCGGCGGATGAACAAATACTGCGTATTCGCGTTCCTGGCCGGGCGGACCGCCTCAAGCTGATCCGCGCCGCCACGGAGCAGGCCGCGAAATTCATCGATGCGCCCGAAGCCTGGACATTCGATCTCAAGATGGCCGTGGATGAGGCGTGCCAGAACATCGTGCGGCACGCTTATAAGAATAGCCCCGATGCCGGCGATATCGTCATCGACTTCCGCCGCCGCGGCGGGATTTTGGAAGTGGATATCATGGATTTCGCCGAGGCGGTTGATCCGGAGACTATCCGGCCCCGCGACATCACCGAGATCCGTCCCGGCGGACTGGGGGTTCACCTGATCAAATCGGTGTGTGACGAAGCCAACTTCGTGCCGCCGCCGCCCGGAGTCGGCAACTTATTTAAATTGACCAAACGCCTCCCACCCAAGATACAGTAGCGCTGGGGAAACGCATTAAATGTCCTACGAAGTCAAAAACGTGAATGGCGCCGCCGTGGTGGCGCTGACCGGTGATGTTGATTTGCAGACGTCGCCGCAGGTGCGCCAGAAGCTCCTTGAGAGCCTCGAGCAGTATAAGCGCATCGTCGTGGACCTCTCGGCGGTGAATTACATCGACTCATCCGGCGTGGCCTCGCTCGTCGAAGCGTTCCAGGTCTCGCGCAAGAAGGGCTCGACTTTCTCGCTGGCCAACGTGTCTTCGGCGGCGATGCGCGTGCTTTCGCTTGCCCGCCTCGACAAGGTTTTCACCATCCATCCGTCCGTCGAAACGGCGCTCGCGCAGGGGTAATCAATGTCCGAGGCGGGGGATCGCGCAATACCGACGAGGATTGCAGAGACCCTCGACCGTATGGGCCGGTCCGCGGTTGGCGGCATTGCCGAGGTCGGTCTCGGCGCCATTCTTCTCTGGCAAAGCGTCTATTGGGTTGTCCTCGGCCGCCACCGCGAGCAGCCGGTGCGCATGGCCGCGACCTTCGAGCGCTGCATGGAAGTCGGCATCCGCGCGCTCCCTATCGTCACCATGTTGTCGGTCACGATGGGCGTGATGTTCGCGATCCAGGGAATCTATACGCTCCGCGTCTTCGGCGCCGAGGAACAGGTGACGATCGGCCTGGGCATCTCCATCGTGCGCGAATTCGGTCCGCTCCTCACCGGAATCATGGTCGCCGGCCGCACCGGCTCGTCGCTGGCGGCCCGCATCGGTACCATGCGCATCAGTCAGGAAGTCGATGCGCTCGAGGTCATGGGCATCAACCCGGTGCGCTTCCTGGTGGCGCCCGCCCTCATCGCCATGGTGGTGATGGTGCCGCTCCTGACCCTCTGGGCCGACCTGATGATGCTGACCGGCGCTGGTTGGTATGTGTCCGTCGATATGGGGATGAGCTTCGCCGCCTATACCCAGCGCATCATCGATGTGGTCGAAATCGATGATTTGATGCACGGCCTTTCCAAGGCTTTCCTGTTCTCAATCCTCATCACCCTCGTCGGCGTGATCAATGGCGCAAACGTCAAGGGCGGCGCCGAGGGCGTCGGGCGCATGACCACCCGCTCGGTGGTGCTGTCCATCAGCGCGATCATCGTCACCGACATGATCTTCGCTTTCATCACGACGCGGTCATGAGCACTCGGGCATGAGCACTCGGGCATGAGCACTCGGGCATGAGCCACGCAGCGGAAAAGCGCGATGATCGTCCGCGGCCCGATCTTTCGGGCGCGCCGAATGTCATCGAGGTGAAGAAGCTCGTTACCCATTACGGGGCTCGCGAGATTCTTCACAAGATCGACTTCGGCGTCCGCGAGGGCGAGATCATGGTGATCATGGGCGGTTCGGGCTCGGGTAAGTCCACGCTGCTCAACGCGCTGCTTGGTCTTCTGCGGCCCACGAAGGGCTCGATTCACATCCTGGGCGAGGATCTGACCCAGATCTCGGACGTCGAGAAGACGCTTCTGCGCCGTAAGATCGGCGTGGCCTTCCAAGGTGGGGCGCTGTTCGGCTCTCTCAACGTTCTTGAAAACATCATGCTGCCTTTGCGCGAGCATACGAAACTCGACGTGAACACGATGCGCATCATGGCCCGCCTCAAGATGCAGGTGGTCAGTCTTGCGGGTTTCGAACATCTAAACCCCTCCGAACTCTCGGGCGGCATGATCAAACGCGCTGCATTCGCGCGTGCCGTGGTCATGGACCCCAAGATATTGTTTTGTGACGAACCGTCCGCCGGCCTTGATCCCATCGTGGCGGCGGCGATCGATGAACTGATCTTGAATCTCAGAGACGCCATGGGCATGTCCGTGGTGGTCGTGACCCACGAACTGGAAAGCGCCTTCCGAATCGCCGATCGCATTTGTGTGCTGGATAAGGGCGATATTCTGATGACAGGCACGGTGGATGAGATACGATCCAGCACGAACGAACGTATTCAGAATTTGCTGAACCGGCGGACCGAAACCGAGACGCTGGATCCAGAGGAATATTTGAAACGCCTGACGGCGGCGAACGACTAAAGAGATTGCCGGGGGTGGCGTCGCCGTCCCAAAGGTCGCTAGAGCGTGTTGCATGCACTTTGCGGGCTTTGGGATTAATCGCGACGCGGCGGATATGAATTTTAGTGTGATGGACGTGAAGTTCCTCGTCTGAGTGTGCGGCCGGCGCCGCGAGGAACTTCACGTCCACCACACCCGAGGGGACGAGATGCAAGACAGCCGGATCAACTACGTGGTGGTGGGCGCGTTCGTCACAGCGATGCTGGCGGCGTTCGTGGTCATCATCTCCGTGCTGGCCGGTTCTTCGGGCGACACCGACGAATATTTCACCGTCTACGACAACGTCGGTGGCGTGAAGCTGGGCACCCTGGTCTTCTATGAGGGTTATCAGGTGGGCCAAGTGGACGAGGTACAGCCCATGGGCGAAGGCGCCCAGGTGCGTTTCAAGGTCGTCATGGCCGTCCAGGAAGGCTGGAAGATCCCCAAGGACAGCATCGCCCGTGCTCAGGTTTCGGGCCTGCTCTCGGCCATCGCCATCGACATCCGCGGCGGCAAGAGCACGGAGATCCTCAAACCCGGCTCCGAAATCGAAGGTGTCGAAGGCACCAATATCTTCGCAACGCTTGCCGACATCAGCGCCGAGTTCAGCGATCTCTCCGCCAACTCGATCAAGCCGCTGATCGCGAGCCTGAACAAATACGTGAACGCGTTCGGTGCGACGACGATGAATCATCTGCCGGCGTTGATGGACAACCTCGAGAAGTTGAGCGCCACGCTCGAGCGCACTTCGGGTCTCGTTGAAAAGGATGTCCTTAAGCCGGAGAATCGCGCGCATTTCGACGCAATCCTCGCCAACCTCACGCAGGTTTCCGGCGATCTCAAGGAGACGAGCGCACTCCTCAACACGTCCATCACCAACGTCAACGCCATGGTCGAAAACAATCAGGGCAACGTGAATGAGGCGATGCGGAACCTGCGCTATACGCTCGACACGTTCTCGCGTTATGTGGACGATATCTCGCAGAACATCGATGCGACCGCGCGCAACATGAGCGAGTTCAGCCGCTCGATTCGCGCCAATCCGGGTGTGCTGCTGTCGGGCAAGGATGCGCCCGATCCGCCCCAGGGAGCGCCCAAGTGACCGCCCCGTTACGCGCCGAAATGAACCGGCGTCTTGTCGTTGCCGGGCTTGCGGCCTGTGCGCTCGCGGCCTGCGCGGGCGATCCGCCGCCGCCGGAGACGTTCTATCGCCTTGGCGCCCCCGCGGCCGTGCAGCCGCTCGCGGGCGGACCGATCAAGGGCATCGTCGATGTGTCCCAGGTGCGCACGCAAGGCGTCGTCGGCGGGCGTGCGATCCTGTACCGCAGCGCGCCCGATCAGGTGATCGCCTACCACTATCATGCGTGGCAGGAGCCGACCGGCGTGATGATGCAGCGCGCGCTGCTCGATGCGCTGCGCGCCGCCCATGCCTTCGAGACGGTTGCGACGCCCGAGATGCGGCTCGACCGCAATTTCGAATTGCAAGGCGACCTTCTCAGGCTCGAACATGTGCTGTCGGGCGGCGGCGGAAGCGTGGTGGTCGAGATCGAAATCACCCTGCGCCGGATCGCGGGCAACCAATCGCTTCTGATGAAGACCTATCGGGCCGAGGAGCCGGCCGGGACCACCGTGGCCTCGACCATCCCGGCCTTTACCCGCGCGGTCGATAAGATCACGGCCGGGCTCCTCGCCGACCTCGCGGCCCTGCCGAAATAGGCATAAAGCCAAGTAATTATGGCCTTTTGCGCGGGTTGCCGGGGTCCGGCCCCCCGCGTAGTATCCGCGCGTTCTCGAAATGGAGCTTTGCCTTTTGCGTTATGTGAGCACCCGCGGGCGCGCGCCCACGCTCGGTTTTGACGATGTCCTTCTGGCCGGCCTCGCCACGGATGGTGGCCTTTATGTGCCCGAGACCTGGCCGCAGTTTTCCGCCGCCGATTTCGCGTCCTTCGCCGGCCTCGACTACCCGGCGCTGGCGGCGCGCGTCATGGCGCCGTTCGTCAAAGGCTCGGTGCTCGAAAATAAACTCGAGGCGCTGACACGCCGCGCGTACGCTTCTTTCGCGCATACGGCCGTGGCGCCGATGACTCAGACCGCGGCCAACGAATGGCTGCTCGAGCTATTCCATGGCCCCACCCTCGCGTTCAAGGACTTCGCCCTGCAGTGCGTCGGGCTGATGTTCGACGAGGTGCTGAAGGCGCGCGGTGCGCGCGTCACGATCGTCGGCGCGACGTCCGGTGACACGGGTTCGGCGGCGATCGAAGCCACCAAAAACCGCGACGCTATCAATACCTTCATCCTGCATCCGGCGGGGCGTACCTCGGAAGTGCAGCGCCGTCAGATGACGACGGTGGATGCGAAGAACATCCACAACATCGCGATCGAAGGCACCTTCGACGATTGCCAGAACATGGTGAAGGCCCTGTTCGCCGATGCCAAGTTCCGCGACGACATGCACCTGTCCGCCGTGAACTCGATCAACTGGGCCAGAATTATGGCTCAAGTGGTCTACTATGTGTGGGCCGCCGTGCATGTGGGCGCCCCGCATCGGAAAGTCACTTTTGCCGTGCCCACGGGCAACTTCGGCAATGTGTTCGCCGGTTTCGTGGCGAGCAAGATGGGTCTGCCGGTGGAGCGCTTCGTTGTTGGCTCCAACGCCAACGACATCCTCACGCGCTATTTCGAGACCGGAGCCATGACCGCCGCCGGCGTGGTGCCGACCTTGAGCCCGTCCATGGACATTCAGATCTCGTCCAACTTCGAACGCCTGCTGTTCGAAGCCGTTGGCCGTGACGGCGCCGCCGTTTCACGCATGATGGATCAGTTCAAGCAGAGCGGTAGCTACACGGTGGACGCGAAAGCGCACGCCGCCATGCTCTCGCAGTTCTCGGGCCAGCGTCTGGACGATACGGGCACACTCGCGTTCATCGGCGAGGTTTATAAGGCGAGCGGCTATGTGCTCGATCCGCACTCGGCGGTTGGTCTGTACGCGGCCCGCAACGCCGGACTCGAGTCGGCCATCCCCCGTATCGCTCTCGCCACCGCCCATCCGGCCAAGTTTCCGGACGCGGTCGAAAAGGCAACCGGAACAAGGCCCTCCATGCCGCCCGCCCTCGCGGATCTCTTCCATCGCCGTGAGCACTTTACAACGCTTCCAAATGACCTAGATCAGTTACGGCGATTGATCCGCGATCGCGTTTCTCACTGATTTTTCCGTAAACTTTTAGGTCCGCATGTCCGTACAGGTCACTACTCTCTCCAACGGTCTGCGCGTCGTGACCGACCGCATGTCCTCCGTCGAGACCGTTGCCGTGGGTGTGTGGGTGGCCGCCGGAACGCGCCATGAAACCGCGGACGTGAACGGCATCTCGCATCTTCTCGAGCACATGGCCTTCAAGGGGACCGCGCGCCGCTCGGCCCAAGCCATCGCCGAAGAGATGGACAACGTGGGCGGGCAGCTCAACGCCTACACCAGCCGCGACCACACCGCCTATTTCGCGAAGGTGCTGAAAGAGAATTTGCCGCTCGCGGTCGATATCCTTTCGGACATTCTCCTGAACTCCACCATGGACGCCGAGGAACTCGCGCGTGAGCAGCATGTGGTGGTGCAGGAGATCTATCAGGCGGACGATACGCCCGACGACATCATCTTCGACCACCATCAGGCGACCGCGTTCCCCAATCAGCCCATGGGTTGGCCGGTGCTCGGCAAGGAACCGATCGTGCGATCAATTACGTCGGACCGCCTGAAGGCCTACATGGCCGGCAACTATGCCGCCGACAGCATGGTGGTCTCGGCGGCCGGCAACGTCGATCACGATGTTTTCGTGGCCCTGATCGAGAAGGCCTTCGGATCGCTGCCGAAGCATTCCGCCGTCAGCGAAGTGCCGAGCCATTATAATGGCGGCGACTACCGCGAGAAACGCAAGCTTGAGCAGGTTCATCTTGTGCTCGGCTTCGGCGGCCTCGCGTACGACGATACGGATTTCTACAATCTCGGCGCGCTTTCGACCCTGCTTGGCGAGGGCATGTCTTCGCGCCTGTTCCAGGAGATCCGCGAGAAGCGCGGCCTCGCCTATACGGTATACTCGAACACGCAGTCGTTCTCGGACTGCGGCATCTTCTCGATCTACATGGGAACGGGCCGCGCCGACGTGCCGAAGCTGATCCCGGTGCTGTGCGACGAGATCAAGAAAATCCACGACGGCGTGACCCAGGATGAGGTGAAGCGGGCCCGCGCGCAGATCAAGTCGGGTCTGCTCATGTCCCTCGAAAGCCCTTCGAGCCGTTGCGGCCAGCGCGCCCGTCAAATCATGATCTACGGACGGCCGCTTTCGACCGATGAGATCATCGCCAAGGTGGAAGCGGTGGACTGCGCCGGCATCACGCGCACCGCGGGCCGCATCTTCGCGAGCGCTCCGACCATGGCGGCGCTGGGTGAGCTGAAGACCTTGGAAAGCCTCGACGCGATCCGTGCGCGGCTGAACTAAAAGTTGCGGCGTAGTTCCGTTCGCCCGTTGCGCCGCGCATCCCATCACGCAAGCGGTTTGTTTTGGCTACGCGTGTCCGACGTCGGTGGATAGGCGGTGCGGCGCGATGCCGAGGCGCGCCAGCGCCAGCTCCCACTTGTGGTCATAACCTTCGGAGAACAGCAGGTCCAAGTCGGAGGGCACGGATAACCACGCGTTACGCTTGATCTCATCGTCGAGTTGGTTCGGGCCCCAGCCCGAATAGCCGAGCGCCATCAGGTTCTGGTGCGGACCGTACCCCTCAGCAATGTCCTTCAAGATTTCCGTGGTCGCGGAAAGCGCGACGTCTTCATTGACCATCACGGTGCCGTTCTTCTGGTAGTCGGCGGAATGCAGGACGAAACCGCGCTGCACTTCAACGGGCCCGCCGCGGTGTACATGGATCTGCGCGCAATTGTTGGAGCGCGCCGTGATCTTCAACTGACCGAGGATATCGGTGAAACGAAGGTCGTTGAGCGGCTTGTTGACGATCAGGCCCATCGCGCCTTCGGACGAGTGCGCGCAGACATAGATCACGGTGCGGTGAAAGCGAGGGTCGGCCATCGTCGGCATCGCGACGAGGAACTGGCCCGTCAGGTAACCCGAAGTCTGTAACATTGCTCTACCCATGGCGTCCTCTGACTCATGCATTTGATCGTCCTAACGCAGAGATGGGGGCCTCGGTTCGCATTCTCCAGCTACGCCGATATTTTACCTTAATTGGCGCGCGTTTTGTTCAGAAGATTTGTGAGCCACTTGTAAACGACGGGACTTAGGCGCGGAATTTCGCCGCTTCCGCGCGCGCAAGCTCATCGACACGCTCGTTTTCGATGTGACCGGCGTGGCCTTTAACCCACTTCCACGTCACGTCGTGCCCCAATCTTGCGGTATCGAGCGCCTGCCACAGGTCGGCGTTCTTCACGTCCTTTTTATCGGCTGTCTTCCAGCCTTTCTTCTTCCAGCCGTGAATCCATTCGGTGATGCCCTTCAGGACATACTGACTGTCGGTATAGACGATGACCGCACAGCCGCGCGTGAGCTTCGAGAGGCCCTGAATCACGGCCATCATTTCCATGCGGTTGTTGGTGGTCTGCGCTTCGCCACCGGCGAATTCCTTCTCGGCGCCCTTATAACGCAGGATCGCCGCCCAGCCGCCCGGCCCCGGATTGCCCAGGCACGCGCCATCGGTGAACAGCTCGACCGTGTTCGAGTCCGGCGCCGCCGAGTCCTTGGCCGGCATCAGGTCAGCCCGTACTCGCCGATACTTTTCACCTGGCGGTGAAAGTTCAGCTTGTGCAGATACTCGCGCGGGTCCTTCGGCTTCACGAGCGCGCCGGGCGGCGTGTTCACCCAGTCATAGAGACGCGTGAGCATGAAGCGGAGCGCCGAGCCGCGCGCGAACAGGGGAAGGAACTCTTTCTCCATTTCGGACAGCGGACGCACGGCCTCGTAGGACGCGAACATCCGGTTCGCCTTGGTGCTGTTGAACTCGCCGGTCGGCTCGAAGCACCAGGCGTTGAGGCAGATGGCGACGTCGTAGGCCAGAAAATCGGTGCAGGCGAAATAGAAGTCGATCAGGCCCGAGCATTTGCCGTCGAGGAAGAAGACGTTGTCGGGGAAGAGGTCGGCGTGGATCACGCCGGAGGGAAGACCGGGCGATGACCTGAGCGCCGGCCATGCGGCGCTTAAGGTTTCAAGCTCGCCGCGCATGAGGCCGGGCAGGCTGGGATCGAGCTTCGCCGCCGTCTCCTCGCTGATCTTACCGACGAGGGTGCGCCACCCCTCGACCGAGAGATTGTTCGCCCGCGTGCCCTCGAAGGAGAGCCCCGCGTTGTGGAGCTTGGCCATGGCGGCGCCGAGTTCGGCGCAGTGCTCGGCGGTGATGCGCCGCGGCCAGATGCCGCGCAGGAAGGTGATGATGGCGCCCGGACGCCCGGCGATGGTGCGCAGGGCCTGCCCGTCCCGGCCCTTGATCGGCACGGGGCAGGCCACGCAGCCCATCGTGGCGAGATGCTCCATGAAGCCCAGGAAAAACGGCAGATCCTTCGGGTCGACCCGTTTCTCATAGAGGGTGAGGATGTACGGGCCCCGGGTGGTCTCGATGAGGAAATTGGAGTTCTCGACCCCTTCGGCGATGCCCTTGCAGCTCACGATCTCGCCGATGTCATAGGCGGCGGAGAGGGCTTCGAGGTCGTCGTCGGAAACTTCGGTGTAAACGGCCATATTCTGTTCAGATGGCCCCCGCGGACGGATTGGGGGCGGCAAATACGATTAAGTGTGGGCAAGCCGGGGCCATAGAATCACAAAACCGATGAAAAAGCGCACTTTTTTCGTTCGGCCGTCATGGGCGTTATGCAGCTTCTAGAGCTTGCGCCGGGGTGCCCGGCGTGCAAATTTCGCCCCACTTTTAAGGGTTAACGCCTTCCCGGACTGGCTCTGCCGTATGCACATGTTTTCCGTTTCCCGCGCCCGCGCCCGCGTCCTTCTCCTGACGGGCGCCGCTGTCGCGCTTCTCGCGGCCTGCACGCCCGACCGCACCATCCCGCCGTGTCCGAACGTGCGCGTCGACAACGTGACCGCGAACCTCACGCAGTTCCGCGATGGTCCCGGCCGTGAAGTCAGCGATATCGCCTATCAGGCGGAGATCGTGAACTACAAGGGCACCTGCACCCAGGACCTCGACAAGAACAACGTCGAAGGCACCGCCGAAGTCGAAATGGAAATCGAGATGGCCATGGCCACCGGTCCGGCCGCCGCCGCCGGCGAGGTTCCGCTCTACTACTTCGTCGCCATCCCGCAGTTGTTCCCGGACGCCGCCGGCAAGCAGATTTTCGAAGTGCGCCGCAAGAGCCCGGGCGGGGCGTCCAAGGTCGAACGCTGGACCGAGCATGTCACGCTGACGCTGCCGGTGACCAAGACGCGTCCGTCCGCCGGTTACGACATCTATGTGGGCTTCCAGCTCACCGACGCGCAGCTCGCGTTCAACCGCACGCGTCAGCGGTAGTCCACGGCGATATAAGCCTGGCGATATCGAAGGCCGCGCGGCGCCCCCGCAGCGGCCTTCATTTTTGTTGCGACACTTGCGACAGCGACACTTGGTGAAATCTTTTCGGCAGGTGAAGGACTTAGGCGCCTTTCGCGGTGTTTGCGACACTTTGCGACACTTTGCGACACTTCGGTCTCCGGCCGCGTTCGGGCGCTCCGCGCCGCCGCGGTGCATGGGGCTTGATTCACACTTTCAAATAACACGCGAAACAACACGTCAAAGAGCCGCGTGCGCGAAGGCTAAATGCGCTGGCGTGAATCGTGCGCTTTTCCGCGTGAAAATTGGGGAAATTATTTGCGCGGCGCGCGAATTTTGTGCCCCACGAAAAATCGGAAATATGCATCGGGCGAGTCGAGATCGCAGGGGAATGCGAGACTAAAATGGGCCGCCCGCGGCGGCGCGGAAATCATATCAGATAAAAATTCGCGCGATCGTTGGTGTGCGGGGTGAGGGCCAGTTCGCGAAATTATATCTGATATGATTTCCGCCGGTGGCGGTCGAGAGGCCCTAACCGCACCCTTCCACGAGCTGCACGGCTTCGGCGTTGCCGGCGTGGGCGCCGGTGATGTTCGTGCCGTCGGTGACGTAGCGGATGGCGCGTTTTTTGTCGGGGGTGAAGACCGTCAAATACTGGGCGCCCGTCTCGTGGTCGTATTTGTGAGGCTGGACCTCGACGTTATCGCCGTAGGCCGCGAGGACCTTGGCGGCGGGATCGCCGAGGTGGAGGCCGTGCTCCAAGGGGACGGCGGCTTCACGCGCTTCGATCCTTTGCAGCACGCCGTCTTGGATCATGAGCGCGAGCCGTGGGCCTTCGTTGCTGTCGATGTAAAGGCAGGCGCCGGGATCGACGCCCTCGGGCGGCGTCATGCCGAACGCGGCGTGAAGTTCCTGAAGGGTCATGCCCATGCGAAAGGGCGCGATGCCGTCGGGGCCGAGAGACGGCGCGGCGGGCGCGGGATCGTCGCCGCAGGCGGCGAGGGCGAGCAGCGCGGCGGCGAAAAGAGCTCTCATAGACTTATCCACAGGCGAAAGCTCATTTGGTTATACACGCACAAGATATCCACAACATTCGGTGTGGCGCGGCGGCCCGTGCATTGACCCTGCCTTCCGAATCAGCCCACACTCTCATGACCTTATCCCCCCGTGGAAGAGACCGGCATGGCACGTCCGCCGGCGCCGAAGGAGCAACCGCCCTCGGAAACTCTCAGGCAAAAGGACCGCGGGGGATTGGTACTCTGGAAAGCAGAACGCGGACTCTCGTCCGTGGTTCTCACCGAAGATGTAAGCCGGTGCGTTTTCTCGAATGACACGGGAAAAACGCGAACTCCGGTGAATCTTTCAGGTTTTCCGACAGAGGGGGGCGCCGCGACAGATGGACTCTGAGTCCCTTTTGGGGAGTCCGTTTTGCTCCCGGGCGTGAACCTCTTTTTGGAGAACCGTGTGGCTGATCCGACTGGTCCCTTGAAACATACGCCGCTCGACGCCCTGCATCTGTCGCTGGGCGCGAAGATGGTGCCCTTCGCCGGTTACAGCATGCCCGTGCAATATCCGCTCGGCGTGCTGAAGGAGCATGTGCATACGCGCACGGAGACTGGATTATTCGATGTCTCGCACATGGGCCAGGGCGAACTGTCGGGCGAGGATGTGGACGCGGCGCTGGAAGCCCTGGTGCCCGGCGATCTCAAGAGCCTGAAGCCCGGCCAAATCCGCTACACCGTGCTGCTCAACGAAGACGGCGGCATCCTCGACGATCTAATGGTGACCCGCCCGGCCGAAGTGGGCAAGGAGCGCACGCTTTATCTGGTCGTCAACGCCGCCTCCAAGGATCAGGACTTCGCCCACATCGCCGCCAAGCTCAAAGGTAAGGCGATGCTGGTGCGTCACGAGGATGCGGCGCTCTTGGCGCTGCAGGGCCCGTCGGCGGCGAAGGTGCTCGCGAAATTCATTCCGTCGGCTGCGTCCATGGGTTTCATGACCAGCCGCGTGGAAACATTCGAAGGCGTGCCGGTGCGCCTGTTCCGCTCCGGTTATACGGGCGAGGACGGTTATGAGATTTCCGTGCCGGCGGATAAGTCCGAGCAGGTGGCGCGGCGTTTGCTGGCCGAACCCGGTGTTGCCGCGATTGGCCTGGGCGCGCGTGATTCGCTGCGCCTTGAAGCGGGCCTGTGTCTGTACGGCAGCGACCTCGACACCACGACGACCCCTGTCGAGGCCGGGTTGTCGTGGGTGATCGGCAAGCGCCGCCGCACCGAAGGCGGTTTCCCGGGCGCGGATAAAATCCTCAAGCAGTTGAGCGACGGCGCGGCCAAGACGCGCGTCGGTATCCAGCCGCTTGGCAAAGCGCCCGCGCGCGCTCACACCGAAATCCAAGATACGAACGGCAACAAGATCGGCGAGATCACCTCGGGCGGCTTCGGCCCCACGGTGAACGCGCCGGTCGCCATGGGCTATGTCGATTCCAAATTCGCCGCGCACGGCACCAAGGTGAATCTCATCGTGCGCGGACAGGCCCTTCCGGCCGAAGTCGCGCCGCTGCCGTTCGCGCCGCATCGCTATTTCAAAGCTAAGAACTAGGACTAGGGGAGAGTTTCATGAGCGTTCGTTTCACCAAGGATCACGAGTGGATCAAGGTCGATGGAAAAATCGGCACCGTCGGGATCACCCAGTATGCCCAGGCTCAACTCGGCGACATCGTGTTCGTCGAAGTGCCGGCGGCCGGTAAGGCGCTGAAGGCCGGCGGCGAAGCGGCGGTGGTCGAATCCGTGAAGGCCGCGAGCGAGGTCTACACGCCGGTCAGCGGCACCGTGAAGGAAGGCAACGCCGCGCTGCCCGACGCGCCGCAGACCGTGAACGAAGACCCGCAAGGCGCGGGCTGGTTCTTCAAGATCGAGCTGTCGAACCCCGGTGAGCTCGATGGGCTCATGGATCAGGCGGCGTATGAGAAATACGTGGAAGAGCTGTCGCACTAAGGGGCAACGAGCGCTGTGATGGATGGATTGCCCGCATGAAGCGGGCAATGACAAACAAAAACGTAGAGGATCGCGACGATGCGTTATCTACCTCTCTCCGAGACCAATCGCCGGGACATGCTGGCGGAGATCGGCGCGGGGTCCGTGGACGAGTTGTTCAAGGACCTGCCGAAGAAGGCTTTGGCATCGGCGCGGTTCGATCTGCCGAAGACCATGAGCGAGATCGAGGTGGAACGCGCGCTCGGGACCATGGCGGCGAAGAACATGAATTGCGCCGCGAGCCCCGCCTTCCTCGGCTGCGGCAACTACCGCCACCATACGCCGGCTTCGCTGGATTACATCATCCAGCGCGGCGAATTCCTGACGGCCTACACGCCGTACCAGCCGGAGATCAGCCAAGGCACGCTGCAGGCGATCTTCGAATTCCAGACCCAGGTCGCGCTCATCACCGGCATGGAAGTGGCCAACGCCTCGATGTACGACGGCGCGACGGCCTGTGCCGAAGCGGTGGCGATGGCGTGCCGCGTCACCAAGCGCAACCAGGCGCTGATCTCGGGCCGCGTGCATCCTCACTATAGGGATGTCACCAAGACCCAGATGAAGTTCCTGGACGTGGACGTCGAATGCCTGGCGCCGGACCCGTACGGCGTCGAGGACCTGATCGGCCGTCTCACGCCGGACCTCGCCTGCGTGGTCGTGCAGACCCCGGGTTTCTTCGGTCATCTGTCGGACTACACCGCGCTGGGCGAAGCCTGCCACAAGGCGGGCGTGCTGCTGGTGGTGTGCGTGACGGAACCTGTCTCCCTCGGACTCGTGAAATCGCCGGGCGCCATGGGCGCGGACATCGTGGTGGGCGAAGGCCAATCGCTGGCCGGTCCCATGAGTTTCGGGGGGCCTGGCGTCGGCCTGTTCGCGACGCGCGAGAAGTTCCTGCGCCAGATGCCGGGACGCCTGTGCGGCGAGACGACCGATGAAGACGGCCGCCGCGGCTGGGTACTGACCCTGTCCACGCGCGAGCAGCATATCCGCCGTGAGAAGGCGACGTCGAACATCTGCACCAACTCGGGCCTCATCGCGCTCGCCTTCTCGGTGCATATGACGCTGCTGGGCGAAGCGGGCTTCAAGCGCCTGGCCGAACTCAATCACGCCACGGCCTGCGATCTCGCCGACAAGCTCGAAGGCGTGAAGGGCGTGAAGCTTCTTCCGTCCGCTTTTTTCAATGAATTCGCGATCGCGCTGCCGAAACCGGCGGTGGACGTCGTGGAGGCGCTTGCGAAGAAGGGCGTGCTCGGCGGCGTGCCGGCCTCGCGTTTCTATCCGACCTATCCGGAACTCGCGAACGTCATGATCGTGTGCGCGACCGAGACCAACAGCGCGGAGGATCAGGTCAAACTTGTGACGGCGCTGAAGGAGGTGCTGTCATGACCTTGCCGGCCACCGCGAGCGGCCATAAGGGCCTCCAGTTCGAACAGAACCTGATCTTCGAACAAGACACCCCGGGCATGACGGCGGTCGACCTGCCGGCGCTGCCGACCTCGAAGCAACGCCTCGGCGACGTGAAGCGCAGCGGATCTATTGGGTTGCCGGGCCTCTCGGAGCCGGAAGTCGTGCGCCATTACACGCGCCTCTCGCAGAAGAACTATTCGATCGATTCCGGCTTCTATCCCTTGGGTTCGTGCACCATGAAGCACAACCCGCGCCTCAACGAGAAGATGGCGCGGCTCCCTGGTTTTGCCGAGATCCATCCGTTCCAGCCGGTCTCGACCGTGCAGGGCGCGATGGAGCTGATCGACACCACGGCGCGCTGGCTCACGGAACTCACGGGCATGGCGGCGGTGGCGATGTCGCCGGCCGCGGGCGCGCACGGCGAATTCTGCGGGCTGATGTGTATCCACGCCGCGCATGACGCGAACGGTCAGGCGCAGCGCAACGTCATCATCGTTCCGGAATCCGCGCACGGCACCAACCCCGCGACGGCGGCGCTGTGCGGCTACACGGTGGAATCGATCCCCGCGAACGATGAAGGCCGCGTCGATCTCGCGGTGCTGAAGGCCAAACTCGCCGAGCACGGCGATACGGTGGCGGCGGTGATGATCACCAACCCGAACACCTGCGGGCTGTTTGAACGCGAGTGCATCGAGATCGCCGAGGCGGTCCATGCGGCGGGCGCTTACTTCTACATGGACGGCGCGAACTTCAACGCCATCGTCGGCCGCCTGAAGATCGCCGATCTCGGCGTCGACGCCATGCACATCAACCTGCATAAGACTTTCTCCACGCCGCACGGCGGCGGCGGTCCGGGCGCGGGCCCGACGGTGCTGTCGGCGAAGCTTGCGCCGTTTGCCCCCGTGCCGATAGTGGTGAAGGCTGCTGAAGGTTACGCGGTCGAAGAACACGCCGGCTTCGGCGCGGCGAAACAGGCGCTGGGCCGCATGAAGGGTTACCACGGCCAGTTCGGTGTGTTCGTGCGCGCGCTCAGCTACATGATGAGCATGGGCGCCGACGGCCTGAAGCAGGCCTCCGGCGACGCGGTGCTGAACGCCAATTATGTCATGGCGCGTCTGTCGAGCGAACTCACCCCGGCCTTTGAAGGTCCGTGCATGCACGAGTGCGTGTTCGACGACCGCTTCCTGAAGGGCACGGGCGTGACCACGCTGGATATCGCCAAGGCGCTGATCGACGAGGGTTTCCATCCGCCGACGATGTACTTCCCGCTGGTGGTGCATGGCGCGCTGCTGATCGAGCCCACGGAAACCGAAAGCAAGGCGGCGCTGGATCAGTTCGTGACCTCGCTGCTGTCCTTGGCCCGTAAAGCCAAGGAAGGCCGCGCGGCGGAATTCCAGGCCGCGCCGCAACTCAGCCCGCGCCGGAGGCTGGACGAGACGAAAGCTCCGCGCCGTCCGGTGCTGCGCTGGACGCCGCCGGCGACCGACGGGGCGAAACAGGCGGCGGAGTAGCCCTCGCGTTCTGGCCGTCCTTGCGCCCGTCAGGGCGCGAGGATCCAGGGGTTTTCTGTTTTATAAACCAGAAAAGAGAAACCGCTGGGCCTGGGCCCTTTGGCGGGCGATGGCCCGGCGGTTAAATAATGCGCGCCTGAGCGCGCGGCTAAATGATGCGCGCCTACGCGCGCGGCCAATGACAGGGCGTGTGGGATCGCCGTTAGGCGGCCCCGCCTCATCTTAAGCCAACAAAAAAGCCCGCTGTCTCCAGCGGGCTTTTTCGTTTTTGTATCCTAGAAGGCTCTAATGCAGCTTGCCCGCGAGATCGCCGATGGCCTTTTCGGTCAGGGCGTCGCGCTTGGCGCCGTCGAGGCTCTTGGCGATGACGGCTTCCGCCGCCGCCAGGGCCGCGTCGACGGCGGTGTTGCGCACCTGGGTCAGGGCCTGGGCTTCGCTTTGGGCGATGCGTTGCAGGGCCTGTTCCTTACGGCGGGCGAGGGCGTGCTCGAGGTCCTTCTCGGCCTGTACCTTGAGGCGCGCAGCTTCAGCCTTCGCGGCGGAAATGATCTTCTCCGCTTCGGCCATGGCGTCGCGCTGCTTGCGCTGGTACTCGGCGAGAAGCGCCTGGGCGTCTTCGCGCAGCTTGCGGGCTTCTTCGATCTGCGTGCGGATCTTGGCCGCCCGGGCATCGAGACCGGACGTGACGGCGGCGGCGACCTTCTTGAAGGTCAGCAGAACCACCAGCACGAAGGCCAGCGCAACCCAGAACTCGGGATTGGAGAACATGTTACTTGGTCTCCTTCAGCGCCGCGGTCACGGCGGCGTCCAAGTCCGCTTGAGACGGAGAAAGGCCGGCCAGCTTGGCCACCACGTCCTTGGCCGTGTCCGCCGCGATGCCGCGCAAGGACGCGAGCGCGTCCTCCTTGGCCTTCGCGATACGGGCTTCGGCTTCGGCGACCTGCTTCCCCACGACTGCGGAGAGTTCGGCCGTCCGCGCGTCGGCGGTGGCTTTGGCTTCGCTGGTGACGGCGCGCATGTGATCGCCCGCCTGATCGCGGGCGGCCGCCATGGCCTTCTCGTAGGCCTGCACCGCCTGATCGGTCTCGCCCTTCAGCGCCAGCGCCCGGTCCAGGTCTTCCTGGATGACACGGGCACGCTGGTCGAGAACCTCGCCGATGCGAGGCACGGCAATCTTCGCGACCACCCAATAGAGGAGCGCGAAGGTCACCACCAACCAGAAGATCTGGGAGCTAAAGGTGGAGGGGTCGAACTGCGGCATGGCGCCTTAGCCTTCTTGTTAGTTGTCTCAGTCCTGCCGGATTAATCGAACAATTAACCGAACAGGATGATGAGCGCGATCACGAGCGCGAACAGCGAGGTCGCTTCCGAGAGCGCGAAGCCCAGGAACGCCGGGGTGCGGAGCGTGTCGGCCATGGACGGGTTACGGGCAACCGCGTTCATGTACTGCGCCCACACCTGACCCACGCCGATACCGCCGCCGAGCACGCCGATAGCCGCCAGGCCCGCGCCGATCATCTTCGCTGCTTCTGTTTCCATGGTAATTCCCCTTTCCGAGGTGAGTGAGTTGGAGTGATAGGTTGGTAATTGAACGGATTAATGCAGGTGGATCGCGTCGTTCAGGTAAATGCACGCCAGGAGCGCGAACACATAGGCCTGAATGAACGCAACCATGATCTCAAGGAACGTCACGCCGAAGACGGCGAGGAACGGCACCCAGCCGAAGGCGAAGCCCAGCGCGATGACAAAGCCGGCGAGCACCTTGAGGAGCACATGCCCGGCCAGCATGTTCGCGAACAGACGCAGGCTGAGGCTGAACGGACGGATGAGGTACGAGAACACTTCCAGCGGCACCAGGATGAAGGCCATCCACAGGGGCGTGCCCGGCGGCAGGAAGAGCGAGAAGAAGTGCAGGCCGTGGCGGGCGAAGCCGATGATCGTGACGGCGAAGAAGATGAAGAACGCGAGGGCCGCCGTCACCGCGATGTGCGAGGTGAAGGTGAACGCGTAGGGCATCAGGCCGAGGATGTTGCCGAACAGGATGAACAGGAACAGCGTGAAGATGAAGGGGAAATACTTCATCCCTTCCTTGCCGGTGTTCGAGACCACCATATCCTGCACGAAGGAGTACAGGAGCTCGGCGGTGGATTGCAGACGGCCCGGGACCATCGTGCGGGCCCGCGTCGCGCCCCAGAAGAGCAGCGCCGACAGGGCGATGGCGAAGGTCATGAACAGGGCGGAATTGGTGTAGCTGAGATCGAGCCGGCCGACCTGGATCGGGATCAGCGGCTTGATGGTGAACTGTTCCATCGGACCATGTTGTTCATGGGCCGCTTCGCCATGTTCCGCGCCGGTTGCGATGTGTTCTTCAGCCATCGTTCGTCCATGCCTTCAGAGCTAGCAGCTACTCGTCATCATCATCCCAGGCTTTCGGCGGCGCCTTAGGCGTCTCGGCCGTCTTGCCTGATGCGGCGTCCGCCGCGTCTTTCTCTCTCACCGCGCGGCCCAGGCCGATTTTCTCATCGAGGCCCCGGCTGACACGCAGCGTATTCATCACTCCGGCCGCGAAACCGACGGAAACAAAGGCCAATGTGAAAATCGGCATCGTTTCCAGCCAATTGTCGAGAAGCAATCCGATCCCGACACCCGCGAGCACGGAGACCAAAAGCTCGATGCCAATCCGCATCCCGAGGCCGAGCCCTTGTGACTGGGCCGCCTGCGACGCTTCCTTGGCGGCCTTCACCGCGCGCTCCTCGCGCACCACGGCAAGACGGGCCTCGACGCTCTCCAAACTTGGAGGGACTGGGCTCGGCTTGTCGTCACGGTCGGACATGGCTGAAGGGTCCTATTGAAAAGGCGGGCACCAGACAAAGCCCGCCGTACGTATCAAAAGCCCCCGCCCCCGCCAACCGCCGCCATTTCGCAGCGGTCCCGGAAAGCCCCGGAAACGTTGACAAAAACGGCTCTCGCAGCGCGATAAGCGCGCGGAACATATGGGGTGGGGTGGGGGGTGTCAAGGATATAGGTGGTATAGCTAACCCCTTGATTTCGCTGGGCTTAAAGCCCTGAAAAAGCGCGGTTTATTTCAAGAAGCCGGTGACCAGGCGCACGAAAGTGTCGGGGTCCTCCAGGTACGCTCGCCTTCTTCGTCCAGCGTGTCCAGTTCGACGCCAACCAGCGGGTACAGCGACGCGCTTTCGTTGAGGTTGAC
>Ga0102832_1000878_pt1 | contig 31156 bp, 29 predicted proteins | sample EBPBio282013_DNA_FD_88942 | JGI IMG/M metagenome (GOLD analysis project Ga0102832, IMG submission 88942) | Wastewater treatment Type I Accumulibacter community from EBPR Bioreactor in Madison, WI, USA - Reactor 2_5/28/2013_ DNA (Illumina Assembly) | ecosystem: Engineered > Bioreactor > EBPR >... | reverse complement strand
TGCCAACGAAGACCTGCTCCATGTCGGGCTTGCCGAGGACCATGTCCATGACCTTGCCACCGCAGGTACGCACACCGGCCAGCAGATCGGCCACCTCGTCGAAGGCGTCGAAGCCGAACTCGAGGGTGTTGCCTTCGGCCCTGAGCAGCTTGCCGGCCAGCGGCCCGACCAGGGTGATCGGTTCCGCCAGGCTGACCCGCAGGGTATGACTGGCGAAGCGCTGCAACAGGTTGGCCGTGGTGTCCAGGGCCACCACCCGGCCGGCCTTGAGCATGCCGATGCGCCCGCACAGGGTCTCGGCCTCTTCGAGGTAGTGGGTGGTCAAGACGATGGTGTGGCCGTCCTGGTTGAGCTTGCGGATGAACTGCCACAAACCCTGCCGCAACTCCACGTCCACCCCGGCGGTGGGCTCGTCGAGGACGATCACCGGCGGGCGATGGACCAGCGCCTGGGCCACCAGGGCGCGCCGCTTCATGCCGCCGGAGAGCATGCGCATGTTGGCGCCAGCCTTGCCGGTGAGGTCCAGGTGATGGAGGATCTCGTCGATCCAGTCGTCGTTGTTGCGGATGCCGAAGTAGCCGGACTGGATTTTCAGCATCTCGCGCACGGAAAAGAACGGGTCGAAGACCAGTTCCTGGGGCACCACCCCCAGCGCCAGACGGGCCGCCCGGTAGTCCTTGACCACGTCGTGCCCCATCACCTCGAGGGTGCCGGAGTCAGGGCGGGCAAGCCCCGCCAGGGACGAGATGAGAGTGGTCTTGCCAGCCCCGTTGGGGCCCAGCAGACCGAAGAATTCACCCTGGGCCACCTCCAGATCCACGCCGGCCAGGGCCTGCAGGGAACGGAAACGCTTGGTGACACCGGCTATGCGGATCGCAGGAATCATGGGCGGAGAGCGCGCAAAAGGAAGGGCGGGCCCTAGCGGGCCAGCGGCAGGATGGCGTCGACGTCGTAAAGGGACGCAAGACTGACCAGCGCCGGGGGGGCCTGGTCGATGGAGAGGGTGCGCCCCGCGCCCCGCGCGACACGAACCCAGCTCAGCAGCACGGCCAGGGCCGATGAATCCACCTGGGTCACCCCGGACAGGTCTACGACCAGGTCGGCCGCAGCCACCGGCCCGCGCCCGGCCTCTGCCAGTTCGGCGGCGGTGGCGAGGGTGACGGGCCCGGAGAGGCTCAGCCGGTTGCCTTCGGTACGGATCATTTCTTGGCGGTAGCCGGGGTGTCGAGCTGCTTGTTCTTGTCCTTGAGGTACTTGATCAGGCCATCGATGCCGCCCGCCCGCACTTCCTTGCCAAAGTCGTCCCGGTAGTTGGTGACAAGGCTCACTCCGGCCACCAGCACATCGTAGACCTTCCAGCCATCGGCAAGCTTCTCGAGGTTGTAATCGATCTGCACCGCCTTCGCACCAGGCTGACGCACCTCGGTGCGGACAAGTACGTCGGTGTCTTCGGGCTTGGCCTTGAGCGGCTTGAAGTCGATCTGCTGGTTGCGGTACTGAGTCAGGGCATTGGAGTAGGTGCGCACCAGCAGGGTCTTGAGCTCCTGGGTCAGCACCAGCCCGCCGAGATCGTCGCCCACGCAGCCGATGAAGCGCGTCGGATGACGCGGGGCGGCGAAGGCAGCAACATTGGCCGCCGACCCGCCCCGGGTCATGGTGATCTCCGCCTTGGTGTCGGTCGCCGCCCGGATCTCCTCGAGCTGCCAGACGACGACGTCCTGAACGACGTCGCCGATGACGCCGAGCACGACTACCGGGTCAGCTCGGCAGCGATCTGGGCCGCGAGCCGGATGTTGTTGAAGTACAGGGCTGTGTTGGCGACGAGGCTGCGACCCTCGGTCGCCACGCGGATGAAGTCCAGCAGGAACGGGGTGGTCGCCTGCCCGTGGATGCCCTGCGCGTCGGCCGCGGCCCAGGCCCGCTCCAGCACCTCGTCCAGCCCGGTGGGGTCGAGCTGCTGGTCGGCGGGGACCGGGTTGGCCACCAGGACGGCGCTCCGCAGGCCGAGCGCCTGCTGGGTCCGCGCCATGGTGGCGACCTCGCTCGGATCCTCCACCCGGGTGGCCAGGTCGTAGCCGGAGTCTACCACGTAGAAGCCGGGGTAGCGGTCGGTGCGGTAGCCGACCACGGGCACGCTCAGGGTCTCCAGGCGCTCCAGGGTGGCCGGGATGTCCAGGATCGCCTTGGCGCCGGAGCTGACCAGGACGATCGGGATCTCCGCGAGGGCGAAGATGTCGGCCGACTCGTCGAAGGTGGTGGCGGCGCCGTGGTGGACGCCGCCCAGCCCGCCGGTGGAGAACACGTCGATGCCCGCGGCGCGAGCCAGCAGCGCCGTCGCGGCGATGGTGGTGCCGGCGTTCTTCTTCGAGACCGCGGCGTAGGAGAGATCGCGGATCGAGGCCTTGGCGGCATTGTCGTCGTAGCCGAGCTCCCGGATCTCGTCCTCGCTCAGCCCGACCACCGGCTGTCCGTGCACGATGCCGATCGTTGCCGGGACCGCACCGCCCGCGCGCGCCGTGGCCTCGCCCTCCAGGGCGACCTCGACGTTGCGGGGACGGGGGAGTCCGTGGGTGAAGATCGTCGACTCCAGCGCCACGACCGGCTGGTTGGCGGCCAGGGCCTCCCGTACTTGTTCCGAGACCCGGATAGCGGCTGGGTTGGTCATACGTACTCCTTCATCGATTGGCGGCATCCCGGCAGGGAGATCCTGTCTGAGAGGATAGGAAGACCGCGGCATGCCAATCAAGAATCAAATGGCTATCAGTTGATAGATTCAGGCTATGAAACCCTCGCTGGGTCAGCTGCGAGCCTTCGTCGCCGTTGCCCGGGAACTGCACTTCGGCCGCGCCGCCGCATCGCTCGGGGTGGCGCAGCCCACGGTGAGCAAGGAGATCCGCCAACTCGAACGCACGATCGGAGTGCCGCTGTTCATCCGGTCGACGGGCGGCTCGAGGCTGTCGGCCGCTGGCGAACACCTGCTGCCGTACGCCGAGCAGGTGGTCGGGGCCATGGGCGCCTTCGAGACGGCTGCCGGGGGAGCCCGGCGGGTGGACCGGCACTCGGTCTGCGTCGCCGCCTCACCGAGCGTCGTGAACCGGCTGCTGCCGGAACTGCTCCGGTTCATCGACGATGCCGACGGCGACGTCACGGTGGTTCCCCTCGAGGTGGAGACCGGTGAGGTCGTCGAGGCGGTCGAGAGCGGACGGGCCGACCTGGGCATCGGGCACCTTCTCGGGCCGGCGCCCGGCTCGGTGAAGCAGGCCCTGGGAGAGGACGAGATCTACCTGCTCGCGCACCGCTCCTGGGCCGGCCGGGGACGAGGCCGGGGCGACCTGCGCAAGCTCGGCACCCTGCCGCTGCTGCTGTGGCCGCGGGAACGGCATCCGGTCTACTACGACCACCTCATCGACGTCTGCCGGGAGCGGGGCCTCGACCCGCTCGTCCTCACCGGCACCTCGCGGATCACCGGATCCTGGGCGTACCTCCTGGACGACGCGCGCGCCTTCTCCCTCGTGCCCGAGGACTACGCGGTGCGCGAAGTCCAGGGCGACCTCACGGCCCAGCGGCTGGATCCGCCGGCCTTCCTGCCCCTCGAGGCGGTGTGGAGCAGGGCCGCCTCCCCCGAACTGGAGCAGGTGCTCCAGGCATTGTTCGAGGTGGCGGCGGCCAAGCAGGCCGCGACCCGGCCACCTGCCTGAGACGGCCGTGGGGGGCCGACGGCCGGACGCACCCCCGGTGGCGTTCGGGCTCAGACGGGAGCGGCGTCGGGGTCGCCGAGGTCGCGCTGCAGGTACGCCACGTCGTGCCAGGCGCCGAGCTTCCAGCCGACCTTGCGGAGCACCCCCGAGGTGGTGAAGCCGAAGCGTTCGTGGAAGGCCATGCTGGCCGGGTTGGGCAGCGCGATCCGGGCGAAGGCGCGGAGGTAGCCGCGCTCGGCCAGCATCGGCAGCAGGGCGGCGTAGAGGGCACTGCCCGCGCCCCGGCCGCGGGCCCCGGGAGCGAGGTAGATGCTCGTCTCGCACGACCAGTCGTAGGCGGCGCGCTCGGAGAAGCGGTAGGCGTAGGCGTAGCCCACGATCTCGCGATCCCGCTCAAGCACCAGCCAGGCGTGGCTGGCTGCGTGGGCGGCGATCCGGGCGGCCAACTCCGCGGCGTCCGGCACGTCGGTCTCGAAGGTGATCGCGGTGTCGCGGACGTACGGCGCGTAGATCGCCGCGCAGGCGGCCGCGTCGTCCGCGGTCGCGGGACGGACCTCCCCACCCGTCGCGGTCACCCGCTTACTCGGCGAAGATGTTGTTGCGGACGCCGAAGACGTTCGTCGGATCCACACCTTCCTTGAGGGCGCGGACGGCGGCGCGGCTCTCGGGGGAGGCGACGCGGTCGATGAACCTCTTGCGGAGCTTGCCGATGCCGTGGTGGTGGGAGATCGAGCCGCCGGCCTCCATGATGGCGGCGCGGATGTTCTTCTCCATCTCGGCGAACTTGTCGTCGCCGTCCTCGATGCCGGAGTGGATCAGGCCGTGGGTGAAGTAGATGCAGACCCCGGTGTGGTACATCTGCGTGACCCGCGGCGAGACGAAGGGCTTGCCCGGGAACCCGAGCCGCTGGTGCTCGGCGGCGGCGACCCGCCGCACTGCGTCGCAGACCTCGTGGATCTTGCTCCAGGGAACCGTCGTCTCGTAGGTCTCGCCCACGATGTAGTAGTCGGCCAGCAGGTCGCGGATGTAGGCGATCGCGTAGGTGAGCATGTAGCCGCGCTCGCCGTTGCTCGGCCCGCCGGAGATGCCGCCGAACTTCTTGGCGGTGTCCATGACCACCTTGAACTGGTAGTCGACCTCGTCCTTGGTGCCCTCCAGCACCATGGTCGCCGCCACCATCTGGTGCGGGTCGAAGCCCTTCACCTTGGTGACCAGCAGCTTCTCTGCCTTGCTCTTCAGGATGTGCACCCGGTCGGACGGCGCCGGCTTCAGCGCCTGCCCCAGCCGGAACTGCACGTTGTCCACCAGCCGGATGGAGGCCGGCTTGGCCCCGGTCTGGTTGAGTGCGGCCATGAACGCCACGCCCTTCTTCCAGTCGGAGAAGATGACCGAGCCGTACTTCTTGGCCTCGGGCAGCTTGTGGATCCGCAGCACCGCCTTGGTGACCAGGCCCAGGTTGCCCTCGGAGCCGAAGGCCGACTTGAAGGCCTCCACGCCGGCGGCCTGCCGCGGGGTCGAGTACAGGTTCTCCACCACGCCGGACGGGGTCACCATCGTGACGTTCTCGACGATGTCCTCGATGTTGCCGTAGCGGTTGCGCTTCATGCCCGAGGCGTTGGTGGCGATCCAGCCGCCCAGGGTCGACAGCTCGATGCTGTCCGGCTCGTGGCCGCAGGTGAAGCCCTGCTCGGCCAGCAGTTCCTCCAGCCGGCTGCCCAGGATGCCGGCCTGCACGCAGGCGGTGAGGTTCTCGGCGTCGAGCCACTCGATGGCGTCCATCCGCCGCATGTCGAGCGAGACCACCATCCGGGTCTCCTCGGCGGGGATCTGCAGGGCGTCGGAGACGTTCGTCCCGCCGCCGTAGGGGATCAGGCAGACGTCGTGCTTGCGGGCGAGGTCGACGATCGCGACGCAGTCATCCTCGGATTCCGGCCACACCACCAGATCGACCGTCCGGGGCAGGTTGCCGTAGAGCACCCGCGACACCTCGTCGGTGGTGGTCTGGCCGTGGGAGTGGATCAGCCGCTCGGAGTCGTCGGTGGTGAACTGGTCGTCCGACAGCGCCTTGCCGAGCGCGGTCAGGAAGCGCTTGTTCTGCTTCACCGGCGAGACGTGGGGCTGTTCGGTGAGCGGACGGGTGGTGGTGAAGTCGATGTCGAAATCGAGTTCCTCCCGGATGAACGGGATCAGATAGGGCATCGGGTAACCGCACAGGTTGTAGCGCGTGCCGGTCATGATCACGCACTCGTCCGGTTCCACCACGAGCTTGGTGTCCCGGTAACCCCAGCGATGATCCCAGGTGGTGGGATCGAGCTTGGAGGTGTCGCGGTTGAGGGTCTTGTCTGCCATCTGCTGCCTGCTCCTTGGAGTTTCGCGCACACCAGTGCCCGAGAACCGGAGCATAGCGAACCGTGACCCGGCGCCCCGGTGATCGGGCCAGGACACGGACAGATCCGCCGGGTGGCAACGGCGCGTCGCGGGCGGGGCGGAAGACTACCCACGGCTACCGTCGATCCGGGTTCGCGGTGGCAAGTATCGTGGCCCTAGTTCGGACGTTGTTGGGGGGAACAATCGTGGCCGACGACCGGGATCCGTCAGACGGTCCCTTGAGCGACCCCTCGCCCGCCGAGGAGGAGGCAGCCGAGCCGGGCAGCGACTCCGCCGTCGCGGCCGAGACCCAGTTCCCCTACCTGGCGACGCAGGGCATCGCGTCGATCACGCCGGAGGCGGACGAACCTCCCCGATTCGGCAACCGGCCGCCGCGTCGCCGGCAGGTGTCCATCGCGCTCATCTCACTTCTGCTGCTACTGCTGGCGATCCTGATCGCCTACCAGGTGATCCGTCCGATGGCATCCCGGCATTCCGGGGCCGCCGCCGCCGACGCCGTGCGCGGCTACCTGACTGCGCTGGCGGACGGGGACGCCGAGACGGCCCTCGGCTACGCTGCCGAACCGCTCGCGGATCCGACCCTGCTGACCGATCCCGTGCTCGCCGAATCCCGCGCCGCCGCCCCGCTCGCCGCGATCGACGTCGTCGTGCCACCGGACCGGACCGACATCCAGCAGGTGCGAGCCCGCTACCGGCTCGGCGAGCGACCAGTGGAGAGCACCTTCGATCTGGTCTGGCAGGAGAACGCCTGGCGGCTGAAGACGGTGGCGGCCGAGGTCGATCTCGACGGGCTGCCGACGGTTCCGCTGCTGCTCAACGACGCCGCGGTGACCGGCCCCCGACCCGCCCTCTTCCCCGGCAGCTACCGGCTGACCACCAGCAACCCGCGGCTGGTCCTGGTCGGTGGCGACTTCGTCGTGCCCGGCCCGCTCGAATCGCCGGTGCCCACCGCCACCGTCGAACTGAGCGACGCCGGCCGGGCGGAGGTGGTGAAGGCGGCGGAGGAGCAGTTCGCCGCCTGCTTGGAGCAGCGGGAGTTGGAACCCGACAACTGCGGTTTCGCGCTCACCCATCCCGATCAGGTCACCCTGGACGAGTCGACCGTGCGGTGGTCGGCGCCCGGGGCAGACGCGCAACTGGCCGATGCGGAGATCGTCCTGGACCACCCGGGTTCGGCGACGGCGAAGCTGGCGATCACGGTGGAGGGAGACGTGTCCGGCCAGGACGGTTCGCATTGGGAGGCGACCGACAAGGTGACCCGGATGCGGGCCGACCTGACGGCCGACGAGATCACGGTCGAGTTCGGCTGAGCCGGCTCGGGCCGGGCTATCCTGCGGGGGTGTCCGACTACCGCACCGCCGCCACCGCCGCCGAGTTCGCCGCCAACCTGGCCCAGGTGAACTCCCGGATCGCCGCGGCGTGTACGCGCGCCGGCCGGGAGGTCTCCCAGGTGCGGCTGCTGCCGGTGAGCAAGACGGTGGACGAGACCCGGATGCGGGCGGCGATCGCCGCCGGGATGCGCAGCTTCGGCGAGAACAAGGTGCAGGAGGCGAAGGCCAAGTCGGCCGCGCTGGCCGACGTCGACGGCCTGTCCTGGTCGGTGATCGGCCATCTGCAGACCAACAAGGCCCGCGATGTGGTGGCCTTCGCCGACGAGTTCCAGGCGCTCGACAGCCTACGGCTGGCCGAGACCCTCGACCGGCGGTTGCAGGCCGCGGGCCGGGGGCTGGATGTCTTCGTCCAGGTCAACACCTCGGCCGAGCAGAGCAAGTACGGGTTGCCGGTGGCGGAGGTGCCGGGATTCCTGGCCGCGTTGCCGCAGTTCACCGGGCTGCGGGTTCGCGGCCTGATGACCCTGGCGGTGTTCAGCCCGGACGCGGCAGCGGTACGGGCCTGTTTCGTCCGGCTCCGCGAGTTGCGCGACCGGCTGCGGGACGACCTGCCCGAGCAGGTCAGCGTGGACGAGCTCAGCATGGGCATGTCCGGTGACTTCGAGCTCGCCATCGAGGAGGGCGCCACGGTGGTCCGGGTCGGGCAGGCCATCTTCGGCAGCCGGCCCACCCCCGACTCGCTCTACTGGCCGGCAGACGGAGTCTGACCATCGTCGGCTCGTCCCGCTACAGTGACGGGTGAGGGCTCGAGGTCGGCTCGGGCGACGAGGAGGGGTCGATGAAGACATTCGTACTGCCGGGCACCGATCGAGTGGTACCGGCCGTGATCGCCGGCATGATGCGCATCCAGGAGAAGTCGGATGCGGAGGTCCGGGCGCTGTACGAGGTGATCCGGGAAGCGGGCATCGACTTCTTCGACCATGCCGACATCTATGGGACTCCGGTTCCCCACGGCTGCGAGCGGCGGTTCGCCGAAGCCCTGCGATTGCCGGCGGCGGAGCGCGAGGAGATCGTGCTGCAGAGCAAGGCCGGCATCGTCAAGGAGGGCCCGTACTTCGATTTCTCCTACGAGCACATCATCGAGGCCGTGGACGGCTCGCTGGCGGCGCTGCAGACCGACTACCTCGACATCCTGCTGCTGCACCGGCCCGATGCGCTGGTGGAGCCCGAGGACGTGGCCCGTGCCTTCGACGAGCTGGTCGCGGCAGGGAAGGTTCGGCATTTCGGCGTCTCGAACCACACCCCGGCGCAGATCGAACTGCTGAAGCGCTACGTCGATCAGCCGCTGATCGTCAACCAGCTGCAGCTGTCGATCCCCCATGCCGCCCTGATCGCCCAGGGAACGGCGATGAACATGGCCGGCCACGACGAGTCGATCGACCGGACGCTGGGCACGCTCGACTACTGCCGCCTCAACGACATCACCATCCAGGCCTGGTCGCCGTTCCAGGCCGGCTTCTTCACCGGCCCCTTCCTCGGCAACCGGGGCTACCCCGAGCTGAACGCCGTCATCGACAGGCTGGCCGCCAAGTACGAGGTGGAGCCGGAGGCGATCGCCACCGCCTGGATCACGCGGCATCCCGCCGGGATGCAGGTGGTGCTGGGCAGCACGAACCCCGATCGGGTGCGGGCGGCCGCGGCGGGCGCCGACATCGTCCTGACCCGGCCGGAGTGGTACGACCTCTATCGCGCCGGAGGGCACCTGGTTCCCTGAGCGTCCTTCGCAGGTCGCCAGAGCCGATCGGCTGATCGCCGGTCAGCCGACGGCTGCCGCGCCCAGGCGCATCCAGCGGGTGCCGCGGGCGCGGAGGCCGAGGGTGGCCAGCCGGCTCAGGGACAGGCCGCCGTAGGCCAGCCACAGCCACTCCAGGCCGGCGCCGGTCCAGGCCACGGCCAGCGCCAGCGGCAGGTAGGTCGCCAGGTTGATCAGGCTCGCCAGCGCCAGGTAGCGCGCGTCCCCGGCCCCGATCAGCACGCCGTCCAGCACGAACACCACCGCGTTGACCACGGTGAGCGCGGCCAGCAGCGGCAGCACCCGGCCGATCTGGGCGACCACCGCGGCGTCCGGGGTGAACCAGGGCAGGTACAGCCATTGCCCGGCCCACAGCGCGAGACCGCCGCCGACGCCGATCGCGACGCCCCAGCCGATCATCCGGCCGAGCAGCGAGCGGACGATCCGCGGCTCGCCGGCGCCCAGGTAGCGTCCGACGATGGCCTGGGCGGCGATGGCGACCGCGTCCATGGCGAAGACCAGCAGCATCCACAGGCTGTTCAGCACCTGGTGCGCGGCCATGGCTGTGGTGCCCATGCGCGCGGCGACCGCGGTGGTGGTCAGCAGCGCTGCCTGCAACCCCAGGGTGCGGACGATCAGCCAGGCGCTGGCGCCGGCCGCGGCGAGCACCCCGGCCGGATGCCATCGCCAGCGCACCTGCTCGCGCTGGGCGCCGCGCAGCACCGCCGACACCAGCCAGGCGGCAGCGGCATACTGGGCGATCACCGTTCCGGTGGCGGCGCCGGCGATGCCCCAACCGAGGCCGAAGACGAGCGTCAGGTTGAGCCCGATATTGGCCAGGTTCATGCACCCCACCACCAGCAGCGGGGTGCGGGTGTCCTGCAGGCCGCGCAGCACGCCGGTGCTCGCCAGGATCGCCAGGGCCGCGGGGAAGCCGAGCGCCACGATGCCCAGGTAGGCGCTGGCCGGCTCGGCGACCTCGGGAGCCACCTGGTAGAGGCCGACGATCGGGGCGGCGAGGGCGCCGACGACGGCCGCGAGCACCACTCCCACGCCGAGGCCGAGCGTGATGCCGTCCAGGCCGCCGGCCAGCGCACCGGCCCGGTCTCCGGCGCCCAGCCGCCGTGCCACCGAGGCGGTGGTGCCGTAGGCGAGGAAGACGCACAACCCCAGGGTCAGGCCGAGGACGCTGGCCGCCACTCCCAGGCCGGCCAGCGCGTCGGTCGAGACGTGCCCGATGATCGCCGAGTCGGCCAGCACCAGCAGCGGCTCGGCCAGCAGGGTGGCGAAGGCGGGTAGGGCCAGCGCCCAGATCTCGGCGTTGAGCGAGCGGCCGGACGACGAGGAGGCGGCGTCCCGCGGAGTCACGGGGTCAGGCGACGCGGGCACGCCGTCAGGCGGTGGCCGGACGCAGTTCCGAATCGCCGGCGGCGGCCAGCTGGCGCCGCTCGATCCGTTCCAGGGCACGCACCAGCCGGGGGCGGTTGTAGCGCTGGATCATGATGAACGGGACATTGCCGACCACGGCGATCAGCAGGCAGACCAGCCAGAGATCCACCGGCGTCCACAACCGCATCGCCACCACCGACCCGATGGCGCGCAGGTGGTTCGACTCCGCGCGGCAGGTCTCGGTGATGAACCGGTTGAAGTAGCGACGGCTGGCCTCGGTCAGCCGCTTCTTGGAGAAGCGCGCGGCGGTCTTGAGGGCCGGGAGCTTGTCCTTCCAGCGATCGATCCGCAGCTGTTCGCGGTACCACTCGCCGTCCCGCTCCCAGTCGCGGGTGCGGAACCACCAGCTGTCCGGACGGAGGAAGCGCTCGGGGATGATCATGTCGATCCAGGCCCGGATCACCACCAGGACGGTGTAGAGGATGCAGTTGAACCAGAACAGCGACCAACTCGCGTCGTTCTGAATGAGCATCGGTTCCACCTCCGACCTTCGAGTCTACCGCTGCGTGAGCCCTTGTCGTTCTCGGGTCACGGCGTGGCCGGGGTAGAATCGACTCCTGAGAACTGAGTGTCGGGCGTGAGAGCGGGGAATGGTGGCCGAGGTGTTCGCGGCATTCGCGTTGCTCTGCCAGGTGATTCTGATCGTGGCCGGCGGATACGGGCTCTACCACGTCTTCCTCGCGTTCCCCGTCGTCGGCACGCTGGATCCGCTGGTCGCCCGCACCGACCGGACCCACCGGTTCGCGGTGCTGGTCTTCGCCAAGGACGAGGCCGCCGTGATCGGACAACTGCTCGGCAGCCTGCGTTCGCAGGAGTACCCTTCGGACGCCTTCGAGATCTTCGTGACCGCGGACAATTGCACCGACGCCACCGCCGAGGTCGCCAGCGCGGCCGGCGCGACCGTGGTGGAGCGATTCGATACCAGCCGGATCGGCAAGGGCCACGCGCTCACCTGGTTCTTCGACAGGTTCGACCGCTCTGCCGAGTTCGATGCCTGCGTGGTCTTCGATGCCGACAATCTGGTCGACCCCGGCTTCCTGGCGGCGATGAACCGGCAGCTGAACGCCGGCACCCCGATCGCGGTCGGTTACCGGGTGGGCAAGAACCCCGCCAGTTCCTGGGTGAGCGGCTGCAGCAGCCTGTTCTGGCTGATGCAGACCCGGCTGTTCCACCTGCCGCGCGCCCGGCACCGGCTGCCGGTGACATCGGTGGGCGGCACCGGGTTCATGTTCGCCCTTGACGTGCTGGACGGCCGTGGCTGGCACACCAGTTCGGCCTGCGAGGACATCGAGTTCACGCTGAACGCGATCGCCGCCGGCCATCAGGTGGGGCTGGCGCTGGATGCCGTCTTCTACGACGAGCAGCCGCTGACGTTCGCGCAGTCGCTGCGGCAGCGCTACCGCTGGGCCGTCGGGAGCATGCAGGTGATCAGCCTCTGCGGGCCGGCCCTGTGGCGCGCGGTCCGCGCCGACTGGCGGGGCAAGCTGGACGCCTTCCTGTTCAGCATCGGCATCCCGATCGCCGGCGCCACCGGGCTGGCCTGGGTGGGAATGCTGCTGGCCGACGCCGCGGCCTCCGGGGACTGGCTCGGTTTGGTTGGGCAGGTCGCGGTGGCGGCGTCCCTGGGCTATGTGCTGATCGGCGCGGTCGCGGTGGCTGTGCTGCGCCTCGAGCGCGCGAGTTGGCCGAAGGTCTGGCTGACCGTGGCGACCTTCCCGCTCTACCTGCTCTCGTGGTCGATCCTGAACATCGTGGTGCTGTTCTACCGCGACCCGACCTGGGTTCCGATCCCGCACACCGAAGCCCTCGCCCTGGACGAGGTGCACGCCACCGGGCGTCCGGCGCTCGCCCCGGCCGAATCCGAGGTCTGACCGGCTGGAGCTCAGGCAGGCACGCGGACTGTCAATGCGCCGGGCCGGACCGAGCACGTCACGGCGGTGACCCGGCCGACACCGTCCCCGTCCAACTGGGCGTCGATGGGCTCGGCGGCCACGATGCCGACCTCAGGCCCCCGCAGATGGGCGATCGCCGAATGGCCGAACCGATGGCGGGTGAGGATGTACGCCCCGACGGCGAACCAGGAGCCCAGGGAACGGGGCGAAACGACCGCCACATCGAGTAGTCCGTCGTCCACCCTGGCGTCCGGCATCAGACGCACCCCGGCGGTGAGCTCGCCGCAGTTGCCGATCATCACCGTCGCGGCATGCTGGCTGAAGGCGCGCTGGCCGCCGGCCGCCACCCGGACGCTGAAACCGGAGCGCACCAGGCCCTTGAGGCCCGAGAGCGCGTAGGCCACCCACCCGAACTGACGTTTCAGCTGCACGCTGGCCCCGGCCACCGCCTCGGCGTCGAGGCCCATCCCCGCCATCACCAGGAAGACCTCCGGCTCGCGCTCGTCGAAGGCGACCATGCCGGCGTCCACGCCGGTGTCGCTCCCGGTCACCGCGACGGCCAGCGCGGCATCCAGGTCGTCGATCGGCAGCCCGAGGTTGCGGGCCAGCAGGTTCCCGGTGCCGCCGGGCAGCAGACCGAGCGGCACGCCGCTGTCCAGCATGGCGGTGGCCACCGCGCGGACCGTCCCGTCCCCGCCGAGCGGGCAGACCAGGGCGGCGCCGTCCTGCATCGCCTCGGCGGCCTGACCGGTGCCCGGATCCTCGGCGGTGGTCTCGTACCACCGGGGCTCGGGCCAGCCCCGGCCGGTGCACAGCGCGGATACGCGACGCTTCAGCGCATCCAGGTCGTCGAACTTGGTCGGGTTGACGACGATCGCCCAGGCGGTGTCGGACACGGTTCCTCCTGAGGGAAGGCTAGTGGAGCGGCGGCTCGCTGAGCAGCGGGTCGATGGCTTCGGCACCCGAGTCGCGGCCCGGCCGGCAGGTGCTCAGTAGTCGATGCGCGCCAGCAGGTACGGTTTGCTGCCGTCCCGCGTCGTGACCGCGGCGTCCCAGCCGCCCGGGCGGGGAGCCGCGGCGAAGCCGACGGTACCGGGGAGCAGGATCGGCTTGGTGAACTCGACCGCGACCTCGTAGCTGTCGGGCAGCCGGTTCTCCAGCGCGGCCAGCACGCGCGCGTGCGTCCACATCCCGTGGATGATCGGACGAGCGAAGCCGAAGGCCTTCGCTGCCAGCCGGCTGGTGTGGATCGGGTTGGGGTCGCCGGAGACCTCGCTGTACTGCCGTCCGAGATCGGCGGGCAATCGCCAGATGGCACCGGCTCCGCCGGGTTCGGTCGCGGGAACGAAGGAGTCCTGACGCGCATCGCGCGAGTGGTGTGCGGAGCCGGCGGCGCCCGCCACCTGCGCGCCTCGGGCCAGGTAGGTCGTCACCCCTTCCCAGACCAGTTCCGCGCCGACGTGAACCCGGCCGGTCAGGTCCACCAGGGCGCCGCGGCGATGGGGACGCAGGTTGCCGATCCCGGAACCGATCTCCAGCTGCTCGGTGAGCAGCGTCGGGCGGTGCAGCCGCATCCGGTTGCGGACGTGCACCAGGCCGGCCAGCGGCAGGGTGGTGCCTGGGTCGGCCAGCAGATGGAGGTGCAGCGGAAAGGTGAGGACGTGCAGCCAGGTGGGCGGCAGCGCGTCCCGCAGCGTGAACCCGCAGACCCGGGCGTAGCGCGCCAGCGCTTCGGGATCCGGGGTGTGACCCGGGACGACCACCTCCTTGGTGGTCACCGCCGCCGGACGCGGTCGCCTCGGCATCACCCCACGCCAGAACGCCGCCCGCAGGTCGGGCAGGTCCGGCAGCACCTCGGTCATCAGGCGCCGACCAGGTTCTGGCCGCAGACCCGTACGACCTGGCCGGTCACCCCCGCGCTGGCGGGTTCCAGGAAGTAGGCGATGGTCTCCGCCACGTCCACCGGCTTTCCGCCCTGACCGAGGCTGTTGGTGCGGCGGAAGATCTCGCGTTGCACGAACGGGATCCGGGCGGTCATCTCGGTCTCGATGAAGCCGGGGGCCACCGCGTTCACCGTGATGCGGCGCTCGGCCAGATCGGGGGCCATCGCCCGCACCAGGCCGGCCACCCCGGCCTTGGAGGCGGCGTAGTTGGTCTGCCCGCGGTTGCCGGCCAGGCCGGAGGTGGAGGACACCCCGACGATCCGTCCGCCGTCGGCAAGCCCGCCCGCCACCGTGGAATCGAGCAGCACCTGGTTGATTCGCAGCTGGGCGGCCAGGTTCACCTCCAGCACCGAGGCCCAGCGCGCGGCATCGGTGTTGGCCAGCAGCTTGTCGCGGGTGATCCCGGCGTTGTGGACGATGCCGTGGATGCGTTCGCCGTAGCGGGAGGCGACATGGGCGGCGATCCGGGAGCCGGCGTCGGCTGCGGTGATGTCGAGCTGCAGGGCGCTGCCGCCGATCGCGTTGGCGGTGGCGCTCAGCCCCTCGCCGGCCGCGGGGACGTCCACCGCGACGATCTGCGCGCCCTGCCCGGCGACGACCCGGGCGATCGCCGCGCCGATGCCTCGGGCGGCACCGGTCACCACTACGACGCGGCCCGCCAGGGGACGATCGGCGACGGCGGGCGCGTCGGCCGGTGCGACCTGCCAGGTCTGGCCGGCGACGAAGGCGGAACGGCCTTGCAGCAGGAAGCCGAGGGTGGAGGCCAGCGCTGACGGGGTCACCTCCGGCGCTACCTGGATCAGGTTGGTGGTCGCGCCCTTGCGCAGCTCCTTGCCGACGGTGCGGTCGATGCCGTCCAGCGCCTGGGCGACCGCCTTGGCCTCCCAGCCGTCGACCTCGGCGGGAGCGCGGGCCAGCAGCACGATCCGTCCGCTGCCCTCCAGCGCTCGCACCGCGGGACGCAGCACCGCGCGCAACTGTTCCAGTTCGACCAGCCGGCGCAGCTCGGTGACGTCGACGACCAGGGCGCCGATCTTCCCCGGGTAGCCCGGCACCGGTTCCGCGTCGTCCCGGACCGGCTCGGTCGTCGCCCGGCCGAGCAGCCGCAGGGTGTCTGCGGCGAGGGTGCCACTGCCCAGGGAGGCGACCACGATCGGGCCGTCCGGCCAGACCGGGCCGCGGCGCAGCACCGGCGGCTCGGGCAGCCCGGCCTTGCCGGCGATCGCCTGGCCGGGTGGGGAGTAGAAGAGCTTCTCGAGCAGGTTCACTTCACGCCTCCTGCGGGTCGTGGGATCCCCGCCTTCGCGGGGGCAGCGGCAAGGGGATGGTCATCTCACATCCCCTCCAGAATGGCGGCGACGCCCTGCCCGCCGGCGGCGCAGATCGAGATCAGGCCGCGGGAGCCGGGGCCGCGCTGGTGCAGCAGGGTGGCCGCGGTGGCGACGATCCGCCCGCCGGTGGCCGCGAACGGGTGCCCGGCGGCCAGCGATGAGCCGGTGACGTTGAGCTTGGCCCGGTCGATCGAGCCCAGCGCGCCCGGTAGCCCGACCGAGCGGCAGTACTCCTCGTCCTCCCAGGCTTTCAGGGTGGCGAGCACTGTCGAGGCGAAGGCCTCGTGGATCTCGAAGAGGTCGAAGTCGGCCAGCGTCAGCCCTTGCCGGGCCAGTAATCGTCCGACGGCGGTGACCGGGGCGAGCAGCAGGTCGGCGCCGCCGGGGTGGTCGACCGCGGCCACCTCGGCGTCCACCAGCCTGGCCAGCGCGGGCAGGTGATGGGCGGCGGCGTAGTCGGCGTCAGCGAGCAGCACCACGGCGGCGCCGTCCGAGAGTGGCGTGGAGTTGCCGGCGGTCATCGTCCCGTCCGGTCCGCCGAAGACCGGCTTGAGCGTGGCCAGCTTCTCCACCGAGGTGTCCGGACGCAGCGTCGCATCGCGGGTGAGGCCCAGGTAGGGCGTCACCAACTCGTCGAAGAAACCGGAATCCCAGGCGGCGGCGAGGTGCTGGTGCGAGGCGGCGGCCAGTTCGTCCTGCTCGGCGCGGGTGACATCCCACTTCTTCGTGGTGCGAGCCTGATGCTCGCCCATGCTGAGCCCGGTCCGCGGCTCGACCACCCGCGGGGTCTCAGGTGCCAGATGCGAGGGACGGATGCCCGCCAGCGCCTGCAGCCGGGACGGCAGGGTGCGGGCGGCATTGGCCGCCAGCAGCGCCCGGCGCAGCGGCTCGCTGACCGCGATCGGGGCATCTGAGGCGGAATCCACGCCGCCGGCGATCCCGATGTCCGCCTGTCCGAGGGCGATCTTGTTGGCCAGGTAGACCACCGTCTCCAGTCCGGTGCCGCAGGCCTGCTGCAGATCGCAGGCGGGGGTGTCGGGGGCCAGCGCCGAACTCAGCACTGCCTCGCGGGTGAGGTTGAAATCCCGGGTGTGCTTGAGCACCGCGCCGCCCACCACCTCGTCCATCCGCTGCCCGGCCAGCCCGAAGCGGGCGACCAGGCCGTCGATGGCGGCTGTCAGCAGATCGTGGTTCGAGGCGGGGGCGTAGGCGCCGTTGGCCTTGGCGAAGGGGGTGCGGTTGCCGCCGACGACGACCGCGGTCCGGGGGAGCTGCATCGGGCCTCCAATCGGGAAATATCCGGTACCAAAGGTAGCAGGTACGTCTCGTACTGGGTACCCTTGGGGGGTGACCACCGACGGACGCGACACCCGCTGGGCGCAGCACCGGATCACCCGGCGCCGTGAACTGGTCGAGCATGCGCTACGGGCGATCCGCCGGCATGGGCCCGGTGTCGGAATGGACGAGATCGCCGCCCAGGCGGGTACCTCGAAGACAGTGATCTACCGGCACTTCGGCGATCGGGCCGGCCTCTACGCGGCCGTCGCCCAATCCGTCCACGGCTACATCCTGGCCGACTTGATCCGTGCGCTGCGGCTGAGCGATCCGGCCGATGTCGGACGCCTCACCGCGGATCTGGCCGGCGCCTACCTGGCCCTGGTCGAGCGGGATCCGGAGATCTACCGCTTCGTGATGACCCCGCCCACCCCGGAGCCGGTCGATCCGGCAGCCGGGCTCTCCACCCTGATCGGCGACCGGATCGAGGCCGCGATCGCCGCTCGGCTGGCCGAGCGCGGCGAGGATCCGGCTGCTGCGGCGACCTGGGGGCACGGGCTGGTGGGCTTCGTCCGGGCCGGTGCCGACCGCTGGATGGCTACCGACCCCCGTCCGCCGGCCGACCGGATCGTCGGCCACATCACCACCTTGTTCGTCCCCGCGCTGACCGCCGGCCTGACCCGACCACAGGAGAACTGAGATGCTGCTGACCGCCGACACCACGACCCTGGGCGAGGCCCTGCGCACCGCCCTCGACGGCCCGTTCGCCGAACCGCGGGCTCGCGGACGGGTGGAGTTCCCGGCCGAGCACCTGCTGCGGGATCCCGAGCAGCCCGTGGCAGAGGCCCGCGAGTGGGTGCTGACCCGGCTGCGCGAGCTGTCGGACGCGGGCTTCGGCGCGGCGGGCGTCCCGGTGTCGGCCGCCGACCACGGATCGCCCGAGGACGCGGTGATGGCCTTCGAACTGCTCGCCCACGGCGACCTGTCGGTGCTGATCAAGTCGGGCGTGCAGTTCGGGCTGTTCGGCGGGGCGATCGCCAACCTGGGCACGGCCTGGCACCACGACACCTTCCTGCCCGCGCTGACGCGCCTGGAGCTGCTCGGTTGCTTCGCCATGACCGAACTGGGCCACGGCTCCGACGTCGCCAGCCTGGAGACCACCATCGTCTACGACCCGGCCACCGACGAGTTCGAGGTGCACTCGCCGAGCCCGGCCGCCACCAAGGCCTATATCGGCAACGCCGGCCGGCACGGCTCGATGGCGGTGGTCTTCGGGCAGTTGGTGGTCGACCACGTCCGGCACGGGGTGCACGCCGTCCTGGTGCCGATCCGCGACGAGGCCGGCCGGGATCTGCCCGGTGTCACCACCGGCGATCAGGGCCACAAGGGCGGCCTGGTCGGGGTCGACAACGGCACCATCGTCTTCGACCACGTCCGCGTTCCGCGCCGGATGCTGCTCGACCGCTACGGCGGCGTGGACGAGCAGGGCCGCTACGCCTCGGTGATCGAATCGCCCAGCCGTCGCTTCTTCACCATGCTGGGCACCCTGGTGCGCGGCCGGGTGTGCATCTCCGCCGGTGCCGGCATCGCCGCCCGGCGCGGGATCTCGATCGCCACCCGCTACGCGCTCAAGCGTCGTCAATTCCCCGCTCCCGGGCGCCGCGATGGCGTCCTGCTGCTCGACTACCTGACCCACCAGCGGCGATTGCTGCCGCTGCTGGCCCGCGCCTACGCGCTCGGCTTCGCCCAGAACGACCTCAACCGGCTGCTGGTGAAGGTGCAGGGGACGGCGGGATCCACCGATCGCGACCAGCGTGAGCTGGAGACCTTCGCCGCCGGGTTGAAGGCGGTCTCCACCGGGTTCGCCAATACCGCCCTTCAGAGCTGCCGGGAGGCCTGTGGCGGCGCCGGCTTCATGTCGGAGAACCGGCTGACCGCGCTCCGCTCCGACGTCGACATCTTCGCCACCTTCGAGGGCGACAACACGGTGCTGCTGCAACTGGTGACCAAGGCGCTGCTGACCGACTACCGGCAGCTGTGGGGCGAACTCGATCGCGCCGGCGTCGTCCAGGCCACCGCGCGGGTGGTGGGGGAGACGGTCGCGGAGCGGACGGCAGCCGGCGTGGTGCTGGAGCGGCTGGTGCGGGCGGCCCGCCGCCAGCCCGACGGGCTCACGATGGTCGACCGGCGCTGGCAGGCGCTGATGTTCACCGAGCGCGAGCGGCATTCGCTGGAGTCGCTGGCCCGCCGGATGCGGGTCGCGGCGCGCACCGATGGTGACCAGTTCGAGGCCTTCAACCGGCTCGGCGAGCACGTCCTGTTCGTAGCCAGGGCGCACCTGGAACGACGGATCCTGGAATCCTTCGTCACCGGTATCGACGCCTGCGCCGACCCGGAGGCCCGCGACCTGCTGGGCAAGGTGTGCAGCCTCTACGCGCTGACCAGCCTGAATGCCGACCGCGCCTGGTTCCTGGAGCACGGCAAGATGTCGACTGCCCGCTCCAAGGCCATTGACGAGCAGCTCGAGCAGCTCTGCCGCGAGCTTCGTCCGCACGCCCTGCCCTTGGTCGAGGGCCTCGGCATCCCCGAGGAGTGGCTGGGAGCGGCCATGCTGGACGGCTGAGCGGGGCGGGCCGGCTCGCCCGGCCCGCGGTCATGCTCGCGCCCACCGTCATCCCCGCGAAGGCGGGGAGCTCGCCTATGCACGGCTCGTCACCGATGCACATCTCGTCCCAGTTCTTCGATTTCCGCATGCGGTGAGTGCTCGCCGCACTAAGGTGCCACCGGCGAAGGGATGAACATGGCGCTTTGGAAGCTGCACGGAGACGGAACGCTGGTACCGGGGGCAGTTGTCACCCCTGACGAACGGCTCGGCTGGGGGAAGATGTTCGGGCTCGGCGCCCAACATGTGGTGGCGATGTTCGGAGCCACCTTCCTGGTGCCGCTGATTACCGGCTTCCCGATCCCCACCACCCTGTTCTTCAGCGGCGTCGGCACCCTGCTGTTCCTGCTGATCACCGGCAACAAGCTGCCCAGCTACCTGGGCTCCTCCTTCGCCTTCATCTCGCCGGTGATGGCCTCCACCATCGTCACCGAAGGCGGCAAGGACTTCGGCAAGGCGCTCTTCGGCATCATGATCACCGGCATCCTGCTGGCGATCGTCGGTGCGATCGTCCACATTGGCGGCTCGCACTGGATCGACGTGCTGATGCCGCCGGTGATGACGGGCACCATCGTGATGCTGATCGGCTTCAACCTGGCCGGGGCTGCCTGGGGGGTCGACGAGTCCTCGGGCTTCCGCGCCGCGCCGGTGACCGCCTGGATCACCATCATCGCGATCATCCTCATCGCGGTGCTGTTCCGCGGCCTGATCGGACGGCTCTCGATCCTGCTGGGCGTGCTGGTCGGCTACGTGGCCGCCCTGATCCAGGGCGAGGTGAGCTTCGCCCGGATGACTGAGGCCGGCTGGCTGGGCCTGCCGCACTTCCAGCTGCCCACCCCGGACTTCAACGTCGCGGCGCTCTTCCTGCCGGTCGTCCTGGTGCTGATCGCCGAGAATGTGGGCCACGTGAAGTCGGTCGCCCTGATGACCGGCCACAACTACGACAAGCAGATGGGACGCGCCCTGCTGGCCGACGGTGTCGCCACCTCGCTGGCCGGCTTCGGCGGCGGCTCCGGCACCACCACCTACGCCGAGAACATCGGCGTGATGGCCGCCACCAAGGTCTACTCCACCGCGCTGTACTGGATCGCCGGCTTCATCGCCATCGCGCTGTCGTTCATCCCGAAGTTCGGCGAGGCGATCGCCACCATCCCGGCCGGCGTGATCGGCGCCGCCGGCACCGTGCTGTACGGCATGATCGGCCTGCTCGGCGCCCGGATCTGGATCGAGAACAAGGTCGACTTCACCAACCCGGTGAACCTGATCCCGGCCGCGGTCGGCCTGATCATGGCGATCGCCGACTTCACCTTCGCCTTCGGCGACATCGTCTTCGGCGGCGTCACCGTCGGCACCATCACCGCGCTGGCGCTCTACCACATCATGAAGAGCATCGGTAAGGCGCGCGGCACCGACCTCGAGGAGCCGGCGCTCACCACCGAGTTCGATCCGAAGCAGCCCGACGCCGAGAACCTCTGAGGAGAATCCCCGCCGCCGCGGGGATGACGATGAACGCTCAGCCCTGCCGTCCCATCGCGGACGCGACCCCTTCCGTCGAGGGCCAGCCTTCGTCAGTGAGGACCAGTCTTGAACGCTGGCCCTCGATCCCCAAGGCTGGTCTTCGGCGGGGTGGGGGCAGCAGGTCGCTTTTCCGCGCCGTGGGCGAGTCGTTCGGTGGCGGCGGGTACGGGAGTGAGCCGTGAGCGCTGAGGCGGACGGACGTCCGTGGCCGTGGCTGCCGGATGGGTTCACCCCGGCCGTCCGGATGGGGCTGTCGATCGCGGTCGCGGTCGGGCTGTACGGCATCTCGTTCGGCGCGTTGGCGGTGACCGCCGGCCTGGACGTGTGGCAGGCCTGCGCGCTGAGCGCGCTGATGTTCACCGGCGGCTCGCAGTTTGCCTTCATCGGCGTCATCGGTGGCGGGGGAACCGGCGCGGCGGCCTGGGCGGCGGCGACCCTGCTGGGCGTCCGCAACGGCATCTACGGCATGCAGATCAAGGCATTGCTGCGGCCGCCGGCCCGGCTGATCCCGGTGATGGCGCAGTTCACGATCGACGAGTCCACGGCCACCGCGACCGCCCAGGACGACCACGACGAGCGGGTTCGCGGCTTCTGGACGGCCGGGCTGGGCGTCTACCTGTTGTGGAATCTGTTCACCCTGGTCGGCGCGCTGGCCGGCGATGCGCTCGGCGATCCCAGGCAATGGGGGCTGGACGGTGCCGCGGTGGCCGCCTTCCTCGGCCTGCTCTGGCCCCGGCTGCGCGGCCGGGATCCGATCGCCATCGCGGTCGTCGCCGCCGTGGTGACCGCCCTCACCCTGCCGCTGGTGCCGCCCGGCATCCCCGTCCTGATCGCCGCCGCCGTCACCGCCGCCTGGTGGGCGATCCGCCGTAGCGGAGGCACCCCATGACCCTCTGGAACTGGCTGTTGCTGGCGGTGGCCGCTGCCTACCTGATCAAGCTCGCCGGCTACCTGCTGCCGCGGGCCTGGCTGGAATCGCCGCCGATCACCGACCTGGCGGCGGCGCTGACGGTCGGCCTGCTGGCCTCCCTCACGGTGATGAACACCCTTGGGAACGGCCAGTCGGTCGGCTTCGACTCCCGGCTCCTGGCCCTGGCGGCCGGCGCCGTCGCGCTGAAGCTGAAGGCGCCCTACCTGGTGGTGGTGATCGCCGGAGCGGCCGCCGCCGCGCTGGGACGGCTCGCCGGCCTGCCGTAGTGGCTCAGGCCAGCAGGTCGTTGCGGATCCGGCCGATCCGCAGGCTGAGGAAGACCGCGGCGATCGCGATCAGCAGCGTCATGGCCAGTGCGGCGGAGTAGCTGAGCTCGGCAGGCTTGGCCAGGAGCAGCGCGGTGTAGATGCCGCCGGCGACCGCGGTCACCACCGAGTTGCCGACCGACTCGGCGACCTGCATGGACGACTGGTTGCGCCCCTGTTCGAAGGACGACGACAGGCTCATGACCGCCACCGCGGAGCTGGGCATGGTGAAGCCCATCCCCAGGCCGGCCAGCACCCAGGCGGAGAGGCCGAACCCGAGCGGCAGCGGGAACCAGGCGTACCCGACCAGACCTGCCAGGCCGAGGACGGTGGTCAGGGCCCCGATGGTGATGTAGGAGTTGCGATGCCACCGCAGCCAGCGCTGGGACTGCAGCCAGGAGCCGGCCGTCCACCCGATCGAGCCCACCGTCAGCGCCCACCCGACCTCGGTGGGGGAGTAGCCGCGCAGGTTCTGCAGGGTGACCAGCAGAATCGTCTCGGCGGCGAAGAAGGAACCGGCCTGCAGCGCGCGGGTCAGTACCACGCTGGGGATGCCCGGGCCGAAGCCCTGGGCGGCCGGGGCGAGGATCCGCGGCAGACCCCACACGAGTGCGGCCACGCCGGCGACCGCCGATGCCAGTCTCCACCAGCCCAGAGGCTGGCCGGCGAGCAGGATCAGCGACGGCGCCACCGTGATGGCGATGGTCGGCCATACGGCGACCGGGCCCACCTCGTCCTCGCCCGGATGGAAGGCCGACTGTACCTGGCGCAGCCCGGGCAGCAGGATGACGAAGGCGACCGCTACCAGCGGCAGCACCGTGGCGAACACCAGCCGCCAGTCGTAGTGGGTGAGCCAGGCTGCGATCGGCGGGCCGATGAAGGCGGGCAGCAGCCAGCAGAACGAGTACAGCGCCATGACCCGGGGACGTTCGGCGGGGGAGAAGCCGTGCGCGACGGTGACGGCGAGGGTGAGGTTCAGCGCGCCGGCCCCCAACCCCTGAACGAGCCTGGCCAGCAGCACCACCCACACCGAGGGCGCCAGCCAGCCGAGCACGAGCCCGAGCGCGAACAGCGCGAATCCCAGGTACATCGGCAAGGTCGGGCCGTGCTGGTCGGCCACCCGGCCGGCGACGATGGTCGCGGCCAGCATCCCGGAGATCATCGTGGTGAACGCCCACGGATACAGGGCTTCAGCATCGAAGGAGGCCATCAGGGTGGGTAGCGCGGTGGCCAGCCCCATCGCCTGGAAGGCGATGGTGAACACCGCCAGCATCATGCCCACCAGCAGCGTGCGTCGTCCCTGCGTCACGATCCTCCTCAAACCGCGCCATCCTAGTCCTCCGGGGACGCCGCTTTTCCCCGGCTCGCGGAGTTGTGCGTTCTGGGTCCCTCGCCTGACGGGCCGAGGCCTCAGATCCAGCTACGCAACCACATCCGGGCGAGGTACTCGGTCTGGTGGATCAGCAGGTTGTCGGTGAGGACGGGGTAGATCCAGGCGAAGTTCGCGGCCACCAGGGCGACGGCGACCCCGGCCACGATGCCGCCTCGTCGCCGGAACCGGCCGCCGGAGGGCCCCAGGATCAGGCCGATCACCATGGCCAGGGCGATCACGGTGAACGGGATGATCGTGATCGCGTAGAAGAAGAACACCGGGCGGCCGGTGGAGAAGAACCAGGGGACGTAGGTCGCCAGCGCGGCGAGCACCGGAACGCCGAAGCGCCAATCCCGTCCGCCGATCCACCAGATGATCGCGATCACCAGCGCGGTCGCCGCCATCCACCACAGCACCGGGGTGCCCATGGCCGAGATCACCCGGATGCAGGTCTGATCGGCCGCGGCGTGACAGCCCTCGACACCCGGTTGGATGTCGGTGATCGAATCGACCCCGAGCGGGCGGAGCATGAACAGCCAGCCGGCCGGGTGGGCGTCGTAGGGGTGCTCGGCGCTGTTGATGTAGTCGCCGGTGTGGAAGTTCAGGATGTCCTGCTGGTAGTGCAGGAAGGAGGCCCACATCTCACCCAGGTGCACGCTCCAGGGGTGGTCGGGGTTCTTCTGGGCCCAGTCGCGGCCCCAGCCCCCGGTGGTGGTGAGCCAACCGGTCCAGGTCGCCACGTAGACCCCGGCCGCCACCACGACCATCATGAGGAATGCCGGGATGCCGTCGATCACCAGCGCAAGCCAGCCCTTCCAGTCGGCGCCGGCCAACCGGCGGGCGCCCACGTCCCAGAGCACGGTGAGGATGCCGAACACGGCCAGGACGTAGACCGAATTCCACTTGGTGCCGATCGCCAGCCCGAACATGACGCCGGCGAGGAGCCGCCATGGCCGCCACCACACCACCGGGCCGAACCTGCCGCCGAAGTCGGGGACGCCGCGGGCGTCCAGCAGATCGGCCAGCCGATGGCGATACCAGTCCCGGTCGGCGACGCAGCAGGCGACCGCGGCCACCAGGAAGAAGGCCTGGAAGATGTCGAGTAAGGCGATCCGCGACATCACGAAGGCCAGGCCGTCCAGGGTGAGCAGGATGCCGGCGATGCCACCGATCAGGGTTGAGCGGGAGAGCCGCCGGGCCAGCCGGATCGTCACGAACACCAGCAGGGTGCCGAAGATCAGCGGCATGATGCGCCAGCCGAAGGAGTTCATCCCGAACACCTGCTCGCCCAGGCCGATCAGCCACTTGCCGACCGGTGGGTGGACGATGAAAGCGGGCGAGTCGAGGTAGACGTCGGGGTTGCCGGCCACGATCGAGTCGTTGGCGTCGTCCGGCCACGACTTCTCGAAACCGTACTTCCACAGGGTCCAGGCGTCCTTGGCGTAGTAGGTCTCGTCGAAGATCAGCTTGCTGGGATAGGCCAGGCCGACGAACCGGATCACGAACGCCAGCGCGGTGATGCCCAGGGTGACCAGCCAGCCGGCCAGCCGATCGGTCATGATCCCGTCGCGCAACCGCAGCGCGGTGGTCAGGGTGGGAGCCGCGGCGGTCCGCGGTGGCGGCCAGTCGCCGGGGGCGGTCACCTCCGCGAGCGCCGGTTCGTCCGGGGTGCCGGGGGCCCAGGACGAGGCAGTGTCGTCACCGGCGACGGCGGCGCTGTCGTCCGGGATCGTCTTCACCCGGCCATGGTAGTTGACCGCCCGAGCCCGACCTCGACCACCCGCGCCGGTGTCGTGGCCCTGCTTCTCGTTCGCCGAATCCGTGGCCGGGATGACGGTGGCTCGCTCGCTCGGGAATACTGCGGGGGTGACCACAGCGACTCGAGGCCTGGTGCTGGCCGGAACGCCGATCGGCAACCTGGCCGACGCTTCGCCGGCGTTGCGTGCCGCGCTGAGTGGTGCGGACGTGATCGCCGCCGAGGACACCCGACGGCTGCGCACCCTGCTGACCGGGCTCGATCTGACCACCGAGGCGCGGGTGGTGTCGTACTTCGACGGCAATGAGGCCGCCCGGGTCGCCGAACTGCTGGCCGAGCTGGACCAGGGCCGATCCGTGGTGGTGGTGAGCGACGCCGGCATGCCGACCGTCTCCGATCCCGGCTATCGGCTGGTGACGGCCGCCATCGAACGGGGGTTGCCGATCTCGGTGGTGCCCGGGCCGTCCGCCGTGCTGGTCGCGCTGGCGTTGTCGGGGATGCCCACGGACCGGTTCTGCTTCGAGGGCTTCCTGCCCCGGAAACCAGGGGAGCGCCGCCGCCGGCTGGCCGGGCTGACCGGGGAGCAGCGCACGATGGTGTTCTTCGAGGCGCCGCATCGGCTGGCCGAGTTCCTCGCCGACGCCGCTGCCGCCTTCGGCCCGGACCGGAGGGCGGCGGTCAGCCGCGAACTCACCAAGACCTTCGAGGAGACGCGCCGCGGCGGCCTCGCCGAGCTGGCCGACTGGGCGGCTGCCGGGGTGCGAGGCGAGATCACCGTGGTGATATCCGGGGCCGCTCCGGTCGCCGTGGATCTGCCCGCCGCGCTCAGCGACGTCCAGGCCCGGATCGCCGCCGGCGAGCCGCTGTCGTCCGCGGTCAGCGTGGTCGCGGAGCTCTCCGGGGTGGCCCGCAAGGCGCTCTACCAGGCCACCCTGGATGCCCGGAAGGAGAGTCGGTGACCACCCGCCAACTGCCCCCGGCGCCGCCGGCCCTTCCGGCCCCGACCACGGACGCTCACACCCACCTGGCCAGCACGGCGCGGTATTCCGGCCTGGCGGTGGCCGACAGCCTGGCTGCCGCGCGCGCCGTCGGCGTGACCCGGGTGGTGGACGTGGGTACTGACGTGGCCTCGTCCGCCGAGACGGTCGCCCTCGCGGGGCAGCACCCCGAGGTGGTGTCGTGCGTGGCCATCCACCCCAACGACGCCGCCCGGCTGGGCGACGGACTGGAGGCCGAGCTCACCGCCCTGTCGAGCCTGGCCGGCAGCTCGTCGCGGATCCGCGGCATCGGCGAGACCGGGCTGGACTACTTCCGCACCCGCGAGGCCGAGGGGATCGCCCGGCAGAAGCACTCCTTCGCCGCGCACATCGCCCTGGCCAAGCGGCACGGGCTGGCGCTGGTCATCCACGACCGGGATGCCCACGACGACATCCTCGACGTGCTGGACGCCGAGGGCGTGCCGGACAAGGTGATGATGCACTGCTTCTCCGGCGATGCCGGGTTCGCCCGCCGCTGCCTCGACCGCGGGTTCTGGCTGTCCTTCCCGGGCACCGTGACCTTCAAGCCCAACGAGCCGCTGCGGGAGGCGCTGGACCTCACTCCGTCCGACCGGCTGCTGGTCGAGACCGACGCCCCCTACCTGACGCCGATGCCGCTGCGGGGCAAGCCCAACGCGCCCTACCTGCTGCCGCACACCATCCGCTTCGTGGCCGAACGCCGCGGCGCCGACCTGGCGCAGGTGTGCGAGCAGGTGGCTGCCAACGCCACCGCCCTGTTCGGCGAGTGGGGCTCTGAGCGTCATCCCGATCCGCTCCGTCATCCCGACGAAGGCCGGGATCTCACCGCTGGGAGGGCCGATGGCTGAGGGCCTGCTCGACCCGCGCACCGTCCGAGAACTGGCCGCCGAGCTCGACCTGCGGCCAACCAAGCAGCGCGGCCAGAACTTCGTCCACGACGCCAACACCGTTCGCCGGATCGTGGCCGCGGCGGGGGTCGGCCCCGGCGATGTGGTGCTCGAGATCGGGCCCGGCCTCGGATCCCTCACCCTCGGGCTGCTGGAAGCCGGCTGCGATGTCGTGGCGGTCGAGATCGAGTCGACGCTGGCCGCCCGGCTGCCCAGGACCGTCGCCGAGCGACTGCCCGACCGGGCCGCCGCGCTGCGGACGATCGAGGCCGACGCGCTCGACGTCGACGAACTGGCCGACCCCCAGCCCACCGCTGTGGTCGCCAACCTGCCCTACAACGTCAGCGTCCCGGTGCTGCTGCACGTGCTGGCCCGGTACTCCGGCATCCGCGGGGGGTTGGTGATGGTGCAGTCGGAGGTGGCCGACCGTCTCGTCGCGCCGCCGGGCTCCAAGGTCTACGGAGTGCCGTCGGCCAAGCTGGCGTGGTACGCCGAGGCGCGCCGGGTGGGGAGCGTACCGCCGACCGTCTTCTGGCCGGTGCCCAATGTGGATTCCGGCCTGGTGAGCTTCACCCGGCGCGAACCGCCGTCGACCACCGCCTCCCGCCGGCAGGTGTTCGCCGTTGTGGACGCGGCCTTCGCGCAGCGGCGCAAGATGCTCCGCGGCTCGCTGGCCGGGTTGTTCGGGTCGTCGGCCGAGGCCTCGGCGGCGTTGGTGGCGGCCGAAGTGGATCCGCAGGCGCGTGGCGAGGTGCTGGGCATCGCGGACTTCGCCCGGGTTGCGGAACTGCTGCCGGTGGTCCGGTAGGTTCGCCCCCATGGCATCTCCGCTGGTCGAGGACGAGGTGATCCGGGTCCGCGCGTCGGGCAAGATCAACCTCGCGCTGCGCAGTGGGCCGCGCCGCAGCGACGGCTATCACGAGCTGGCCACGATCTTCCAGGCGGTGTCGGTCTATGACGACCTGGAGGCCAGGTGGGATGAGCCGGGTCGGTTCAGCGTCACCATGACCGGAGACCAGGCCGACCTGGTGCCCTGCGACGACTCCAATCTGGCCGTGAAAGCCGCGGCCCTGCTGGCGCGGGAGAGCGGAAACCGGGGCTTGGGCTGCCAGCTGACGATCCGCAAGGCGATTCCGGTGACCGGTGGCATGGCGGGTGGTTCGGCGGACGCGGCCGCGGCGCTGCTGGCCTGTTCGGTGCTGTGGGATCTGGACGCCGACCCCGACGACCTGCTCGAACTGGGCGCCACGCTGGGCGCCGACGTGCCGTTCTGCCTGACCGGCGGGACGGCGCTGGGAACGGGCCGGGGCGACCGGCTGGCGCCGGTGCTGAGCCGCGGTAGCTACTACTGGGTGCTGGTGCTGAACGAAGCCGAACTCTCCACCCCGGCTGTCTTCGGTCGCTTCGATCAGCTACGGCCGTTGGGCGGTGGCGAGTTCGCGATGCCGCCGGAACTGCTCAGCGCCCTGATTGCCGGCGACCCGGCCGCGCTCGGCCGCACCCTGATCAATGATCTGGAGCAGGCTGCGATCAGCCTCCATCCCGAACTGGCCGAGGTGCTGCGGGCCGGCCGCGAACTCGGTGCGCTGGGGGGCATCGTCTCCGGCTCCGGCCCGACGGTCGCCTTCCTGGCCGGCGACGAGCGGGCGGCGATGGAGCTCTCGGTCGGTTTGGCCACCCATGGCATCGGACGGGCGATCCGACGCGTCCACGGCCCCGTCCCAGGCGCCCGGCTGCTCAGCTGACCCCGGCCTACTCCGCCGGAGTCTGGTGACGCTGGGTGAACAGCCGCGGCTCGGCGCGCAGGTTGCGCAGCCCGTACCACGACAGGTTCACCAGGTGGGCCGCGACCGTCGGTTTGTCGAGGTCGAACTCCTCGCGGGTGTCCAGCCACCACTGGCCCGCCAGGGCCACCAGGCCGACCAGCATCTGGGCGTACAGCGGGGCGGTCGCCGGATCGAGCGAGCGCTTGGTGAACTCGTCCGCCAGCTGATCCTCCACCCGGGAGGCGATGTCGGAGAGGATGGTCGCGAACGAGGTGGTCTCGGAGGCCGCGGAGGTGTCGCGGGAGATGATCCGGAAGCCGTCGGGGTTGTCGTCGATGTAGTCCAGCAGGGCCAGCGTGCCCTGTTCGATCAGCGCGCGGGGGTTCGCCCGGGGGTTGGCCAGCGCCTGCCTGATCGCACCGTGCAGAGTCTGCACCTCTCGGTCGACCACGACCGCGTAGAGGCCTTCCTTGCCGCCGAAGTGCTCGTAGACCACCGGCTTGCTGACTCCCGCGTGGGCGGCGATCTCCTCGACGGAGGTGCCCTCCAGCCCTCGCTCGGCGAACAGGCCGCGGGCGACCTCGATGAGTTGCTCGCGGCGTTCGGCGCGGGTCATCCGGACGCGGCCGCGCCTGGCGCGCGCGGTACCGGCTACCTGATCCACGGCCCTAAGTCTGGCCCGCCCGACCCAGGTTGGGAAATCCGACGACGAAGGACGACGCGAGCCCGCTCGCGATCGGACTGAGGAGGACGGATCCGCGAAGCGGTCAATCCGACGACGAAGCGCCGCCACCGACGTAGCGCGGTTGTTCCCGCGCCCACCGCACCCCGTAGAGTGGGCCGCGGTCATCGACCGATCCCCGGTTGGTCTGCCGGCAGGGCCCGCCTGACTTTGAATCAGGACTAGCGACGTAGGTTCGACTCCTACCCGGGGAGCGGCGGAGCGGTTCATTCCTGCTCTTGACAAGGCGGAAGGCCGGTAGGTGTTACGTTCGCCTACCGGCCCTCGCTTTTGCCTGAGCGCAACCGCGACTCAACGCCCCGGCCAGCCCGCCGGCCGTGGCGGATAGCCCGCGGGCGATGGGATCGACGGTGATTTCTTCGTTCCGATCATCGCGAGGATGCCCCCTATCAGTTCGGGCGTCGGGCCCTACTTGAGCGTGATCGTCTTCGTGGCCAGCAGAGCGTCGTCGAAGCTGAGGAGCTTGGTGACCTCGATTTCCACGTCGTCCTTCTTGTTGTCCAGCGAGAAGGCCTGCTGCACCTTGAGGGACTTGCCGGGCTTGATCTCCTTCATCGTGTTCGCCGAGTCGTACTTCTTGTTTCCGATGAGGATGGCGTCCTCCAGCTCGATGCCGTCCTGGAAGGCCTTGGCGCGGAGCGCGAACATGAAGCTCGCTGCGTCCTCGGAATTGTTGGTGAAGGTGAAATCAACCACTAGCACGGGCTTTCCGTCGTGGTCCTTGGTCAGGCTGTGCCCATCGATAGCGACGGCGTATTCGCTCTCAGCCGAGGGCTCCTCTTCGGTGGCCGGTTCTTCCTCCGGAGTGGCATCTGGAGCATCGGTGGCCGCTGCCGCGGGTTCCGACGGGGCCTCGGCCGTCGTTGCGCCGGTAGGCGCCCCGCAGCTGGTGAGAAGCAGGAGCGCAATGACTGCTCCGAGCACCTTGTTCATCTTGTCTTGTCCTTCGTCTCAGTGGCGGTATGGTTACGTGGTAACCCTATAAGACGGACCGGATATAAAGGGTATTCTTTGAAAGGTCTGGTTAAGCCTGAATCCACCGGCCTGGTAGCGGTGCGTTAAGCGAGGAAGTGCCCTCTGGTAAGGGAGAATGGGACTTGTC
>Ga0102832_1000877_pt1 | contig 31264 bp, 27 predicted proteins | sample EBPBio282013_DNA_FD_88942 | JGI IMG/M metagenome (GOLD analysis project Ga0102832, IMG submission 88942) | Wastewater treatment Type I Accumulibacter community from EBPR Bioreactor in Madison, WI, USA - Reactor 2_5/28/2013_ DNA (Illumina Assembly) | ecosystem: Engineered > Bioreactor > EBPR >... | reverse complement strand
GAGCATGATCGACATCACCACCGCCGACCCCACCTCGGTGGACGACGCGGTGCAGGTGGCCACCCAACCGCTGGCCAGGTTGTGCAGCGGCGGGGAGGGAACCTGCCCGACCCTGCCGACGGCGACCGAGACCATTCCTGCCGCCGGCCAGCTGCCCGGGTGGCTGGTCGAGGCGGATCTGCCGCTGGTCACCCCCGGCGCGGGTCGATGGGGCGCGAACGCACCGTCGTCCAGCCTCACCATCGTCGGCAGCCAGTGCGAGACCGTCGTGCTGAAGAAGGTGCCGGATGTCACCGCCGCCGCGCAGCGCACCCTGATGCTGGCCGACGATCCGCAGGCGCCCACCGTCTTCGGCGTCGACCAGGTCGTCTACACCTTCGCCACCCCGAAGGCCGCCAAGAGCTTCGCCGATCAACTCGGGGACGATCTGGCCGACTGCACCAGCCGGGTGCCCACCGCCACCGTGGAGAAGGGCCCGTCGGTCAAGGGCGAGGGCCAGGGCGGGATCAGCTTCTCGGGCGAGTCCTACCTGATCACCCAGCAGACCGTCAGCGGCGGTACGGCCACCTACCGGGTCGGCGTCCTCCGGATCGCCGACCGCGTGTCCTACCTGCTGGCCAACCCGTCGGCCGACTTCGACTTCAGCAAGGCCCAATGGAAGGCCATCCTGACCCGCACCGGCGAGCGGGTCACGCAACTGCCGTAGCCGCTACAGCCCCCGGACGATCTCCCGCATCAACCGCGCGGTCTCACTCGGCGTGGTTCCGACCTGGACGCCGGCGGCCTCCAGCGCCTCCTTCTTGGCCTGCGCGGTACCGGCCGAACCGGTCACGATCGCGCCGGCATGACCCATCGTCTTGCCCTCGGGGGCGGTGAAGCCCGCGACGTAGCCGACGACGGGCTTGGTCATGTGCGCCTTGATGTAGTCGGCGGCACGCTCCTCGGCGTCGCCGCCGATCTCGCCGATCAGCACCACCGCGACGGTCTCCGGATCGGCCTCGAAGGCCTCCAGCGCATCGATGTGGGTGGTGCCGATGATCGGATCGCCCCCGATGCCCACCGCTGTCGAGAAGCCGATGTCGCGCAACTCGAACATCATCTGGTAGGTGAGCGTGCCGGACTTCGACACCAGCCCGATCTTCCCGGGGCCGGAGATGTTGGGCGGGATGATGCCGACGTTGGACTTCCCGGGGCTGATCAGGCCGGGGCAGTTCGGGCCGATCACGCGGGTGGTGCCCTTCTCGCGGGCGTAGGCGAAGAACTCGGCGGTGTCCTTGACCGGCACCCCTTCGGTGATGACGACGACCAGGTCGAGCCCCGCGTCCACCGCCTCGATCACCGCGGCCTTGGTGAACCGGCCCGGGACGAACACCACCGAGGTGTTCGCGCCGGTCGCCGCCTTGGCCTCGGCCACCGAGTTGAACACCGGCACCGGCTGCTCCTCGAAGGTGACCGACTCGCCGCCCTTGCCCGGGGTGACACCACCGACGATGCGGGTGCCGTAGGCGACCATGCGGGCGGTGTGCTTGCGTCCCTCGGAACCGGTCATTCCCTGGACGATCACCTTGGAGTTCTGATCCAGCCAGATCGACATTGCGCGTGCTCTCCTACTCGGCCGCGGCGGCCAGTTCGGCGGCCCGGCGGGCCGCGGCGTCCATGGTTTCCTCGAGCGTGATCAGCGGGTGCGCCGCCTCGGTCAGCATGTGGCGTCCGATCTCGACGGCGTTGCCGTCCAGCCGCACCACGATCGGCTTGGTCGCCTTGTCGCCGAGGATCGCCAGCGCGTCGATGATGCCGCGGGCCACCTCGCTGCAGGCGGTGATACCGCCGAAGACGTTGACGAAGACCGACCTCACCTGGGCGTCGGAGAGGATGATCTCCAGCCCGTTGGCCATCACCTCGGCCGAGGCGCCGCCGCCGATGTCGAGGAAGTTCGCCGGGCTGGGGCTGCCCGGCAGGTCGGCACCGGCCTTGGCGACCACGTCGAGGGTGCTCATGACCAATCCGGCCCCGTTCCCGATGACACCGACCGAGCCGTCCAGCTTCACGTAGTTCAGGCCCTTCTCCCGGGCGCGCACCTCGAGCGGATCGTCGCTGGTCTCGTCGGTGTAGGCCGACCATTCCGGGTGCCGGATCTCGGCGTTGCCGTCCAGGGTCACCTTGCCGTCGAGCGCCACGATCCGTCCGTCGCCGGTCTTCACCAGCGGGTTGACCTCGACCAGGGTGGCATCCACCTCCCGGTAGACGTTGCCCAGCAGCATCAGCACACGGGCGACCTCGGCGCGGTCGGCGGCGGCGAAGCCCGCCGCGGCGACGATCTCGTCAGCCTTGGCCTGGTCGATTCCGACCAACGGATCGACCTCGATCCGGGCCAGGGCGTCAGGACGTTCGACCGCCAGCGTCTCGATGTCCATGCCACCCTCGACGCTGCACATCGCCAGGTAGCTGCGGTTCGCCCGATCCAGCAACAGGGAGAAGTAGTACTCCTCGGCGATGTCGGCGCCCTCGGCGATCATGACCGCCTCGACCCGGTGCCCCTTGATGTCCATGCCCAGGATCTCGGAGGCACGCTCCTCGGCCTCCTGCGGCGAACGGGCCAGCTTGACGCCGCCGGCCTTGCCCCGGCCACCGGTCTTGACCTGCGCCTTGACGACCACCACCGGCGTGCCGAGCGCCTCCGCCGCTTCCCGGGCCCGCTGGGGCGTGGTGGCGACGATCCCGCGCAAGACGGGCACCTGATGGGCCTCGAAGAGCTCCCGGGCCTGGTACTCGAAGAGGTCCACGGCGACTACGTCCTCTCAGATCGTGATGGTCGGCTGACATGTCCGACCAGCGCAGCCTAATCGTCATCCGCTCGCCACCGCATCCCCCTGCCACCAGGCGGTTTGAAACGATCCGATCAGAATGCTGAGAAACTTCCTGAGAAATGCTAAGCTCCCTTTCGGAATCGGGTGATCGTCGCAGGGTTACCTCATTTTCCATCGAATCGACAGGGGATCTGTGGTAGCCGAGTACGACCGCGCAGCGGGGCCGCGCCGCGCGCTCCCCAGCGCTGAGGCACCCCAGAAGGATTCCCGTCCCACCAACGCCGTATCCGCCAAGCAGTGGCGCCGTGGCCTGGCCCTGGGCGCCGCGGCCGCGATCGGGATCACCACCATCGGCATCTTCGGCCTGAGCAACGGCCCGACCGCCGGATTCGCCTTCGCCAACCAGGCCGGAGCCCCGGCCGGCATCGACGAGGCCCGCCAGGATGTCCCCAGCCGGACGGACGAGCGTCCGACCCTGGAAGACCTGGTCAAGCAGCGCAGCGAGCAGATCGCGCTCACCGGCGAGCAGATCGAGGCCAAGCGCGACCAGGATGCCGTCGCCTCGCGGAACAGCCTGCTGGAGGACACCGCCGACGCGGTCGAGGAGGAAGCCGACCGGCTACGCAACCTTGCCATCTTCCTGTGGCCCACCAAGGGCGGGGTCGGCTCTCCCTGGGGTCAGCGGCTGCATCCGATCCTGCACTACTACCGGCTGCACGGCGGCGCCGACATCGGCGGCCGGTGCGGCCAGCCGATCTACGCCGCCCAGTCGGGCAAGGTCACCAAGGCCGCGACCGGCGGCTACAACGGTGGCTCGGGCAACAATGTCCGGATCGACCACGGCGACATCAACGGCATCCACGTCGAGACCGCCTACCTGCACATGACCGACGTCGAGGTCTCCGAGGGCCAGCAGGTGGCCAAGGGCGACCTGCTCGGCACCGTGGGAAGCACCGGCCTGTCGACCGCCTGCCACCTGCACCTCTCGCTGTACAAGGACGGTGTCAACAGCGACCCGCTGGAGTACGTGAAGAAGTCCGACGCCGACACCGACTCCGACGCCAAAGAGGACGAGAACTCCGCCGACCGCGAACTCGGCGATGTCGACGCTCAGGCCGGCGAACTCCCGACCTGAGCCCCGCTCGACTGTCCGCTACAGCTTCTCCATCGGAGCGTGACGTAGCGAGAGCCGCTTGACGCCGACGGATCCGAAATCGACATCGGCCTTGGCATTGTCGCCCGCGCCCGAGGTGGCCAGCACGGTTCCCATCCCGAAGCTGGTGTGCAGCACCCTATCCCCCACCTCCACCGAGGCCACGGTCTTGATCGGCGCGCGGCTGCCGAAGCTCACCTGCTGGCGCGCGGTCGACGTACGCGCTGTGGCCGACGACGACCAGCCCGTACGGGCCACCCCGAGCCGCCGCCAGTCGAGCAGGTGGGCGGGAATCTCGTCGGTGAACCGGCTGGCCGGGTTGTACTGCGGTGCTCCCCACATGGTGCGGACGGTCGCCCGGGTCAGGTAGAGCCGCTTGCGGGCGCGGGTGATGCCCACGTACGCCAGTCGCCGCTCCTCCTGCAGCTCGGCCGGATCGGTCATCGCCCGCTGATGGGGGAAGATCGCATCCTCGAAGCCGGTCAGGAAGACCGTGTCGAACTCCAGACCCTTGGCGGTGTGCAGGGTCATCAGGGTCACCACGCCGTCGTCCTCGCCGTCGGCGTCCGGCAGCTGATCGGAATCGGCCACCAGCGCGATCCGCTCCAGGAAGGCCGGAAGTGAGTCGTCCGGCTCCGGGGCGGCCTCGGCCAGCTCACCGGCCAGTTCGGCCACCTCACCGCCGTCCGGCGTCAGGTCCACGGCGTGGGCGGCCGCGACGAACTCCTGCGCCACGCTGACGAACTCGATCAGGTTCTCCAGCCGGGTCTCGTCCTGCGGGTCGTTCGAGGCCTGCAACTCGGCGAGGTAGCCGGATTCCTTCAGGATGCCGGCCAGGATCTGGTCTGCCGGTGCGCCCTGTTCGACCTGGGCGCGCTGGGTCTCGATCAGGCCCACGAACACCTGAATCTGGTTGAGCGAGCGCGTGGCCAGGCCGGGCACCTCGGTCGCCCGCCGCAATCCCTCATAGAACGGGATGCGGTTGGCCGAGGCGAAGGCCTCGACCACCGCCTCGGCGCGGTCCCCGATCCCCCGCTTGGGCACGTTCAGCACCCTCCGGATCGATACATCGTCGTCGGGGTTGGCGATCCCGCGCAGGTAGGCGATCGCGTCCCGGATCTCCTTGCGCTCGTAGAACCGGACGCCACCGACCACCCGGTACGGCAGCCCGACCCGGATGAACACATCCTCGAAGGCACGGGATTGGGCGTTCGTCCGGTAGAACACCGCCACCCCCGAGGGCTTGACCTCACCGGCGTCGGTCAGCCGGTCGATCTCCTCGGCGATGTAGCGCGCCTCGTCGTGCTCGGTGTCGGCGACATAGCCGACCAGCAGCTCGCCGTCCCCCTCGGCCGACCACAGCTTCTTCTCCGGACGCCCCGGGTTGCGGGTGATCACCGCGTTGGCGGCGTTCAGGATGTTCTGGGTGGAGCGGTAGTTCTGATCGAGGACGATCGTGGTGGCTCCGGGGAAGTCACTCTCGAAGTCGAGGATGTTGCGGATCGTCGCGCCCCGGAAGGCGTAGATCGACTGGTCGGAATCACCCACCACCATCAACTCTGGCGGGTCGACCACCGGCATTCCCTCCGGAACGGGATGGACGCCGCACAGCTCCCGTACCAACGCGTACTGGGCGTGGTTGGTGTCCTGGTACTCGTCCACCAGCACGTGCCGGAACCGACGCCGGTACTGTTCCCGCAGGTCGGGGAACGACTGCAGCAGGTGCACGGCGGTCATGATGATGTCGTCGAAATCCAGCGCGTTCGCCGCCTGCAACCGGCGCTGGTACTCGGCGTAGGCATCGGCGTAGACCTCTTCGTTGCCGGCTGCCGCCCGGCTGCGCGCGGTCTCGTGGTCGACCAGCTCGTTCTTGCAGTTCGACACCCAGTTCAGCACCGCCCGGACCGGGTACCGCTTGGGGTCGAGGTCGGCGTCCCGCAGCACCAGCTGCATCAGCCGCTTGGAGTCGGTGTCGTCGTAGATGGAGAAGGTGCGCGACCAGCCGAACCGGTTGATGTCGGAGCGCAGGATCCGCACGCAGGCGGAATGGAAGGTGGAGACCCACATCAGCTTGGCCCGGTTGCCGACCAGTTCCACCACCCGATGCCGCATCTCGGCGGCCGCCTTGTTGGTGAAGGTGATCGCCAGGATGGAGCCGGGATGGACGTCCCGCTGGCTCACCAGATGCGCGATCCGCCGGGTCAGTACCCGGGTCTTGCCCGAACCCGCCCCGGCCACCACCAGCACCGGCCCGCCCACGTGCACCACGGCCTCGCGCTGCGGCGGGTTGAGGTCGGCGAGCAGCTCCTCCTCGGTGATCCGCCGGCGCCGCGCCGGCTCCGCCGGGGCGTCGGTGTAGAGGTCGGGTAACAGGGCTTCAGTCATGGCCGTCCAAGACTACGACAGCCCACCGACGGTCGCGTGGTCGGACGCTTCAGGCGAGCCGGGCGAGCACCGTCCGGGCCGCCTGGCGTCCGCCCATGCCGTGGACGCCGCCACCGGGCAGGGTCGAGGACGAACACAGGAAGAGCGTCGGGTCCGGGGTGGCCCAGGGTGTCCGGCTGAGAGTGGGGCGGGCGGCCAGCTGCCGCCAGGTGGACGAGCCACCGTCCACCGAGCCGCCGACGTTGTTGGGGTTGTGCGCCTCCATCGCGGCGGTTCCCATCACGTGCCGGGCCAGCACCCGGTCCCGGAACCCGGGGGCGAACTTCTCCACCTGGGCCTCGATGGCGGCGGTCATGTCGGCATCGCTGCCGTTCGGGACGTGGCAGTAGGCCCAGGCGGTGTGCTTGCCGGCCGGAGCCCGGGAGGGATCGGCCACGCAGGGCTGGGAGAACAGCACGAACGGCTCCTCGGGGATGCCGCCCCGGGCGACCGTCCGTTCGGCCTCGATCACCTTCACGGCCGGCCCCGCGAGATGGACGGTGCCCGCGCCGGCGAGTTCGACGTCCGTCCACGGCACCGGGCCGTCCAGCGCCCAGTCGACCTTGAACACCCCGGGGCCGTACTTCCAGCGCGCCAGCCGGCCGGTGTACTTCGCGGGCAGCCGGTGCCCGGCGACGGCGAGCACCTGGCGTGGGGTGAGATCCAGGACGACGGCCCGCGCGGTGGGCAGGTCGTCGACGGAGGTCACCCGATGACCGGTGATCACCTCGCCGCCCAGGGCGGTGAGCCGACGCACCAGGGCATCGGCGATCGACTGCGAACCGCCCACCGCCACCGGCCAGCCGACGGCGTGCCCCAGCACCCCGAGCAGCAGTCCCATCCCGGTGGTCATCGGTTCGCCGAGATCGAGGAAGGTGTGCGCGGCGAGCCCGGCCAGCAGCGCCTTGGCCGGCTGGTCGCGCAGCGCCCGGGTGACCAGCGTGGTGGGCCAGACGCCGGCCGCGCCGAAACCGAGGGTGGCCAGCGGTGCGTTCGGTGGCAGCGCGGTCGGGTCCAGCACACCCGAGACCATCGACTCCCAGCGCGATGACAGCCCACCCACCACGGTCTCCCAGTAGCGACGGTCCCGTCCCAGGCCGGCAGCGGTCGCTGTGACATCCCGGCGCAGGTAGGCCGAGTATCCGGGCGCCAGCGGGTGCGCGAGCGGGATCGGCGGCTGGGCCAGTGCCAGCCCCTCCCGCTCCAGGCCCAGTTCGCGGAAGGCGGGCGACGCCAGCGCCATCGGGTGTACCGCCGAGCACACGTCGTGCCGGAAGCCGGGAAGGGTGAGTTCCTCGGTGCGGGTACCGCCGCCGGGACGATCGGCGGCCTCGAAGACGACCACCTTCCAGCCGGCCTGCGCCAGCGTCACCGCGGCCACCAGCCCATTCGGTCCCGAGCCGACGACGACCGCGTCCACGTCCGTCACTCGCGCACCCACATCCCAATTCTGGACGGCTGAAGCGTCCGTTGCACAGCCGCCACCAGTTCCTGCGAGGCCTGCGTCGGATCGAGCCCGGTGCGCAACTGCTCGCCGAAGGCGTCCACCGTCCGCTCGGCGTCGAAGTGCTCCCGGTCGAACCGCCGGTCCACGACCCGCTGGATGCGGCGCAGCACCGGCAGGAACAGCATGGCGGCAGCGAGCGTGGCCGCCGCGACAGCCAGCGACGACTGGCCCGGAAGGAGCTGCGAGATGGCGGTCACCGTGAGCGCGTACACACCGATCACGACGCCCGTCACCAGGGCGTAGGAGACAGTCCGGGAGATCACCCGGTCGATCTCGTAGAGCCGGAACCGCAGCACGGCGATGCCGATCGACGCCGGTATCAGGCCGTACGCCGCCGATGTCCAGGCCTGCATCTCAAGCGATTCCGGCGCAGCGAGTGTCACCACGTAGAGCGTCAGCACCAGGCAACCGGCCCAGGCGACCCAGCGGATCTGGGTGCGTTGCAGGCCACCCGCACCGCGATACCGCTGCACCAGCGACCCCATGGCGGCCATGCCGGCAACCACCAGCGGTAGCCCGAACACCAGCACGACCCAGGGGTTGGCCGCCAGCCAGGGCCAGTGCACCGGGTTGGGCAAACCGGGGTACACCTCGACCGAGATCGTCGAGAACACCGCGGTGGCCAGCCCGGTGAGCGCGATCACAGTCCAGTGGAACCAGCGCCAGCGAGCCGAGGGCAGCCGGCCGTCCGGGAAGCGCAGCGGCAAGTGAATGAACAGCAGCGTCAGGGGCGGCAGCCAAGCCCAGGAGTCCTCCCGGTCACCGCCGTACCACAGCAGCCAGGCCGCCACCTGGGGCACGGTCCCGATCAGGGCGCCGGCCGCGACGCTCATCGGAACCCCGATGACGAACGCCCCGGCGCAACCCAGCAGGATCCAGCCCAGCGGATTGCGCGGCAGCTTGGAAGCCAGCAGCCAACCGACCCCCGAGGTGACCATCAGCATGAACACGAACTGCCAATCGGCCCAACCGGCGCCGGCAGTGGGCCGGTGCACCGTGAGGTAGAGCACCACGCAGCCGACATTGAGCGCCGCGAACAGATGTGCCAGCCACCTCATGGTCGCTCTCCCAGCCAGAGTCCGACGCTGGTGGGCTGCAAGGTCTGTTCGACGGCCTCCACCAGGTCATCCGAGGTGCGATCAGGTTCCACTGTCGCGCGTAGCTTCGTCCCGAAGGCGTCCACCACCTGCGCGGCGTCGTAGCGCTCCCGGTCGAAGCGGCGATCCACCACGCGCTGCGCGAGGCGCAGCGCCGGCAGCAGCACGGCCGCCGCGGCCAGCGTGGCGGCCGCCACCGCGAACGACGACTGTCCGCCGAAGAGTTGCGAGATCGCGGTCACCACCACCGCGTAGCTGCCGATCGCCGCTGCCGTCACCACCGCGTAGGAGACCGTGCGGGAGATCACCCGCCCGATCTCGTAGAGCCCATGCCGGGTGATCGCGATCGCGATCGACACCGGAATCAGGTTGATCCCGACCGCGCTCAGCGCGGTGACTGCCCAGGCGAGCATCGTCCCGGGCAGATAGGCGTTGACCGCACCGGCGATGGCGACCGTCGCGATCGCGGTGGCCAGGCCGAAGAAGAGCCACCGGTACTGCAGCCGGCGGGGACCGGAACTGGCCTTCAGCCGCACCAGCAGGTCGACCAGTACGCCCAGGATCACCACCAGGAAGGGCACGAAGAAGACCGGGCCCAGCAGCAGTTCTCCGGCGGTCTGCGCGACCGACAGACCGAACGGGTTGGGCCGACCCGATGGCAGTGGCCGGGGATCGACCAAAGCGATCACCGTGCACAGCGCCGCGAAGGGCACCAGCGACCGGACCAGGATCCGGCCCAGCCGGGTCTCGATCCGCCCGGTGGGAAACAGCAGGCCGATCAGTGGCAGCGCCATCCAGCCCGGCCAGGGCAGCGTCAGGCTGACCGCCTCCAGGTGGGCCGGAAGCGCCGCCAGGTCGGGGTTCACCCAGCCGGTCAGCGTCCAGTAGAGGCCTACGACCACCAGGAAGCGACCCACCCCGTGACCCGGCCGGGAGGTGAGGATGATCGCCCCCACCACCGGGAAGCCGGCGAAGCTCACCCAGTCGGAATTGCCCCGGCTCAGGGAGAACACGCCTACCGCGACGAAGCCCACCACCGTCGCCCAGATCAGCCCGCGACGCAGCCCTTCTCGCCGGTTCATCGGTCGCCTCCGGCCGTCCAGAGACCGGCCGCGGAGGGCTGCAAGGTGTGCTCCACGGCCAGCGGGTTCATCGCGAGGTGACGATGTGCCAGGCCGAGCGGATGCCGGAGTTGTGGCGGATGTTGCGCCAGTTCTTCCACAGCCGGGCGGGGTCGAGGCACTCGGTCTCCTCTTCCACCGTCGCGCCGGCGACACCGTGGCTGGCGGCCAGATTGGCCAGGGTGCCCTTCCAGAAGTCCGCCTCGCCGCGCTTGATGAAGGGCCAGCCCAGTTCGAACAACGGGTCCGAGGTGCGGATCAGCATGCGGATCTGGGCACGGGTGCCGGTGGTGACGGACTCTCCCGAGAAGGTGATCATCGCGGCGAACATGTGACCCTCCGGGGTCATGAAGCTGAACGAGGTGTCGTCGGCGTACAGCACCAGCACCCCGGTCGCCAGGGCCGGCCCGGTGCCGGTCGGCAGGCCGACCTCGAGGGCCGCGACGTCTCCGGGCGCTATCCCTGACACGGCGCCGTGGAAGCGTCCCATCCGGGGCCAGAAGTCGCCGAAGTGGGCTCGCCAATCGGCGATCAGCGCCTGCGGTGTGACGGCCGGACCGAGATCGACCCAGAAGGTGCGCTGCCACAGCCTGCCGAAGCCCTGCTGAGGGCCGGCCACCCGCATCCCGTCGACGTTGTAGCCGTACTCGCGCGCGTCGGAGTTCACCTCGAGACGTTCCCGGTTGGCCGCCCAGTTGGCGGCGTCGCGCGGGCCCTTCGCCGCCTGCCCGTCGGTAGTCATCATGCCTCCTGAGGGTGCTCACGGCAGCGACGCGAGCGCCGCTGCCGTATCGGTATGGAGTCCGATCGCCTCGTCGAGCCGGGTGAGCTCGAAGATCTGGCGATAGTGGTCGGAGAGCCCGACGGCCACCAGCCGTTGCTGGCGGCGTTGGGAGCGCACCAGCAGGGTGACCAGCATGCCGATTCCGCCGGAGTTCATGTACTCCAGACCGGTGAAATCCAGCACGACCAGCTGGGCGCCGTCGTCGGTAGCGTGTTCATGGGCAGCCATCAGTTCCTGTTCGCTGGCGGCGGTCAGGTCGCCCGCGATCGCGATGGCGAGGACGCCGGGCGCGAGCCGGGTGACGGTCATGGTCGCTGTCATGGTCTTCCCCCCTTGGTGGGCTACACGGGCTGGACGATTTCGATGAAGTCGCTCAGCCGGGTGATCTCGAAAATGTGCTGGTAGTGATCGGTGAGGCCCCTGGCCCGGACCGCCCGGCCGTGCGAGCGAGCCTTGCCGAGCAACCCCACGATGAGGGCGATGCCGGTGGAGTTGATGTACTCCACCGCGTTGAAGTCCAACTCGACGACCGTCGCCGCGGTCCGGGCGGCGGCCGCATAGGCGTCGTCCAGCACTCCCACGGCGTCCCGGTCGATCTGCCCGCGCAGCCGCAGGATGGCGGTCGGGCCGCGCTGGTCGAGTTCGTAGGACAGGCTCATGGTCGTTTCCCTTCCGTCGGCGGGCCTGGCTCGTCCGGCTGGTCGTCCGCAGCGGGCGCGGTGTGCATGGTCAGCCGGACGATGTGCCGGTCGCCGTCGATCGCGTCCTCGACCCGGTCGACCAGCCGCTCCACCAGGAACAGCCCCCAGCCCCGCGCCGTCTGCAGCCCGGCCAGCTTGAGATCCAGGTCGGGCACGTCGGCTTCGCGCTGCAGGCCGCGTCCGAAGTCGCTCACCTCCACGGTGATCGCCTCCGCGGTGCGGCGCACCGCCACCTCGACCGGCAGGTCGGAACGGCCCCGGTTGCCGTGCTCGATGGCATTCATCGCGGTCTCCGAGACCGCGGTCTTCAGGGCCTCCAGCCGATCGGCGGGGAGATCCGGGGCGACCAGGACGGCGACCCGGTCCATCACCTCGCGCTCGTTCCCTGCCACGCTGGCCACGGTGAACGTGTCGTGCCGGGCCTCGCCCATCCCGCGGTGCAGCGCCACCAGGGTGATGTCGTCCTCCTGCTCGACCTCGCCGGCGAACTCCGCCAGGCCGGCCATGCAGCGATCGACCAGGTCGTCGCCGTTCGCCGAGGCCGCCACCAGCGCCTCGGTACGCCCGAACCCGAACATCTCGCCGCTCGCGTCGTGCTGCTCGGTGATGCCGTCGGAGTACAGCAGCACCAGGTCGCCGGGCTCGATCACGGTCTCGTGCTCGTCATAGCGGCTGCCCGGCATCAGCCCCAACGGCATCCCGCGGGCCGCCAGTTGGGTGACGCCGGCCCGTCCTCGCAGGTAGGGCAGGTTGTGGCCGGCATTGGCGAACTGGGTGCGTCCGGTGGCCGGATCGATCACCAGCACCAGGCAGGTGACGAACATGTGCAGCGGGATCTGCGGGACCAGCAGGTCGTTGACCAGTCGCAGCACCTCGCCGGGCGCGGTCACCGACAGCGCGGTGGACCGCAACAGGGCGTGGGTGCTGGCCATCACCAGCGCCGCCGGGACGCCCTTGTCTGTGACGTCGCCGGCCACCACCATCACCCGTCCGTCGGCGAGTTCGATCAGATCGTAGAAGTCGCCGCCGACGGTCCGGGCCGGACGGTAGCAGGCCGCGACATGCCACCCGCCGAGCTCAGGCAGCTGGCTGGGCAGGAACTGCTGCTGGATCAGCTGGGCGACCTGGAGTTCCTGCTCGATGCGCTCCCGTTCCCGGGCCTGTTTGGCCTGCTGGCGCATCAGCTGGCCCAGCCGCAGCGCGGGGGCGGCGTAGCGGGCCAGGTTGTCGAGCAGCCGGCGGTCGTCGCGGGAGTAGCCCCGTTCGCTGCGCCGCGCGCCGAGGGCGAGCAGGCCGACGACTTCGCCCGAGGTCACCAGCGGCACCACGATCGCGACGCCCTGCTCCTTCATCCGGCGCACCGCCGGGGAATAGGCCGGCAGCGCACCGACCTCCAGCGGGCCGGGCGCGGTCTGCAGGAAGACCAGCAGCGGGTCGCCGGGATCGATCCGGACGTCGATGACGGTCGCGCCGGCCGCCTCCGGCTCGGGTTCGGCCCCGCGCCCGCGGTAGCGGCGACCGCGGCCGGGCGTCGAACCGGCGACAGTGGCCGGCGTCCGTCCCGCGACGGCTGCGGCGGGCGTGGGCTCGTCCCGGGTCTCGTCGGAGTCGAGGACGAACTCGGAACCCAGGCCCACCGTTCCGGTCACATCTCCTCCTTCTCCGGTGACGCCGCGCCACCTGCTACCGGCGTCTGGCATCAGCCTTCACCTCCACCCATTCCGGAAGCGTTACGAAGAATTGCTGCACTCCGGATTCGGAACGCCTGATCTCACGCAACTACGTTACGGTCGGGTGGTGGGCGTGCGACCTACGTTCTTGTACGCCCACGAGGAGGACGGATGGACCGGCTGCAGCTCACCCTGTTCGGTCCGCCGCGGGTGATCAGGTCGGGCCGGCCGGTCGGCTTCGACACCCGCAAGGCGACCGCCCTGCTCGCGCTGCTCGCCGTCACCGGACGCGAACACAGCCGGGAGGCGCTGGCGGCGTGGCTGTGGCCAGGGCTGGAGCGCGGCCGCGCCCGCGCCACCCTGCGCCGCACCCTGTCGGTGGCGGGTGCCGCCGGGCCGGCGCTGCTGATCGCCCGGGACGGCATCGCGCTCGACCCGGCCCTGGTGGAGTGCGACGTGCTGCGGTTCCGGCAGCTCGCCGGCAGCGACGACCCGAAGGACTGGGCACACGCGGCGGAGCTGGCCGGCGACGGCTTCCTGGCCGGCTTCTCGGTACGGGACAGCCCGGCCTTCGAGGACTGGCAGCTGGCCACCGCCGACGCGCTGCGCGATCAGCTCTCGCAGACCCTCGGCCGGCTGGTGGCGGCCGAGGTCGCCGAAGGCGGTTTCGCAGCGGCGATGGGCCATGCCCGCCGCCGCACCGAGATCGATCCGCTCTCCGAACCCGCGCACGCCGATCTGATCCGGGTCACCGCGTGGAGCGGCGATCGCCCGGGTGCGCTGCGGGCCTATCGCGCGCTGGTGCGGCTGCTCGACCGCGAGCTCGGCGTCCCACCACTGCCGCAGACCCTCGCCCTCCACGACCTGATCCGCGCCGGCGAGCTGGAACCACCGGCCGCCCGCGTCCAGCCGCCTCCCGAGCCAACGCCGGCCGCAACCCGCTCCCCTGCCCTGCCCGCCCTGGTCGGACGAGAACCGGAGCTCGATCAGGTGGCCGTCGCCTGGCAGGCCGCGGCCGGAGCGGGCGGCTGCCTCGGGGTCACCGGGGAGCCGGGGATCGGCAAGACCGCCCTGGTGCTGGAGTTCGCGCAGCGCTGCCGGGAGTCCGCGGCGACCGTCCTGCACCTGGCCGGGCGCGCTGCCGAGCAGCCCCTCGCCTTCGCGGGAGCGAACGAGTTGGTCCGGACGATCCTCGCGGTGCGACCCCGGCTGGCCGAGGAGCTGGGCGCCGCCGGTGAAGCCCTCGCGGTACTGACCGGCCGGACGGAGGGCGCCGGCATCCAGACCCCGGGCGACCTGCGCCGGCTGCACGAGGCGGTGCTGCTGGCGATCGGGGTGCTGGCCGATCCGGTCCGTCCCCTGCTGCTGGTGGTGGACGACGCCCACCTGCTCGACGCGCCCTCGGCCTCGCTGCTGTGCTACCTGGCACGCCGCCCGCCGGCCGGGATGCTGCTGCTGGCCGCCTGGCCCGCGGGCGCCGGGGGCGCACCGCTGCCCGAGGCGATCCGGCAGGCCGGCCCGGTGGCAACCGTCCCGCCACTGGGGCTGACGGCCATCGCCACCCTGGTCGAGGGCCTGGATCTCGACCCGGCCGAGGTGCTGCGCCGCACCCGCGGCGTCCCACTGCTGGTGCGCGAGTATGTCGCCGCCGGCTCGCCGGAGGCCGATCTGGCCGGGCCGGCCGGCGTCCGCGACCTGGTCGCGGCCCGGCTGGACGCCGCACCCGCCACCACCCGGCAGCTGGTGGCCGCGGCGGCGGTGATCGGCGTCGTGGCCGATCCGGACCTGCTGCGCTTCGCCTGTGGCCGCGACGAGGCCGAGACGGTGGACGCCATCGAGGACGCCATAGCCCGCGGTCTGCTGGTGGAGCGGAACGACCCCGCCGGCTACGACCTGCCGCACGACCTGGTCCGGGACGCCGCCTTGGCCCGCACCAGCCTTGCCCGCGTCCGTCTGCTGCACGGCAGGGTGGTCGAGGCGCTGATGCGCCGGCACGCGGTCGATCCGCTGGCCACTCCCGCCGGAGCCGTGGCCGGCCACCTGGCGCAGGCCGGACGGGATGCCGAGGCCGGGCAGTGGTTCGCCGCCGCGGCAGCGGAGTCCACCCGGCTGTTCGCCCACGCCGAGGCCCTGGCCCAGTTGCGGGCCGCGCTCGGCCTGGGGCATCGGCCGCTTGACCTGCACGAGGCGATCGGCCAGACCCTGGTGCGGCTGGGGCGCTACGACGAGGCGCTGGTCGCGCTCGACCAGGCGGCGGCGCTGGCCGAGACCGACCCGCCGCGGCTGGCAGCCATCGAGCACACCACCGCCGGGATCCACGACCGGCTGGGCGACTGGCCGCTGGCCGAAGCCCACCTGGCTGCCGCCCGCGACCTGCTCGCCGACCACGATCCCGGCCGCCTGGCCGGCGTGCTGGCCGATCTCGCGCTGGTGCACCACCGGCAGGGACACGAAGCCGAAGCCCTGGCCGCCGCTCGCGCCGCCGAGCAGGCGGCCCACCTCGACCCGGGTCGGGCCGCCCTCGCCCGCGTCGGCAATGTGCTGGGCCTGCTCGCCGAGGCGGCCGGCGACCACGAGCGGGCCCGTCACCATCTCGTCGAGGCAGCCGAACAGGCGCGGCGGCTGGGCGATCTCGACCTGCAGATCGCAGCGCTCAACAACCTCTCCCGCAGTCACCAACGAGCCTCGGACGCCCCCGCCGCGCTCGATGCCGCCCAGCGGGCGCTGGCTCTGGCCGAACGCCAGGGAGACCGGCACCGGCTGGCCGCGCTGCACTCCCACCTGGCGGATCTGCTGCACGCCGCCGGCCGTGAGGACGAGGCGCTCGCCGAACTCAAGATGTCGGCCGCAAGCTTCGCCGAGGTGGACGGTTCCCGGGCGCGGCCCGAGGTCTGGACCCTCACCGAGTGGTGACCCTGCCGCTGTGGCGTTCAGGGATCTCTCAGGGTATTCCTCGTTGTCATTGACGACCCACTGCCTACGATTGAAGCATGGGTTTCATCGCATGGATCATCATGGGCCTGATCGCCGGAGCGATCGCCAAGTCGATTTTGAAGCAGGACGGCGGGTGGGTCTCCACCCTGCTCGTCGGTGTCGTGGGCGGCGTTGTCGGCGGCTGGATCGGTTCGGCGCTCTTCGACCACGGCGTCACCGGGTTCTTCTCGCTGTGGTCCTGGCTGCTGGCGATCGGCGGCTCGGTGCTGGTGCTCTGGCTCTACACGGTGATCACGAAGAAGAAGGCCTGACCCTCCCAGACTGACTTCCCAGGACCAGCGGGCTCGGCTTCCTTTCCCCCGGCCGGGCCCGCTGCCCTTGCCCGGGACGGGGAACCGTACCCTGTCCCAGGGTCACACCAGCTTGCGGTCGGTTGCCCAGCGGGTGAGCTGGTGACGGTTCGACAGCTGCAGCTTGCGCAGCACGCTGGAGACGTGGGTCTCGACGGTCTTGATCGAGATGAACAGCTCCCGGGCGATCTCCTTGTAGGCGTAGCCGCGGGCGATCAACCGCAGCACCTCGCGTTCCCGCTGCGAGAGCCGGTCGAGATCCTCGTCGATGCTGGCCACGTCGATACTGCCGGAGAATGCGTCCAGCACGAACCCGGCCAGCCGAGGCGAGAACACCGCGTCCCCTTCGGCCACCCGTCCGATGGCCTCGACCAGTTCGTCGGCCGAGATCGACTTGGTGACGTAGCCGCGGGCGCCCGCCCGGATCACGCCGATGACGTCCTCGGCGGCGTCCGAGACGCTCAGCGCGAGGAACCGGATCTCGGGCTCCACCGCGAGCACCTGCTTGAGAACCTCCGCCCCGCCGCCGCCAGGCAGATGGACGTCCAGCAGCACCACATCCGGCAGCGCCGCCAGGATGGCCGCGACCGCGGTGGGCACGTCCTCCCCCTCGCCGACTATCTGCACCCGCGCGCCGATGTCGTGCCGGACGCCGCTGCGGAACATCGCGTGGTCATCGACCACCACCACCCGCCGGGCGGCCGTGGGATGCGGGGTCGGCTGGGTGGTCTCTTCAGGCTGGTCGGTCATCTGGGCAACTCCAGTCTCACTTCGGTTCCTTCGCCAGGGCTGGATCGTATTATCGCCTGTCCACCGGCTCGATCCACCCGCTCGATGATCGAGCCGCGCACACCCATCCGGTCGGCGTCGATGGCGGCCGGGTCGAACCCGGCACCGCGATCGCGGATGTAGACGCTCACCTGGTCGGGATCGACCTCGGCGTAGACATCCACCCGCTCGACCCCCGCGTGGCGGGCGGCGTTCACCATCGCCTCGCGGGCCGCGCGGACCAGCGCGGTGACCTCGCTGCTCAACTCGCAGTCCCCCACCGTCACCAGATCGATGTCGATGCCGTGATCGGCCTCCACGTCCTCAGCCACCACGGTCAGGGCGCGGCTCAGGCTGGATTCGTCGGTGGTCTCGCCGTACAGCCACTGCCGCAGATCCCGCTCCTGGCGCCGGGCCAGCCGGACGACCGCCCGCGGATCCTTCGCCTGGCGCTGGATCAGCGCCAGGGTCTGCAGCACCGAGTCGTGCAGGTGGGCGGCCATGTCTGCTCTCGCATCCGACAACAGCTTGTCGTCGCGCGCCTGGGCCAGCGCCTGGCGTCCCCGCAGCACCCACGGCAACCCGGCCAGGACGATCCCGGCCACCGCCAGCCCGAGCACCAGCAGCAGTCGTCCGACCTCGCCCAGCCGGGTCTGCTGCACCACCACCAGCCCGATCGCGGCCGCGAGGGCGGTCAGCCCCACGGCGATCGCGGCGATCGTCGAGCGATGGGCGACCAGTGGCGCCAGCCACCAGCGCAGCCCGGCCCGGCGCACCTCGCGGGTCGATGACTGGTCGGCCTGCCACCAGATCAGGGCCAGCCCGCCCGTGGCCAGCAGCCCGGCGGCCAACAGCAGCGGATCCAGCGCCCACGGGCTGGTCTGGACGATCCACAGCAACCCGACGCCCAGCAAGCCCAGCGCACCGGCCACTCCGTAATCGACCGGACGCAGTTCGGTGGCGGCCGAGCGCATCCCGGTGCGGGTGGCTGCCTCGATCCCCGGCGCCGTGGGACGCTCGGCCGCGCGCGGCATCACCAGCCACAGCACCAGGTAGAGCACCACCCCGACCAGCCGGGTCGCAGCCAGCGCGACGAAGAGCACCCGCAGCACCAACGGCGACCAGCGCAGATGATCGGCGAGCCCCGCGCACACTCCGCCGAGCCAGGCCGCGTGCAGCGGCCGGCTGGAGCGAGGGACGACATCGGTCACCCCACCAGTGTGCTGCACGACGGCGGTTCAGGCCGAGTTACGGACGATCAGTTCGCTGGAGAGGATCACCGGGAAGGTGGGCGCGACGCCGGAGAGCATGCCCAGCAGCATCTCGCCGGCGATCCGGGCCAGCTCGGTGGGCGGGTTGGTCATCGTGGTCAACTGCGGGCTGGCCTGCAGTGCGGCGCTGGAATCGTCGAACCCGACCACCCTGATGTCCTCCGGGACGCGCCGGCCCGCGCGCCGCAGCGCCCGCAGCGTACCCAGCGCCATCAGGTCGGAGGCGACGAACAACCCGTCCAGTTCCGGGTTCTGGTCGAGCAGCCGCCGGGTGGCCAGTTCGCCGCCGTGGACGCTGAAGTCACCCTCCGCCACACCGGCCGGCGCCAGCCCCGCCTCGTCCATCGCCACTTCGAAGCCGCGCAACCGGGCGGTGCCGGCATTCATGTCCATCGGTCCGGTGACGGTTCCGATCCGGGTGGCGCCCCGCTCGATGAGGTGGCGGGTGGCGGTGATCGCTGCCGTCCTCTGATCGAGTTCGACGTACGGAATGCCAGGCACCTCGGGATCCCCGACGAAGACCACCGGGTGAGCGCTGTTGAGCAGCCGGCGGGCCAGTTCCGGGCCGTGGTGCGAGATCACGACGGCGCCGTCGACGTGGCCGCTGGCGAGGTAGCGGGCCATCCGAGCGGCCCCCTCGCCCGGCGGCGCCATCGCCAGCAGCACCTGGACGTCCACGCCGGCGAAGGCGGCCAGCGCCCCGTGGTAGGCCTGCGGGAAGAACGGATCGGTGAACACCCGGTCATCGGTTTCCGGCACCACGACCGCCACCGCTCCGGCTCGCCGGGTGACCAGGGCACGGGCGGCCCGGTTCGGGCGATAGCCGAGTTCGGCGATCGCGGCATTGACCGCATCGCAGGTCTGTTGCGACACCAGCCGGCCCCCGTTGACGACGCGTGAGACCGTGGCCCGGGAGACCCCGGATGCCCGCGCCACATCGTCGAGGGTGGGAAGATTCCACTCACCGTTGGAAACCTGGTGCGTCATCGCAGCGACCTCCGTCAGTGCTCCACGCCGCCTCGCCGTGCGACCGCACCGTACCAGGCGGCGCTGGCCTTCGGTATCCGATTCAGCGCAGCGTCCACCGCGACGATTCCGAACTTCTTGTCGTATCCCCACGCCCACTCGAAGTTGTCCAGCAGCGACCATTCCAGGTAGCCACGGACGTCCGCGCCCTCCGCGATCGCGGCGTGGACGGCGGCGAGGTGCTCCCGCAGATACCCGATCCGGTCCAGATCGCGCACCACGCCGTCCGGGCCGACCTCAGCATCGGGGTAGGCGGCGCCGTTCTCGGTGACGACCAGCGGAACCCCGGCCGGCCCGGCGTACTCCCGGTGCAGCCACAGCAGCAGGCGTCGCAGCCCGTCCCCCTCCACCTCCCAGTCCATCGCGGTGCGTGGCAGGTCGCGCGACACGTATTCGGCGTCCGGCGCCGCGATGTGCGGGGTCCAGCGGTCGCGACCCCGCACCTGCCATGGCTCCACCGGCTCGCCGGCGCGCACCATGGCGGTCGCGTAGTAGTTGAGGCCGAGCACGTCGATCGGCGCAGAGATGGTTGCCAGATCGCCCTCGGCTACCAGATCGGCGTCCCACCACCGGTCCAGATCGGCGCGGACGTCAGGCGGATACTCGCCGGTGAAGATCGGGTGGACGAAGACCCGATTGGAGGTGCCGTCGACCCGGCGCGTGACATCGACATCCGCGGGGTCGTCGCTGGCCGGCAGGACCGGGCTGAAGTTGAGGGTGATGCCCGCTCGCTCGGCACCGCCCGCCCGCAGGGCCTGCAAGGCCAGGCCGTGACCGAGCAGCAAATGGTGCATGGCCCGCACCGCCTCGACCGGATCGGTGTGGCCGGGAGCGTGCTCGCCACCGGCGTAGCTGAGGAAGGAGGAGCACCACGGCTCGTTCAGCGTCGTCCAGGTCGGCACCCGGTCGCCCAGCCGGTCGTGGAGCGCCGCGGTGTAGTCGGCGAATCGGTAGGCGGTGTCGCGATTCGTCCAGCCGCCGGGCAGGGAGGCAGGCAGGTCCCAGTGATACAGGGTCAGCCACGGCTCGATCCCGGCACCCAGCAGTTCGTCGACCAACCGGGAGTAGAAGTCCATCCCGGCCGGGTTGACCCGGTCCCCGTGCATCACCCGCGGCCAGCTGACGCTGAACCGGTAGCTGTTCAGGCCCAGCCCGGCCATCAGGGCGACGTCCTCGCGGTAACGGTGATAGTGGTCGACGCCCTGCCGACCGTCCTCACCACCCTCGATCGCACCCGGCACATCGCAGAACTCGTCCCAGATCGACGGCTGCCGGCCGTCGATGTCATGGGCACCCTCGACCTGGAAAGCCGAGGTGGCGGTCCCCCACAGGAACCCGGGTGGGAACTGCATCGTGGTCATCCCTTCACTGCGCCAGCCATGATGCCGGAGACCAGATGGCGACCGGCGACGACGAACAACACCAGTAGCGGGATGGTGGCCAGCACCACGCCCGCCATGATCAGAGCCATGTCCTTGAAGTAGGTGCCCTGCAGCAGCTGCAGCGCGACCGGCAGCGTCGGATTGCTGGAGCCGAGTACCACGAACGGCCAGAAGAAGTTGGTCCAGGAGGCGACGAAGGTGAACAGCGCCAGCATGGCCGCGGCGGGACGCGCCGCGGGCAGCGCCACGTGCCAGAAGGTGCGGATCATCGAGCAGCCGTCCACCCGCGCTGCCTCGATCAGCTCGTACGGCAGCGCCTCGGAGAGGTACTGGGTCATCCAGAACACCCCGAAGGCGGTGACCATGGCGGGCACGATCACCGACAGCAGATTCCCGACCCAGCCCAGCTGCGCCATCACGATGAACAGCGGGATGATGCCCAGCTGGGTGGGGACGGCCATCGTCCCGATCACGAAGGCGAGCAGCCCGTTGCGGCCGCGGAACCGCAGCTTGGCGAAGGAGAAGCCGGCCAGGGTGGCGAAGAACACCACCGAGATCGAGGTGGTCACCGCGACGATCACCGAGTTGATGACCGCCTGCCAGAACTTGATGTCGGCGGAGAGGACGCGGACGACGTTCTCCAGGAACTGACCCTGTGGGATCAGCGAGGGAATCGGGTTCTGCGCGATGTAGGTGGCGTTGGTGGAGGCCAGCAGGAAGGCGTAGTAGAGCGGGAAGGCACAGATCACCAGGATGACCGCCAGCATCAGGTAGGTCAGCCAACCCGGCCGGCGGATCCCCTGATCCATGCCGCGCCGGCGGCGGGCGGCGCGGGCCGCACCCTTGCCGGCAACCTGTTCGATCATGCCGACCGGCATCTGCGGGGCGCTCATCGCCGGTCTCCCTTGGTGGTGCCGAGCAGGCGCGAGGCGCCGTGCAGCTTCGCAGTGGCCGCGCCGGAACTGGCGATCCGGCTGGTCAGCCAGTAGTTGAGCAGGGCGATCACGACGATCACCACGAACAGGATCCAGGCCACCGCCGCGGCCCGGCCGAAGTTGCGCTGGTTGCCCCAGCCGACCTCGTACATGAACATCGTGATGGTCATCCACTGCCGGTCGTTGCCGCCCAGGCCGATCTGGTCGAACATCCGGGGCTCGTCGAAGATCTGCAGGCCGCCGATGGTCGAGGTGATGATCACGAAGATCAGGGTGGGCCGCAGCATCGGGATCGTGATGGAGAAGAAGGTCCGTAGCCGGGAGGCGCCGTCCACCACCGCGGCCTCGATGATGTCGCGCGGGATGGCCTGCATCGCGGCCAGGACGATCAGGGCGTTGTAGCCGGTCCAGCGGAAGTTCACCATGGTCGCGATCGCGACGTGCGAGGCGAAGGCGTCGGCGTGCCAGCCGACCGCCGGCAGCCCGATGTTGGCGAAGATCGCGTTCACGAAGCCGGACTGGTCGGCGAACATCTGGTTGAAGATCAGGCCGACCGCCACCGGTGCCACCACATAGGGAACCAGGACGCCCATCCGCCAGAAGGTCTTGGCGCGCAGGTTGGCGTCCAGCACGGCGGCGATGAAGATCGCCAGGATGATCTGCGGCACCGAGGAGAGCAGGAAGATGCTGAAGGTGTTGCCCATCCCCTGCCAGAACCGCGGCTGGTCGAGCACGGCCTGATAGTTGTCAAGGCCGATGAATCCCTGGTTTCCGGTGACCAGTCCCCACTTGTGCACCGAGACGAACGCCGTGTACAGCAGCGGGAAGAGGCCCACCAGGGCAAACAGCAGGAAGAACGGCGCGATGTAGAGGTACGGGGCGCTCTTGACGTCCAGCCGGCTTCGGAAGGAGCGCCAGTCGAAAGCCGGCCTCGAGGCCGACGACGGGGGTGCGGCCACGTCGGGTTGTGCGGGCACGGCTACCTCCTCGGCGTTTTTGTGCAACTCTGCGGCCGGTGCAGTCGGAGCCGGAGCGATCCGGCCCCGACCACCGGCAACAGGATTATCTGTCGCCCGACCCGCTCAGCGCGGCCCAGGTCAGGATTTTCGGGTCCGGCCGGCCCTGTGGAGCCGGCCGGACCTCGTCACTGGTCAGCCGAGGGCGGCGACGTCGGAGACCGCCGTGGCCCAGGAGTCAGCGGCGTTGTGGGTCTTGTCGACGTCAACCCGGTTGATCGCGTTGGAGATGGCGGCCCGGTACCCGAAGTAGTTCGGGCCCTTGAACGGAACCACGGTCACGGCCTTGGCGCGATCGGCGAGGATCTGACCGGTCGGCGCGTCATTGAAGAAGGGATTCGTGACGCTCAGCAGATCCTGGCTGGTCAGAGCCTCGACCTGGCTGGGGAAGGTGCCCTTCAGCTTGAAGGCCTTGATCTGCTGCTCGGGAGCGGTCAGCCAGGCGGCCAGCTTCTTGGCCTCCTCGACGTGGGCGCCCTGTGCCGGGACGGTCAGGAACGAGCCGCCCCAGTTGCCGCCACCACCGGGGAAGGCATTGGCGATGTCCCAGCCCTCGACACCCGCAGCGTTGCCCTCGATGACACCGAGCATCCAACCCGGGCAGAGCATCGTGGCGAAGCCGTTGTTCTGGAAGGCGTTCTGCCAGTCCGGCTGCCACTGCTGCAGGTTGGCGGAAAGCTTGTCGTCGACCGCCGCCTTGACGATCTGGTCGTAGATCGCCTTGATCTGGGTGTTCTGGTCGAGCGGGATCAGCGTCTCTTCGGGTTCGGTCGAGGAGAACGGGTTCGCAACCTGGTTCACCATGCCCTGGAAGATGGCATCGGCGGAGTCGAACCAGGCGGCGTCCGACTTGGCGACGAACTGCTTGCCGAGGTTGAAGTAGTCGTCCCAGGTGGAGCCGAGTGCCTTCGCCACCTCTTCGCGATCGGTCGGCAGGCCGGCCTTCTCGAACAGGTCGGCGCGGTAGCAGACGCCCTCCGGGCCGATGTCGGTGCCGTAGCCGACCAGCTTGCCGTCGGCGGTGGTGGCCTGAGCGGCCTTCCAGTCCAGCCAGCGGCCGTCGAGTGCCGGATCGGTGAGGTCGGCGAGCTTGTCGGCGCTCTGCATGATCTCGGGCAGCCAGTCGACCTCGACGCCCTCGACGTCGGACAGGCCGGAGCCCGCAGCCAACTTGGTCATGAAGTTCGCACGCGCCTCGTCGGAGGTCGCCGCCTTGACTTCCTCCACCTTCACGTTCGGATTGAGCTTGGTGTACTCGGCCAGCAGATCGTTGTAGCCGAACTCGTTGAACGTCGCGACGGTGAGCGTGATCTCTTCAGCGGGAGCAGCGGAATCGGTCGGCGCCGCACCGGTGTCGGTCGGGGCCGGGGCGGGGGCTTGAGAGCAACCCGCGAACAGGATCGCCGCGAACGCGGCAGCAGCCGCACTTCGCAGCAGGATGGGTGAGCGCATCTGGACTCCTTCGTCTGTGGGATACCGCGCTGGCTCGGTGGCGAACCACTGAGAGCGCTTCCATTACATGATGAAAGCGCTCTCATCGTCAAGGGGTTGCGTATTTCAGTTCGATAACGGACTCGCTGGACGAGGCCCAGGCACCCCGTCGGATACTCTCAGCCCCTGCAACCGAGCAAGGAGTCGTTCGTGGAGGACGCCGTCGTACGACCGTGCGAAGCCTCCGACGTCGACGTCATCGCCGCCCGCGAGCCCGAAGGACGCGACTACGCCCGCACCACCTTCGACCGGCAACAGGCCGGACGCTGCCTGTACCTGGTCGCCTGGCTGGACGACGAACCGGTCGGCTCGGGTGAACTCGAATGGGTGCCGGTCCCGGAACTGAAGAACCTGCAGGTCATCCCGGCCTGCCGCGGCAGAGGGATCGGTGCCGCCCTCAACCGGGCCGCCGAGGAAGCAGCCCGCGGGCACGGACGGATCGCGATCGGAGTCGGCTCCGACAACCCGGGCGCCAAGCGCCTCTACCTTCGCCTCGGCTATCGGCCCACCGGGCGTACCGAGACCTACACCTATTCCTACGTCGACGATTCCGGCACCCGGCAGAGCGCCACCGAGACCGCCGAGTACCTTGAGAAGGAGTTGGCGGAGGATCCCCTCTCCTGACCGCGGGGGTGGTCGCGGGGGCGTTCAGGGTTGTCCCCCATGGTGGGACGCCGGAGCGCCGGGAAAGATGGACGTCATGAACCTCCCCGTCCGACGGACCCGCGAGAACGCCGTGCTCACCGGCGTCTGCGCGGGCCTGGCGCGCCGATGGGGAGTCGATGCGAATCTGCTGCGGATCGCGCTGATCATCCTGTCCTTCGCCTCCGGGCTGGGGCTGGTGCTGTACGGCGTGGGCTACCTGGTTCTGCCCGCTGATGACACCACGCCGTCGCCGGTTCGTCGCGCGCTTCCGTTCACCCGGGATTGGCCGATGCCCGCCCTGGTCATCACCCTCACCGCGGTCGGCTTCCTGGCCTTCGGACTGCTGGGCGGCTGGTCGGGGATCGGCGTCCTGCCGGTGCTGGTCGCCCTGGGCATCTGGTACGCCGCCAGCCGCCGACAGGCGGGCCGGCCGGCCATCTCCCCCGACCCCACGCCGTTCGAGCGCGCCGCCGAGGCCTGGCGCATCCGGCTGATCGAGCATCAGGCCAACTCTGGCGCAGCCCTGTCCACGTTCTCACCAGCGCCCCTGCCGAGCCCCGCGCCCGCCATCGACGCACCGGCCGAACTCGTCCGGCGGCGTCCCCGGAACCGGCTGTGGTGGCTGGCCCTGGCGCTGATGGCGATCGGCTGCACCGTGGTCGGCGCCACCCCCATGCTCGGCGGCTACTACCTCGCCGGGCTGGACTACCTGGCCGTGATCCTCATCAGCCTGGGCATCACCCTGCTGATCGCGACCTGGCGCGGCCGGCCGCGGCTGATGGGCCTGGCGACCGTGCTGGTGATGATCGCCACGCTGATCACCTGGGGCGCCCAATCCACCTCCCCGGATTTCCGGATCGCGGCCGAGACCCGGCCCTTCGCCTCCGCCACCGAACTGCCCAGCACGCTCACCGCCACGGTCGGCGAGCTGGATCTCGACTTCTCCGAGCTCACGCTCACCCAGGACACCACGATCGAGGTCGGCCTGGGTGCCGGCGACATCGCCGTGCGGCTCCCCGACACGGTGAACGCCGTGGTCACCTGGGACGTGAGCGTGGGCGCGGTCAGCCTGCCGACCGGCGAGGATCACGCCGGCACCAGCCTGACCGGAACGATGGAGAACACGGTGGCCGCCGACGCTCCCACGCTCACGATCGCGGTCACGCTACGCGCCGGCAGTCTGGGGGTGACGTCATGAAACTCGATATCGCCGCATTCGGTCTGGGCGCGGTCGCCGTCATGGTCGGCGGGCTGGCCCTGTGGGCCTCCAGCATGGCGGTCGACTGGGCCTGGGTCAGCCGGGCAGCGCCGATCGCACTGGTTGTCGTCGGGATAGCGATGCTCGTCCTGTCCCGGATCCGAACCCACTGAACCTCAGGAAAGGAAAGAAAATGAACACACCTCTCACCCGTTCCCGCTCGGACAAGTTCATCGGAGGTGTCTGCGGCGGTCTGGCCCGCTCGCTCGGCATGGACTCCGGCCTGGTCCGCATCATCGTCGTGCTGCTGGCGATCTTCACCCAGGTCGGGTGGGTCGCCTACCTTGTGCTGTGGGCGATCCTCCCGCTGGAGGCCGGCGGCCCGACCGGCATCGACGAGGCCAAGCGGCTGTTCACCTCGAACAACAACAGCACCCCGCCGTCCGATCCGAACATCCCCAACGGCGACGACCTGCGCTGACCCTCACTCCCACTCGATGGTGCCGGGTGGCTTGCTGGTCACATCCAGCACCACCCGGTTCACCTCGGGCACCTCATTGGTGATGCGGGTCGAGATGCGCTCCAGGACGTCGTAGGGCAGCCGGCCCCAGTCCGCGGTCATGGCGTCCTCGCTGGTCACCGGACGCAGCACGATCGGGTGCCCGTAGGTGCGTCCGTCGCCCTGCACCCCCACCGAACGGACGTCCGCCAGCAGCACCACCGGGAACTGCCAGATCTCGCCGTCCAGCCCGGCAGCGGTGGTCTCGGCACGGACGATCGCGTCGGCGGCCCGCAGGATGCGCAGCCGCTCGGCGTCCACCGCACCCACGATCCGGATCCCCAGCCCAGGCCCCGGGAAGGGATGGCGTCCGACGATCTTCTCGGGCAGGCCCAGCTGGCGGCCCACCTCACGTACCTCGTCCTTGAACAGCTCACGCAGCGGCTCGACGAGCTCGAACTCCAGATCCTCCGGCAGGCCACCCACGTTGTGGTGGCTCTTGATGTTCGCCGCGCCCTCGCCGCCGCCCGATTCCACCACGTCCGGGTACAGGGTTCCCTGCACCAGGAAGCGGACCGGTGCGCCTTCCGGAGCGGACGCGATCAACTCGCGCTCGGCGGCCTCGAAGACCCGGATGAACTCCCGGCCGATGATCTTGCGCTTCGCCTCGGGATCGGTGACCCCGGCCAGGTGGCCGAGGAACTGGTCGGTGGCGTCGACCGTCTTCAACGTGGCACCGGTGGCGCCGACGAAATCCAGCTCGACCTGCTCGCGCTCCCCCGCCCGCAGCAGGCCGTGGTCGACGAACACGCAGGTCAGCTGGTCGCCCACCGCCCGCTGGACGAGGGCTGCCGCGACCGCGGAATCCACCCCGCCGGAGAGCGCGCAGATCACCCGGTCGGAGCCCACCTGGGCGCGGATCCGCGCCACCTGCTCGTCCACGATGTTCGCGCTGGTCCAGGTGGGACGGCAGCCCGCGATGTCGTAGAGGAAGTGCTCCAACACCCGCTGGCCATGCTCGGAATGCAGCACCTCGGGGTGCCACTGGACGCCGGCCAGCCGCCGCTCGACCGCCTCGAAGGCGGCCACGGTGGCCCGCGGCGAGCGGGCGGTCACCAGGAACCCCTCGGGGGCGACGGTCACCTCGTCGCCATGCGACATCCAGGAGGTGAGGGCGGGCGGCAGGCCCCGCAGCAGGGTTCCCGGCTCCAGCACCGAGACCTGGGTGCGTCCGTACTCCCGCTGCCCGGTCTGGGCCACGGTTCCGCCCAGCGCCTGCGCCATCGCCATGAAGCCGTAGCAGATGCCGAACACCGGCAGCTCGTGGGCCAGTAGGTCGGCGTCCAGCTGCGGGGCTCCCGGCTCGTACACCGAGCTGGGCCCGCCGGAGAGAATCACGGCGGACGGCCGGCGCGCCAGGATGTCGGCGACGCTGGCGGTGTGCGGCACGATCTCGGAGTAGACCTTCGCCTCCCGGACGCGCCGTGCGATCAGCTGGGCATACTGGGCGCCGTAGTCGACGACCAGCACCAGATCGTGCTCACGGGTCATGAGCGGCAGTCTATTGGCCCCGCCCGGCCGGCTTCGCCACGCCCGCTGTACCGGCCGCCGACGACTTCGCCGTCAGGGTTCCCCGAGCTTCGCGACGGCGGCCTCGATGCGACGCAGGCGAGTCTCCGGCCGCTTGGCCTCGTCGATCGCCCGGACGTGCTCGCGGCGATGGCTGGGCGGCAGCGCGTCGAAGGCCGCGCGGGCACCCGGCCGGGCAGCGAGTGCGGCGGCGAAGTCGTCGGGCAGTTCGACCGTCCGCTCGTCGGTGTCCAGCTCGATGATGGCGTGCACCGCCTCGCCGATCTCGACGCCCAGCTCGGCCCGGGCGGCCTTGGAGAGCCCCAGCAGGTTGCGTCCGCCCATCACGCCCAGCCGCAGCCGGGCCGTTCGGTCGCCGATGGTCAGCTTGACCGCTGCTCGCTTGCCCCCGCCGAGTTCCTCGACCTGTTCATCGCTGAGCACGATCGCCGCAGCGGGGCCGGATGCTTCCAGAACGGTATCGATACGCAACGTCATCAGCCGATCGTGACGTTTCCCGACCCATCGCGCAAGGACTCTCGCCCCGCACAGCCCGCCCGCCCCTCCCCGAGGGCCAGCCCTAACACCCGAGGGCCGGCACTGAAGAATGGCCTTCGATGCCCAAGGCTGGCCCTCGCCGTCCCCCACGGGTTCGGCGGCAACCTGCGCCTGTGCCGGACCATCGCGGGCGACCCTCCCTGCCTCAGTCCCGCGTCTTGCTGGACGGACGGGTTGACCGGACGATGAGAATGCGGCTACCGTTCCGGCCATGTTCTCGACGCACGCCGCACTGATGTGTTGCTGTCGCGTGCCGTCGATGGACCGCTGTCGCGCGAACTGAAGTCCTTTCCGCCCGACATTCTCTCCATCCGACGCCCGGAAGTAACTGGGTGCGGTTTTCGCGTCTGGTGAGCTCCGGCCCAAGCCCAAGCACCATCCGCAATACAGGAGATCCGATGACCCTCAGCCCCGACACTCTCGCCGTCCACGCCGGCCAGGAGGAAGCCGATCCGGCGACCAACTCCCGCGCCGTCCCGATCTACCAGACGACGTCCTACGTCTTCGACGACACCCAGCACGCCGCCGACCTGTTCGCGCTGGCCAAGCCGGGCAACATCTACACCCGGATCATGAATCCGACCCAGAACGTCCTGGAGACCCGGGTGAACGCCCTGGAGGGCGGGATCGGCGCGCTGGCGACCGCGTCCGGCTCCTCCGCCGTGACCTACGCGGTGCTCACCCTGGCGGGAGCCGGCGACAACATCGTGGCGCTGTCCACCCTCTACGGCGGCACCTACGCACTGTTCGCCCACACCCTGCCGCAGTTCGGCATCGAGACCCGCTTCGTCGATCCGAGCAAGCCTGAGGAACTGGCCCAGTACGTGGACGGCCGCACCAAGCTGGTCTTCGGCGAGACCATCGGCAACCCGGCGATCAACGTGATCGACCTGGACGCCTGGTCGGCTGCCGCCCACGCGCAGGGGCTGCCCTTCGTGGTCGACAACACCGTGGCCACCCCGCTGCTGTCACGGGTCTTCGACCACGGAGTCGACATCGCCGTCCATGCCGCCACCAAGTACCTCGGCGGCCACGGCACCTCGCTCGGCGGCGTGATCGTCGATTCCGGCAAGTTCGACTGGACGGCGCACGCCGACCGCTTCCAGTCGCTGACCGGCCCGGACGGCGCCTACCACGGCGTGGTGTGGACCGACGCCGCAGGCCCGGCCGCGTACATCATCCGCGCCCGCACCGTGCTGCTGCGCAACACCGGCGCCGCGATCTCGCCGTTCAACGCCTGGCAGATCCTGCAGGGCGTCGAGACCCTGCACCTGCGGATGGAGCGGCACTCGTCCAATGCCCTGGCGGTGGCCCGTTACCTGGAGCAGCACGACGCCGTCGAGTGGGTGAACTACCCGGGCCTGGAATCCTCCCCCTACAAGGAGATCGCCGACCGGGTGCTCAGCGGACGCGGCTACGGGGGCCTGCTCTCCTTCGGCCTGAAGGCCGGGCGCGAGGCCGGCAGCCGTCTCGTCGAGGCGCTGAACCTGTTCAGCCATCTGGTCAACATCGGCGACGCCAAGTCGCTGGTCGTCCACAGCGCCTCCACCACCCACTCCCAGCTCACCGACGACGAACTCGTCGCGGCGGGCGTCGCCCCGGAGATGGTCCGGCTCTCGATCGGCATCGAGGATCCGGCCGACCTGATCGCCGATCTCGAGCGGGCCCTGGCGGCCGTTTCCAACTGACCAGCACCACGATAAGGAACACGACAATGAGCTACTTCGAAAACGCAACCGAACTGATCGGCCGCACCCCGCTGGTCAAGATCAACCGCCTCTACGGCGACTCCCAGGCCACCGTCCTGGCCAAGCTGGAGTACTACAACCCGGCCAACTCGGTGAAGGACCGGATCGGCGTCGCCATCGTCGACGCCGCCGAGGCCGACGGCTCGCTGCAGCCCGGCGGCACCATCGTCGAGGCGACCTCCGGCAACACCGGCATCGCGCTCAGCTGGGTAGGCGCGGCCCGCGGCTACAAGGTGATCATCACCATGCCCGACACCTTCTCCAAGGAGCGTCGCGCGGTGCTGCGGGCACTAGGTGCCGAACTGGTGCTCACCCCTGGCGCCGACGGCATCCCGGGGGCCCGGGCCAAGGCCGACGAGATCGCCGCGAACACCCCGGGTGCGATCCTGGCCCGCCAGTTCGACAACCAGGCCAACGTCGAGATCCACCGCAAGACGACCGCGGAGGAGATCTGGAACGACACCGAAGGCGCGGTCGACATCGTGGTGTCGGGCGTCGGCACCGGCGGCACCATCACCGGCGTCGGCCAGGTGCTCAAGGAGCGCAAGCCGAGCGTCCAGATCTACGCGGTCGAGTCCGCGGAGTCGGCGGTGCTGTCGGGCGAGCCCAA
>Ga0102832_1000875_pt1 | contig 31382 bp, 16 predicted proteins | sample EBPBio282013_DNA_FD_88942 | JGI IMG/M metagenome (GOLD analysis project Ga0102832, IMG submission 88942) | Wastewater treatment Type I Accumulibacter community from EBPR Bioreactor in Madison, WI, USA - Reactor 2_5/28/2013_ DNA (Illumina Assembly) | ecosystem: Engineered > Bioreactor > EBPR >... | reverse complement strand
ATGTCCTGAAACCAACGACCGCGGCCGCGACCGGGACTTGCCTCCCGGCCGCCGCTTGACATAGGAGAAACTCATGGACTGCCTGTTCTGCCGCATCGTCGCCGGGGAGATCCCGTCGAAGCAGGTCTACGCCGACGACTCGGCGATCGCGTTCCTCGACATCAACCCGTGGCACGTCGGGCACACCCTGGTGATCCCGCGCCGGCACGTCGACGACCTGCTGTCCGACCCGGAGGCGCTCACCGAGATCACGCCGGCGATCAACGCCACCGCGCGGCTGCTGGTCGACCGTCTCGCCGCCGACGGGCTCAACACCATGAGCAGCGCCGGGGTGGCCGCGGGCCAGGAGGTGTTCCACTTCCACGTGCACCTGGTGCCGCGCTTCGCCCACCGTCCGGGCCTGAAGGAGCTGTTCCGGCACGAGCCGGAGGTCGACCTGGACCGGGTGTACCGGCAGATCCTCAGCCGAAGCTGACCACGCAGTCCTTGCCGGTGTCGCAGGTGATGCGTCCCAGGGCGAAGTCGGCGTAGGTGCCTGTCGACGTGGTCACGACGCCGGTCCTCGCCGCGCCGAGCGTGGCCGCGTCCGTCTTGCTGAGGGCGCTGTAGGCCTTCGCGACCGCCCCGCTCAGGGTCGATGAGGTCGCCGTGGCAGTCGCGGTCGCGGTGGCTGTTGCGGTGGCCGTGGCGGTCGCGGTGGCAGTGGTGGTCGCGGTGGCCGACGGCTTCAGCGTCGACGTCCCGGTGGCCGTTGCGGTGGCCGTGGCCGTCGAGGTGCCGGTCGAGGTTGCGGTGGCCGTCGTGGTGGCAGTGCCCGTGGCGGTGGTCGTCGCGGTCGGCGTGGTGCTGCCGGCCACCTTGAAGAGCCGCTCCTTCAGGGCGAAGGTGCTCTTGAACTTGGCGCCGGTCACGGTGACCGAGGCCTTGGAGCCGGTCAGCTTGAGCTCTTCGACGCGACCGCCGTAGGTGCCAGCACCGTCCCGGCTCGTGACCTGGATGCTCTTCAGCGTCCCGATCGAGGGGAAGGCCTTCTGGATCTTGGCCGAGCTCAGCGTCACCGACCACGACTGGTCGCGCTTCACGCCGTCGTAGGGATCCTTCTGGGCAGCGAGGTAGGGGTAGTCGCTGCCGCCGGAGGCCGACCAGCCGCCGTTGGAGGAGGAGAACATCGTCAGCGCCAGCTTGCCCTTGTACTCCACGACGTCGTTCCTGGTTCCCGAGACCGCCTTGTCGCTGCGGTCATTCTCGGTGGACGTGCCGCGGTACACCTGGCAGGCCGAGGTGTCGCACAGGTCGTAGCTGGCGTCGGCGGACGCGGCCGAGCGCAGCTTGGCCGCGTACGTCCGGGCGGCCACGGCCTGGGCCTTGAGCGCCTCCAGCGACCAGGACGCCGGCATCTCCGACGGCACGACCGAGCGCAGGTAGCTCTCCATGGTCACCTTGTTCACCGTGACCAGGCCCTTGCCCGAGCCGGACAGCCGGGCGTTGAGCTTGCCGCGGTAGGTGCGGGTGCTGCCGTCGGGCATCGCGAGCTTCACCGTGCCGGTGCTGGCGTTGCCGACCGACCAGACCCGGGCCGGGTCGAGCTTGGTGGCGTACTTCACGTAGGTGCCGGACGCGTTGCGGTAGTACAGCACCCGGTTGTCGCCGGAGCGGGTGATGCGCCACTTGGTGTAGGCCGACCCCACCGGCAGTTTCATCGAGGTACCGGCGGTGTCGGCGACCGTCTGGCCCTTCACCGGGCGGAAGTGGAGCGCGTTGTCGTTGTCGGCGCTGATCAGGACGCGGATGGTGTTGCCCTCGTCGAGGTCGTCCAGGGTCGTCCCCGGGTAGTAGAAACCGATGATCTCGGCATAGCCCAGGCCCTTGGACGCAGCGCCGTAGGCGCCGTACTGCGACATGCCCTTGCCGTGGCCCCAGCCCGCACCGGTGATCGTCACCGAGCCGCTCTTCGGGGCGACCGCGGAGTCCGCCTGCGCGGGCACGCCGGAGCCGCTCAGGCCGAACAGGAGCGTGGCCGCCGCAGCGGTGAGAGCGGCGGCGCGCACAAAGGCTCCGGGTGCGGCGTCGATGAGCATCGGGGGGTCCCTTCGAGATCTGCCAGGTCAACCCATGGTCACCCACGGCGTGTCGCCTCGCCAGAGCGCGACTGAGAATTCCTCAGAATTGGGCCCCAAGTCGAAGGGGCGGGTTGAGCCTTCGACCACCGCCCGGTGGACCGACCAGAATGTGAAACGCCGCGCCCATGTGTTGACATGACCGCGACCTGACGCCACTCTGTTTTCGTGCGGAAGTTCATTCTTGTAGTTAGTCAGCGTGTCGGCTGAGCCACGGCTCTGATCCGACACGCTCCCTCGCCTGCGCCTCGCAGCGAGGGTTTTTTTCTGCTTGCGTACGAAACGAAGTCAACGAAGAGAGGTAGAGATGGCCGGGGAGTCAACGACAATCCTGACCGGGGCCCAGGCCCTGGTGGAGTCACTGGAGCGCGTCGGGGTCGAGGTCGTCTTCGGGATCCCCGGTGGCGCGATCCTGCCCGCGTACGACCCTTTGTACGACTCGAAGATCCGCCACATCCTGGTGCGCCACGAGCAGGGCGCCGGGCACGCGGCCGAGGGGTACGCGATGGTCACCGGACGGGTCGGCGTGTGCATCGCCACGTCCGGGCCGGGGGCGACCAACCTGGTGACCGCGATCGCCGACGCCTACATGGACTCGGTCCCGATCGTGGCGATCACCGGTCAGGTGGCGAGCAAGTCGATCGGTACGGACGCCTTCCAGGAGGCCGACATCCGCGGCATCACCTTCCCGATCACCAAGCACAGCTTCCTGGTGACCGACGCGGCCGACATCCCGCACGCGATCGCGGCGGCGTTCCACATCGCCGGCACCGGTCGTCCGGGCCCCGTCCTGGTCGACATCGCCAAGGACGCGCTGGCCTCGTCCGCGCCGTTCACCTGGCCCGAGGAGCTCGACCTGCCCGGTTACCACCCGGTGGCGAAGCCCCACAGCAAGCAGCTGCGGGAGGCCGCGCGGCTGATCGGTGAGGCCAGGCGTCCGGTGCTCTACGTGGGTGGCGGCGTCGTGAAGGCGCAGGCGTACGAGGCGCTGGCCGAGCTGGTCCGGATCACGAACATCCCGGTGGTGACCACGCTGATGGCGCGCGGCGCCTTCCCCGACAGCCACGCGCTCAACATGGGCATGCCCGGCATGCACGGGACGGTGGCCGCGGTCGGCGCCCTGCAGCGCTCGGACCTGTTGATCACGCTCGGCGCCCGCTTCGACGACCGGGTCACCGGCAAGCTCGACACGTTCGCGCCGGACGCCAAGGTGATCCACGCCGACATCGACCCCGCCGAGATCTCGAAGAACCGGGTGGCCGACGTCCCGATCGTCGGGCACCTGGGCGAGGTGATCGCCGAGCTGAACACCCTGCTGCGCGGCGCCGACCTGCCCGACTACGGGGAGTGGACGCGTTACCTGTCCTCGCTGCGCGGCAAGTACGTGCTCGACCCCGAGCCGATGGACGGCGACCTGCTCAGCCCCGAGTACGTGATCAAGCGCATCGGCGAGATCGCCGGGCCCGACGCCACCTTCGTGACCGGCGTGGGCCAGCACCAGATGTGGTCCGCGCACCTGCTGCCGCACGAGCGTCCGCAACGCTGGCTGAACTCCGGCGGCGCGGGCACCATGGGCTACTGCGTGCCGGCCGCCATGGGCGCCCAGGTCGGGCGTCCGGGCGAGGTGGTGTGGGGCATCGACGGTGACGGCTGCTTCCAGATGACCAACCAGGAGCTGGTCACCTGTGCCCTGGAGGGCATCCCGATCAAGATCGCGGTGATCAACAACCGCAGCCTGGGCATGGTGCGGCAGTGGCAGACCCTGTTCTACGGGGAGCGCTACTCCAACACCAACCTCCAGAGCCACCGCGTGCCGGACTTCCCGAAGCTCGCCGAGGCCATGGGCGCGGTCGGGCTGCGGGCCGAGACCCCCGAGGAGGTGGACGCGGTGATCGCCCAGGCCATGGAGATCAACGACCGTCCGGTGGTGGTCGAATTCGTGGTGCACAAGGACGCCATGGTGTGGCCGATGGTCGCGGCCGGCACCAGCAACGATGACATCAAGATCGCTCGGGACCTCGCTCCCGACTGGGAGGGGGAGGACCTGTGAACACGCACACCCTGAGCGTGCTGGTGGAGAACAAGCCCGGCGTGCTGGCCCGCATCGCCGGCCTGTTCGCCCGCCGCGGCTACAACATCGAGTCGCTGGCGGTGGGCCCGACGGAGAACGAGGAGTTCTCCCGGATCACCGTCCAGGTGGCCGTGGACAGCCAGCTGGTGCTGGAGCAGATCGTCAAGCAGCTCAACAAGCTCGTCGAGGTGCTGAAGATCGTCGAGCTCGAGGACCTCGCCGCGGTGCGCCGCGAGCTGATGCTGATCAAGGTCAAGGCCGACCCGGCCACCCGCAGCCAGATCATCGAGATCGTCCAGCTGTTCCGCGGCAAGACCGTGGACGTCCACAACGACTCGATGACGATCGAAGCGACCGGCTCTCCTGACAAACTGGAGGCCCTGCTGGAGATGTTGAAGCCCTACGGCGTGCGCGAGCTGGTGCAGTCCGGCCTGGTCGCGCTGGCCCGCGGCGGTCGCTCCCTCAGCGATCGTGCGAAGATCGAGAAGACCCGTCCGGCCGCGTGGCCGGCGTAACGAGAAGGAAGCACAAGCAGATGGCACAGATGTTCTACGACTCCGACGCCGACCTCTCGGTCATCCAGGGACGCAACGTCGCGGTGATCGGCTACGGCAGCCAGGGCCACGCGCACGCGCTGAGCCTGCGCGACTCCGGCGTCGACGTGCGGGTCGGCCTGCGCGAGGGCTCCAAGAGCTGGGCGAAGGCGGAGGCCGAGGGCCTGCGCGTGGTCACCCCGGCCCAGGCGGTCGAGGAGGCCGACCTGATCATGGTGCTGGCGCCCGACCAGGTGCAGCGCCACCTCTACAAGGAGGCGATCGAGCCCAACCTGGTCCCCGGCGACGCGCTGTTCTTCGCGCACGGCTTCAACATCCGGTTCGGCTACATCACCCCGCCGCCGGGCGTCGACGTCTGCATGGTCGCCCCGAAGGGCCCGGGCCACCTGGTGCGCCGCGAGTACACCGAGGGCCGCGGCGTCCCGGTGATCGTCGCCGTCGAGAAGGACGAGACCGGCAACGCCTGGCCGCTGGCCCTCTCCTACGCGAAGGCGATCGGCGGCCTGCGCGCGGGCGGCATCAAGACCACCTTCACCGAGGAAACCGAGACCGACCTGTTCGGCGAGCAGGCCGTGCTGTGCGGCGGCACGTCCGCCCTGGTCACGGCGGGCTTCGAGGTGCTCACCGAGGCCGGCTACCAGCCCGAGGTCGCGTACTTCGAGTGCCTGCACGAGCTGAAGCTGATCGTCGACCTGATGTACGAGGGCGGCATCGCCAAGCAGCGCTGGAGCGTCTCCGACACCGCCGAGTTCGGCGACTATGTCTCCGGCCCGCGGGTCATCGACGCGTCGGTGAAGGCGCGGATGAAGGACGTGCTGGCCGACATCCAGTCCGGCGCGTTCGCCCAGCGCTTCATCGACGACCAGGACGCCGGCGCCCCGGAGTTCAAGCGCCTCCGCGCCGCCGGTGAGGCCCACCCGATCGAGGCCACCGGACGCCAGCTGCGCGGCCTGATGGCGTGGGTGAAGTCGCACGACGACGACTACGTCGAGGGCACCGCCGCTCGCTGAGACGGCCCAAACGCCCCCGATGTTCACATCCGCCCCCGAAATTTCGGGGGCGGATGTCAACTTCGGGGGCGTCTGGGTGCGGGAGCCGGGGCGGCGTCTTTGCTAGTCTGTGGCAGAAGTGCGTACTCGTACTGCCGGACACCGCCGCCCGAACCCCTGAAACGAGTAGATGAGAAAGTTCCGTGGAGTAGCCGCGCTCGTCGCCGCGAGTCTGGTGCTCGGCACCGTCATCGCGGTCGTGCGCGACGTCGTCGACCCCACGCCCGCCGCGGCCGTGCGAGCGACCGGTGGCGCGGCCCGGTTCACCTCGATCGAGTGGTTCTCCTGGGGTTCGAGGGGCGCGGCCATCCCCGCCGGCGGCACGACACGGACGGAGAGCTACACCGTCGCCGGCCAGACCTTGGCCATCACCTGCACCCTCGGCGCGCTGAGCGGCGGAGGACTGGTCTCCTACGTCCCCGGCTCCTGGCAGGGGGACGGGTTCGACGAGCTGTACAACATCGGCGGCAACAACAGCGCCAACACGATGGCCGTCGGCCTCGCCAACGCCACCAGCGGCACGACCGTCACCACCACGTTCAGCTGCTCGGCGACCCTGGGCGGCGTGGCGTTCCCGCTGGCCGGGCTCGTCATGGCGGACGCCGAGCAGTCCGGCAGCGCCGAGTACGTCGGCGCCACGATCTCCACCAGCGCCACGTGGCGCATCCTCGACCGGTACCGGACCTCGGGGTGCACGAGCGAGACCTACGCGCGCCGGACGGTGAGCGGGTCGGCCAACCGACTGGAGTTGTACGGCGACGTCAACGGTGCCCTCTGTTCGGCCGGTCCGATGGCCGTCGCGTTCATGGACGGGGCGACGTCGGCGACGAACGTGACGATCAGTGGTAGCGGCATCAGCGCGATCGCGCTCGGGGTCGCGCTCAGCTTCGACTTCGGTGACGCCCCCTCCTCCTACGGGCAGGCCGGCGCCGCCCTCCAGTTCGGGTACTCCGGCGGGGAACTCCCGGTGACCACCGGGTCGCTGGCCCAGAACCGCGGCACCCCGGTCTACGGGTCGGTCACCCTGGCCAACACCGCGCAGCCGTCCCCGCGCCTGGGCGGCACGGTCGACCCCGAACTCGCGCAGCAGTACAGCAGCGACGCGTCCGGCGACGACGCGAACGGGGACGCCTCCCAGGGCGGCCCGGACGACGAGAACGGGGTCTCCCTGCCCAGCCAGACCGTGGTCACACCGGGCAGCACCACCACGATCAGCGGAATCAGCTGTACCGGCACCGGCAGCGTCGCCGGCTGGATCGACTGGAACCTCAACGGCACGTTCGACTCCGGCGAGGTCTCGACCAACACCCCGGCCTGCCCCTCCGGCGGGGGGACGGTGGACCTCACCTTCTCCGTCCCGTCCTCGGTGCTGCCCAGCGGCGGGACGCTGTCGACCTTCCTGCGGCTCCGGATCGCGACCAGCACGAGCCAGCTCACCGCCACCGGTGTCAGCACCGGCGGCGAGGTCGAGGACCACCGGATCGTCTTCACCACTCCGCCGCGGCTCACCCTGAAGAAGACGGTCGACGCCCGGGTGTCGGCGGCCGACCAGTTCACGGTGACGGCCTCCGGCACGGGCCTGCCGGGCGGGACGGTGTCGGCCAGCACCACCGGGACGGGTACCTCGGCCACGACCGCCGCCAACCTCGTCCAGACCTCGACGACCTACACGTTGACCGACGCCATGGCCGCGGGCAGCACGAACCCGATCAGCGACTACGTCCCCAAGATCGCCTGTGTCGACGCCGCGAACAGCAACGCGACGGTCACGACGTCGGGCTCGGGGCCGAGTTGGACGGTGACCGGCCTGGCCAACGGCCAGAACGTCGTCTGCACGATCACCAACACGCCCCGTCCGGCGGCGATCTCGGTGACGAAGTCGCCCGGCACGGCGACCGGGCCGGACGCCGACGGCCAGTACACGGTCTCCTACCTGGTGAAGGTGTCCAACACGGGCGCGCTCTCCGGCACCTACGGTGTCCTGAGGGACCAGCCGTCCTTCGCGTCGAACCTGGTGGTGGACGGGGCGACCTGGACCACCTCGGGTACCGGCGTCCCGGCGGGCGGCAGCGCGACCGGTACCGGGCCGTTCACGCTCGCGCCGGCCAACACCGCCCTGGCGCGCGACACCACGCACACCTACAACCTCACCGTGCGGTTCCACTACACGAACCGCACCACCGCGACCGCCTGCAACGACTCGGCCGGCAACGGCCTGTTCAACCGGGTGAGCCTGCCCGCCGGCCAGGAGGCCACGACCACCGACGACAACGCGGCCTGCGTCGCACCGCCCGCCGCCCCCACGCCGAAGCTGGACTTCGACAAGGCGGCCGGGCCCATCCAGGACATGGACGGCAACGGCACCGACGTGGGCGACCGCATCACCTACACGTTCACGGTGACCAACAGCGGCAACGTGACGGTCAAGAACCTTGCGGTCTCGGACTCCCTGATGTCGGTGTCGTGCCCGGTCACCCAGCTCCTGCCGGCCGCGTCCACGACCTGCACGGTGAACTACCTGCTCACCCAGTCCGACGTGGACGCGGGCGCGGTGAACAACACGGCCTCGGCGGCGGGCACCGACACGAACGGCGTCGCGGTGACGAGCCCGAAGGACTCCACCTCGACCACGTGGACGCCGGCCAGCGGCCTGACCCTCGACAAGCAGGCCGCCGCCCCGGTCGACTCCAACGGCAACGGCCGCATCGACGCCGGCGACAAGATCACCTACACGTTCACCGTCACGAACTCCGGGAACTCGACCGTGACCGGCGTGAACGTGGTCGACAACATGCTGACGTCGACGATCAGCTGCACCCCGACGACCCTGGCCCCCGGCACCTCGGCGTCCTGCACGACCACGGCCTACGTGATCACCCCCGCCAACATGGACGCCGGGTCGGTCTCGAACACCGCGCAGGCCTTCGCGACCCGTCCGGGCGGCGGCCAGGTGGCCAGCAACACCGACACGACGTCGACCAGCCTGCTGGCCGTTCCCGGGCTGAAGCTGGTGAAGACCGCCGGGACGCCGGTGGACACCAACCACTCCGGCATCACCGACGCCGGCGACACCATCACCTACTCGTTCACCGTCACCAACACCGGCAACGTGACGATCACGAACCTGGCGATCGACGACCAGCGGCTGACCGGCCTGAGCTGTGTGGCCACCACCCTGGCCGCAGGGGCGAGCACGACCTGCAGCGCGAACGCCTACACCGTGACCACCGCGGACGAGACGGACGGCGCCGCCGTCAACCGCGCCACCGTGAGCGGCACCGCAGCGGGCGGCGGCGGGATGGTGAAGAGTCCCGAGGCATCCACGTCCACCCCGGTGACGGTGCCCAGGCCCCGGTTGCAGTTCGACAAGGTCGCCGGGACGCCGGTGGACGTCAACCACTCCGGGTTGACCGACGCCGGTGACACCATCGCCTACACCTTCACGGTGACCAACGCCGGCAACGTGCCGGTCACCGGCGTCACGGTGAGCGACTCGAAGCTGTCGGCCACCCCGATCTCCTGCACTCCCAGCGCGCTGGCCGTCGGGGCGAGCGCCTCCTGCGGGCCGGTGACCTACACGGTCACGACGGCCGACGAGTCCGCCGGCGCGGTGTCCAACTCCGCCACCGCGGGCGCGACCGCCCCGAGCGGCGCGTCCGTCACCAGCCCGCCCGACGCCACGTCGACCCCGGCCACCGTGCCCACGCCGTCGCTGAAGCTGGTGAAGACCGCCGGTTCGCCGGTGGACACCAACCACTCCGGCCTGACCGACGCCGGCGACACCATCACCTACACCTTCTCGGTCACCAACACCGGCAACGTGCCGGTCTCGGCGATCAGCGTCGCCGACACCAAGCTCTCGGCGACGCCGATCAGCTGCTCTCCGTCCACGCTCAACCCGGGGCAGTCGGCGAGCTGTGGTCCGCGCACCTACACCGTGACCACCGCGGACGAGACCGCCGGCCAGGTCGCGAACTCGGCGACGTCCTCGGGCACCGACCCCAACGGCAAGGCGGTGACCAGCAGCCCGTCCACCACGACGACGCCGACCACCGTGCCGGCCCCGGCCCTGAAGCTGGTGAAGACCGCGGGTACCCCGGTGGACACCAACGGCTCGGGCATCACCGACGCCGGGGACACGATCAGCTACAGCTTCGCGGTGACCAACACCGGCAATGTGCCGATCGCCGCCGTCGCCGTGACCGACACCAGGGTCTCGGCGACGCCGATCAGCTGCACCCCGGCCACGGTGCCCGCGGGCGGGACGGCCTCGTGCGGCCCGGTCACCTACACCGTCACCGCCGCCGACGTGACCGCCGGCTCGGTGGCGAACTCCGCGACCGCGGGCGGCACCGACCCCAACGGCACGGCGGTCACGAGCCTGCCGTCCACCACCACGACCCCCACGACCGCACCCCGGCCGGCGATGATCCTGGGCAAGACCGCCGGTACGCCGACCGACGTGAACAACTCCGGCATCACCGACGCGGGCGACACCATCACCTACAGCTTCACCATCCGCAACACCGGCAACGTCCCGCTCACCTCGCTGGCGGTGAGCGATTCGAAGCTCGCGGCCGCCGGCATCACCATCTCCTGCCCGTCCGGCACCCTGGCGCCCGGCCTGACCGCGACCTGCACCACGTCCGCGGCCTACGTGGTCACCGCTGCCGACGTGACGGCGGGGGCCGTAGCCAACACCGCGACGGCCACCGGCCGCGCGCCCGGCAACGTCCGCGTCGACGCGGGGCCGGCCAGCACCAGCACCCCGACAACGGTTCCCGACCCGCGACTCGTGCTCGACAAGACCGCCGGGACCCCGGTCGACACCAACCACTCCGGGATCACGGACGCCGGCGACACCATCGCCTACACGTTCGGCGTCCGCAACGACGGCAACGTGCCGATCACCGCGATCTCGGTGACCGACGCCAAACTCGCCGGCCAGGGCATCACCGTCAGCTGTTCCCCGACGACCCTGCAGCCCAACGCCACGGCGGTCTGTACGCCGAGCGGCGTCTACACGGTGACCGCGGCCGACGTCGCGTCCGGCTCGGTCGAGAACACCGCCACCGCGTCCGGCACCGACCCGGACAACGACCGGATCACCAGCGCGCCGGACAGCACGTCCACCACGACGACCGCGCCCCGCCCGGCGCTGAAGCTGGTGAAGAGCGCCGGGACGCCGGTGGACACCAACCTCTCCGGGATCACCGACGCCGGTGACACCATCGCCTACACGTTCACGGTCACCAACACCGGCAACGTGCCGGTGAGCGGCGTCGCGGTGAGCGACCCCAAGCTCACCGGCCAGGGCATCACGATCACGTGCACCCCGACCACGCTCACCCCGAACGAGAGCGCCGCCTGCGGGATCTCGAAGCCGTACGTCGTGACGACGGCGGACGAGCAGACCGGGAAGGCGGCGAACACGGCGACCGCCGACGCCACCAACCCCGACGGCGGTTCGGTGACGAGCCCGCCGTCCAGCACCAGCACGACGGTCACGAAGCCCCGCCCGCTGCTGACCCTGGACAAGGTCGCCGGGTCGCCGGTGGACGTGAACGGCTCGGGCATCACCGATGCCGGTGACACGATCACCTACACCTTCTCCGTCACGAACTCCGGCAACGTCCCGGTGTCCGCGATCGCGGTGAGCGACCAGAGGCTGGCCGACCAGGGCATCACGATCACGTGCGCACCGGCCGTGCTCGCGCCGACGGCGGTGGCGACCTGCACCACGTCGGCCGCGTACCGGGTCACCGAGGCCGACGAGCAGGCCGGCGCAGCGGTGAACAGCGCGACGGCGAGCGGCACCAACCCCGACGGCGGCGCCGTGACCAGCCCGCCGGACGGGACGACCACCACGGTCACCGTCCCGCAGCCGCTGTTGTCGTTGGAGAAGAGCGCGGCGGCGCCGGTGGACGCCAACGGCTCCGGCATCACCGACGCCGGTGACACCATCACCTACTCGTTCACCGTCACCAACGACGGCAACGTGCCCGTCACCGGGCTCGCCGTGAACGACTCGCTGCTGGCCGCCGCGGGAATCCTGGTGAACTGCCCGGTGACCACGCTGGCGCCGCATGCCAGCACCACCTGCACGGCCGACCCGTACGTCGTCACCACCGACGACGAGGACGCCGGCCAGGTCGCGAACGAGGCGACCGCGCAGGCCGTCGACCCCGACGGCGGCGCCGTGACCAGCCCGAAGGACTCGACGTCCACTCCGACCACGGTCCCGGCCGCGTCGCTGACCGTGGAGAAGACCGCGGGCACCCCGGTCGACACCAACGGCTCGGGCATCACCGACGCGGGCGACACCGTGGTCTACTCCTTCCTGGTCACGAACGTCGGCAACGTGCCGGTGCGGTCGATCGCCATCGACGACCAGCTGCTGGACGGCCTGACGATCACCTGCGGCGCGACCCGACTGGATCCGGGGGAACACACCACCTGCACCTCCGAGCCCTACGTGGTGACCGAGGACGACGAGGATGCGGGCGTCGTGGCGAACACCGCGACCGCCCAGGGCATCGACCCGGACGGCGACCCGGTGACCTCCCCGGAGGACGCGGCCTCCGTCCCGGTGACGAAGCCGCAGCCCGCGCTGACCATCGACAAGCACGCGGGCACCCCGGTGGACGCCAACGGCTCCGGGATCACCGACGCCGGTGACACGATCGTCTACACGTTCACCGTGACCAACACCGGCAACGTGCCGCTGATCTCCGTCGACGTCGACGACCAGCGGCTGGGTGCGACCGTGAGCTGTCCTCCCGGGACGCTCGCGCCCGGCAACGCGATCACCTGCACGGCGAGCGCCTACACCGTCACGGCGGCCGACGTGGCGGCCGGGGCGGTCCTGAACACGGCCACCGCGACCGGCACCGACCCCGACGGCGGCGCGATCAGCAGTGACCCGGACACGGCCACCGTCACGACCACGACTCCCCGTCCGGCCCTGTCGATCGACAAGCACGCCGGCACGCCCGTGGACACCAATCACTCCGGGATCACCGACGCCGGCGACACCATCGCCTACACCTTCGACGTCACCAACACCGGCAACGTGCCGGTGACCGGGCTGTCGGTCCTCGACCCCAAGCTCACCGCGCAGGCCGGGCTGACCATCAGCTGCCCCGCCGGCAGTCTGGCCCCCGGCGCGACCGTCCAGTGCACGGCGAGCGCGGCCTATGTCGTGACGGCGGCGGACGTGGCGGCCGGTGTAGTCACCAACACGGCCAGGGCCCGCGGGACGAATCCCGACGGGGGCACGGTCACCAGCTCGCCCGACTCCACCACGACGACCACGACGGCGCCGCAGCCGAAGCTCGTGCTGCACAAGGTCGTCGGCCAGGTGGTGGACACCAATGCGTCCGGGATCACCGATGCCGGCGACACGATCCGCTACTCGTTCACCGTCGACAACGTCGGCAACGTCCCGGTGTCGGCGATCGCGATCTCCGACCTCAAGCTGACCGCCCAGGCCGGCCTCACGATCGCCTGCACGCCCACCACGCTCAACCCCGGTGCGAGCGCCACCTGCACCCCGTCCGCCGTGTACGTGGTGACGGCCGCGGACGTCGCGGCCGGCGCGGTCGCGAACACCGCCACCGCCGGCGGCTCCGACCCGGACGGCCACGCGGTGTCCAGCGCACCCGACGCGACGTCGACGCCGACGGTCCGCCCGCAGCCCGGTCTGCTGATCGACAAGACGGCTGCCGCGCCGGTGGACGTGAACTCCTCGGGGATCACCGACGCCGGTGACACGATCCGCTACTCGTTCACCGTGCAGAACGTCGGCAACGTCCCGGTGTCCACCGTCGGGGTCAGCGACTCCAAGCTGACCGCCGCCGGGATCACGATCACCTGCGCGCCCGCGCGCCTGCTCCCCGGGGGCGTCGCCACCTGTTCGACCTCGACGGTGTACACCGTGACGGCCGCCGACGTGGCCGCCGGCTCGGTGGCCAACAGCGCGGTCGCCACCGGCACCGACCCCGACGGTGGCGCGGTCGGCAGCGACCCCGACACCACCAGCACGGCGACCACGCTGCCGCAGCCGTCGCTGACCGTGAAGAAGACCGCCGGCGCCGTGCAGGACCTCGACGGCAACGGGCCGGACCAGGGCGACACGATCACCTACACGTTCACCGTCACGAACAACGGCAACGTCCCGCTGTCGGTGATCCGGGTGCATGACGCGCTGCTCAGCGCGAGCCCGATCGCCTGCGACACGATCCTCACGCTGGCCCCGTCACAGAGCGGGGTGTGCACGAGCCGCACCTACACGGTGCTCCAGGCCGACCTGGACCGCACGTCGATCTACAACACCTCGACGGCCACCGGGACCGACCCGGACGGCGGCACCGTCACCAGCCCGCCGTCGGACACCTCCACCCCGCTGACCACCGCGCCCGCGCTGCACCTGGTGAAGTCGGTCGACCGGGTCGAGGACGTGAACAACTCCGGCATCACCGACGCCGGTGACCTGGTCTGGTACACCTACGTCATCACCAACCCGGGCAACGTGACGATCGGCACGATCTCGATCGACGACCCGTTGCTCGGGGACATCACGATCACCTGCAGCGCCGGCAGCATCGCGCCCGGGGACACGGTGACGTGCGCGGCCGACGAGGGCCAGACGGTCACGCCCGACCAGGTGGCTGCCGGTCACGTGGTCAACGTCGCCACGGCCGAGGGCCTCGCGCCGGGCGGCGTGGAGGTGACCAGCCCGCCGAGCACGACGTCCGTCGCGACGACGACGCCGGCTCCCGCGCTCGACATCGAGAAGCACGCCGCCACCCCGGTGGACACCAACGCCTCCGGGATCACCGATGCCGGCGACACGATCGCCTACACCTTCACGGTCACGAACACCGGCAACGTGCCGGTCGACCACATCGCGGTGGACGACCAGTTGCTCGCCGCGGCCGGGATCGGCATCACCTGCGACGACGCCCTGCTGCTGCCGGGCGAGTTCACCGAGTGTGCGGCCGAGCGTGCCTACGTGGTGACGGCGGCGGACGTGACGGCCGGCGGCGCGGCGAACAGTGCCACCGGCACCGGCACCAACCCCGACGGCGGCACCGTGACGAGCCCGCCGGACGCGACCTCGACCCCGACCACGACGCCGCAGCCGGGGATCGGCCTCACCAAGGCCGCCGGCACGCCGGTGGACACCAACGGCTCCGGGATCACCGATGCCGGTGACACGGTCGCGTACACGTTCACCGTCCACAACACCGGGAACGTCCCGCTGTCCGGGGCGACCGTCACCGACGAGAAGCTGGCCGCCGCGGGCATCACGATCAGCTGCCCCGCCGTGGTGCCGGTGGGGGAGTCCCGCACCTGCACGACGTCCGGGGTGTACACGGTCAGCGCCGACGACGTGGCCGCGGGCACTGTTGCGAACACGGCGACCGCCTCGGCGAAGGACCCTGACGGCGGCACCGTGACCAGCCCCGAGGCCAGGACCAGCACCCCGACCACGACGCCCGCGCCGGCGCTCGAGTTGGCCAAGGACGTGGCCCAGGTCACGGACGTGAACGGCTCCGGCCTCACCGACGCCGGTGACACCATCGCCTACACGTTCACGGTCACCAACACCGGCAACGTGCCGATCGCCGACATCACGGTCGCCGACCCGAAGCTGGTCGCGGGCGGCGTGACCATCGACTGCTCGGTGACCCCGGACGCGCCGCTGGCGCCGGGGTTGTCGCGGGACTGCACGGTGTCGGGGCCGTACGTGGTGACCGAGGCGGACGAGCAGGAGCTCAGCGTCGCCAACGTGGCCACCGCCGCCGGCACCGATCCCGACGGCAATCCCGTCACCAGCCCGGAGGCGCGCACCGACACGACCACCACCGTCCCGGCGCCGTCGCTGACGCTGGCCAAGTCCGTGGCGGGCGTCACCGACACCAACGGCTCCGGGATCACCGACGCCGGTGACACGATCAGCTACGCGTTCACCGTCACGAACACCGGCAACGTCCCGATCAGCGGCGTCACCGTCGTCGACGACAAGCTGGCCGGCCAGGCGTCCCCGGCGATCACGATCACCTGCCCGGGCGCGCCGCTCGCGCCGGGCGCGTCCGTGGACTGCACGGCGAGCGCCGACTACGTCGTGACCGCGCTCGACGTGGCGAGCGGATCGGTGGCGAACTCCGCGATCGTGAAGGGCACCGACCCCGACGACGACCCGGTGACCAGCCCGCCGTCCACCACGTCGACGACGACGACCGTGCCGGCACCCTCGATGGTGCTGGACAAGGCGGTCGCGTCCGTGACCGATGCCAACGGCTCCGGCATCACCGACGCAGGTGACACCATCGCCTACACGTTCACCGTGACCAACACCGGCAACGTGCCGCTGGCCGGGGTCGTGGTGAAGGACGAGAAGCTGACCTCCGGTGGGGTGAGCGTGACCTGCCCAGCGATCATCCCGGTGAACACCACCGTGGCCTGCACCGTCTCCGGGCCGTACGTGGTGACCGGGGCCGACGAGCAGGCCGGCAGCGTCGCCAACACCGCCACGGCCACCGCGACCGATCCCGACGGCGGCACCGTCACGAGCCCGAAGGACACCACCTCGACGGCGACGACCGTGCCGGCCCCGTCCCTGCAGCTGGTGAAGTCCGTGACCGGCGTGGACGACGTGAACGACTCCGGCATCACCGACGCCCCCGACGAGATCACCTACTCCTTCACGGTGACGAACACGGGCAACGTGCCGATCTCCACGGTCGCGATCCACGACGACCTGCTCGAGCAGGCTGGCCTCACGATCACCTGCACGCCGACGACCCTCGGGCCGAACGGCGTCGCGACCTGCACCCCCAGCGGGCCGTACGTGGTGACCGCCGCCGACGAGGCCGGCGGGTCTGTGGTGAACGTCGCCACCGCGACCGGTACCGACCCCGACGGCGACCCGGTGACCAGCCCCGAGTCCGGCACGTCCACGTCGACGACGAAGCCGTATGCCGGGCTCGTGATGACCAAGGCCGTTGACACGGTCGTCGACACGAACTCCTCGCTCCTGGTCGACGCTCCCGACGAGGTGACCTACACCTTCACGGTGACCAACAGCGGCAACGTCCCCGTGCACGGCATCACCGTGGCGGACACGCTGCTGGCCGGGCAGGGGATCACCGTGACCTGCACGCCGACGACCCTGGCCCCCGGTGACAGCGCGAGCTGCACCCAGAGCGCGCCGTACGTGATCAGCACGGCCGACGAGAACGCCGGCTCGGTCGTGAACATCGCGACGGCGGACGGGACCGACCCCGACGGCGACCCCGTGACCAGCCCACCCGCACGGGCCACGGTCGCGACCACGCTGCCGCAGCCGGGCCTCGACCTGGTCAAGACGGCCACGGCCAGCGACAACAACGGCTCGCACCTCACCGACGCCGGTGACACCATCGTCTACACGTTCACCGTGACCAACACCGGCAACGTGCCGCTGACCGGCGTCGTGATCGACGACTCGCTGCTGGCCGCTGCCGGGGTGGCGGTGACCTGTGATCCCGCCGACATCGCGGTGGGTGCGCAGACGACCTGCACGTCGGGCGCCTACACCGTGACCGAGGCGGACGAGGGCGCCGGTTCGGTGACGAACATCGCGACCGCGTCGGCGAGCGACCCCGACGGTGACCCGGTCACCAGCGGACCGGCCCGCACGACCACCGCGACCTCGGTGCCGGCCGCCTCCTTCGTGCTGGACAAGTCCGCGGAGTACGCCGACTCCAACGGTTCGGGGCGGGCCGACGAGGGCGACACGATCCTGTTCACGTTCATCCTGACCAACACCGGCAACGTGCCGCTCTCCACGATCGTCGTCGACGACCAGCTGGCCGGCCCGGTGACCTGCGTGGCGACCTCCCTCGAACCGGGGGAGAGCACGACCTGCGCGGCCGACGCGGCGTATGTGGTGACCCAGGACGACGTGGACGCCGGCGCGGTGGACAACACCGCCAGCGCGTCCGCTCCGGACCCCGACGACGCCATCGTGACCACCCCGCCCGACTCCACCTCGACCACCCTCGACCGGGAGCCCGGCCTCACCCTGGTGAAGACCGCCGATCTGGAGGACACCGACGGCGACGGACGGGCGCAGGCCGGCGAGGTCATCCACTACTCGTTCCTGGTCACGAACACCGGCAACGTCCGCGTCACCGAGATCGTGGTCGACGACTCGCTGCTCGCCGCGGCCGGCGAGGCCGTCACCTGCCCGGCCACCGAACTCGACCCGGGCGCGTCGATGACCTGCACCGCCGACCACGTGGTGACCAGGTCCGAGGCGGCCGGCAAGCAGATCGTGAACAGCGCGACGGCGATCGGCGCGACGGCGGCGGGGGTCGTGGACAGTGCGGAGGCGACGGCCACCGTGCCGGGCTCGCCGTCCGACGTCCTGGCCTACACCGGCGCCGCGCCGCTGGCCGCGATGGGTCTCGGGCTGGCGGTCGTCGCCGGCGGGGTGTTGATGCTGGTGGTGTCGCGACGCCGCCGTGACGAAGGATGAGGTAGGAGCAGGATGACGCAGCGCAGGACCTGGGTGCTCGTGGGATCGGTGGTCGCGGTGATCGCGATCGCCGCGGCGGTGGTCATCTTCTGGTTGGCACGGACCGGTAACCCGATGGCCACGGCGACGACGTCCGCGGCGCCGACTGCCGTCGACCCCAGCAAGGTGTCGCCGAAGCTGCCGCAGGAACCCACCGTCAGCGACCAGACCGGTGCGGTCAAGGACGCCACCTTCGGCTCGTGCTCGACGACCGCGGGCAAGCAGGAGGTCACCGGCAAGATCACCAGCAGTGCCGCCACGACCACCGACTACGTGGTCACGGTGAGCTGGGTGAACGGCACCTCCGACGTGCTGGCGCGCGGTGTGGCCGTGCTGAAGGACATCCCGGCCGGCGGGGAGAAGGACTTCACCCTGAAGGCCGACGTGCCCGAGGGAGCCACCACCTGCACGTTCCACGTGGTACGGGGAACGGTGAAGTAGGCGCCGCGCGCGCATGTTCGTTCCGGCCGGGGTCTCTGGCAGGCTTGCCGCATGACGACGGCTGCCCAGACGGTTCCCGGACTGACCACCGCCGAGGTGGCCGAACGGGTCGCCAGGGGTGAGGTCAACACCCTCCCGCCACGCTCGGGCCGCACGACCTGGGACATCGTCAAGGCCAACGTCTTCACGCGCATCAACTTCCTGCTGATGACGCTGTTCATCATGGTGCTGTCGACCGGCTCGATCGTGAACGCGCTGTTCGGCTTCCTGATCATCATCAACTCCGGTATCGGCATCGTGCAGGAACTCCGCGCCAAGCGGACGCTGGACAACCTCGCCGTGGTGGGGGAGGGCAAGCCCACCGTCCGCCGTGACGGGGTCGCCCGCGAGCTGCCGCGTGAGGACGTGGTGCTGGACGACCTGATCGAGATCGGGCCCGGCGACCAGATCATCGTGGACGGCGAGGTGGTGGAGGCCTCCTACCTCGAGGTGGACGAGTCGCTGCTCACCGGGGAGTCCGACCCGTTGTTGAAGGAGCCCGGACACGTGGTGATGTCGGGCAGCTTCGTCGTCGCCGGCGTCGGGGCGTTCCGTGCCACCAAGGTCGGGCTGGACTCCTATGCCGCGCAGCTCACGTTGGAGGCCAGCAAGTTCTCGCTGGTGAAGTCCGAGCTCCAGACCGGCATCAACAAGATCCTGCGGCTGATCACCTGGCTGCTGGTCCCGGTCGGCCTGGCCACGGTCTGGGTGCAGTGGAACCAGACCGGCACCTGGCAGGAGAAGGTGCTGGCGACCGGCGGCGCGCTGGTGCCGATGGTGCCCGAGGGACTGGTGCTGCTGACCTCCCTGGCGTTCGCGGTGGGCGTGGTGCGGCTGGGCCAGCGCAACGTGCTGGTGCAGGAGCTGCCGGCCATCGAGGGCCTGGCCCGGGTGGACGTGGTCTGCGCCGACAAGACCGGCACGCTCACCGAGAACGGGCTGGCGTTCGGCGAGCTCGAACACCTGGACGGCGACGACGCCCGGTCCCGTGAGGTGCTCGCCCAGCTGGCCGCCGCGGACCCGCGTCCGAACGCCTCGGTGCAGGCGCTGGCGCACTCGCTGCCGCTCACCACCACCGGGTGGACGGTGACCGGCATGGCCCCGTTCACGTCCGCCAAGAAGTGGTCGGGCATGTCGTTCGACGGGGAGGGCCACTGGGTGCTGGGGGCTCCGGACGTCCTGGCCAGCCCCGACAGCGACGTCGCCGGGCGGGCCGAGAAGGTCGGGTCGACCGGACGCCGCGTCCTGCTGCTCGGCGAGTCCGACCGTCCGGTGGACGCCCCGGACGCGCCCGGCACGGTCACCGCCCGCGCGCTGGTCGTGCTCGAGCAGAAGGTGCGTCCGGAGGCCCGCGACACCCTCGCGTTCTTCGCCGAGCAGGACGTGGTGGTCAAGGTCATCTCCGGCGACAACGCCACCTCGGTGGGGGCGGTCACCGGCTCGCTCGGCGTCGACACCGGCGAGGTGGTCGACGCGCGCACCCTGCCCGACGACGCCGAGAAGTTCGCCGACAAGGTGCAGTCGGCCGGGGTGTTCGGACGGGTCACGCCGCAGCAGAAGCGGATGATGGTCGCCGCTCTCCAGTCGAAGGGCCACAACGTCGCGATGACCGGCGACGGCGTGAACGACGTGCTCGCGATCAAGGATTCCGACCTCGGCGTCGCGATGGGCTCCGGCGCTGCGGCCACCCGCTCGGTCGCCCAGCTCGTGCTGCTGGACGACAGCTTCGCCACCCTGCCGCACGTGGTGGCCGAGGGACGCCGGGTGATCGGCAACATCGAGCGGGTCGCCAACTTCTTCCTGACCAAGACGATGTACTCGATCATCCTGGCGCTGCTGGTGGCGCTGTGGGGCCTGCAGTTCCCGTTCGTGCCCATCCACATCTCGTTCGTCGGCTGGTTCACGATCGGCATCCCGGCCTCAATCCTGGCGCTGGCGCCGAACGCCGAACGCGCCCGTCCCGGCTTCCTGAAGCGGGTGATGAGCTTCTCGATCCCGTCGGGCGTCGTGGTCGCGGTGACCACGTTCGTCTCCTACCTGATGGTCAAGCCGCCGCTCGGCGCCGACCCGGCGCTGTTCACCCAGGCCAGCACCGCCGCGCTGCTCACGCTGATGATCGGCGGCACCTGGGTGATGGTGGTCACCGCGCGTCCGTACGAATGGTGGAAGCTGCTGATGATCGCGGTCTGCGGCCTGGCCGCGTTCCTGGTGATCTTCTGGCTGCCCTACCAGGTGCCGGGCTGGATCGAGTCGCTGGGCTTCCTGCGGCGGTTCGACCCCCAGCTCGACCCGAGCAACGTCGCGATGATGACCGAGGCCGCGTGGTGGGGGCTGGGCGCGCTCGTGTTCGTCGAGGCGGCCTGGTGGATCTCCGGACGCGTCACCGGCGAGCACCGGCACCTGTTCGGCAGCCTCGCCGACCGCTGAGGCTGCCGGTTCAGGCTAACTTTGTGCCATGGCGACCACCCTTGACGTCAAGAGCCATGATCGTGCCCTCCGAAGCTGGATCGAGCCGCTTCTCGGGATCCCTGCGGGCTTGCTCACCTTCTGGATTGCCTCCGCAGCATCGGCGAACCCGCCCGAGGTCGTCACCGGTCGGGGACTGGCGCTGTGGTACCTGCCGATGCTGCTCGTTGCCGGGGGCAGTGTTTTCCTGGGCATCCGGCGTCCACGACTGGCACTACCTGCCGGCCTGGTCATCCTCGCCGTTGTCGGTCTTGTCGTTCTCGCCGGGCTGACCGTGGTGAACGTCGAACTCCCGGACGGCCTGGATTGGCGCAGCGTTCTGGTCCACGGAAGCGGGAGCAGTTTCGTTCCCGTGGTGGGCATCGTCCTCGTCAGCGCCGCGATCGCCGGGAGGACCCGCCATCGGCATTGATTGGTTGTCGAGACCGGCCCTGGGGAACTGCGGGGAGCGAGATACGGCCGTCAGATCGGGTCGGCGGAGGGTCGGCCGCGTCCTGGGCAATGAAGTCTTGCCCATGAGAGGGCAGGCACGTAGCGTTTCTCTCTTCGAAATCCTCTGGCGAATCGGCTGACCCGTGCGGGAACAAAGCGACATCACGCGTCTTCGCATGCTCATGACGTCACTTGCTCCATGGCCTGCGACGGTGGGCGACCTCGTCGAAAGGATGCGGGGTTCAGAGTTGAACAGCGCTGACCCCCGAGTGCTTGCGTTCAGGTTGCCGCTGGACGTCAAGGCGTTTGGAATGGTGTCTCCCGATGACGGGTCCGAGCTCACGCTCTACTTTCCCGACCTCGACCGGGAGATGTTCAATGGCTTCGGCGAGGTTGTTGACAGCGTGAAGGCGCGCCTGGGCATCGCGGCATCGTGGGGATGGCTGCCTGAGTTCGGGTCGGGTGAGATTCAGTTGTGTCCAGCGAGCCGTGCCGAAGTATCGGCTGAGGGCTCTTAGCGTCGCGAGCCGTTTTCAGATGCGGGCCGCGATCTCGTCGCCCACGACCGAGGTCGGACGCTTCGACGCTCCACGCTCGGCGATGTCGGCGTCCACGGCGGCCTCGATCCGGCGGGCGTCGTTGCTGCGTCCGAGGTGGTCGAGCAGCAGGGCCATCGACAGGATCGTCGCGGTCGGGTCGGCGATGCCCTGGCCCGCGATGTCCGGCGCCGAGCCGTGCACCGGCTCGAACATGGACGGGAACTCGCCGGTCGAGTTGATGTTGGCGCTGGCCGCCAGACCGATGCCGCCGGTGACTGCCGCGGCCAGGTCGGTCAGGATGTCGCCGAACAGGTTGTCGGTGACCAGCACGTCGAAGCGCTGCGGGTCCTGCACGAACGCGATCGTGGCCGCGTCCACGTGCAGGTAGTCGGTGGCGACATCGGGGTGCTCGGCCGCGACAGCGGTGAACAGCCGGTTCCACAGGCCGCCGGCGTACACCAGCACGTTGTGCTTGTGCACCATCGTCAGCTTCTTGCGGCGCTTCTCGGCGCGCTCGAAGGCGTCCCGGATCACCCGTTCGACGCCGTGGGCGGTGTTGATGCTGACCTCGGTGGCGACCTCGTAGTCCGTGCCGGCGCGGAAGGCGCCGCCGTTGCCGCAGTAGAGGCCCTCGGTGCCCTCGCGCACGACCACGAAGTCGATCGGGCCGCGGGCGGTCACCTCGGGGGCGAGCGGGGTCGGCACGCCGGGGTAGAGCTTGGACGGGCGCAGGTTCACGTAGTGGTCGAACGCGAAGCGCAGCTTCAGCAGCAGGCCGCGCTCGAGCAGGCCGGACGGGATCGCCTTCGACCCGGGGGCGGCGCCCACCGCGCCGAGGATGATCGCCTGGCTGGCCGCGAGCTCGTCCATCACCGAATCGGGCAGGACCTCACCGGTGCGCTGCCACCGTTCCGCGCCCAGGTCGTGGTGGACGAAGTCGAACGTGTCGTCCCCCACCACGGTGGTCAGGACCTTCAGTCCCTCGGCCACCACCTCGGGTCCGATGCCGTCGCCGGCGATGACGGAGATGACGGGTTTGCCGGTAGCTGCTGCACTCACCCGCGCGAGGCTACTTGGCGCCCAAACACCGGACGGTTCCGTCTCACCCGGCGCGATAGCATGCCGCCATGGCACTGACCTTCCCGCTGCACCGCAACCCCTACCCGGCCACCGACGACGCCGTCGCCCGGGTGCTGGCCGATCCCGGCTTCGGTGACCACTTCACCGACCACATGGCGGTCGCGATCTGGACGAAGGACGGCGGCTGGGGTGCCGACGAGGTCAAGCCGTACGGGCCGTTCCAGATGGACCCGGCCAGCGCGGTGCTGCACTACGCGCAGGAGGTGTTCGAGGGCATGAAGGCGTACCGGCACGCCGACGGCTCGATCCACCTGTTCAGGCCGGAGGCCAACGCGCACCGCTTCCAGAACTCCGCGGCGCGGCTGATGCTGCCGCAGCTGCCGGGGGAGGACTTCGTCCGCGCCTGCGCCGAACTCGTGCGTGCGGACGCCGCCTGGGTGCCCGACGCGGAGGGGGAGCGCAGCCTGTACCTGCGCCCGTTCATGTTCGCCTCCGAGGTGTTCCTGGGCGTCCGCGCTGCGCAGACGGTCACGTTCTGCGTGATCGCGTCCCCGGCCGGCCCCTACTTCACCGGCGGCGTGAAGCCGGTCGACATCTGGGTCACCGACACCTACGCGCGCGCCGGCGTCGGCGGCACCGGCTCGGCCAAGTGCGGCGGCAACTACGCCGCGTCCCTGATCGCGCAGTACGAGGGCTACGACCACGGCTGCTCGCAGGTGCTGTTCATCGAGGCCGCCGACAAGGACCGGGTCGAGGAACTCGGCGGCATGAACGTGTTCCTGGTCACCGCGGACGGGCGGCTGGTCACCCCCGCGCTCACCGGGACGATCCTGGAGGGCATCACCCGCGACTCGATCCTCACCGTGGCCGGCGATCTGGGCCTGGTGCCCGAGGAGCGCCGGATCACCCCCGAGGAGCTGTTCGGCGGGATCGCGGACGGGACCACCGTCGAGGCCTTCTCCTGCGGGACGGCCGCGGTGGTCACCCCGATCGGCGCCTTCAAGTCGGCCCAGGGGGAGTGGCGGCTGCCCGAGAACGGCTCCCCGGCCACGATGGCGATCCGCAACGCGATCCTCGACATCCAGTACGGCCGCGCCGCCGACGACCACGGCTGGATGCGTCCCATCGCCTGACCGGACCAAAAGGGGACAGTCCCCTTTTGGTCCGCCGGCCCGGTCAGATGCGACCGGACCGAAAGGGGACAGTCCCCTTTTGGTCCGCTCCCCGGGTCAGATGCGCGGCACCCGGCGGATCACGCCCACCGGGGCCGGCGCGCCGGCCACGTTCTTGACCGCCGCCTCGCTCGGCGCGCCGTCCGTGGTGTCGAGGGCGTCGGCGAGGGCGTCCAGTTTCGTGGTGAGGTCGGCCGCCAGCGCGCGTCCCGAGGCCGAGAAGGCGTAGCTCGGCGGGTCGGCGGCCAGCGCGTCCAGCCCGTCGCGGCCGTGTCGGTAGGACGCCATCCAGACGGGCAGGCCCGATAACAGCGCCCGGTAGCGCACCCAGCGGTGGTTGTCCCAGCCGCTGGCCACCGGTGCGCTCTCGGGGTACCGCGGCTCGGTGAACTGGGCGACGAGCGCCGCGGCGGCGACGCGTCCGCGGTCGGCGAGGCGAGCGATCGTCTCCCCGTCCATGTACAGGTTCAGCCCGCCCTCGGACGGCGACTGCAGCACCCGGACGATCCGGTCGCGGTACCCGGGCAGGTTCAGCTGGGTGCCGTCGGGCCAGGATCGGGCGGTGTCGACCGCGGCCAGGGCGAACCCCGCCACCGCGCGCCACCCGGACACCGGCACCTCGGCGAACTCGGGCAGCAGGCCGCTGCGGTTGCTGGTCGCGTACTCGATGTTCAGCGCCTGGTCGGGGCTCGGCTCGACGCCCTCGGCGAAGTCGCCGAGGTTGATGGCGAACGTCGGGCGGATCGGCAGCGCCGCGTCGAACAGCTGCACCGGGAAATTGCTGCACAGCCCGCCGTCGGTGAACCACACCTGGACGAACCGCGGGCCGTCCTTGGCGCGGCGGTCGATCGTCCACAGCGGGACGGCCGAGATCAGCAGCGGGAAGCTCAGCGAGAGCCGTGTGGCCACGATCACCGGCAGGTGCTCGGCAGCCGGCAGGCGGCGCAGCGGCGGGACGAGTCCGGCGGCCTGGACCTCATCCTGCTCCCACGCCCGGACGGCGCTCGCGCCGCCGTCGGCCGGACGCGCCGGCGGAGCGGCCAGCAGCGCGTCCATCACCGTGGCGGGGAACAGGCCGGCCCACGTGACCGGGTCGAAGAAGAACCCGCCGGCCTCCCACGGCAGCTCGAACGGCCTGCCCAGCGACAGGCAGGTGCTGATCATGCGCAGGTCGATGTCGCGTCCTCGCAGCTGCCCGAAGGTCAGCGGACGCTCTGCGGGCGCCAGCCCGGCGAGGTCGTCCACCTGCCCGGCCAGCCAGTCGGTGAACCCCGGCCCGGCGCCGGTGCCCAGCCCGCGGCAGATGCCGAACTGGTTGGCGGGCACGTCGGTGGACAGGACCGAGCCCAGGCGCACCAGAACGGCGACCAGCCAGCCGAGCACGGCGAGCACGGCGCCCAGCACGACGAGGACGATGCGAGACGCGAGCGGTCCGCCGGCGGCCCCGCCCCACAGGGCGAGCAGGAACCCGGGCAGGATGCCGAGCACCGACGCCAGCGGGAACCCCGTCACCGCGGCGCCGAGGATGGCCAGCACCCGGGTCATTCCTTGTTTCGCGGCGCCCGGCTGGTCGTGGCCGGTGGCGGCCAGCAGCAGCGGCAGCAGGGGCCTGGTGGACGGCTGGGGCTGGAACAGGGCGGCCAGGCGGCCGTCAGCCAACTGGCCCGGAACCCCGGCCAGCCGGTCGAAGCCGCCGCCGTCCCTGCCGAATTCCGCGGCGGCCCCCAGGGCCGCCCCGATCGCGCCGGCGGACGCACCGCCGAGGCTGTGCAGTCGGTAGCTACGGGAGAACTCCACCAGGGCGAGCGGGTACACGACCCCCGAGGTGATGCCGCCCTTCATCACGACATCGCATTCGCGCATGCCTCCAGCGTCCCGCCGCGCTCCCCGTGCGGCAATCAGTGGAACCGCTGAGTATCAGCCGGCCGAGACCGGGGACGGTTCTTCGATCCGCCAGATTCTGGCGGATTTGGGGGACGGTTCTTCGATCCGCCGAGTTCTGGCGGATATCGGGGACGGTTCTTCGATCCGCCCGTTCTTGGCGGAGAAGGGGGACGGATCTTCGCTCCGTCGGCGCCTCGCGTGCCTGAGATCCGTCCCCGTTTCCCGCCGGACTCTGGCGGGTTTGGGAACCGTCCCCGTTTCCCGCCGAATTCTGGCGGATTTGAAGAACCGTCCCCGGGGTCAGGAGAGGGCGGCCAGGGCGGCGTCGTAGTTGGGCTCGGAGCCGATGCTGGGCACCTGCTCGGTGTACAGGATCGTGCCGTCGGTGTCGGCCACGACCACGGCACGGGAGAGCAGGCCGCGCATCTTGCCGTCGACGAGCGTGGCCCCGTAGTCGTGGCCGAAGTCGGAGCGGAAGCTCGACCCGGTGACCACGTTCTCAATGCCTTCGGCCCCGCAGAAGCGGGCCTGCGCGAACGGCAGGTCCTCCGAGACGCACAGCACCAGCGTGTTCTCCAGCCCGGCGGCCAGCTCGTTGAACCGGCGGACGCTCATCGCGCACACCCCGGTGTCCACGCTGGGGAAGATGTTCAGGATGACCCTGCGGCCGGCGACCACGTCCTGGTCGAACTCGGCGAGGTCGTTACCGGTGAGCGTGAACGCCGGCAGGGGGGTGCCCACGGCGGGCAGTTCGCCGACGGTGTGCACCTCGACCTCTCGGTGGAGCAGGGTCGCCATCCAGGCCTCCTTCGTCGCGCCGCGGCCGTCCCGGGAGTGGGACGGCCGTCTCAGGCGGTGAAATCTCATCGTAACGCGCGCCGTAGCGGCCACACTCGCCCGGTGACCCAGTTTCCCGCCGCTCCGGACAGCTTCCATGTCTACGACACGACCCTGCGCGACGGCGCCCAGCAGGAGGGCCTCCAGCTCAGCGTCAACGACAAGCTGAAGATCGCACGCTACCTCGACGAGCTCGGGGTCGGCTTCATCGAGGGCGGCTGGCCGGGCGCGAACCCCAACGACACCGCGTTCTTCGCGCGTGCGGCCGCCGGCGAGCTCGAACTCAAGAACGCCAAGCTGGTGGCCTTCGGTGCCACCCGCAAGGTCGGGGCCAGCGCGGCCGACGACCCGCAGGTGCAGGCGCTGGTGGACGCGGCGACCGAGGTGGTCTGCATCGTCGCCAAGAGCCACGACGAGCACGTCTACCGCGCGCTGCACACCACCCTGGAGGAGAACCTGGCCATGGTGGCCGACACCGTCAGCCACCTGGTCAGCCGCGGCCGCCGCGTCTTCGTGGACTGTGAGCACTTCTTCGACGGCTACCGGGCCAACCCCGAGTACGCGCTCGAGGTCGTCCGCACCGCCGCCGAAGCGGGTGCAGAGGTGGTCATCCTGTGCGACACCAACGGCGGCATGCTGCCGGCCTGGATGGGCGACATCGTCTCCGCCGCCGCGCAGGTGGGCGTCGACCTCGGCATCCACTGCCACAACGACACCGGCTGCGCGGTGGCGAACACCCTTGCCGCGGTCGAGGCCGGCGTCATGCACGTCCAGGGCACGATGAACGGCCACGGCGAGCGCACCGGCAACGCCAACATCATCACCGTGGTGGCGAATCTCCAGCTGAAGTGCGGCTGGCCGCTGCTGCCGCCGTCCGCGCTGGCCGAGGCGACCCGCATCAGTCACGCCATCTCCGGCGTCACGAACGTGCCGATGAACAACCGCCAGCCGTACGTCGGGGCGTCCGCGTTCGCGCACAAGGCAGGCCTCCACGCGTCCGCGATCAAGGTGGACGCGAACCTCTACCAGCACATCGACCCGACCCTGGTCGGCAACGACATGCGCATGCTGGTCTCCGACATGGCCGGACGCGCCAACATCCAGATCAAGGGCTCCGAGCTGGGCTACGACCTGTCCAACCGCGAGCTGGCCGCGAAGGTGACCGAGAAGGTCAAGGAACGCGAGATGGACGGCTACTCCTACGAATCGGCGGACGCCTCCTTCGAGCTGCTGCTGCGCGAGGAGCTCGGCCTGCTGGAGGAGTTCTTCGACGTGCTCAGCTGGCGGGTCCTGACCGGCCACGAGGTGAAGCCGGAAGGCGACTCTGAGGCCACCGTGAAGCTGCGCGCCAAAGGCGTCACCCGCAATCTGGTGGGGGAGGGGCACGGCCCGGTCAACGCCCTCGACGTCGCCCTGCGCGGCGCGCTGATCCACGCCTACCCGCTGGTGGACACCTTCGAGCTCACCGACTACAAGGTGCGCATCCTCGAGCAGGGCCACGGCACGGACGCGATCGTGCGCACCCTGATCGACATGACCGACGGCGAGCGGACGTGGACGACCGTCGGCGTCGGCACCAACGTCATCGAGGCCTCCTGGGAGGCGCTCTACGACGGCTACCGCTGGGGCCTGCTCCAGGTCGTCGCCGCCGAGGACTGACCCGACCCCACCCGCCGAGTTGTCAGAATCTCAGGTCGCTCTGGCGACCTGAGATTCTGACAACTCGGCAGGGGCAGGGGCAGGGGCAGGGGCGGGTGAGGTCAGCCGGCGGTGATCCGTTCGAGCACGATCGGACGCCGCACGCCCGGCTCGGCGCCGATGGTGACCGCGCCGGCCAGGGCCTCCCGGGCACGCTCGAAGCGTTCGGGGGTGTCGGTGTACAGCGTGAACAGCACCTCGCCGGCCCGGACGGGGTCGCCCACCCCGGCGTGCCAGGTGACGCCGGCCGCAGCCTGCACCGGGTCGCCCTGCTTGGCCCGTCCGGCGCCCAGGCGCCACGCGGCGAGCCCGACGCCCATCGCGTCGATGGCGGTCACGTAGCCGTCGGCGTCCGCGGTCACCTGCTCGCTGTGCCGGGCTGTCGGCAGCGGGGCGTCCGGGTCGCCGCCCTGGGCGCGGATCATCGCCTTCCACGTGTCCATCGCACGGCCGGACGCGAGCACGTCCGCCGGGTCGGTGTCGATGCGGGCGCACGCGAGCATCTCGCGGGCGAGGGCCAGGGTGAGGTCGACCACGTCGGAAGGTCCGCCGCCGGCCAGCACCTCGACCGACTCGGCCACCTCGAGCCCGTTGCCGGCCGAGCGGCCCAGCGGGGCGTCCATGTCGGTGATCAGTGCGACCGTGTTGACCCCCGCGGCGGTCCCGATCCCGACCATGGTCTCGGCGAGCGCCTTGGAGTCGGCGTGGGTCTTCATGAACGCGCCCGCGCCGGTCTTCACGTCCAGCACCAGCGACGCGGTGCCCTCGGCGATCTTCTTGCTCATGATGGACGCCGAGATCATCGGGATCGACTCCACGGTCGCGGTCACGTCCCGCAGCGCGTAGAGCTTCTTGTCGGCGGGCGCGAGGCCGGCCCCGGCCGCGCAGATCACGGCGCCCACGTCCTCCAGCTGCGCGAGCATCTCGGCGTTGGACAGGCTCGCCCGCCAGCCGGGGATCGCCTCCAGCTTGTCGAGGGTGCCGCCGGTGTGGCCCAGGCCGCGTCCCGACAGCTGCGGGACGGCGGCGCCGCACGCTGCCACCAGTGGCGCCAAGGGCAGCGTGATCTTGTCCCCGACGCCGCCGGTGGAGTGCTTGTCGACGGTCGGACGGGTGAGGGAGGAGAAGTCCATCCGCTCACCGGTGGCGATCATCGCGTTCGTCCAGCGGCTCAGTTCGGGGCCGTCGAGGCCCCGGAAGAAGATCGCCATGGCCATCGCCGACATCTGCTCGTCGGTGACCACGCCGTCGGTGTAGTTGCGGATCAGCCAGTCGATCGCGTCGTCGGAGAGCCGGCCCCCGTCCCGCTTGGTACGAATCAGTTCCACCGCATCGAACGTGCCCATGAGCGCACCATAGGCTAGGGACGTGGCTCGACGCATCTGGTTGCCCTATCCCGACGTCGCGACGGCCGAGGCGGCGCTCGGCCCGTTCCCCGCGGGCCTCGAGATCGACTGTTTCACCGCGGACGGGACGTGGCCCGACTCGATCGCCGAGGTCGAGTTCCTGGTGGCGCCGTACATGTTCCCGCCGACGAAGGTGATGACCCGGGTGGGGGAGATGAGCAGCCTCAGGGTCGTGCAGCTGCTCAGCGCCGGCTACGACACCTACGTGCCGTACCTGCCCGCGGGCGTGACGCTGTGCAACGCGGCCGGCGTGCACGACGCCAGCACCGCGGAGCTGGCGGTGGCGCTGGCGCTGGCGAACAACCGGCACCTCGACGTCTACGCGCGCAACATGCCCACGGGCACCTGGGGCAACGACTTCGCGACGTCGCTGGCCGACCGGCGGGTGCTGATCGTCGGGTACGGACGCATCGGCGCAGCGATCGAGCGCCGGCTGGCCGGCTTCGAAGTGGCTTCGGTGACCCGGGTGGCGCGGCACGCCCGCACCGGGGACGTGCCGGTGCACCCGATCTCGGAGCTGGCCGCGCTGCTGCCCGACGCCGACGTGGTCTTCGTGATCACGCCGCTCACCCCCGAGACCGAGCACCTGATCGGTGCCGCCGAGCTCGCCGCGCTGCCGGACGGCGCCCTGCTGGTGAACGTGTCCCGGGGCAAGGTCGTCGACACCGACGCGCTGGTCGCCGCGACGGCGTCCGGGCGCATCCGGGCCTCCCTCGACGTCACCGACCCCGAGCCGCTGCCGTCCGACCACCCGTTGTGGCGCACGCCGGGGGTGTTCATCAGCCCGCACGTCGGCGGCCAGAGCACCGCCTTCTACCCGCGGATGGAGCGCCTGGTGCGCGACCAGCTGGCCCGTTTCGCTGCCGGTGAGCCGCTGGTGAACGTGGTGGCCTGAGCGGGTTTCGCGACCCGGATCGCGCAACCCGGCTGAAACACCCCCTGCCGTAGACTCCGCGTCAGTGTCAGGGTGTTGCTGCCGCTGGTTGCGGTGGTTGGATCCTTTGCACTGGTCGGCTGGCTCTTAGACTCCGT
>Ga0102832_1000871_pt1 | contig 31435 bp, 28 predicted proteins | sample EBPBio282013_DNA_FD_88942 | JGI IMG/M metagenome (GOLD analysis project Ga0102832, IMG submission 88942) | Wastewater treatment Type I Accumulibacter community from EBPR Bioreactor in Madison, WI, USA - Reactor 2_5/28/2013_ DNA (Illumina Assembly) | ecosystem: Engineered > Bioreactor > EBPR >... | reverse complement strand
GACGTTGTTGATCTTGTGGGAGCCGGTGTGGTTGAGGTCCTCACGCTTGAGGAGCACCCGGACGTTGCCGCAGTGCCGGCTGAACCGCGGCGCGTCGGTGAGCGGCGTCGGGCGTCCGGAGTAGTTGCGCCGCAGGTCGTCGAGCTCGCGCCAGAACCCCGGGTCCCCCATCGCGGCGTCGAACTCGGCCTCGAGCTGGTTGAGCGCAGCGACGAGGGCCTCGGGAACGTAGCGGCCACCGAAGATGTCGTAGTGACCGGCGGCGTCGGGCAGCGATGTAGGGGTCACCGCCCTATTCACTCACACTCCGGCCGCAGAGTCATGCCAGCGACCGGAGGGCGGCCACCGCGGACGCCGGGTCTCCCGAGCGCACCAGCAGTTCGCCCACCAGGACGGCGTCCGCGCCTGCGGAGCGCATCCGGGCCGCGTCCTCGACGCTGAGGATCCCGGACTCGGCGACCTTGACCGCCTCGTCGCCGATCAGCTCAGCAAGTTCTTGGAAATGGTTCAAGTCGACCTCGAGGGTCTTGAGGTCGCGGTTGTTCACGCCGATCAGCGTGGCCCCGGCGGCGAGCGCGCGCCGCACCTCTTCTGCGGTGTGGGTCTCGACGAGGCAGGTCACGCCGAGGCGGCCGGCGAGATTGAGGAAGGCGGTGAGGTCGTCCTGGTCGAGCGCCGCGACGATCAGGAGGGCGAGGTCGGCGCCGGCGGCCCGCCCCTCCCACAACTGGTACTCGGTGACGACGAAGTCCTTGCGCAGCAGCGGCGTCTCCACGGCGGAGCGGACGGCCACCAGGTCGTCGAGGCTGCCCCCGAAGCGGCGTCCCTCGGTGAGCACGGAGATCGCGGACGCCCCGCCCGCGGCGTAGGCGGACGCCAGGGCCGCGGGGTCGTCGATGCGGGCCAGGGCCCCCTTGCTGGGGCTGGACCGCTTGACCTCCGCGATCACGCCGAGCCCTGGCGCGCGCAGCGCGGGCAGCGGGTCGAGCGCCGGCGGCATCGTGGCCACCTGCGCGATGAGCTCTTCCAGCGGGCGGTGCGCGCGACGGACCTCGAGATCCTCGACAACACCGGCGATGATCTCGTCCAGCACCGTCATGTCAGGACTGTCCGTACCCCATCCGACGAAGCACGCCGCCGGCGACCAGCGACAGCACGAGCAGAACGGAGGCCACCCACATCAGTGTCCAGTTCGGACCGGTCACCATGGCCACGGCCCCCAGGATGAAGGCGACGGCAGCGATGATGCTGCCGGTCCAGGCCGCGGGGGTCCGGCCGTGGTGATACTCCCGGGCGGCAGTGCTGGTGGCCCGTTCAGCGCTTTCGATCATTCGATCGCTCCTTCGAGTCAGGCAGGGACTGCTCTGGTAAACCAAGCAAGGCTCCATACTGGCGTGTTGGCGCAAACACCGCCACCCTCTCGCCGAAGGATTGCCTGAGGGACTCTCAGGAATCGTCCCGGGCGAGCCGGGTGAGGGCGGACGCCTCCGCCACGGCACCCAGCACGGCGGCGGCCTTGTTGCGGCTCTCCTCGTCCTCCCGGGCGGGCACCGAGTCGGCGACGACCCCGGCCCCGGCCTGGACGTAGGCGACGTGGTCGCGGATGACCGCCGTGCGGATCGCGATCGCCGTGTCGGAGTCGCCCGCGAAGTCGAAGTACCCGACCACCCCGCCGTACAGGCCCCTCCGGGACACCTCGAGCCGGTCGATGATCTCCATCGCCCGCACCTTCGGGGCACCGGAGAGGGTGCCGGCCGGGAAGCAGCTCAGCGTGGCGTCCAGCGCCGTCCGGCCCGCGGCGAGAGTCCCGGAGACCGCGGCCTCCAGGTGCATCACGTGGCTGTAGCGGCGCACCTTCATGAACTCGACCACCTCGACAGTGCCCGGCACGCACACCCGTCCCAGGTCGTTGCGCCCGAGGTCGACGAGCATCAGGTGCTCGGCCGCCTCCTTGGCGTCGGCCAGCAGCTCCGCCTCGAGCCCGGCGTCGGCGGCGGCCGTGCTCCCCCGCGGCCGGGTGCCCGCGATCGGGTGGGTCGTCGCCCGCCCGCCGGTCACCTGCACCAGCGCCTCCGGGCTGGACCCGACGATGGCGAAGCCGTCCAGCCGCAACAGGTAGAGGTAGGGGCTGGGGTTGGTGCGGCGCAGCATGCGGTAGACGTCCAGCGGGTCGGCCGGGCAGTCGGCCTCGAACCGCTGGCTGGGCACGATCTGGAAGGCCTCGCCGGCCCTGATCTCCTCGATCGCCGCGGCCACCGCCGCCTCGTACTCCGCGCTGGTGCGCTGCCGCCGGATCTCCGCGGACGGGGCCGTGTCGCCCCGCACGGCCACCAGGGGTTCCGCCGGACGCAGCAGCGCTGCCGCCATGGCCTCCACGCGGGCGCAAGCGCCGGCCCAGGCGTCCTCGATGCGTTCTGCGGAGTCGTCGAAGTTGATCGCGTTGGCGACCAGCCAGACTTCGCCGGTGTGGTGGTCGAGCACGGCCATGTCCGAGACCAGCATCATCGCCAGCTCCGGGATGCCCAGGTCGTCGGGGTTCGCGTCCGGCAGCCGTTCGAGCCGGCGCACCACGTCGTAGCCCAGGTAGCCGACCATCCCCGAGACCAGCGGCGGCAGGCCTTCGGCGCGCGGCGTGTGCAGCAGGTCGAGGGTGCGGGCCAGCACGTCCAGCGGGTTCCCGCCCGTGGGCAGCCCGGCGATCGGGCGTCCGGAGAACTCCCAGCGCGCGGCGCCGTCGGCCTCGGTCAGGTTGGCCACGGCGTTCACCCCGACGAAGGAGTAGCGCGACCACACCCCTCCCTCGGCGGACTCGAGCAGGAAGGTGTTCGGGCGGTCCCCACACAGCTGGTGGTACAGCCCGACGGGGGTGAAGTCGTCGGCGAGCAGCCGGGCGTGGACGCTGACCACGCGGCGCTCGGCGCCGGCGGCAAGGAAGCCCTCCAGATCGGGTTCGATGCGCAGGCTCATGCGCTCTCCCCCAGCACCAGGCGGCCGTCGAAGCACGTCGTGGTGCCCGTGTGGCAGGCGGGGCCGGTCTGGTCGACCCTCAGCAGCAGGGTGTCGCCGTCGCAGTCGAGGCGCACCTCGCGGACGGCCTGGACGTGCCCGCTGGTCTCGCCCTTGACCCAGTACTGCCCCCGGCTGCGGGACCAGTAGGTGCCGCGGCGGGTGGCCAGCGTCCGGCGCAGGGCCTCGTCGTCCATCCAGGCCAGCATCAAGACCTGGCCCGACGACGCGTCCTGCACGATCGCGGGCACCAGTCCGTCCGGGTTGCGCTTGAGCAGCGCGGCCAGTCCAGGGTCCAGTTCGCTCACCCCGACATTGTGGCAGGCGGCACCGCCGCCGCCCGCCCCCGGCGTCCACGGTGGCGCGGTCCGCGGCCCGGGCGGGTCGGCGTCCGCCGCGCTGGGTAGTGTGCGGGACATGAGCCACAGCGCCCGCCCCGCAGACCAGCGCTCCGCCCTGTGCGATGCCCTCGACGCCGTCGTCCCCACCGCCCCGACCCTGTGCGAGGGATGGACGGCGCACCACCTCGCCGCGCACGTCTGGCTGCGCGAGAACGAGGCCTGGACGGTGGCCCCGGCGATCGCCCTGCGACAGTCCGGACGGGTCGAGCGGCGCCTCGAACACGTCCGGCGCCACCACTCCTACGCCGACCTTGTCGCGGCGATCCGGCGCGGCCCCGCAGGGCTCTCGCCGTTCCGGCTCCCGGGCGCGGAGTCGCTGGCGAACACCATCGAGTTCTTCATCCACTGCGAGGACGTCCGCCGCGGCTCCGGCGTGATCACCCCGCGCCCACTCGACCTCGCACTGGAGAACCTCGCCTGGAAGCGGTCGGCCGTGATCGGCCGGCTGTTCCTGCGCGGGTGCCCGGTGGCCGTGTGGCTCCAGCGGGACACCCCGGGCAGCGAGCCGGTGCGGATCGGCCGCGGACCGGACATCGTCACGCTCGCCGGCCGGCCGAGCGAGATCCTGCTGTACCTGTACGGACGGCGCGCCGCGGCGGATGTGGACGTCATCGGCGAACCGGCGGCCGTCTCGGTGGTCGAGCGCGCCCGGCTCGGATTCTGAGCGTCCACAGCCGGGGACACGAGGGTCCGGCCGTAATCAAGCTGACACAATGACGCCATGCGCGTCTACAACTTCTCCGCAGGTCCCGCCATGCTCCCGTTGGCCGCTCTCGAGGCGGCCCGGTCGGAACTCACCGACTGGCAGGGTTCGGGGAGCTCGGTGATGGAGGTCTCGCACCGGGGCAAGGCCTTCGTCGCCTGCGCGGCCGAGACCGAGGCGCTGCTGCGCGAGCTCATGGGCGTGCCCGAGAACTACAAGGTCCTCTTCCTCCAGGGCGGCGCGTCCGGCCAGTTCGACGCGATCCCGCTGAACCTCGCCGCTCCCGGCGACCCTGCGGACTTCCTCAACACCGGCCAGTGGTCGGCGAAGGCGATCAAGGCGGCCAAGGCCCAGGGGCTGGCCGTCAGCGTGCTCGCCGACGAGGCCGCGTCCCACTACACCACCACCCCGGCGGAGGGCAGCTTCAGCGTCAACCCGGCGGCCACGTACCTGCACTACACGCCCAACGAGACGATCGGTGGCGTCGAGTTCGGCTACGTCCCCGACGCCGGCGGCGTGCCGCTGGTGGCCGACATGAGCTCGACCATCCTGTCCCGGCCGGTCGATGTGTCGCGCTACGGCCTGATCTACGCCGGCGCCCAGAAGAACATGGGGCCCTCCGGCCTGTGCGTGGTGATCGTCCGCGACGACCTGATCGGCAACGCGCGTCCCGGAACGCCCTCGATCTGGGACTACAAGGCGATGGCCGATGCCGACTCGATGCTGAACACCCCGCCGACCTTCGGCATCTACCTGCTCGGCAAGATCCTCGCCTGGGTGAAGGAGAGCGGAGGCCTGGCCGGGATGGCCGAGCGCAACCGGGCCAAGGCGGACGCCCTGTACGGGTTCATCGACGCCAGCGACTACTACTCCAACCCGGTGGCGAAGGACTCGCGGTCGTGGATGAACGTGCCGTTCCTCCAGGCCCGTCCGGAGCTCGACAAGGCCTTCGTGACCGAGGCCGAGGCCGCCGGCCTGACCGCGTTGGCCGGCCACCGCTCGGTGGGCGGCATGCGGGCCAGCATCTACAACGCGATGCCGCTGGAGGGCGTGCAGGCGCTGATCGACTTCATGACCGACTTCGAACGCCGCAACGGGTGAGGACCAGATGACCTTCACGATCAAGACGCTCAACGCGATCAGCCACACCGGACTCTCCCGGCTCCCGAAGGACGAGTTCGAGGTGTCCTCGGAGGTCGAGCACCCGGATGCGATCATGCTGCGCTCGGCGAACCTCCACGGGGTGGAGATCCCGGCGTCCGTGCTGGCGGTGGCCCGCGCGGGTGCCGGCACCAACAACATCCCGATCGCCGACTACAGCGCCCGCGGCATCCCCGTCTTCAACACCCCCGGCGCCAACGCCAACGCGGTGAAGGAACTCGTCGTCGCCGCGCTGTTCCTCGCCGCGCGCAACATCGTCCCCGCCGCGGCGTTCGCGCACCGCCTCGAGGGTGACGCCGCCTCGATGGACAAGGCCGTCGAGGCGGGCAAGAAGGCCTTCGTCGGCTGGGAGCTCCCCGGGCGCACCCTGGGAGTCATCGGCCTGGGCGCCATCGGCGTCGAGGTGGCCAACGCCGCCACGGCGCTCGGCATGAAGGTGCTGGGCTACGACCCCGGGATCACGGTCGAGCACGCCTGGAACCTCAGCTCGTTCGTCGAGCACGTGACGAACCTCGACCAGCTGCTCAAGCGCGCCGACATCATCACGATCCACGTGCCGCTGGTCGACGCGACCCGCGGGCTGATCGGGGCGGAGGCGCTGGGACGCATGCGCAAGTCGGCCGTGGTGATCAACTTCGCCCGCGGCCCGATCGTCGACGAGGACGCCGTCGTGGAGGCGCTCGAGAGCGGCCAGCTGCGCGCCTACATCTGCGACTTCCCCTCCCCCGCGCTGAACAAGCGCGACAAGGTGGTCACGCTGCCCCACCTGGGCGCGTCGACCAACGAGGCCGAGGAGAACTGCGCGCGGATGGCCGCCGACCAGCTGCGGGACTTCCTCACCGAGGGCACCATCGTGAACTCGGTGAACTTCCCCAACGCGTCGCTCGCCCGGGCCGAGGGCACCAGCCGGATCGCCATCGCGAACAGCAACGTGCCCAACATGGTGGGCCAGATCTCCACGCTGCTGGCGTCGGCGGGCCTGAACATCGCCGACCTGCTCAACAAGTCGCGCGGTGAGCTCGCCTACACCCTCGTCGACGTGGACGGCGACGTGCCGGACTCGGTGATGGCCCAGATCCGCGGCATCGCCGGCGTCCTCTCGGCCCGGCTGATCTGAGGGTCTCGCCGCGGCACCGCGGGGGCCGGCCCGTACGGCCGTCCGGGTGCCGCACGCACCCCGGTGAGCACGCACCGGCGTGCGTGATACCGCCGGGCACCCAATTGCCCGGTGCCACTTGTGCACCTGTGAACCGGCGCTGACGAGGCCTAACGTGGTCGGCATCGGGCGTTCGGAAGGAGCACGCGATGTCTCTCACCCAGACCCAGAAGAACTACTGGACCGGCTCGGCGGTCGCGGGGGCCGTGCTCGCGATCCTGTTCGGGATCCTCGCGGCGACCTCCTCGGGAGGCAACCAGGGGGCCTACATCGCCGCCTGCGTGGCCTGCGCGCTGGTGATGGTGGTCTGCGTCGTCGTCCTGTTGGTCAAGAAGTAGCGGCGCGGGCCCTGGCGGTAGGGCCCGCGCCGGTGCTCCGGTACCCCGGACGGGTTCGGACGGCACGCGGGACCCGCTCAGCAACCCTGCGCAGGCCACCGGGCGCGCGGCGCCGGCCGGCTTGGGCGGTTCGCTAAGGTCACGGCCATGGGTCCAGTCATCGGTATCTTCGTCGTCCTCCACTTCCTCGGCATGGCCGCCATTCTCGGCGGCTGGCTCGCCATCCGGCTCGGCGCCCCCCGGGGCCTCTCGGTTCTGGTGTGGGGAGCGCGGGCGCAGCTGGTGATCGGCGTGGTCCTGGTCGGGCTACTCGAGATGGCACAGGCCGACCTGAACATGGCCAAGATCGGCGTCAAGCTCGCCGTCGCGCTCGGCGCGGTCGCCTGCGCGGAGATCGCCGGCGCTCGCGACCGTAAGGGCAATCCCGCCCCGGTCCTGGTGGACGTCGCGGCGGGCCTCGCGGTGATCAACGTGCTGGTCGCCGTGCTCTGGCGCACCGGGTCGTAGCCGGCGGGTGACGCTCACCGTGCCGGTCGCCGGACCGGTGACGGTGACGTCACGCACCGCCCGGGGCTTCCGGCCCCGTCCGCGCGCCGTCGTGCATCCGACCCGCCGACAGTCGTACGACGTCGGTGCTCGCCCACCGGCACCGCGGCGGCTATGGTCTCGCCATGCACCCCGTGAGCGGCGCGTCCACCGCCACCCCGACCCGCCGATCCTGGCGACTGTCCGCCGACGCGGAGCCCGACCGGCCCGATCGGGCGGTGGTGCTCCGGCTGGTGCTCGGCAGCACGCTGATGCTCTTCCTCGAGCTCGCCCTGATCCGGTGGCTCGGCTCGAACGTCGTGCACCTGAGCTACTTCTCCAACTTCGTGCTGCTGGGCTCGTTCCTCGGCATCGGCCTGGGCTTCCTGATCGCCCGGCGGTCCTGGTCGGTCCTGCCCGGCGTGCCGGTGGTCCTCGCCGTCCTCGTGATCGCCACCTACGCCGCACCGGTCACCATCGACCGTGCCGGCGACCAGATCATCTACTTCACCTCCCTCAACACCACGGGCCCACCCGCCTGGGTGGTGCTGCCACTGATCTTCGTGCTCGTCGCCGCCGTGCTCGCGGGCCCGGCCGAGGTCGTCGGACGCTGCTTCGCCCAGCTCCGCCCGCTGACCGCCTACCGCTGGGACCTCGTCGGATCGCTGATCGGCATCGTCTCCTTCACGCTCCTGTCGTTCCTCGGTGCGCCGTCGGTGGTGTGGGGCGTCCTCGTGGCTGCCGCCTTCACCGTGCTCGCCGTCCCGCGCCACCGGCTGCTCACGGTGGTCGCCGGCGCCGCCGTGGTCGCCGTCCTGCTGCTGGAGACCATCACGCCGGGCAACTCCTGGTCGCCCTACTACAAGGTGCACACCCGTGACCTGGTGGTGGACGGGGTCCCCCTGGTCGACATCTCCGTCAACGGAGTGCCTCACCAGGTGATGCGGTCGGCGCAGCAGCGCCTCAAGGAGGAGCCGCAGTACTCGAAGCCGTACCTCCGGACGCCGGGCAACCCCCTGCGCAACGTGTTGATCATCGGGGCGGGCTCGGGTTCGGACGTGGCGATCGCGCTGAGCAAGGGTGCCGGGCACGTCGACGCCGTCGACATCGACCCCCGGATCATGGAGATCGGCGTCCAGCGCAATCCCGACCGCCCCTACGACGACCCCCGGGTGACCCGCCACGTGAACGACGGCCGGGCCTTCCTGGAAACCACCGACACCCGCTACGACCTGATCCTCTTCGCCCTGCCCGACTCGCTCGCCCTGGTCACGGGCGCCTCCCAGATCCGGCTGGAGAGCTTCCTGTTCACCGAGCAGGCGATCGCCGCGGCGAGGGCGCACCTGACGCCCGACGGGGCCTTCGCGATGTACAACTACTACCGCGAGGACTGGCTGATCGACCGGCTCGCGGGCACCGCGGAGGCCGCCTTCGGCCACGTCCCGTGCGTCGACAAGGTCGGCGGCGGCCAGGCCGTGGTCACCGCAGCGCTGGACGAGTCGAAGCAGTCCTGCGACGGCGTGCACGTGGCCTCCTCGACGGTGATCGCTCCCGCCACGGACGACCGTCCGTTCCTGTACTACCAGGGCGGCCCGATCCCGATGCTCTACCTCGGCGCCCTCGGCGGCATCCTGCTGATCTCCTTCATCGCCGTGCGTGCGCTGGGCGGCCCGCTGCGGGAGATGCGTCCCTATGCCGACCTGTTCTTCATGGGCGCGGCCTTCATGCTGCTGGAGACGAAGAACATCACGACGTTCGCGCTGCTGTTCGGCACCACCTGGCTGGTCAACGCGCTGGTGTTCGCCGGGGTGCTGCTCATCGTGCTGGCCGCGGTCGAGACGACACGGCGGTTCCGGACGCCGCCGCTGCCCGTCGTCTTCGGCGGCATCGCCGCCTCGCTGGCCGTCTGCTACCTCGTCGATCCCGCCTGGCTCCTGGCGCTGCCGGTGCTGCCCCGGCTCGTCGTGGCGGTGCTGCTGGCGTTCGTCCCGATCTACCTTGCCAACGTGGCGTTCTCGAAACGCTTCGCAGCCTCCGACGACTCCCGCGCGGCGTTCGGCCTCAACCTGCTCGGTGCGATGCTGGGTGGCTGCCTGGAGTACTTCGCCCTGCTCACCGGCTACGCGAACCTGCTGGTGATGGTGGCCGTGCTGTACCTGCTGGCCTTCCTCCTGACGCCACGGAAAAAGGGCTCGCTCGTCGCGGTGTAGCCATGCTCCACGTCGCGTTCTTCCGGAACATGAACCTGGGCCAGGCCCGGAGCGCCTCGCCGACGTCCGCCCAGCTGCTCGCAGCGTTCGCAGCGGCCGGGGCGCAGCACGCCGCCAATTTCCAGGTCAACGGCACCGTGGTCTTCGAGGCCGGGGACCCGCGCGCGGTGGTGGACGGCGTGCGGCAGGTGCTCGCCGGCGCCACCGGGTACTCCGACGCCGCCGTGGTTCGGGGTGCCGACTGGCTCGTCGACCTGGCCGGACGCCTGGACGCCGACCTGCCGGGCGCCGAGGTGGCCCTGTTCGACGCGTCGTCCGTCCCTGCGCTGGGGCTGCCCTGGGTCGACGCCGGGGGGAACCTCACGGTGGTCGAACTGGACCGGCTCCACGCGGTCACGTCCTGGGCTGCGGGGAACACGGGCAGCGGCGCCAATCCGGTCCTGACCCGCCTGCTGGGCGTGCCCGTCACCTGTCGCGGCGTCCGCACGATGATCCGCCTGGCCGCGCGGCTGTCCGCGTCCTGACCCCCACCCCGCACCGCCGAAGTGGACCCAAACCGCCGTTGTCGGCGGTTTGGGTCCACTTTGCGGGAGAGGGGGGCGGGTCAGGCGCTGGCCAGCCACCGGCGCGCGAGCTGGATGCGCGCCTCGACCTGCTCCGTGGTGGCCTGCGCCAGCGGCGGGCCACCCGCCTCCCGGCGCAGGCCGGCGTGGACGTGGCTGTGGGGCACGCCCCTCACCCTCGCCACCTGCGAGACCAGGCTGTTCAGCTCCCTGCGCCGACCTTCCAGCGCCCGGAAGAGGCTGACCTCCGCGGGCACCTTCTCCCGGCGATCCCTCCGGGACGCCCGGGCGAGTTGTCGGCGCTGGCGGTCGGCGAGCAGCACCGCCACCTGATCGGACTCCAGCAGCCCGGGCAACCCGAGGTAGTCCGCCTCGTCCGCGCTCGTCGGCTCGGCCTGGAGCCCGTAGGCGCGGGCGTCGAAGAGCACGTGGTCGAAGACCGCATTCGCCTCGAGGGTCTCCTGCTCGCCCTCGAGGTCGGCGGTCCGGCGGGTGCGGTTGGCCTCGGCGAGGAGCGCCTCCTCCTCGGCCCACAGCTCGTCGGCCTGCCGCGGACGGCCGAGGACGTGGTCGCGCTGGCGCTCGAGCGCGCCCGCGTGGGCGAGCAGGATCGGGACGGTGGGCAGGAAGACGCTCGCCAGCTCACCACGGCGACGGCTGCGGACGAAGCGGCCGACCGCCTGAGCGAAGAAGAGCGGGGTCGAGGTCGCCGTGGCGTACACGCCCACGGCGAGGCGCGGCACGTCCACACCCTCCGACACCATGCGCACAGCCACCATCCAGCGCTGGGTCGAGTCGGAGAACTCCTCGATGCGCCGGCTCGCACCGGGGTCGTCGGACAGGACGGTGGTCGGCGTCTCGCCGGTGATCGCTGCCAGGGCCCGCGCATACGCGCGGGCCTGTCTTTGGTCGCTGGCGATCACCAGTCCCCCCGCGTCCGGCACGTGCCGGCGCACCTCCTCCAGCCTCCGGTCCGCGGCCCGCAACACCGCGGGCATCCACTCCCCCGCCGGGTCGAGGGCGGTGCGCCACGCCTGGGCCGTGACGTCCTTGGTCAGCGGCTCCCCCAGCGTGGCCGCCAGTTCGTCGCCTGCCCGGGTCCGCCAGCGCATGCCGCCGCCGTAGGCGAGGAAGACCACCGGACGCACCACGTGGTCGCGCAGCGCGTCCGCGTAGCCGTAGGTGTAGTCCGGGACCGAGCGACGGGTGCCGTCGGGCTCCTCTGCGTACCGGACGAACGGGATCGGGGTCGCGTCCGACCGGAACGGCGTACCGGTCAGCGACAGCCGCCGGGTGGCGAGGGCGAAGGCCTGCGCGACGGCTTCTCCCCAGCTCAGCGCGTCGCCGGCGTGGTGGATCTCGTCGAAGATCACCAGCGTCCGGGCACCCACCGTGCGGGTCTCGTAGGCATGCGTGGCGGCGGCCACCCCGGCGTAGGTCACCGCCTGGCCCTGGAACTGGCGCGAACGGCCGCGCAGCGTACCACCCAGCCCGGGGTCCAGGCGCAGGCCAACCTTCGCCGCGGCATCGGCCCACTGCACCTTCAGGTGCTCGGTCGGGGTGACCACGATCACCTGCTCGATCGTGCGGGCCTCCAGCAGGTCGGTCGCCACACGCAACGCGAACGTGGTCTTGCCCGCGCCGGGGGTGGCGACGGCAAGGAAGTCGCGGGCTGCGAGCTCCCGGTAGCGGGCCAGCGCCTCCACCTGCCAGGCGCGCAGGCGGGCCGCCGTGCCCCAGGCGGCCCGTCCCGGGAACGCCGGGGACAGGTCGTCAATCGGCACGGCTCACCTCCCGGATCGGCGCCACCGCAGCAGCAGCAGGACGGCGAGCCCGATCCCGGCCAGGTCGGCCAGGGCGTCGAAGGCGTCCCCGTCCCGGTACGGGACGAACCGCCACTGGACCAGCTCGCTCACGACAGCGTGGACGGCGAACACCCCCGCCACCAACCCGACACGCCGGGTCAGCCGCCCGAGGAGGTACACCGGCACCGCGAACAGAAGAACATGTACCACCTTGTCAGCGCCCGGTAGCCAGGGGAGCTCGAGGGTGCCCTGCGGGTCGCCGGGCAGGTACAGCGCCACCAGGTGGACGGCGACCGCCAGGACGGCCAGCCACGGCAGCCAGCGCACCCACCGCGGGCCGCGATGGTCTGCCGACGGCCCGACGGGGGGCGGCGGTGCCTCAGCCAAGCTTCTGCAGGATGAGTTCGCGGACGCGGCCGGCGTCGGCCTGGCCGCGCATGTCCTTCATCACGGCGCCGATGAGCGCACCGGCGGCCTGGAGCTTGCCGTCCCGGATCCGGGCGGCCACGTCGGGATTCGCGGCGATGGCGGCGTCGACGGCCGCGGACAGCGCCCCGTCGTCGGACACCACGGCCAGCCCGCGGGCGGCCACGACGTCGGCCGGCGAGCCCTCACCGGCGAGGACACCGTCGATCACCTGGCGCGCGAGCTTGTCGTTCACCGTCCCGGCGTCCACCAGCGCCTGCACCTCGGCCACCTGCGCGGGCGTGATCGCCAGTGCCGCCAGGTCGACACCCGCCTCGTTCGCACGCCGGGCGAGCTCGGTCAACCACCACTTCCGCGCCGACTGCGGGGTCGCGCCGGCGGACACGGTGGCCTCGATGACGTCGAGGGCCCCGGCGTTGACCGCGTCCTGCATCTCCAGGTCGGTGTAGCCCCACGCTGCCTGGAGCCGCTCGCGACGCACGTTCGGCAGCTCGGGGAGGGTCCCGCGCAGCTGCTCGACCCACTCGCGAGGGGGCGCGACGGGGACGAGGTCCGGCTCGGGGAAGTACCGGTAGTCCTCGGCCTGCTCCTTGGAGCGTCCCGGGGTGGTGTAGCCCTCCTCGTGCCAGTGGCGGGTCTCCTGGTGCACCCTGCCCCCGGAGGAAAGGAGGGCCGCCTGCCGCTGGATCTCGTAGGTGAGCGCGCGCTCGACACTGCGCAGCGAGTTGACGTTCTTCGTCTCGGTGCGCAGCCCGAACTGCGTGGCGCCCTTCGGCATCAGCGACACGTTCGCGTCGCAGCGCAGCGAGCCCTGCTCCATGCGGACGTCGGACACGCCGAGGCTGAGCATCAGGTCGCGCAGGAACGACACGTAGGCCTTCGCCACCTGCGGCGCCTTGGCGCCCGTGCCGGTGATCGGCCGGGTGACGATCTCGACCAGTGGGGTCCCGGCGCGGTTGTAGTCGACGAGGGAGTACTCGGCGTCGCCGATGCGGCCGCTGCTGCCGCCGGCGTGGACGAGCTTCCCCGCGTCCTCCTCCATGTGCGCGCGTTCGATCTCGATCCGGTACGTCTCCCCGTCCACCTCGAGGTCGATCCAGCCGTCGTGGGCGATCGGCTCGTCGTACTGCGAGGTCTGGAAGTCCTTGGTCATGTCCGGGTAGAAGTAGTTCTTCCGGGCGAAGCGGCACCACGACGCGATCGAGCAGTTCAGCGCCAGCCCGATGCGGATCGCGGACTCGATGGCCTTGCCGTTGACCACCGGCAGCGACCCGGGCAGCCCCAGGCACACCGGACAGGTCTGGGTGTTGGGCTCCCCGCCGAAGGCGTTCGCGCAGCCGCAGAACATCTTGGACGCGGTGTTGAGCTCCACGTGCACCTCGAGCCCGAGCACCGGGTCGTACGCGGCGAGGGCCTCATCGAAGTCCAGCAGGTCAGCGCTCATCGTCCGTCCCCCACCTTCAGGTACGCCCCGGCCGGCGAGGTCGCGAGCTGGTCGAGCAGGCCGCCTCCCCAGCGGCTGGCGAGTTCACGTTCCAGCGCCGCACCGACCCGGTAGAGCCGGTCGTCCGCCAGCGGCGGGGCCATCACCTGGAAGCCGACCGGCAGGCCGTCGTCGAGGCTCAGCCCGCACGGGATGGACGCCGCGCAGTTGCCCGCGAGGTTGGACGGGATCGTGCACAGGTCGGCCTTGTACATCGCCAGCGGGTCGTCGACCCGCTCGCCGATCGTGAAGGCCGTGGTCGGGGTGGTCGGCGAGACGAGGACGTCCACCTGCGCGAACGCGGCGTCGAAGTCCCTGGAGATCAGCGTGCGCACCTTCTGCGCCGACCCGTAGTAGGCGTCGTAGTAGCCCGACGACAGCGCATAGGTGCCGATGATGATGCGTCGCTTGGCCTCGGCGCCGAAGCCGGCGCCGCGCGTGAGGTTCATCACCTCTTCGACCCCGTTCACACCATCGTCGCCGACGCGCAGGCCGTACCGCATCGCGTCGAACCGGGCGAGGTTGCTCGACACCTCGCTGGGCATGATCAGGTAGTAGGCGGGCAGCGCGTACTCGAAGTTCGGGCACGAGACCTCGACGATCTCCGCGCCGAGTCCTTCCAGCACCGCCAGTGCCTCCGCGAACCGCTGTTCGACGCCCGGCTGGTAGCCCTCGCCACCGAATTCACGCACGACGCCGATCCGCATGCCCGCCACGTCGCCGCTGCGGGCGGCCCCGATCACGTCCGGGACGGGGGCGTTGATCGAGGTGGAGTCGCGCGGGTCCCAGCCGGCGATGACGCTGTGCAGCAGGGCCGCGTCCAGCACGGTACGCGCACAGGGCCCGGGGGTGTCGAGCGAGGACGCCATGGCCACCACCCCGTAGCGGGACGTGGCGCCGTAGGTGGGCTTCACGCCGACGGTGCCGGTGACCGAGGCGGGCTGGCGGATCGAGCCGCCGGTGTCCGTGCCGATCGCAAGGGGTGCCTCGAACGCCGCGAGCGCCGCGGCGGAGCCGCCGCCCGAGCCTCCGGGGATCTTCGTGGTGTCCCACGGGTTGTGGGTGGTGAAGTAGCCCGAGTTCTCCGTGGAGGAACCCATCGCGAACTCGTCCATGTTGGTCTTGCCCAGCACCACGACCCCGGCGTCGAGCAGGCGCTCGGTGATCGTGGAGTTGTACGGCGGGATCCACCCCTCGAGGATGCGCGAGCCGCAGGTGGTGGGCGCCCCGGTCATCGTGAAGATGTCCTTCATCGCGAGCGGGATGCCGGCGAGCGGGCCGAGTTCCTCGCCGGCCGCACGCCGTGCGTCCACGGCGTCGGCCGCGGCGAGGGCGCGCTCGCCGTCCACGTGCAGGAAGGCGCGGACGCTGCCGTCCACGGCGTCGATCTGGTCGAGGTGGGCCTGGGCCACCTCACGGGCGCTCACCTCGCCGGAGGCGAGCAGGTCGGACAGGCCGGCAGCCGTCGCGCGCAGGATGCTCATGCGTCCTCCGCCAGGATGCGCGGGACGCGGAAGCGCCCGTCCTCGACGGCGGGAGCGGCGGCCAGCACGGCGTCGCGGGCCAGCGACGGCGTGACGACGTCCTCGCGGAACACGTTCGTCAACGGGAGTGCGTGGGAGGTCGGGGGGACGTCGGCCCCGGCCACCTCGGTCACCCGAGCGACCGACTGGAGGATGACGTCCAGTTGCGGGGCCAGGCGGGCGAGTTCTTCATCGGTGAGCCGGATCCGGGCGAGTTCGCCGAGCCGGGCCACGTCGGCAGCGGTCAAAGCCAAGGTGCACTCCTGTAGCGGGCACGGGGTTCCCCCCGCGGCGTCTCACTCTAGACGAGGAGTCAGTTCAGGCGCGCCAGCGCCTGAACTGCGACGAGTCTTGACGAGCGGTGAGGCACGAACCGCGAGGAACAGATGACGACGTCCCGTGGTCGCGTCAGCGACCGCGGGCGGAGGCATCTTGACGAGCGGTGAGGCACGAACCGCGCGGAACAGACGAGGAGTCACGTCGTGAAGCCGGTGCCCCTGCGCGAAAATGCCCCCGCGATCCCCGGACCGGTTTGACACCCCTGTAACACCGATAGGCCAGACTGACCGCGTGTTCCTGATGCGTGTGGTCCTCCCCGACCGGCCCGGTTCCCTGGGTGCGGTCGCGACAGCCATGGGCACCGTGGGTGCCGACATCAACGCCGTGGAGATCGTGGAGAAGTACGAGGGCTACGCGATCGACGACTTCATGCTGGAGCTCCCGGCGGGGGCGGCTCCCGACTCGCTGATCACGGCCTGCACGTCGGTGCAGGGGGTGGAGGTCGTCTGGCTGTCCCACTATCCCGAGGCGTGGGGCCTCCAGGCCGATGTCGACGTGCTGAACGCGATGACCGAGGAGCCGGAGAAGGCAGAGGCGATCCTCACCCTCGAGGCGCCGGAGGTCTTCCGTGTCACCTGGGCGGTCCTGGTCGACCGGGTGAACCACCGCGTCCTGGCCCAGACCACGCTCGCCCCGGACCTGGACGACACCGGCATCCGGGCGCTGGGCGATCTCGACGCGGTGCGGGACGGCGAACTGCCCGACGGTTGGCTGCCCGGCTGGGGCGAGACCCTCATCGCCGTGGCGCCGTTCCGGAGCGATGCGAGCATCGTGCTCGCGCGGCGCGGGGGCCCGGAGTTCCTGAAGTCAGAGCTCGCCCGCCTGCGGCATCTCGCCGCGCTCGCCTTCTGACGGGGTCGCTCAGCGGATCAGCGTGTAGATCCAGTAGCCGTACCCGCAGACGGCCGCGATGGCGAGGACGAACGCGAGGATCGCCCACCACCGGGCACGCTTCTTCTTGCGCGTCGGCGGCACGTCCAGCGGACCCCACTCGCCCATCTGCGGGCGGACCCGCGGCGGGGCACCCACGTTCAGGTTGAGATCGGAGTTCAGGCCTTCGGGCACGGCTTCATCCTAGGGGCCGCCTCAATCGGCGGGTCGCACGGACCCCGGGCCGCCCGCGAGGAGCGCCTCGAACCCGGCCGCGTCGAGGACGGGCACCCCGAGGGAGACGGCCTTGTCGAGCTTCGAGCCCCCGCCCTCGCCCGCGACGAGATAGCTGGTGCGCGAGGACACCGAGCCTGCCGCCTTTCCGCCGTGGGCCTCGATGGCCTCCGTGACGCTGTCGCGCGTGTAGCCGGGCAGGGAGCCGGTGACGACGAGGGTGAGGCCGGCGAGCGTTTGCGGGACGCCCGCCGCCGCCGTGGGCTCGGACTCGAGGCGGCAGCCGGCGGCCTTCCACTTCTCGACGATCGCGGTGTGCCAGTCGACCTCGAACCACTCCCGGATGGAGGCGGCCAGGGTCGGCCCGATGCCGGGGACGGCGCTCAGGTCCTCCAGGCTGGCCGCCTCGAGCGCGTCGATGCTCGGGAAGGCCGCGGCGACGTCGGGGGCGACGCCCTTGCCGACGTGCCGGATCGACAGCGCGACCAGGAACCGGGAGAACGGACGGGTCTTGGCCGCTTCGAGGTTCGCCAGCAGCTTTCGGCCGTTGGCCGACAGCGCCCCGTCCTTGGTGGTGAGCACCCCGGCCGCGACCAGACGGTCCTCGGTGAGGTCGAACAGGTCACCCTCATCGGTCAGCAGGCCCGCGCTCAGCAGGGCGTCCGCGGACTGCCAGCCGAGCACCTCGATGTCGAGGGCCTGCCGGGAGGCGAGGTGGAACAGGCGCTCGCGTAGCTGGGAGGGGCACGACCGCCGGTTCGGGCAGCGGATGTCCGCGTCCCCCTCCTTCTCCGGACGCAACGCGCTGCCGCAGGCTGGACAGTGGGTGGGCATCACGAACTCCCGCTGGGTGCCGTCCCGCAGCTCGACCACCGGGCCGAGCACCTCGGGAATGACGTCACCGGCCTTGCGCAGGACGACGGTGTCGCCGATCAGCACGCCCTTGCGCCTGACCTCCGACGCGTTGTGCAGCGTCGCCATCTCCACCGTCGAGCCGGAGACGAACACCGGCTCCATCACCGCGTACGGCGTCACGCGCCCGGTGCGTCCCACGTTCACGCGGATGTCCAGCAGCCGGGTGGTGACCTCCTCGGGCGGGTACTTGTAGGCGATCGCCCAGCGCGGCGCGCGCGAGGTGTGGCCGAGCCTGGCCTGGAGCGCCCGGTCGTCGACCTTCACCACGACACCGTCGATCTCGTGCTCGACCGAGTGGCGGTGCTCGCCGTAGTGGGCGATGTAGGCCTTGACCTCCTCGACGGAGTGGCACACCCGGTAGTGGTCGCTCGTGGGCAGGCCCCAGGCCCGCAGCAGGTCGTAGCCGTGGGACTGCCGGTCGAGGTCGCCGCCGGAGAAGGCCCCGATCCCGTGCACGAGGAAGTGCAGCCGCCGGCGGGCGGTGACCCGCGGGTCCTTCTGGCGCAACGAGCCGGCCGCGGAGTTGCGGGGGTTGGCGAAGGGAGCCTTGCCCGCCTCGACCAGCCCCGCGTTGAGGGCGGCGAAGTCCTCGACCCGCATGAACACCTCGCCGCGCACCTCGACGACCTCGGGGACGTCGGAGCCGGCGAGCCGGGCCGGGATCGCGTCGATCGTGCGGACGTTCGCGGTCACGTCCTCGCCGACGGTCCCGTCACCCCGCGTCGCGGCACTGACGAGGCGCCCGTCGCGGTAGACGAGGTCGAGGGCCAGCCCGTCGATCTTCAGCTCGCACAGGTAGCCGGACGCCGCGACCGGTACAGCGGCCAGGCCCTCCGCGCGCGCGAGCCACTTGTCCAGCTCCTCGAGGGAGAACACGTTGTCGAGGCTCATCAGCGGAACGAGGTGCGTCACGGGGGCGAAGGTGGAGCTCGGCGCCCCGCCGACCTGCTGCGTGGGGCTGTCCGGCGAGCGCAGCGCGGGGTGCGCCTCCTCCAGTTCGATGAGTTCGCGCATCAGCGCGTCGAACTCGGCGTCGGACACCACAGGGGCGTCCTGCACGTAGTAGCGCCTGCGGTGCTCGGTGATCTCCGCACTCAGCTCGGCGTGCCGGGCCCTCGCCGCATCGTCGCTCATGGCCCGCACCCTAGCGCGCCGTCCCGACAGCGGCACCGGACCCGACCCGCTCTTGACAGCCCCGGGCTCGCCCGGCGTTGACTGGTGCGATGGGCCGCACCGTGTACTACACCGCAACGAGCCTCGACGGCTACATCGCCACCACCGACCACTCGCTGGACTGGCTCCTCGGCCGGACGTCGTCCGAGGGCGGCGCGATGGACTACGACACCTTCATCGGCGGTGTCGGGGCCCTGTGCATGGGCGCCAACACCTACGCCTGGATCCACCGGGAGAGCAGGGACGCGCAGGGTGCGCTCACCCAGTCCTGGCCCTACCGCCAGCCGTGCTGGGTGTTCACCCACCGGACGCCCGCGCCGTGGCCGGGCGCCGACGTCCGGCCCACCCGGGAGCCGGTGGAGGTCGTGCACGAGATGATGAGGACCATCGCCGGCGACCGGGACGTGTGGGTGGTCGGAGGAGGGGAGCTGGCCGGGCAGTTCCTCGACCGCGGACTGCTGGACGAGGTGGTCGTGAACATCGCACCGGTGACCCTCGGGACGGGTCGCCCGCTGCTCCCCCGCCGTGCGGAACTGCGCCGCCTGGACACCGCGGTGAGCGGCGAGTTCGTCGCGTCCCGCTTCGCGGTGGTGCGCTGAGCTACGCGAGTTCGGCCTCGACCTGGGCAGCGGCACGGGCGAGCACGTCGAACCCGCGAGCGGCCTCCGCCGGCGTCCACCCGGCCAGCCCGCATGCGGGGGTGAGCACCAGCGCGCCGGACACCGCGTCCGTGGCCCCGATCCGGTCCAGCGCCTCCAGTGCCCGCCTGCGGACGGCGTCGACGCCGGCCGGACGCGGGTCTCCGCCGGTCGGCAGGCACCCGAGGTAGAGGGTGGCACCGGCGTCGGCGGCGCCGGCGAGCGCGTCCCAGTCGGGTGCGACGAGTTGGTCGAGGTCGACGGAGATGCCGTCGAAGCCGGCGGCGGTCGAATGTCCGTACAGCAGCGACGGCAGCGGCCAGCCGCCGTCCCACCGCGCGCAGCTGTGCAGGACGGTCGGCACGGTCAGGCCTCGACGCGCCGGCTCGGCGGTGACCCAGGACAGTGCCCGGCAGAGCTCGGGCAGGTCGATCGAGCGGTGCCGGAAGAACCCGCCCGGCGTGGGGACCGCGCCCGCGGCGACGGCCGGCAGCGACGGCTCGTCCACCTGGAGCACCAGGTCGACGCCGGGCAGGCGACGGCGGAGGTCGGCCAGCAGGTCGCCGACCCCTTCGGCCACGGACTGCGCGAGGTCGCGGCGGGCGCCCGGATCGGCCAGGACGCGGCCGGCGTGGGCGACGCCGACCGCAGCGGCGAGCGTCCAGGGGCCGGTCACGGCCACCTTGAACCGTCCGGTGTAGCCGTGCGCCGCCTCCTCGAGCTGGTCGAGGTCGTCGCGCCACGTGGCGCGGCTGCGACGCTGGTCGACCCCCGGCGCGTCGGCCAGGCGCCACTCCCCTGCCGAGAGCTCCGCGGGCAGCCCAGCGGGGAGCCCGAGCCCGCGCCCGATCATGGACGCCCAGGGCCCGCGCGCGGGCAGTTCGGGGAGGTAGGGCAGGTCGGGGACCTTGTCGAAGGTCATCCGCGCGGCAGCGGCGAGGTCGGTTCCGGGAAGGGAGCCGAGCCCGGTGAAGGTCACCATCAGGCGGCCGTCCCCGCGATGGTGCACGCTCCCACCACGCGGTCGCCGTCGTAGGCCACCGCGGCCTGTCCGGGCGCGATCCCGTAGGCCGGTTGGTCGAGGGAGATCCGGAGACCGCCGTCCGTCGCGGTGACGAGCGCGGGCAGGGCCTCGCCGTGGGCGCGCACCTGCACGAGCCCGCGCCAGGAGCCGTCCACCGGGGACTCCGTCCAGGTGGGCCGGATCCCCTCGATGACCCGGACGGCCAGCGCGGTCCGGGGCCCGACGGTGACAGTGTTCGCGGCCGGATCCACGCCCACCACGTACCGGGGTCTCCCGTCCTCGGCGGGGACGGACAGGTGGAGTCCGTGCCGCTGGCCGACCGTGAACTGGTGCGTGCCGCTGTGGGCGCCCACGACCTGCCCCTCGAGGTCGACGACGTCTCCGGCGCGTCGCCCGAGCCGGGAGTGCAGGAACCCTGCCGTGTCGCCGGTGGGGATGAAACAGATGTCGTGGCTGTCCGGCTTCTTCGCCAGGCTGAGCCCGCGGGCCGCGGCCTCGGCACGCACCCCGGCCTTGGCGGTGTCCCCGCCGAGCGGGAACAGCGAGTGGCGCAACTGGTCGGCGTCCAGCACCCCCAGCACGTAGGACTGGTCCTTGGCCGGCTCGGCGGCCCGGTACAGCGACATCCGATCGCCGTCGCGCTCCAGTCGCGCGTAGTGCCCGGTGGCGACGGCGTCGAAGCCGAGGGCTCGTCCGCGCTCGAGCACCGCGGCGAACTTGATCTTCTCGTTGCAGCGCAGGCACGGGTTGGGCGTGCGCCCGGCCGCGTACTCGCTGACGAAGTCCGCGACCACGTCGGCGGCGAAGCGCTCGGCGAAGTCCCACACGTAGAACGGGATGCCGAGGACGTCGGCGGCGCGCCGGGCATCGTGGGAGTCCTCCAGCGAGCAGCACCCCCGCGCCCCGCTGCGGTAGGCCTCGGGGTTCTTCGACAGGGCGAGGTGCACGCCGACGACGTCGTGTCCCGCGTCCACCAGGCGCGCCGCGGCCACGGCCGAGTCGACGCCGCCGGACATCGCCGCCAGCACCCGCATGCGCGCACCTCCTCCGACGTCGGGCCCCCAGGACCCGATGAGTCTACGTCCGGGCCTCAGCCCGACAGCACCCGGGTGCCCGCGAGCAGGTCCGGCAGCGACCGGCGGTCACGGCGCAGCAGCGCCACCACCCCGAGGAGGACCAGCCAGCCGGCCGGCGGGAGGACGGCGGCGGCCAGCGTCCAGCCGAGGCGGTCGGGGAAGGCGTCGTGCGTCCACCCCGCCAGCCAGGGCACCACCGCCAGCGGCCACAGCAGGAGGGCTTCGCGCGCGAGAAGGCGCCACCAGCCGACCTCGCCGCCACCGGCCGCGTCCCGGACCGCGATGCCGACCAGCGCCCGGCCGGGGGTGGCACCGGCCGCCAGCGAGGGCACGAGCACGAAGACGAGGCAGAACGTCAGCGCCCACACCAGGGTCGTGGCCACCAGGGGGTCGTAGGTGGCCTGCGCCCCCAGCGTGACGACGGCGAACAGCACCGCGAGGTAGGCCAGTGCCCAGCAGACCCCGTCCACGACGAGCGCGGTGAGCCGTCGGGCGGGCGAGGCCGGGCCGGCCACGGGCAGGTCGTCCGCGTGGTGGCGCGTGGGCAACAGGACGACCAGCGGGGCGAGCGCCCAGCCCAGGGAGGCGCCCGCCGTGTTCGCGATCAGGTCGTCGACGTCGAATTGCCGGTAGGGCATCCTGTAGAGGCCCCACAGCGCGGTCACCTGCGTGAACTCGAACGCCAGGGAGAGGACGAGGCCGGCGACGGTGGTGAACACCAGGCCGCGCCGGTACCAGCGGCGCAGGTAGACGCCGAACGGGACGGTCAGTGCGACGTTGAACACCCGCACCAGGAGCGGTGGGTTCAGCAGCCAGGCCCGCCAGCCGCCGTCGCCGGCCTCCACAGCGGCGAGCATGTCGAACCACCACTGGAACGGGACGAGGTTCACCGGCGCGGGATGGCGGAGGCTGCCCGGATCGGGCAGCGGCAGGAGCACGACCGCCCACGCGCAGATCAGGTAGAGCACGAAGGTGCTGTTCACCAGGGCGCGCCGGGGGCCGACCCGGCCGAACCGCCGGTACTGCCAGATGACATAGGGCAGCAGGAGTGCTGCGGCCACGACCATGAAGATGCCGAGCCCTTGGCTGATCGGGCCCACGAAGTGGCGGAGCATCCGGGCGCGTCCTTCCTCGAGTGGCCGCCCAGAAGTCTAGGGACGTGGACCCGGCGGGCGTCGTCCCCACCCCGGCAGGTCGAGCAGGAGTGCGCCCGGCGTCGCCCCGCCGGCCAGCAGCGGGCACCCGGCGAGGACCGCCACACCCGTCGCGGCCCACAGGGCCAAGGCCACCGGCTGTCCCGCCGTGCCGCCGGCGGCGGAGACCACCGTCCACACCACGAGCCAGGCCACCAGGTAGCCGACCTGCCAGGCCACCACGTCCAGGAGGAGGGCCAGTGCCCTGCGCAGGGGCGTCGGGCGCCCGGCACCCCCCTGTCCTGCGCGGCGCTGCGGCCACGCCCGGAGCAGCGGGACGAAGAGCCACCCCAGCAGCGCTCCAGCTGTGTTGGCGATCAGGTCGTCGACGTCGAAGGTCCGGTAGCGGGTGCCCGCGATCCCCCACACCGCGGTCAGTTGCGTCAACTCGAAGGCCAGCGACAGCCCGAGCGCTGCGAGGGCCACCCGGGACGCCCCCCAGCCGTGGGCCCGCCGCAGGTACGCCCCGAACGGGATCGTGAGCAGGACGTTGGAGAACACGTACACGACCGTGCGGTTCGTCAGCCAGGCGCCGAGCCCCCCGCCCACGTAGCGCACGCCGGCGCTGGCGTCCGCCAGCCAGGCGAACGGGACGAGGTTCACCGGCGCCGGGTCGCGGGGCACCGACTCGTCCGGGAAGGGCATCAGGACCAGCAGCCACGCGAGCACCAGGTACAGCGCGAAACCGCTGCGGGCCAGCACGTGTCGGCCAGCACCCCCGCGCCGCCACAGCCAGGCGGTCCAGCCGGCCCAGGCCAGCAGCGCGACCCCGCAGAAGACGAAGAGCCGGTAGCCGGCACCGACGCTGAACTGGCCGGGCATCAGGCCGCCGAGCGGGCCCGCGCCACCACGCCGGGCAGGACGGCGAGGAGGGCGTCGATCGCCGCGTCCGCGGTGTCCGGACCGAAGGAGAAGCGCAGGCTCGAACCGGCGTCGTCCACGCTGCGGCCCATCGCGACCAGCACCTCGCTGGGTTGGTGCACCCCCGCGGAGCAGGCCGAGCCCGTGGACGCGTCGAAGCCCTGCGCGTCCAGCAGAAGCAGGACGTCGTCGGCCCGGGCGCCGGTGAAGGTGAGGTTGGCGATCGCGGGACTGCACGGCCCGACGGTGTTCACCCGCACGTCGGGCACCGCGGCGACGGCGCCGGCGATCAGCCGGTCGCGGAGGCGGCCGAGCCGGACCGCCTCGGTCTCCCGCCTCACCGCGGCCAGCCGGCTCGCCGCGGCGAAGCCCGCAGCGAGCGCCACCGGGACCGTGCCCGAGCGCAGGCGTGCCTCCTGCCCCCCACCGAAGCCCTGGGGCGACAGCGGCGTCCCCCGGCGGACCACCAGCGCGCCGATGCCGACCGGACCGCCGAGCTTGTGGGCCGACACGCTCGCCAGGTCCAGGCCGGACGCCGCGATGTCGACCGGCAGGTGGCCGAACGCCTGCACGGCGTCGGAGTGCGCCAGGGCACCGGTGGCGTGCGCGAGGACGGCTGCCTCGGCCACCGGCTGGATCGCGCCGGTCTCGTTGTTGACCCACATGACCGAGACCAGGCCCGTGCGGGCGTCGAGCAGCGCGGCGACCGCGTCCAGGTCGAGGTGGCCTGTGGTGGTCACCGGCAGGACCGCCACGCCCGGCAGCCGCTCCCGCACCGCAGACACCGACGGGTGCTCGACGGCCGACACGGCGAGGCCGGGACGCCAGGGCGGGCGCGCGCCCAGCAGCGCGAGGTTGTTCGCCTCCGTCCCGCCGGAGGTGAACACCACCTCGCCGGGCAGTACCCCGAGGTCGGCGGCGAGGGAGTCCCTCGCGTCCTCGAGGACGCGACGCGCCCTGCGTCCGGACGCGTGGAGCGAACTGGGGTTGCCGGCCACGGCGAAGGCCTCGGCCATGGCCTCGACCACCCCGGGCTCGCAGGGCGAGGACGCCGCATGGTCCAGGTAGGTCCGGGCCGTCATCGCGCGCCTCCCGTCCATCTGGTCAAACGATTCCCCGGTTTTCCGAGGGTCGGTGGTGGTTCCCGTTGAAGATTAGGTGACACTATGAGGGTCCGCGTTCCAGGAGGGGGAAGCTTGAATCCGATGGAACCGTCGGTGGTGGAACCGCGGGAGGGCGCGACGCCCCCTGCGCAGCTGGGCGCCCTGGTGCGCGACGGAGGGACCACCTTCTCGCTCTGGGCCCCGCGCGCCACCCGGGTCGAGCTGGCCCTCGTCGACGAACACCGGCGCCAGACCAACCACGACCTGGTGGCCGGCGCGGACGGGATCTGGTCGCTCCACCTGCCCGGCGTCGGCACCGGCCAGCGGTACGGCTACCGCGTCCACGGACGCTGGTCCCCGGAGACCGGCGAGCGGTTCAACCCGGCCAAGCTCCTGCTCGACCCCTACGCCCGCGCGATCACCGGCGGCGTCGACTACTCCGGTCCGATCCGGGACCACACCGCGGAGTCGAACTTCCTGCCCGACCTCGAGGACTCGTTCGCCGCGGTCCCCCTGAGCGTTGTGGTGGCCGACACCCCGGCCCCGCAGCCGCTGGCACGACCGCTGGAGCTGTCCGAGCTGGTCATCTACGAGACCCACCTGCGTGGTTACACGCGCCAGCACCCGGCCGTCCCGGAGCACCTGCGCGGCACCTACGCCGGGATGGCCTACCCGGCCGTCGTCGAGCACCTGGTCGACCTCGGCGTGAACGCCGTGGAGTTCCTCCCGCTGCACCACTTCGTGTCCGAGCCCTTCGTCGTCGGCCGGGGGCTCACGAACTATTGGGGATACAACACGCTGGGCTTCTTCGCCCCGCACGGCGCCTACGCGTCCTCCGGCTCCGGCACGCTCGGCGGACAGGTCGCGGAGTTCAAGGAGATGGTCTCGGCCCTCCACGCCGCCGGCATCGCGGTGATCCTCGACGTCGTCTACAACCACACCGGCGAGGGCGGGCACGACGGCCCGACACTGAGCTTCCGGGGGATCGACCACGGCGCCTACTACCGGCTGACCGACGACCGCCGCAACGACTACGACGTCACCGGCTGCGGCAACGCCGTGGACACCTCGAACCCCGGGGTGCTGCGGATGGTGCTCGACTCCCTGCGCTACTGGGTGACCGAGATGGGCGTGGACGGCTTCCGCTTCGACCTGAACACCACCCTGATCCGTGACGCGGCGCACCACGTCGACCAGAACCACCCCTTCAAGCAGCTCGTCGCCGCCGATCCCGTGCTCTCCGGCACGGTGATGATCTCCGAGCCGTGGGACCTCGGCCCCTACGGCTACCAGGTCGGACGCTGGGGACGCGACTGGTCGGAGTGGAACGACCGCTTCCGTGGCTTCACCCGCGACTTCTGGCGTGGGGCCATCGGCGGCGTCCAGGAACTCGCCACCCGGCTGTCGGGGTCGTCCGACATCTACGACCACGGGGGGCGCGCGATCACGTCGTCGGTGAACTTCGTCACCGCCCACGACGGCTTCACCATGCGGGACGTCGTGACCTACGACCTCAAGCACAACGAGGCCAACGCCGAGCGGAACCGCGACGGGGCCGACGACAACCGCTCGTGGAACCACGGGTACGAGGGCGAGACCGACGACGAGCGGATCGTCGCGGACCGCCAGCGCACGGCGCGCAACATGATGGCCACCCTCGTGCTGAGCGCGGGCATCCCGATGATCCTGGCCGGCGACGAGATGGGTCGCTCGCAGGGCGGCAACAACAACGCCTACTGCCAGGACTCCCCCGTCTCGTGGGTGAACTGGTACAGCCGCGAGGACTGGGCGGCCCAGGAGGAGTTCACCCGCACCCTGCTCAAGCTCCGCGCAGCACACCCGCTGCTCCGCCCGTCCGCCTGGCGCTACCACGGCGAGGTGACCGACCTCCACGGGCACGGGCTGGGACGCTCCCCGGTGGCGTGGTTCGCCGAGTCGGGCACGGAGATGACCACCGAGCAGTGGCACGACCCGGGACGGCACACCCTCGGCATGTACCTGTCGGACCGCACCGGCGCCTTCCTGGTGTACTTCCACTCCGGCTGGGACCCGATCGAGGTGTCCCTGCCCGGCGCCCCGTGGGCGCTGCGCTACACCGTGGAGGCCCACAGCGGGCTCGCCTCGGAGCTGCCGCGCAAGCGCCTCACCCCCGGCTCGACGCTGACGCTGCCCGGCCGGACCGTCCTCGTGCTGTCCGCGGACGTGCGCAGCGGCGCCCAGCTGGTGTCGGCCCCGCATGGCGCCTCCAGGGGCGGCGCGGGCACGTCCGAGGCCTCCCGGCACACCCCCGGCGACCACAGGGCGTGAGCCCGGCGGAGCGCGTCCCACCGCCTCCTGAAGGGCCGCCCATCGCCGCCGTCATTCCCTCCCGCTGGCTCTGGTCAGACGCTAGGTTGGCACTTGTGAGTGCAACCGCGAACCCGTCCCGCAAGCGCCAGCAGCGTCCGCAGGCCCGTCCGGCCGGCACGAAGGCTGCGACGGAGCCGACCGCCGCCGCGACCACGGCCGTGACCGGGGACGCCCCCCACGAGCCCCTCGACCTGAGCCCTGCGATCTCGCTGCCACGGGGCTTCGGGCGCATCCCGGTGAGTGGCGTCAGCCCCGTCATCGAGGGTGGCGCCTACCCCGCGAAGGCGACCGTGGGCGAGCTGATCCCGATCCGCGCGAAGGTCTTCCGCGAGGGCCACGACGCGGTCAACGCCTCGGTGATCCTCACCGCGCCGGACGGACGCGAGGTGCGGGTCGACATGACCCCGATGGAGCCGCGCGGCCTCGACCCGTGGGAGGCGTGGGTGCGCCCCGACACCGAGGGCGACTGGACGTTCCGCGTCGAGGGGTGGTCCGACCCCTGGGCGACCTGGCTGCACAACGCGGAGGCGAAGCTGCCGGCCGGGGTGGACATCGAACTGGTCTGCCTCGAGGGCCGCGACCTGCTCGACCGCACGGCGGCGATCGCCGAACGCGCGGGTGACCCGGTGCAGGCCTCCATCCTGAAGGCCACCGCGATGCTGCTCATCCCGGAGCGTCCCGCGACCGACCTGATCGAGGTGGCGACCGCCAAGGGCATCTCCCGGGCGATGACCCAGTACGGCCCGCGCGAGCTCCTCAGCCCGACCGCCGACTTCCCGCTGTTCGTGGACCGCAAGCGGGCGCTTTTCGGCAGCTGGTACGAGTTCTTCCCGCGCTCGATCGGCGCGACCTACGACGCCGCGACGAAGAAGTGGACCTCCGGAACCTTCGACAGCTGCCATGAGCGCCTCGAGCAGGTGGCCGGCATGGGCTTCGACGTGGTGTACCTGCCGCCGATCCACCCCATCGGCACCGCGTTCCGCAAGGGCCGGAACAACACCCTCATCCCGGCCCCGGGCGACCCGGGCTCGCCGTGGGCGATCGGTTCGGCCGAGGGCGGCCACGACGCCATCCATCCCGACCTCGGCGACTGGGACTCCTTCGACCGGTTCGTCGCCAAGGCCAGGGAGGTGGGCCTGGAGATCGCTCTGGACTTCGCGCTGCAGGCGTCCCCCGACCATCCCTGGGTGACCGCGCACCCCGAGTGGTTCACGACCCGGCTGGACGGGACGATCGCCTACGCCGAGAACCCGCCGAAGAAGTACCAGGACATCTACCCGATCAACTTCGACAACGACCCCGACGGCATCTACCACGAGGTGCTGCGCACGCTGAAGCTGTGGATGTCGCACGGCGTGCGGATCTTCCGGGTGGACAACCCGCACACGAAGCCCGTCCAGTTCTGGGCGTGGGTGATGCGCAAGGTGCGCGAGACCGACCCCGACGTGCTCTTCCTCGCCGAGGCGTTCACCAAGCCGGAGATGATGCACGCGCTCGGCAAGGTCGGCTTCCACCAGAGCTACACCTACTACACCTGGCGCACCGCGAAGTGGGAGCTGGAGGAGTACGTCGGCGAGCTCGCGACGCAGACCGACGCCTTCTACCGGCCGAACTTCTTCGTCAACACCCCGGACATCAACCCGTTCTTCCTCCAGTCGGGCAACGCGGCGGCCTTTGCCATCCGGGCCATCCTCGCGGCGACCCTGTCGCCGACCTGGGGCGTCTACTCCGGCTTCGAGCTGTTCGAGCACGAGCCGCTGAAGCCCGGCGGCGAGGAGTACAAGAACTCCGAGAAGTTCGAGTACCGCCCGCGCGACTACCACGCCCAGCCGAACCTGAACGTCCTGCTCGGCTCGCTCAACCAGATCCGCCGCAACCACCCCGCGCTCCAGCAGTTGCGGCAGGTGCGGTTCCTCGACGCCCCGCACGACGGCGTGATCGCGTACGCGAAGCGGGACGGCGACGACGCGGTCATCGTGATCTGCAGCCTCGACCCCAACCAGGGCGTGGAGAGCGACGTCCGGCTCGACCTCGGCTGGCTGGGGATCGACGGGCCGACCCTCGACCTGCGGGACGAGCTGACCGGTGCGACGTTCACCTGGGGGGAGCGGAACTTCGTCCGGCTCAGCCCGGCGGCACCCGCCCACATCCTGCACGTCCTCCGGGGCTGAGGGACGCGGCATGAGCACCGCCACCGCCTGGGAGGACTACCTGCGCCAGGCGCGCTGGTTCGGCGGCAAGGGGCTGGGCGCGAGGATCGCGTCCCTCTCCCCACTGCCGTGGTACACCGCGGACGGCGCCTGGCCGGCCGTCCGCTCGGAGATCGCCGAGATCGCCTACACCGACGGGCGCACCGAGTACTACCAGCTCCTGGTCGCCTACCTCCCCGCCGGCACCGCTCCGGCCGGGCTGCCGGTGACCACGACCGTGCTGCCGGGCCTCGGCGAGGTGGACGTCGTCGACGCACCGCGCCACGCGCCCGCGATCGCGGCCATGGTCGCGGCCCTGCGGACCTCACCGCCCGACGGCATGGCGTGGAGCGAGGCGGACGAGGTGGACCCCGCCGCGCCCATGCGGCTGTTCACCGGCGAGCAGAGCAACACCACGGTGATGATCGGCGACCACACCCTGCTCAAGCTCTTCCGCAAGCTCGAGGCCGGGCGCAACCTGGACGCCGAGGTGCTGGGTGCGCTGAGCGGATCCGGGATCACCCCCGACCTGTACGGCGTCCTCGCCGCGGGCGGCTACGACCTCGCCATGTTCTGCCAGCGCATCCTCGGGGTGACCGACGGGTGGGTCTTCGCCACCGAGGCCTGCGCGACCGGACGCGACATCAGCACAGAGTGCCGGCAGCTGGGGACGGAGCTGCGCGAGCTGCACGCCCGCCTCGCGGACGCCTTCGGCACCGCGACGCGACCCGGCGCCGACCTGTCGGCGGACATGACCCGGCGCTTCGCCGAGGCCGCGGAGCAGGTGCACGAGCTCGACGGGTACCGGCACGCGGCGCAGCTGCTGTTCGCCGCCCCAGGCACCACCCAGCTGCCCACCCAGCGCGTGCACGGGGACTTCCACCTCGGACAGGTGCTGCACCGCGACGGCGGGGACGGGCCCGCGTGGGTGATCATCGACTTCGAGGGAGAACCGCTGAAGTCGCTGGCCGAGCGCCGGGCCTTCGACTCCGTCTGGCGGGACGTCGCCGGCCTCCTGCGCAGCCTCGACTACGCCCGCAGCGCCCACCCCGACCCCGAGGGCCACGCGGCCCGGCAGTGGTGCGCGGCGGCCCGCGAGGCCTTCCTGGACGGCTACAGCGGCACGCACCGCGCCGAGCCGGCCCTGCTGCGCGCCTACGAGCTCGACAAGGCCGTCTACGAGGTGGTCTACGAAGTACGCAATCGTCCCAATTGGGCACACATCCCGTGGGGAGCAGTCCAAGATGAGGCCAGGAGGGTATCTCTCGATCCCCCGGCACCTACTGACAAGGAGCAGTGATGGCACACGACGTGGCGGGCGGGTTGACCGGGTGGGATCTCGAGGGTTTCCACAACGGCGGTGACACCGAGTGCTGGCGGCGGCTCGGCTCTCACGAGGTGACCATCTTCGACGACGAGCGGGGCGAGATCCACGGGACGCGCTTCGCGGTGTGGGCGCCGAACGCGCACGACGTGCGTCTCAACGCCGACTTCAACTGGTGGACCGGTGACCAGATGCACCGCGTCCCCGGCTCGGGGATCTGGGCCCTCTTCGTCGAGGGCGTCGGCACCGGCGCGCTCTACAAGTACAACATCCTCTGCGCGGACGGCACCTGGCGGGAGAAGGTCGACCCGATGGCCTTCTTCGCAGAACAGGCGCCCGCGAACTCCTCGATCGTCTACACCAGCAAGTACCTGTGGGCGGACGACGAGTGGATGTCCCGGCGCTCCGCGGCGCAGCCCCACAAGGAACCGATGAGCATCTACGAGGTGCACCTCGGCTCCTGGCGCAAGGGCAAGACCTACCTCGAACTCGCCGACGAGCTCGTCGAGTACGTGACCTGGCAGGGCTACACGCACGTCGAGCTGATGCCGGTCACCGAGCACCCGTTCGAGCCGTCCTGGGGCTACCAGGTGACGAACTACTTCGCGCCGCAGTCGCGCCTGGGGCGTCCCGACGAGTTCCGGCACCTCGTCGACCGCCTCCACCAGGCCGGCATCGGCGTCATCCTCGACTGGGTGCCCGGCCACTTCCCCAAGGACGAGTGGGCGCTGGGCCGCTTCGACGGCACCGCCCTCTACGAGCACGAGGACCCGCGCCAGGGCGAGCACAAGGACTGGGGCACCTACATCTTCAACTACGGCCGCAACGAGGTGAAGTCGTTCCTGGT
>Ga0102832_1000866_pt1 | contig 31527 bp, 52 predicted proteins | sample EBPBio282013_DNA_FD_88942 | JGI IMG/M metagenome (GOLD analysis project Ga0102832, IMG submission 88942) | Wastewater treatment Type I Accumulibacter community from EBPR Bioreactor in Madison, WI, USA - Reactor 2_5/28/2013_ DNA (Illumina Assembly) | ecosystem: Engineered > Bioreactor > EBPR >... | reverse complement strand
GCCCCGCTTCCGCCAAGAGGCCCGTTCGTCTAGGGGTTAGGACGCAGGATTTTCATTCCTGTAACACGGGTTCGATTCCCGTACGGGCTACAAAAGCCACCGCAAAGCATTGACGGAGACACAGTTAGAAAATGTGGAGGTTGATTTGGGTGTCGTTTGATTGAAAAAGGCCCGCTCTGGTTATCCAGGGCGGGCCTTTTCTATTCGGTGTGATTATCTATTTGAAGCGCTATTTCTCTTGATAGTTTTAGGGTTTTCCGGAGTTTTCGTCTTAATCGACGCAAATTGATTATTTCTGAAATCAGGATTATTTTCTCATATGGTTTTACGGGGTCGTTTCCATGTTTGTTTTTCGGACTTTTCATATGAGTTATAGTTTGGCTTTTTTACGTCGCTGTAGGGTCACTTCTTCTGATATTTCTCAATATTTCCTGCAACAGTTCCTCGTTTTGTTTTTTCAAATCATCTCGCTCTCTTTTCAGTTCCTCAATGTTTTTTTCAAGGAGTTGAGTATATTTTTCACCAAGCGAGGCCCTGTGTCCGTCTTCAGTGGGCGGTGAAACATTTTCCAACTCAGGAAACATTTTTTTCAACTCATCGTGTAAAGCCGCTTTTCTGCCTGGTTTCGTAGAGCGTCGCCAGGAGTTGAACTTGTTCCTGTCAATACCCATCTTATCCACAATCTTTTGGATTGTGATGTCTCTGCCGGCCAGATAGTCTATTGCCGTTTCCAGATCGAGTTCATTGTTTCTCATGTTATGATGTGTTGATAAATAATATTGTTTATTGTTGCACAATATTCAATATTATTCCATCTTTGTGACTATTAATCACAAATGTAAAGAGTGTTTAACACACTTGTGCAATTTTTCAAACATGAAGAAAGACAAATTTCTATCCTGTCGCTCTGACGACGATGAAGTAGCAGCATTCCGATTGCTGGCAGCGAAGTTGACGGTTCAAAGACCTGGTCGACAAACGACTTTGAGCGATGTGCTTCGTAGATGTATTTTCTATGGACTGCCTGCTGTTGAGCGCGAAGCCGAAGGACTTGTAGTTCCTGACGCAACCGCCATGACGCAATATGAGCAAGGGCTTGCCCTTGCGAAGCGTGCGGCGGAACTTGGGTTCCGACAGATGGAGCAAGAAGTAGATTTCCTTATCCGTAAATCAGCGTAATCATGCACAATTCATTTTCATTCACGCCTATTCCAGGCTTTTTCACCTCCAATCCATGTGGTACACAACTTCAACCGTGGACGATGTCATCGTCGATGACGACGTACCCGTCAGACGACTCCGAAAACCTCCTTCCCAGCGACATACCGGTTCGAAAACTGCGCAGACCAAAATCGAGGCGAGCGATCAGGATACCAGCCCGGTACAGACGTCGCCAACTCTTGATGGATTTGGGTGGGCTGCCATCTGGTGGCTCCTCGGATACCTCTTCTATGGCACAGCCGGATTCAAACTCTGGGCAATCGCCTGTGCTTTTATGATTTTTTTCCTTCCAGTGTACATGATCGGCTCCGCGCTGGTCATTGCGGCCCTGTATTTCATTCTGTTCAAATAATCTCAAACGTATTTCATTTATGTCACACGAATCTTCCACTCCCAAAAGGACGCTCCACCCTCAATTTCACGACGGCGCCTACTACGCTCGAAAGGCTGCTGAATTTTCAGCCACTCAGACACCTGCACAGAATGCTCAACGCAAGGCAAACGGGCGAAAATCGAACGTGGCCGATCTTGTCGCCATCCTTCCCGGCCATGAGGTAGCCGATGACTTTTTTCGCGAAAATTAAAATGCTTCATTTAATTACCTATTGCAAGCCTTGCGTAGTTGAGGCATGCTATCCAAAGCCTGTTGTCTCATGAGTATTCAACCCAATTTTTATGGCTTAATCCCGGCGACCGTTCGCTATTGCGAGGGTCTGATTCCGAACGCAAAACTTCTGTATTGCGAAATCACAGCACTGACTACTGAGAAAGGTCACTGTTGGGCAAGCAACGCATATTTTGCAAATCTATATGGTGTTTCAGAGTACACCGTAAGTCGATGGATTTCGCAATTACAAGAGTTTGGTTTTATTACGGTAAAACTGGATAAAAAGGCTGGAAATCAACGACTTATTTACATCAAGGAAGGTACCCCCCTATTGCGGAAAAGCGCAAGAGGTATTGACGAAAAGCGCAATACCCTCTTGCGGAAAAGCGCAAGACCTCTTGCGGAAAAGCGCAAGCATAGTATTATAGAGAGTAATACAGTTAGTATTACAGTGAGTAGTGACGGCGCGCCCGCCGAAAACAACCTCGGGCAATCGACTTCAAAGCCCGTAGAGCAAGAAATCCCCCCTGTTGCGGCCGCCCCCCTTTTTTCGGAACAGATTCACCCGGCCCCGGCGCTTTTCTCAGAAAGTCCCTGGGCGAAAACGCCGCTGGAAACCTGGGCCGCTGCATTCGTTGCAGCATGCGATATTCCTGACGCTGACCCATACTGGTATTTTGCTCGCTGCCGCGATTGGTCGGCTGAAAGGGGCGGAAAGTCGCTGGACTGGATTTCTACTGCTCGAAAGTTTGCGCTGGACGATCAGCGCAAAAACAAACTTGTAACACTTCAACCCGCTTCGTCCAATGCCAACTCAACTACAAATCCAGCAAATCGCCCCGCCACCGACAGTGGCGCTACAGATCGCGCAGCGGCCGACCGCGCCGCTACCATTGCTACAGCCCAAAGACTTGCAGCACGTCGCCGTCAGCAGCGGAGTCGCTTTGGCGAATGTTGAGAGGATTGCGGCCGGGTTGGAAATGTCGATGCGTCGGTTGGAGCGGGAAGACTCGGACGGCTTTTTTCTGGCTATTACTGCAGTGCTAAAAAATTGCGCGAAAGCGTACTGCGGGGCCTCGAAAATTGAGGAAGGGACTGTTGAGGAAATGGGAATGTTTGTGCTGGATCGCTTCGGTATGTATGGAGTTGACGAAATCGAGTTGGCTTTCAGCCTGGCAGCGGCTGGCGACCTGGGCGATGTTGATTTGCAGGCGTACTATGGTCAGTTTTCTGTGGCCGCGCTGGGTGGCGTATTGAATGCCTATCGAAATTACCGTAGCCGGGTCGTGTCGGAATTGCATTCCGCGAACTCGAAACTGGAATTGGCTGCGAAGCCGAAACCGGTGTTTGACCTGGAACAGTTCGTTTCTGATCGCCTTGCATGGTGGTTGTCGCGCGAAAGCGTCACGGTGAACGACTTTACCAAATTCGACTACGAGGTTTTTGTGGACACGGTGAAAATGTGCAATCTGCCAAAAGCCGAATGCGTGGAGGTGTGGGACTTATCGATCGCTGCAGTCAATAAAATCCTTACCAACGAGGCCCTCCGTGGAAGCAGTGATTCCCGCAGGCTTGTCAACTGGGTAGAAAACGACGAATTCAAATCGCGCCGGCAGGATTGGAGCCGCGCGGAAGTGCTACGCCGCTGGGTGGTCGGGCTACGAGAACTCTCAACTGCACTGGAGGCGCTGCAACAAAAATCACACGAACATCAATTTTCAGGATGATAGCCGGCCGGCAACTGTGTACGTCGCGTGTGGCCCCGAGCATGGTCGGGGCATTCTTTGATTCCTATGATGGCGGTGGATGTGGATTCGGGTGCTGTGAAGTGGGGGAAACAGCACATGTGATTGGCGATTAGACCTGGCCGGTCGAAGCCTCTGAAACGACAAGCCCACTCGTGAAGCCGCCTACTCTCGACGGATGGTTCCTGGTCGGGATGACGACGAAGATAGCCCGTCTGCCGGCGCGTAAGTCCGGCACCTTTTTTCTTCACTCATAAACGCCTCAATTATGGCAGTAAAACCTAAAATCATCCGCGAGGGTGAAAAATTCAAATCCGAGCACATGCTCAACCTGGACGGCAAAGACATTCCGCTGACCGTGAAATGCTCAGTCGATTATCTGCGCCTGCGCTACAAAGTATCGCCAGTAATCACGCTCATTCACGGCTGGAGCAAGGAAGTACAGGAAGCAGTTGCGGCATCGATCGCAGAATGCGTAAACACCTGCAACACCATGCTGGACGACTACCGCGAAGCCGCGGGCCTTGGCCGGCAGGGTGAACTTTTTGACAATGAACCTGGAGAAGCCGAGGCTGAGTGATTTGATCGATCGCGTCCGCAACCGTGGCGCCCTGTCGGTCGGTGAAATGATTGCCGAAATACAGGCCGGTTATGGTTGCGGGCGCGATATGGCGATCACCGTACTCATGTGCGGAATCGAAGCAAACATCATCAAAACCGTGGGTTCCGACCTGCTTCAAATTGTAGATAATCATGACACGACTTCCAGCGGAAACGCAAAACTCCCTGATCAATAAGGTGGTGAATTTCCTGAATAGAAATGGGTACTTCGTTTGGAGGCAGGAGAATTACGGCCGGTTTGATGCCGAGGACGCTCTGGAGCGGCTGATAAAGATCGTAAAGGCTTTGCGCAACAATCCTCATATCAGTGACGAGCAAATGGAGGCCGCCGTGAAAGCGGCTTTGGCGAAGTCCTGGCGCAAAGTTCCGGATAACCTCAAAGGCGTTTCGGACGTAATCGGCTGGAATCTTGCAACCGGCCAGTGGGTTGCGGTTGAGGTAAAGATCGGCTCCGACCAGATACGACCAGAACAAGACCAGTTTATGCGAACACTCAAAAAGTCGGGCGGCGAGGTTTTCCTCGTGCGGCAGTTCGACAGTTTTTCAGAAGGATTTTGGCGCCGTAAAAACCAGACACACACAAATCTTTAACCTTCTAATCCCCTACCCTCCTATGATCATCACCGAAGATGTTATTATGTAAAAACCAGGCTTCATTTATGTCTAACTACAAGTCCATCATTCTCACTTCCTTCTCGCTCATGCTCCTGAGCGGCTTCCTTCGCGGCTATGTCGATCTGTTCGATGGCCAACTTACTGACTTCGTTTCCAGTACGGCCGGCTGGCTCGGTGCTTTTTTCCTGGGATATGCTTCGCCGGAATATCGGCCCCGTCACTTTTGGTTTTTTGCTGCCGGAGGGATTGGAATCATAGGGTTTTGGGTGGCGGGGTATTGGGTGTTTAATTTGATTGCGTACTCATATTGACAACTCTGCGGCCCGTACGCCGCGCCGGCGCTTATCCAGTCGGTGTACGGGCAAGCAGAGTTATCTTTAAAAACTTAAACATGAATTTAGAAACATCACTGATTATCGGCTTTATCCTTCACCTTGTTGGAGACTACCTGCTACAAAACGACTACATGGCCGCAGAAAAAACAAAAAACAGTGGCGTTGCGCTGGCACATGCAAGTATTTACTCCATTCCTTTTTATTTGCTTGTTCCAGATAATACATTTTGGTGGTGGCTGATATTTGGCTCACATTTTTTCATTGACCGCTACCGGCTTGCTCAATACTGGATTCGATTGGTTAATTGGAAATGGGATGGCGACAATTTTGGCTACTCCGAAGACAAGCCAAAATGGATGTCCGTTTGGCTGCTGATTATCGTGGACAACACGCTCCACATTATCTTCAATTCGACAGCCATTTATTTATCATTCAATTGAAGACAACTCCAAGCCCCTTGCCGTGCAACGTTTAGGCAGCATTGGCGAGGGGCGGCAGTTAGAGTATTGGCTCAAAAATTGTTTCACCATTGTCAAAAATTGTTTCAAATGGCAAAACAGGTATCTGGTAAAAACGGAGGCACTTTGATGGCTCAGCAGCCGGGTGATCCGGGGTTGCCAGGTGCTGGGCGGCCCAAAAATCCGTTTAAGGAGGCGATACGGGCCCAGGCTGAGGGTGGGCATACGGAACTGGTACTCGATGGGTTTCTTGTTGTTGATGGAGAGGTTACCGGCGAGCGCGTGAAGGTGCAAGTATCGCTGCCAGCCGCTGAAGCCGTGGTGGTGAAGATGTTCCGGAAGGCTGCGAAAAAGGGTGACGTTGCGGCGGCGCGCTGGTTATCGGAAACCGGTTTTGGCAAAACGATCAACCTGGGAGACGACCCGGAGAATCCGCTTGGAGGCGGGTTTGCGGTGATACTGCCGGATAATAAAAGGTAGCCACCATGGAAAAACTAAACCAGTTGATTTCTCTCTGCAAATGCCTTGTGTCCATCGAGGTCAACGACCATCGCAATTGTTACGAATCGGTTGCAGATTATATTTCACGTTATGAAAGCCCTGAAATTGACGATGCTGTTTTGCAAGTAATGGTAGAGCATGACACGGTTGTTTCGCTTATGTTCTATCCAGATACGCCGGTTGGTTCTTACTGGATTTTCCATTACGATATTGATATGGCTATTGACGAAGCACTTTCGATTTTGAAAGAAAGGCAGAAGTAATCCTCGGCATCAAATTTATTTTAATCCTCACTCTTTACAATCAAACCACACTTCATTTATGAACACATTATCAACGGTTATTTCCGAGGATGTGATTATTTGCTTTACAGACAAGCGCATCCGACTACTCGTCTCGTTTTCTTTCTCTGACTTAAAGAAGTTGATCAAAACCCTGTCCGCTGCTTACGGATGGGAAGAGGATGACGTAATTGTTGATATTCCTCCCTTTTTCGGTCGTGTTTGATGGTTATGTATGACTGACCAACGTCAATACATTAAACCTCAGCCGGGCTTTCAGACTGCGTTTCTGAGTAGCCCGGCTGACATCGTTATTGGCGGTGGTGCGGCCGGTGCGGGAAAGAGTTATGCGCTGCTTTTGGAGCCAATTCGACATTCAGCGAATTCCAAATTTCGGGCTGTTATCTTTCGTCGCACGATTCCCCAGATCAAAAACGAAGGAGGACTTTGGGATACAAGCAAAGAGGTGTATGAAAAACTCCGTGACTTATCTGGCCGGTCCGCAAAAAGCACTGAACAGCCGCCAAAATGGAGGTTCCCGAGTGGCGCAACCCTACTCTTCTCTCATCTGGAGCATGAGAATGACGTGAAGGCCTGGGACGGTGCCCAGGTTGCACTACTTGGTTTTGACGAATTGATCCACTTTACTTCGTCTCAATTTTGGTACATGGTAAGCCGGAACCGTTCGGCAAGCGGTGTGCGGCCTTACGTGCGGGCAACTACCAACCCACAAACGAGTGGCTGGGTGAAACGCCTGATTTCCTGGTGGATATATCCGGATGATCACGAAGTGGAAGATATGCGAGGCATGCCAATACCGGAACGGGCTGGCGTGTTGCGATGGTTTTTCCGCCATAACGAGGTGATGTATTGGGGTAACAGTATCGAGGATGTAATGGCGGCGCTGCCGGAAGAGGTTAAATCGATTTGCCGGTCGGCACTGGTGAAGTCGATTACATTCATACCTGGAACGCTGGACGACAACCAGATTTTGAATGAAAAGGACCCTGGCTACGAAGGTAACTTGTTTGCCCAAGACAAAAAACACGGGCGCCGGCTTCGCCGAGGCTGCTGGTACGACGCTGAAGGTGAAAACGAACTGTTTCGTTACGAAGACCTGTACGATATGTTCCGCAATAAATTCGTTCCGAGCGGTGAAGCCTACCAAACCGCAGACATCGCCATGGAAGGAGCCGACATGTTCCGAGTAGGAAGTTGGAGCGGGCTACGCTTGGAGAAAATCGAATCTTGGGAAAAGTCAGACGGAAAAATGATCTGGGAAAATATGGAGCGATCGGCGCAGGAGTTCAAGGTTTACGGGAAACACATTGCTTTTGACACGAACGGCGTCGGTAACTTCTTGAAAGGCTTTTTTCGGACGGCTTTCGACTTCCGCAGTCAATCGGTACCACTAGAAGTGGATGGGCTGAAATTGAATTACGCAAACCTCAGAACGCAATGCGCTTTCAAACTTTCCGAAATGGTAGCACAGCATAAATTATACATCGCATGCGAAAACGAGCGCGTACAACAGTTGATTATAGAAGAATTTGAGGCCCACAAGAAAACCGGCCAGAATGCTGCAGGTAAACTCACCATTACTCCAAAGGAAGAAGTAAAAGCCCAGATTCGCCGCTCACCGGACTACTTTGATATGATTCTCATGCGGATGGTATTCGAGATCCAGCCGCGCAAGCGCTCCGCCCTACTCTCTCCACTTCCAAAACCGTAACCACATGCACGATCTTACGACTATTGAGGGCTACATGGCCCGTTTCTGGGAATTGGTTGCCGAAAATCAGGATAGTCGCGCTCCGAACCGCGAAGCCTGGGCGGCTCTCGAAAAAGAACTTTTCGAGCGCTATGGTATGAACCGGCATAGCACTTACGGAAGTTTTAGGGCTGGAAAACATAAAAGCCCTGTTCGTGCGCGCCCTCGCGCTGTAATGTGTTACCCGTGAAACACAACGTTGGTATAGTTGTGGTGCAATTTTGCAATATTATTCAACAATATGGCAAATTGGTTCACACGACTTTTCTGGGATGATGCAACGGTAACACAGGCAGCGGTGATATCTGCAGCCGTGGCGCCGGAAACACCAGCGCAATCGATCACAGAAAAGCGCACCTACTACCTGAACCAACCTTTCCCTTTTTTCCCTACTTCTCCCGCGGGCGTTGCTGTCAATGACGAAACGGTGATGGGTTTGCCGCCTGCGTTTGCGGCAATTCGGTATATCGCCGAAGGCGTGGCGATGCTGGATCGTAAGGTTCGTAAGCGCAATGGTGAACTGGCAGAAAATCACGATCTGCAACTTTTTTTCAACGGCAAGCCTCACCCCTACTACACTTGGTTCGACTTTACGGCCGCGTTGATTACGAATGCCTGCATGGGCAATGGCTACGCGCTGATCTATCGGGACGAATTCACCATGCGCCCGTATGCGCTGGAGCACATTCCGAGCAATATGTGCTATCCTGAGTATGGCGTAAATGGTGAATTGTTGTATGCCATCAACGGCTACCTCAATGGGCGGGTTATTTCTCGCCGTGTTCCTTATACCGACATTATCCATATCAAGGGCGTTACGCTGAATGCTATGGAGGGCCTACCAATGACGTTGGTACACCGTCCGACCTTCGCGGCTGGCCTGGCTTCGCGTGAATACTCGGAAGCCATTTTCGGTAACAGGGCAACACCGTCGATCGCTGTGAAACACAAGCAGCCATTAGATGCGGATGAACGAACCGCCCTAAAGGAAAATATCATTCAGGAATATGGTGGCTCGGTGAATGCAGGAAAGCCTTTCATCCTCGATGAAGATATGGAGATTGAGTACCTCCAGTGGACGCCAAACGATGTTGCTCTGATTGACTTCAACGACCTGACCGTTCGTGATTGTTGCCGGATTTGGAAGGTGCCAGCCGACATGATGGCGCTGGATCAGAAAGGTACTTATGGCGCGAAAAAGTCGCACAGCCAGGATTTTCTCATGCATTGCCTTGGCCCATGGCGCGAGAAATTTGAGGAAGCAATTAATTCCCAACTTTTCTACACCAACGAGTTTGCCACCCGTAAATACTATTTCGAGTACGATGTGAGCATGTACCTCGAAATGGATAAAGAAACCGAGGCCAACGTTCGAAAAACGGATGCTGAACGGCTGGCTGTGCTCGTGGCTTCGTCGATGATGACCCCGAATGAAGCAAGGAAAGAACTCGGACTGGAACCCAAGCCCGATGGCGATCAACTTTTCGGTAATATCAACCTGCTTCCGCTGGATCAACTGGTAGAGGTAGCCCTTGCAAAATATCTCTCTTCGGAGGGTGAAAAAGGCCGGAACGCGGCAAACGCTCATCCACAACAACAAAATTCTTCTGACAATGTCGAACCTGCGCAACCGGGTCGGTGACCCTTTTTTCTGTGACGAAACACCTGAGATCCGCTCCATGCAAGATGGTGGCGGAATTCGTGTTTTTGGGTACTGGGCTGTTTTCAACCGCGAAAGCCGGGTGATGCAGACACCTAAGGGCACGAAATTCCGGGAGAAAATCCTTCCTGGCGCTTTTGACGGTACCGACTTCTCTGACGTTGTGTGCTACTTTGACCACCGTGACTACTTGGCTTCGGCTCCCAACCTTCGTAGCGGTGTAGATGACCATGGCGCATGGTACGAATACGATCACGACCCGGAAGACCCGACGCATGTTGCAGCGTTTCGTCGGATACAACGCCGTGAAGCGAAAGGCAGTAGTTTTCAGTTCCCGCCGCTGCCGGCAGATTGCTACGATCTCTCGCCCTGTCCTGATGGTGTGATTCTTCGCACTATCAAGCGCTTTCCTCGCATTCTGGAACACGGGCCTGTTATCGCCCCGGCCTACAACTCAACGTCAACCTTCGCCCGCAGTCTGGATGAAACTGCCATTCAGGAAGAAATTGAAGCCGAGGCGATTGAGCAGACTCCAGTTCCTGACGAAACCGAGCAGCGGAATGCCGAATTGCTCCAGCGTCGACAGCATGAAGCGCGGGTAATCCTGCGCAAACGAAACCTGTAACTTCTTTTTTTTTCAATCACACTTCATTTTTGACATGAGTACTCAACCTCTTTTTCAACAACTGCGAGAAGCGCGGGAAGCGCGGGCGCAAGCGGATATTCGTTTCGCTGCGATTTCGGCCAAACTCGGCACTCCCGAATGGGTGGAGGATACGGACGGTCCCGCTTTCGAAACTGAACAGCGCAACATCAACTCGCTCGATCAGACCATCAGCCGTTTGACTGCCTCAGTAGACATCCTTTCCCGTGCCGGTGGTGCTGCCAGCACCGACAGCGATTCGGAAGGCGCTCCCGAACAGCGCTCAACGACCACGGTTGGCGTCATCAAAAACCGTGGGGACAGCAAGGAAAACGCCCGGAAAAATTACTCCCTCATCAAAGCCATTCAGGCCGTCGTTGCCAATCGTGCACCGGAAGGGCTCGAAGGTGAAATGATGCAGGAAGCCGCGAATGAAGCGCGAAGCGCAGGCGGTGACATCACATTTACTGGCAACCTGCACATTCCATCATTCCTCATTTCCCAGGCCCAAAACGATTGGGACGGCGTCGAACGTCGTGATATTACTGCGAATACAGGAGCAACGGGTGGCTACACCATTGAGACTGCCCTCGGCAAACTGATCGAATTTCTGTACCCTCGCCTTTCGGTGCTGGATATGGGGGCAACGTACTTCGGAAATCAGACGCAACACCTGTCTTTCCCGCGCAATTCCAGCGCTGCAGCGGCATCCTGGGCCAGTACTGAAAACGCAACTGCAAGCGAAACCACACCCGGTTTTGAACTGCTGTCGCTGACTCCGAAACGTCTGACCGCCTTCACCGATGTATCGAAACAGAACATTGTGCAGTCGAACCTGCCGATGGAAAACTTCATCCGTCGTCAATTGAACATGGCTGTCATGCAGGCGCTCGACATCGCAGCAATCAACGGCGCTGGCGCGTCGGGTGTGCCCCAGGGCGTCATGAATGTATCTGGTATCGGCGACATCGACCTGGGCACTGACGGCGGTCTGCTGGACTGGGCTCGTATCGTGGAATTCGAGACGAAATGCGCACTCGAAAACGCGGACATGGGCGCGCTCGGATACATCACCACTCCGGGTGTAGCGGGTTACCTGAAAACGGAAAAACGGGATGTGGCCGGCAACGGCTTCATCTGGGAAGGGCCGAACCGCAACGCCACCGTCAACGGCTACCGCGCCCTGGCCTCGAACAATGTTCCGAAAAACCTTTCGAAAGGATCGGGCACGAACCTCCACGCCATGATTTTCGGTAACTGGGCCGATCTGATCATTTCCCAGTGGGGCGGCATTGACTTGCTGGTAAATCCTTACACGAAAGGCAAAGACGCGCTCGTCGAACTGATCATCCACTCCTGGTATGACCTCGGCGTGGCTCACAACAAATCATTCACCGTATGCAACGAGATCGAGGTGTCCTAAGGCGCCTCGATCCTTTTCATTTCAAATCACACTTTAACATGGCAAAGAAAATCGTTCATTTTTTGCAGGCGGGTAATCCTTACGGTTACGGCTATCACGCTGGCGAAACCGGCGTAATTCAGGAAAAAGACTTCGCTAAACTGCAGAAACTTCATGTCGTGCGGGTGGCTTCGGCAGAGGAAGTTGCAGCGTATGAGGGAACCGGTACAACGCCCGAAGATACTGCAGCACAAAAAGGCAAGGGCGCTGGAAAAGGCAAGGAGAGCGGAAAAGGCCCGGAAGCCCCGGAAGAGTAGGCGGAAGGGAAGCGGAAGTGACGGAAGCCAAAGCGGAAGCCGGCCGGAAGCATTCCGGAAATGGAGCGGAAGCAACGGAAGTCGAAGCGGAAGCGAGCCGGAAACCGAGCGGAAGGCAGCCGGAAGCAAAACGGAAGCCTTCCGCTTCAATTTTTTATCATTTTCAATCAGTTATTCATGAAATACAAATTTCTCATTCTCCTGTTGGCTCTGGTGGCGTCCTTTTCGAGCCTTACTGCGCAGGTGCCGATCACGTACAGCGATGACCAAACCCTTACGAATCAGGATACTGCCATTCTGTACCTGGGCCTGACAGACTCAAAATCGAAACCTGCGAACTGGAAGTATTCGGTTCATGTGCGAGCGGACTCGCTTACCGGCGCAAATGCGGGAACGGTGTACCTGCAATTTTCGAACGATGGTACACTATGGTGGAATCACTCGACAAGCATCACCATAGACGGCCCTGCATCCTCTTACGACGAATACGGATGGGATGGGATTCTGTACGCTCGACGGATTCGCGTGTATGCAATCACGCCTTCTGGCTCTCGAACGGTGCGGCTCCGAACCGCTGCAATATTCAGGAAGTAATCCTTCGCTTTCGGCCCGGCCCCTTCGAACGAGTTCGGGGGGGCCTTTTTTCATAAAAATCAACATTCAAAATCATGATTGGTCAAATCGCACTATTTGCAGGAAACCAAACTCCGCGCGGCTGGAAGCGTTGCGACGGGGCGGCGCTTTCATCAACTCATTTTCGCGCCTTGTACGAACTAATTGGCAATACCTATGGAGGTAATACGTCATCCTTCAATCTTCCTAATCTTGGTGGGCGGTACATGATTCAGGTGGAAGGTGATCGCGCCAATTTGAGGCCTGACGAATGGGAGTTTCTCCCTGCCCCAGGTGACGATGCGCCGATGCAATACGTTCAATCCCTGACTTACGAGGAATTGTTTGATTTGCTTGACAACGAGGATTTGACGCCGGGCAAGCAGTACCTTATTACCGATTTTGCGGCTCGATGGTTCATGCTGAATCTTACCACGCCCATTGCAGCCAGCGAGCAGACAGGCGTTACAGAACCACTTTTGGTAACAGCCTTGACTAGTTCTACCCTGCTCAAGCAATGCAGGTCTGCGCTGTATCCGACAGACATCCTTGAATACAACCCATTGCCGGGGGAGTACATTGCAAATCCGGGTGGAGGCGATTACATGTATGACTCGTTCTATGCAGATTTTGCAACGATTATCAGCGGTTTCAAGGGTGTAATTTCTCGCAGGATTGACACTGTTGACAATGTGGATGCCCCGTTTGACTGGAGGAACCTAACTTTTCGCAGGTGGGCTGTTAATCCTGCGGCATGGAGCAACGCTACGGCATATTCGGTCAATAATGCTGTTCAAGATGGTAATATTCTGTATGTCTGCATTCAGGCAAATACGAACAAAACTCCGGCGTCGGAGCCTACCTACTGGCAGCCACTTCTCAGCGCAAACCTTTCGACAGACCCATACTGGTCGAACTCATCGACAAACTTTTACTTCACACGCGGAGGCTCATCGTTGTTTTGCCCTGTAACCTCTTCTTATCAGGATTACAAAGCATTTGGAGGGTACAAAGTCAAAAATGTAAAAATTTATTCCTCGACCCTCTCTGCCCTTAATTCGGTTTGGAAACAAACTGCCGATTACCAGTCGCATTCATTCACGATCGGTTACGATTCGTACTTGAATACAATTGGAGCCAGGTTTGTCGGAAATGAAATCGGTATAGAATTCCAAGTCAATCACATTGGTACTGACTTTTCTTATTGTCGAATTGGTTGCCAGTTTTTGTGGAATTTTCTACTAAATACATTCCAGTACAACACCACACATGGCTCGTTCAAATACAACTGGATTGCAGGCTCATGCACAGACAACGTTTTTGCCCGCAATTTTGAGTCGAACGACGCGAAAAGCGGTTTTGCCTCAAACGAGGTTGGCTACAACTTTAAAACCAACGACTACACGGGCGCTACTCTTGTGTACAATAGTTATCGAAAGACACTTTCAAAGTCGCCTGATGGCACAAAGTGGCTGACATACATCAGCAATGCTGGTGCTGTTACGATTGTTTCACATACAACCTAATCCGATCATGCGCACGTTCATTTTTGTAATCTTGGCTTCTGGGGCCCTGAACCTGGCCGGTCAAACGGCTGATACAACCGTACATCGTCGCTGTTGGGGAATTAAAGAAAAGGCGGCGCTACGCCTCTACCCTTCCGAGCCTGTGAAAAAGCACCCTCTCCGCAACTTCTTCAATTCGTTCACTACCTACCGACCGAAAAAGAACCTCATACCTGCAACGCTGCTGGCATTTGGTTCGGGTGCGGCCTGGGGCACGCACGAAGTATTAATGCACCATAATGAGCGTTTTTTCAAGGTTTTCCCTGATGCCAACCGACGATTTTGGGGCCCTGAATCGTGGAAAAACAAGTATTGGGGTTTCGACCCGAAAAACGGTAGAAACAGAACGCCGATCTACTTCACCGACGCCAAACACCTACTCGCCTCAACGACGCAGGTTTTCGGCTTTTCGGCCGGTGCCTTGATTACCATCGGTGAGGATCGGCCGGTGTTGCATTACGTTTTCGATGCTGGTCTGTCGTTCCTGGGTTACACTGCGGGGAATGTGATTACCTATAACCTCCTGTTCCGATAATGGCTATCTACCAACTTACCGAGACTACTGCGTACTATCCGTTGTCTGTTGAAGATGCTCGGATATACCTGAAACTGAGCGGTCTGGACCGGGCATACGAGGACCTTGTAGAATCCATGCTGCTTTCCGCAAAGGATTACATACAGCGCTACACGTCGCGGTGCATTGGCGAGCACGAGGTTGTAGAGTTTTGGGATGACTGGCCAGGCAATTCGATATTCAAGTTGAAATTCGGCTTGGTTGCTTCTGTTGAATCGGTGGAGTATTGGGACGGCGCTGAGTGGCAGGAGATTGATACCGCGAAATACAGTGTGGACCGCATCGGTCGCCCAGCGCGGGTAAAGATGCTGTCAGCCGGGTTTTCTCTTGGCGAAGGTCTGAACCGCATCCGGATCACATACACTGCAGGTAGTGGTACTGGTGAGGACCTCCCGGCAATGTTTCCTACGCTGATTCGTCAGATGTTGGCATACTGGCATGAAAACGGCGCCGATCAGGACATTTCGGACATGAACTATATCAACAACATCCTGAATCAGTATGTCCTTAACAAATAGGTATGGCGAAGAAAATTCAATTCAGTGACCTCAACAGGCGTATCGAAATATTGGACGATGCTTCCGTATCTATCGAAACCGTGTGGGCAAAAGTGAGTTATCACAATAATTTCCAGATCGCAAAAACGAATGTCGTTTTCACAGTTCGAGCACGGACTGACGTGCTCCCATCGTGGAAGATAATTTGGGACGGGAATGATTATGTCGTTCAGAATGTCGCCCAGGTAAGTATTGACTATACCGCTATTGAGTGCGACATCCCTGCCTCTATGAAGGCATAAAAACTGTAAGCGTGAATGTGTTGGCCGCTACCGCAGGAACTGCGGGGCGGTTTTTCTTTTTGGGTGAGCAGAGCCCGCTAAAAAAGCGAGCCCTGCGAAGAAACGCCCGGGCGAAACCACCAGCCCGGAGCAGGAGCGAAACCGGCCGACACGAGCCACGCCGGAAGCGAAGCGGACCAAACAAGCACCGCACAGCCCGACTGCACAGCCAGCGCGGCCGACGCCCAGGAACCAGAACCACCACCCGAGAAAGCAGCGCCGGGACGAACGCCAGCCGGACAAGCCTGGCCAGCGGCCGGGCAAACGACGAGCAAGCCACCAGCCGCCGCAACCGAACGAACGAGCGCAGACGACCTGGAGGCAAGAGCGCCGGGACGACGAGAAGCCGCACGAAACACAACAGCACCCGGCACCGCAGCACGCACAGCACCATCAAGCCCCGCAGCGCAACCGACTGAAACCGAGCAAGACGAAGGAAGCAGCGCAACAACCGACAAACCTGCAGCAACGGCAGCCGCACACGAGCGCGACCCGGAAAAGCCGACCGAAGCAAAACCGGCCAGGACGGCCCCCACCCCACCAGCCGGAACCGGCGCGGACGCCGGAACCGGAAAAGGAGCAAGGCACGACGGACAGAAACCCGGCCAGCGCGGCACGACAGCCGAACAGCAAGGGCAAAAGCAACACAGCGCCCGAAACGCGCGGCGCAAACGAGGACGGGGGGCAAGCAAACGAGGCATGGAAAACGAAAAGGCCGGAACGCCCCGGCAAGAGCGCCCACGCACACGCGCAGGCACCGAAGGGCACACGGGGGTTAGGCGGCACTAAGCGCAAGGTGGAGCGGACGCACCGGAGCCGGGAGTCCAAGCCGCACAAGGGAGGAGGGAGGCACGACCGACGACCGCGGAGGCGTAGGCGACCGGCGAGGAGCGCCCGAACACCTTGCGCGTGTGTCCGCCGCCCCCGTAACTTGCCTGCTGCTGTGTGTGTGTGTGATTACATCCCTTACCAGGTTACCGGATTGGGTGCAGACGTGGCACTACATTTGCCTTTATTCAGAACACCTTTAATCCGCTTCGTTATGGACTTTGACAACTGGAAATTTCTTGCCTCAAGCGCCGCGTTTGGCGCTGCAGCCGGCGCGATCCGCGCCTTTCGGAATGGGCTTACCATACGCCGGGCGCTGATCGAAGCGCTTACCGCCTTCGTGCTTTGTGTAGCCGCGGGGTCTGCCTTGATGTATTACACGACTGTATCCGTTCATCTTACATTCGGGATATGCGGCCTGATCGGCCTTACATCAGAGCAAGTGCTGGCTGGTGTGGAAAAGTTGTGGGCAGCAGTCTTTAAAAGGGCCGAATCCGCAATTGGTAGCGCTGAAACTGAGCCGAAAAACGAGCCAGTTGAGGATGAGGAAAACGGGTAACACGTTTGCCTACTTAAAACAATTTTAACTCATTTTGAAATAATTTTGAGGATTCAAATCATTGTTTCACTTCAAAATCGCTTCAAACATGCGTTATTTCATTTTGCTTCTCGCTGTCCTCGGACTTTTCTCCTGCACCCCTGCTATCGCTGCCAATGCTGATTCTGGCGCGCCCTCAGTCGCCCTGGTTTCGAATTTCGAGGTTCAGCCCCCTTTCAGCCTTCAGGCGGTGCCTTCGCCCTGCTCGATCTTCGACATGCCGTTGGGTATGGATACGGATGCTGCGCGAATTGTTTTCCTTGACCAACCTGGCGATGACTGCGCTCCTACCCTGACTATTTATGTAGGGCTGCAGGGATTTATTATTTCCAACGAAATAATGCCGTTTACCGTAACCAGCGTTCAGGGGACGTCGACTTTCGGGATGAGTGCATATGACCCTGGCAAAGACGAGCACTTTACTTGCTCCGGTGTTCCTTATGGGTTCATTGAAGAGGGCGGTAGTGGCTATATCATTGCCAGCGATATACAGCCTTACGTGGATTAGCAAGCCTTTTTCAATCACACTTCATTTATGTAACATGCAAAAGGGTATTTTTAAATCCAAAATCTTTTGGGTCGCGGCTGTATCGTTCCTGCTTTCGGTAGTTCAACTACTCACGGGCAAGGAGGTTCCGGCTGGCACCGCCGAGCAGATTGTAGGGATTGACTGGACGAACATAGTGCAGGCAATCCTTTCACTCCTGGTGATCGTTTTCCGCGTCTTCTTTTCGGGTACAACCATAGGTGGCCTGTTTGGCGGGCGCCTCCTCTCCTAAATCGGATTTCATTTGGTTTGATGATGGGCCTGGCAGTCGCACGACTGCCGGGCCTTTTTTGTGTCCAGTTGTGTAGGCACAAAAAAAGAGGGCCTGCGCATTTGCAAGCCCTCCCACACGCCTCACTGAAGCCGTAACAAATGCCTCAGGTGTGTATTCTTGTAAAGAAACCGATAGGTAATCTTTTTATGTCGCTCCATTGCCCGTCGCCGGGGGATTCTGTTCGGGTCGATGAATCTGTTTCGATAGGCGGTTTTAATGCGCGCCTGAACGAATGCAGGATAGTAGTCGATCACGTCTCCTGTATTTAAGATTTGTAGAAATGGAAACATGTTGTAAGCGTGGTTTGTGGCTTGGCGCCGATGATCGATTGCCCAAATATATTTCCTTTTTTCAATTTTAGTAAATAGCAAATAAAGTTGCTTCCGTTTTCGGCTGGTTTCGACCTTTCAAAAACTCGTCGAGTTCCTTTTCCAGCCGCTTGGAGTTTTCGAGCGCTTGGGCGCGGATGGCGCTACCGGGCGGTGATTTGAAGAAGGCTTTTTGGTTGGTGCGCAGGTCGGTAAGAAGTTGGGCAAGCGCGTCGCTGCATTGGAGGGTGTCTGTTTTGTCGGACATTGTGAAGGGTGGTTTGAAATTGTGTGGAAATTGTGTAAAATGGTGGTTTTGGGGGTTGGTTGATTAATAGCGAAAATCGGTGAAGTGGATGATGCGACCGCCCCATTCTGGCTGATCTGCTGGCACGAACCATTCCCCCTCCAATGCTGGATATTCATCCCTGTCCTCCAACGCCGCTGCGGGTCGGCCCGTATCGTGTGAATCTTGGTTCCGTCCTTGATTGCGTCGACGAATTGGTCGCGGCTGTAAGTGAGTATCATAATGATTGCGTGGTTTGATTGTGATGGATTTCAGTTGATGGTGGTTTCGTCCTGTTCATCGTCTTTCCATTTCCCGAGTAGCAGCGGGTTTTCGACCACGTAATTCGTGTTGACGAATTTCGCATGAACAATCACATTTTGTATCGGCAGGTCTTTCTCGTTTTCGATCCAGTAGCAGCAACTTTTTGCGTACATCAATCGGTCTTCGACCTCTTGCAGCAACGCCTTTACCTGTTCGATTTTCTCCGGTTCTAACTCGTCTTTGGCGAGTTGGAACCAGCGCTCCATGCAGAGTTTGGTGATGGCTGTGTGCATCGAATAGATGTGGTCGGCGAGGTGTGTTTGTGGGGTTTGTGGGGTTTGTGGTTCAGTTTCATTATTCATAATTGAGTGTTGTTTTGAATGATTGAAATGACTCTTTTTTCTGCTCTATCGAGTCCGGTTTTTATCCATTCCCAATCTTCCGGTTTGATGCAGCCTTTGCCCACCGGGATGTGAGCGCCTTCGGGGATTCCGTCTTTTCGTAGCATGTCGCGCCAGATTACGCAGGCGATTTTCATCATGTTGCCGTAGCCGATTCGGTCGCCCAGGGCTTTGACGTCAAGTACTTCTTGTTGGTAACTCATTGGTTTGTCTGTGTTTGAATTTGAATGAATTTTACAGGCACTGTATCAGTTCGGACGTAAAGCGGGTGTTTGGGTGAGCCGTCTTTATTGATCGCGAGCGCCTTTACTTTTGCTTCTGGAAACATTGTTGAAACCTGTACTGCACGCTGTTTGGCGATTTTGAATGCCCCCCAGGCGAAAATGATCTCCTTGCAGTTTGCCGAAACGGCTTCCAAGTATTCGTCGTTTAAACCCACTGGATCGCGGTATGATTTCAATTCGAAAGGATAGGGCGTGACAAGTGCAAACAGGTTCATCATGTACACTCCACCAAACCCCCACGCCTGAGCCATACTCATCACCCGTCGAATTGTAGGGTCGTTGGATTTTTCGTTTGCCGTGGATGGATTCAGGCCGATAAACATTACCATCGGTTTACTTTCATCCCATATCCGGAAAAGCACGTAACGGTATTTTCGGCAAGGGGAAAATGTTGCACCTGAAATGATGTTTTTGTCTCTTTTCATTGTTCTGATTCGTTTTGCGCCGGCGCCGCGGCTGGTTCAACAATCGATCTGTTTCGGCTTTGCAGAATTGACTCTCCGATTATTCTATGTTTAAGCCCTTCGATAATCCACCGTTCTTTCTCAATTGCTTCCAGTTTTTTGTTCCTCGTTTCGGTCGCTTTGTATTCGAGTTGACGCTGAGCAATACCGGCGAGGTAGCGTTCGCGCGCGTCGAGGGCGGCTACGAGGGGTAGGAGTTGATCGTCGTTGATACAGATAGTGAGCATGGTGAAGCGTATTTACTGATTTAGAAAAGTTTCGTTTGTCCTTGAATGATCTTGGTCGGGTCGTAATTCGTCCAAAGCACTTCCTGCCGTTTGAGCGTCCCTGTCCTGGACATTGGTACCCGGCGCTTTTTGAAACCGGTTTTGTGCCAGTGGGTGGGCGGGTAGAGATCATCCATTACTGGGCTGTCATAACCGGAAAGTGCTACCATCGCAGAGGTTTCGTTGAGTACTCGGGAAAGTTCGTAATGCTGCCCGATGGTCATTTCGTGCAGATAGTCATTGCTACTTGTTCGTGTTTCAGGGAGGTAAGGCGGATCGGCATAGATGAGTGTGCCGCGTCGCCCGTATTTCTGGATGATCTCAATGGCTGGCCGGTTCTCGATCTGTACGTTTTGAAGCCTTTTGACCAGTTCGGGTAACCCTTCAACTTTACTCAGGAAGTTCCATGGAGCGTAACAAAATTGGCTCTTGTCATAGGTTGCATTGGTGGAAAACGACCGGTCTTTCTTCGCTCCGGCCTTCGCGTAGTCCATCGTAGCCCTGATGAAAAACCGGCGGGCCTGCTCGACCGGGTCGTCACATGGCTCCCAGGCCTGGTAGAATTCCTCACGGGCGTATGGCGTAAGCGAAAGCCCGGAAATTAGCCGCTCTGGCTCATCCCGTAACACCCGAAAAAAATTGACGATATCGCCGTTTAAATCATTGAGTGTTTCAATCGGGCTGGGCGCCCTGTTGAGCAGGACTGCCGCGGATCCAGCGAAGCATTCGCAGTAATGATCGGCTGCCGGCAAAAGCGGTAGAATGTCATTGAGGTGCCGGTTTTTGCCGCCGTAGTAGGCGAATGCAATGAGGCGCTTTGATGTTTGTTGCAGTACCATATTGAAGCGTGTTGATTATGTGATGGTCATGTGATAGAAACCCGCCCAGGCTGCGTTTTTGAGCCATGAGGGGCGGTTTTAATCAGAAATTCGTATAGGTGTTCACCTATATATTTTGCGTATGCTGGTGGAATACCCTCCGATATTTCAACGTCTCGGAATTTATACTCTTCCGGTATGCCCATGGAAAAATGCCAGGTTTTAAGGCCTGTCCCCTGATCGAATTTTGGACGCCACCCTTTCGGCAATCCTTTGTATTTTTTGTATCCTTGCTTTCCTATAATTGTTATAAAATCGCCGTTTTTGACGCTCCCTTTTCTCTGCCTTACACCAGGTTGCATCATCCACCAGTTGCCTAACTCAAAATGCCTTTTTCGCATTACGTTGAGGTTGAACATCCACCCGTGTAGCACGATGTCTGGCCGGATTGGCGCTGTTGGCACGTTTTCGATTATATAGGGGAGCCCGATTTTTTCGAGTGCAATCCGTGTAGGTTTAATCAGGTCTGCGTATTCTTTTCCGGCTGCGCGGAACATTGCGGTTGATTGCGTATACTTCTGACATGGTGGGCTGGTATGTATTGCGTCAAATTGTCGGCAGTAATCCAGGTCTGAAAGCACTTCCAGCGCGTCGGCCTGAACCCAGGTATCACCGGCATAGCAGGATTTCTTTTCTATATCTATTCCTGTTACATGGAATCCGGCTTGTTTGTAACCAATTGCAGCGAGGCCAGCCCCGCTGTATACATCGAGAAGTTTCATTGAAGCGCGTTGATTATGGTTACTTAGGTTGGTTTTGAGTGGATGCGGTCAACTCGTCGATTTCTTTTTGCAGGTCTGCCACATCTTGCCGTTTTTGGAAAACCTTTGACATGGCTGCTTTGTAGTTGTCGTCTTCCTCGATCGGGAAAAGGCGATTCCAATTTGCTCGGGCGTGTTCGATTTTGTTCGTTATCTCTGTGATTTTGGCTTTTGCGGAACGCTGTTTGTCGATCAGGCGTTTGATCTTGGCTTTGGTCGCGTCTTGTTCGTTTAGGGTTCTGTGCATCTGAAAGCAATACACTCGAAACGGGTTTTCCAATTGCATTTTGGCTGCTACTCGCCGGAAGTACCACCACCTGCCGCGTATCTGGGTGAATTTCAGATCATGCCAGGTCTTTTCGATTCTACTGTCCGGACCTTCACAACCTTTGTAGGAAATCACGGAAATGTTGAATCTTACGGCTTCGACATCAAGGACGGGCTGATCGTAACCGCTGAATAGCGTGTCAAATAACCTTTCCATATTCAGGCTGCGTTTGCATAGGTTCTTACGGTTCGGTCCGTTGTTCCGAGCCTGGCAGCCACTTCTGCCCTGGTTGCCTTCCGTCCGGTTTCCGCTTCAATTTTCGCTTCCGCTTCTTCGATCAATTTCCGGCGCTCGTCGGTGCTGGCTTCCGCCCATCGGTTTTTCATTTCCGCTCCTGCTTCCGCCTGTTTGCGTGCGGCTTCCGCTTCGCGGCGTTCAGCCTCTACCCTTTCGCGTTCAATCCGTTCATTTTCAGCCTTTTCCGCCGCTTCCGCCTTCCGTTTCTCTTCCTCTTCGCGCTTCCGGGCTTCCGCTTGCTCCTTCCGCTCTTTCCGCTCGGCTTCCGCCTTCCTTTCCGCTGCTTCCGCTTCACGCTTCCGGGTTTCCGCGTCGATTTCCGCCTGGCGTCGCTTGGCTTCCGCCTCAGCCTTCCGGGCTTCCGCGTCCGCTTCCGCCTGTTTCCGTGCTGCTTCCGCCTGCGCTCGGGCTATTTCCGCCCTGGCTTCCGCTTCTTTTTCCGCCTTCCGGGCTTCTGCCTCCGCTTTGACTCGCTCGATCTCCAACTGCGCGTCGAGTTCCATTTTGCGGCGCTCCGCCTCGGCCCGTTCCTTCTCTTGTTGCATGCGTTCGACCCGGGCGTAACTCTCTTCCTCGGCTTTGGCCTCGGCGGCGGCGCTGGCTTTGCTGGAGGTTGCAGAAAGCGCCCACAGATCTAGCGCAGCCATGAAAAACGTGGCTATCCATGCCCAGGTGGTGGCCGACAGGTCAAAAGGCAGCGACGGGCGCTGTGCGAATTGGTCGCTGTATGCCATTTGTTCGAAGCAGCCTGAAAAAATCCGGATAATCCACGCGCCCACCCGGTACTGATTGCGTACGCTGGCCGAATTGTGCCGTTGCGCTGTAATGGTGGCTGCAAGGCCCAGGGCGATGGCAAGGCCGGTCGGTAGCCCAACCGTGGCGCCGATGGCAAGCGCCGGCGCGAGCGCGGAAATGACAAGGCACACGAGGTTGATGCCGGTTTCAGGATGTTGGAGGATTTTTTTCATGATTGGAGGCGTGTATGTGATTGAGTTGGATTAGCAGCCGCAATAATCTTCTGACCATGTGCCGCCCAGGTATTGGCATTCTCTGTACGTGAATTCGGTACCGCATTCCCAGCAAACTTTTGTTGCTTCGCCGAGGCGACGCTCCGGCGCTGGAGGTCTGCATAGTTTTGACTCGTCTACCCAGAATTGCACTGGTGAATCCCCGAACGTTTCAAGTTTCACGCGCTTCACTCCCTCGGGGGTTGTGAAGCGCGCTACTATCTTGTACAGTCCGTTTTTGCCGGATTTCGAGATATACCCGGTTGTTTCAGTCTGTTTTTTCATACCCCTATCTTTTTTTGAGAAGGAGTGAGAGCGCCCACCCGAGCGCAAAAAGGATTGTTGCAATGATTAAGAATTTCATAAATGAAGCGTGTTGAATCGGTTAAAGAATAGTGGCGGCGGTGTGGGCTGCTGGGGCGGGCTGGCCGACTGAAATCCGGTCTTTCATTGGAGTACGGTCGACTACAATCCAGACCTCTTCTTTTCGGAGAAGCGCCCCCTCGATGGTTTCGTACAGTCGTTGGTATGCTTCACTCGAGTTGCCGATGCAATGTGAGTTTCCGGTATATATCCACTGGCGCCCGACGAGCAGACAGCCGCGCGAATCGTCTGGGCCGTTGCCGATGTGCATGAGAATGAAGGTAAAACCTGGCACATCCTGTAAATGCGGCACAAACCGGTGTTTGAAACGGCTCTTGTATTTGGTGTAGAACTTGCCTTCTGTGCGTGGAAGAATCCGGTAGCGGCCTCCCGGAATTCGGGTTTCGCCGGGCACTTTGTTTTCGCGGAAACCGTCTTCGAGAATGAAACCGAAGAAAACGCCGTCGATTTCCAAAATAGAAACCGTGGCAACATGGGTTTCGTGGATGATTGTCGTTTTGAGTAGCATAAATGAAGTGTGATTGAGTGATAATTGATTAAAAGTCGTCGGTGTGTCTTGTGTAGTATGAGCCATCTTCTGGACGCGGGCGCTCCTGGATCATTGGGCCGGTGCCATAGATGGTTACCCCCTCAATGGCTTTGGCAAGTTGTTCTACACAAACCTGCGCTACTGCATCGTCTGAATTTTGAGATAACAGGCGCATGGCGAATTTGGAGGCCTTTACGAATGCGTGAATACGAGGGTCGCTTGTGCTCAAAAAATGGGGCTCCGGCTGGAGGCTTTCAAGCAATTCCGATAAGGCTTTTTGGGTAATACCTGTTCCAATAGGTGCATTACGAGTGGCCGCAATGAGTGCCGAATTGATCAAACCTGTCGGCGTGGTTCTCGCTTGAATCTCCCAGCCTTCTGCGATTTCGATTGCCTCCGTTGCGGCATCTTCGCATTGGTGCAAGTCCTTCCATAGCCTTGCTTTTACATGGTGATCGCCTTCTGACCACTTTTCGAGTATTTGGCGCTGTGCGGAACGGTATTCTTTCAGGCACTGCAAAAGGCGTTCGTTGACGGGGTTGATGTCCGGCTCCCAGACTTCTTTGAGTTCTTGAAATGTTTTGTCGAATAATGCAGGGTCAACCTTCTTCAATTCCTCCATTTTTTTCGTGGCCTCATCTTCACTGTCATTCACATAGGTAATCGTGACGTTTTCCGTCTCGACAATGATCGTAGAACGGTCTGCTGGGTGGCGGTAGATTTTTACTTTTTGTGACATCGTGTTTTGAATGATTATGCCCAGGTGCGGGCGGGTTAATTGAAATAATTAGGGTTTCTCCAGTCAATATCTAGTTCGTCGAGGTGAGAAATAAGCCACGTTTCAAATTCAAAAAGCCGGTCGCTTAACTCTTCCATTTCGAGTTTATTCCAATCGGTTTCAATCACGATCATCTGCCATTCTTTTCGTTTCATTTCCGGGTGAAACGAAACGAAATCACATTTTTTTCGGCCAGTACAAAGCATGTGGCCGTTCACTTGATCTTGATATTCGCTTGGAATTTCCTTACTGATCAGCGTCCGCAAGTGGTTTTTGTAGGATAGCGGACACTTGACCTCAAGGCCTCGCTTCCCTACCCCATCCGGTGTGCATCCCACCAATCGGAACTTTTCAGCACGGTAAAACTTACCTCTATTCACTTTCCGGCCGGTACGAAACTGGTATTCGTTGATGGCTTGCGGCTCCCATAATTCGCCCCATTCGGTTGCTCGGTTACCGGTGAACTTACTGGCCGGTTGCATAGTCATCCATTCACCGATAAGATCGTACAGGTATGTTTCTGCTGTTTGGCTCCAACCCTTCCCACCTCTGCCGCGCGTCACACGATTGAAACAACTACCGGTAATTTTTCCCAAACGGGCGCGTTGCCACTCAGATAGCCCGCTTTCTACGGCTTTCATGGTTGCCAATTCCATACCTGCCGCGCTGGCCGGTATCTGACCGTCGAAAAGCATATTGTCGGGGATGCGAAAAGATTTGTTCATTGCTGCGTGGATTGATTGAAATTGAAAATGGTTTTTTGGGGCTGGCCGGTTGTTACTCGGCTGCTTCTGGTACCAGTGCCCGGATGTCGAAGTCCTGGTATTTCAGACCGTTTTTGCCCTTTTTGTCGCCTTTATAGGTAATTTGAAGCGCTGCGCCGCGCGGGTAGCCGACTTCGTGCAGGACGCCGCACAGTACGGTTTGCATGCAGACGTTGATCGTTTCCGTTTCAGGGTCGTACAGTTGGGCGGCAGGTACAAGCCCTTTTTCTTCCGCTGTTGCCGGGTCGACACTCATGCGAAGCGTGAAACCCAGGAATACCCGGCGAATGCTCTCACCCGGCGTTTCGAAACTCAGGTATTCGGATTTCAGGTTGATCGTTCCGACCTTCAATTTGGCTACGTCTCCCAGGTTTTTGGCCTTTTCGACCGCGGCTGTCATTTCTTCCATGCCGACAATCTGAACTTCTTTTTTACCGGGCTGACTGGTAGCGAGGCTGGTATCGGTGGATGCTGCCGGCAGGTTTTCGGAGGGTTGCTGTGGGGATACTACTTGATCTTTTTCCATGTTGAGAAAGGTGTTTGATGAAAAGTTGAGAAATAAGACTTTCAGTTTGGCACTCGGCCAAATACATTTCGTTCAGTTCGGCGGCGCGGGCGGCGGTGCGGTGTAGTTCGGATTGCAGGTACTGGATCAGGGCGGCGCTCTGGTGCATCGTTTCGAGTTCTTTTTTCAGGTATCGTATGCGCTCCCGGTTGATCGCGCCACCCTGGCGCTCCAGGGTGGCGACGTAGCGGGTTTTGTAGTGGATGCAATCGTTAAGGGTCATACGGCGTCGGCTGGCTTGCATCCTCGATGGCGTCGTTGTAGTCTCGGGCGAGGTTGTCGTAGTCGGGTTCAGTCGGTTCTTGGCTTGCCGTGGCTTTTGCGATCACATCTTCAATTCGTTTGATAACCACGCTGACAGGAATAACTGTGTCTCCGTGGCCGGCTTCGATAAGTTTGTGCAGGTAGGGCAATACTTGTGTGAGGCGGGCGAACATTTCCGGCGCGGCGGCGTAGAGTATCGCATCTTCTTCCTTTTCGCAAAGGCAAATGCGCTCGCCGTTGGCGTTCTCTACCATGGACAAAATACAGTCGAAACCGTCCATTCGAGTTTCTTTCTCTCTGGCAAAGAGCGGTCCGGGTGTGAATTTTTGAGTATCCATGTTTGGCGTGTTTTTGATGGTGAACTAATTGGATTGTATAGGCTTCGGGAAAAATCCCCGAACGTTGCCCAGTTTGGCTTCTCCTGGCGTGTTTTGAAGCGCCTCGTATGCGGTTTTGTATGCCTGCATCCAGCCTTGCAATTCTGTCAGTTGTTTTTCCTTTTCAATGAGTTGCATTACCCGTTCGTATCTGGCGCGGGGCGTAGTCATTTCAAGGGCTTCGCGGATAAGGCTTTCGTAACTTTCCATGATTTGCGTGTAGTTGAAAGGTTTTTTATTTCGCCCCGCTCCCGCAGGCATTACGAGAAGCGGGGCAGTGAACAAAACTATGCGTAAGCATTTTGGGCAAGTGCGCGCCCGCGTTCGATCGCCTCGTCGATTAGCGTGTCCTGGTAGGCGGCTTCCTGATCGCAGTATTCGTTTATCAGTTCGTCCTCGATCTGTTGTTGCTCGTAGTCCTCGAGGTCGGTGGTAATTTCGATGCCCAGGGCGTTTTTTACTGTGAGGTTGAGCACCAGCCAACGGGGTTCCCCATCTTCGTGCATGTATGGGTTGCGGCTGACGGTGGCCGTGGCGGTTATGGGGCCGTATCCTTCGAGGGAGGTTTTTACAGTTACCATTTTGAAGCGAGTTTGAAAGGTGGATGAAAGGCGGTTTTTTGGGGTTGTGGGCTATGTTGGCAGCACCATTTTGAGGGCGTAAAGCGCGTTTCCTGTTAGTTGCCGCTGCCAACAGCCATTCGAGGGCGACCACTTGAAAGCGTTTTTCTTGAGGGCTGTGATTGTGGCGGCATCCGGCTTGCCGGGAAAGAAGATTTGTAAGCGGTCGGCGTCTGTGTTTTTGACAATCCGGATACCGTCCGGGCGCTCCAATTCTTGGCTTTCGGCGCTGGCTTTGGCTTCCAGTTCAGCCAGGCGTTCACGCATGCGTTTAATATTTGCGAGGTTGTTTTGCAGTTGGTAGGACGCAAAGCCGATGCGGTTACACCAGTCCGGAGTAAGTAGTTCAGTAGCGGCTCTTTCGGAAATTCCCAAGTTTATCAGGTCGGCGATTTTGGTCGAATTGCTCCGCTTTTTGTCGCGTACTACCTTGTTTGCTGCAACCATCAGCACTTGTAATTTTTCAGCATTTTCCAATTTGGCCCGCATTTCGGCTATCGGATCGGATGCCGAGCGGGCCTCGCGCCGCTTCGCCTTTTCGAGCCGCGCAAAAAACTTTTCACGCCAGCCGGAAAACTCCTGGTACCGGTTATGCTCGGATTGGTTTGCCTTTTCAGCGCGTCGAACTGGAAAGTTTGAAGGGCCGGTAATCATGGACGAAATACAGCGGGACTTTGCAGACATCCACGACACGAAAAGGCTTTCGTACTCCTGTTGGTAGTAGGTGGTATCTCCGCCCAATTTTTCAACCCTTTGGAGGTCCTCCTCAAGTTGCTGGCTGTAGTCTTTGATGTATTGCGCGCCTCTTGTTTCGGGTACCATTGAAGTACCATCGTGGGCGCGAATCGCTAAATCGAGGTGTTTTTGCAATAACATAATGGCGTTTTTTTTTAATGTGATTGGCGGCAAACCCGGCCCGCTTGCGCTCTTTTGCTGCTGCGCTGCCGGACATCGCCAAAATGTAAGTTTGATTGAAAATGAAGTGTGCCCTGAGGCCCGATTATGACCGTAGATGATACCCGGTAGGGTACTGTTTGTGATACTCTTGCAAAACTGAATCTTTCAGGAGTTCCTCTTCGGTTGCCGTGATACCTGGCATTGGCATGAGGTATCCGGTTCGATAGTTTCTTACCTGTTTCGGTGTCTGATATTCGATACCCAGGTCTTTAACCTCGCCACCTTCTACCGTGGCGACAACCTGTACCGGCCCGTATGGCCGCATGTTGAAATTGAGCGTGATATTCATTTTTGCGAATTTTTGAATGATTAGATTTCGATTGTGTCCTGGGCTAGGTTCATTTCTTCGGCGAATGCTTCGGCGATTTCTGACAATTCGGCATGGATAGAGTCGAGGGAAAATTCTTCACACTCGAAGAAAACTGTGTAAACATGGGCATTGAGCCCGAGCGCTCGCCGCTGATACTGAACGCCAGTAACCAAGCCCTGCCGGCCTTTTAAATCCGGCAAGTCGACAGACGAAACGATCTCTATTTTTCCAGAAATAAACCGTGTGGTAAAGAGTGATTCTTCCATTTCCTTTGTTTGTTTGTTCAACAAATTTACAATATTATTAAATATTGTGCAACAATATTACACATAATATTTTTCCACAAACAGTAGACGGAAAATGTGGATAACTCGCATAAAAACAACGATTTAGGACAACACAAACCCCGAGAATAACGCGCGCGTAGCGCCGGAAAAACGCTGCCGCCTGCGGGCTTGGTGGTCAGCGCTGGATCGGCTGCCGGCGCGGCAACCAGTGCAGGACGCCACCGCCCGCGGGATGCCGAGCGCGAAGCACGGCCCCGGACGGCAGCAGCAGCAGCAGCCCGCCCGCCGCCCCCAAAAAACCGGGCCTGAACGCGCAGCCGGACGGCCCGTGAGTTGCCAAGTTTTTCGAGTAGACTAAGGCCGGACGGCGTGGGCCCCGCCGCGGCCGCCCGATGGGTGGCCGAGTTACCCGAGTGCTTTCGGGCGGCCGTGGTGGGCGCGTGCGGGGGGCCGGGGGCGGGCTGCTGCTGCTGATGATGGCCGGGGCCAACCGCGCGATGGGTGGTTCTTTTCCAGGATTGATTTGCGCGTGAAAAGCGAAGCGCCTGAAACGGCGGCGAAGCCGCGCCAATGGCAGCAGAGCGGTAAGCGGCTGGCCTTTTTCAGGCCTGCCGCGGGAGGGCGGGCGTTGTGGGATGCCGAGATAGATGTGAGTGGCGCGACGGGCGCCGGTGGCCGCGAGCCGGGAGGCACGACCGGCGAGTGGTGGCCGGCAACCGAAGCATGTTACCTTTGATTGCCAGTCCCTACCCTATTTTTGTACTATGAAACAGAAGATCAGACATTTCTTGCACCTTGATGATGAGGTCGCCTATTCAAACCCTTCCGTTCGGGTAATTACGCCATTCATGTGGCGCATTTTGGAAGTTGCCATTTGGCTGTCTATTATCCTCAACCTCTTTCAGGCAGTCATCGATTACTGCGTGAAAAACGGGTGATTCGCGTAGTTGACAGCAGCCTCCTGGCCGGTTGTACGAACATACTGCATGAAAGCAGCCATCGATTTGTGGCCTGTGAATTTCATAACCTCCACGAATGGAATGCCCGCCATTACCGCATTGGTGGCGAAGGATCGTCGGGCCGTGTGTGATGAAATTAAAGTCCATTTAGGCGCTGTAATCGATATTATTTTCCCCCCTCTGTATTCAGTATAGGCTACATTTTGTGTAATGCCAGCCTTTCGGCACAATTCCTTTACCCGTTGATTGAATTTTTGATTTGATAGTTTAGGTATGCCATCAGCCTTGTATTTCTGCATGATGGCGTTTAATTTATCTGTAATAGGAAGCGTAGTTTGCCCTCCTGTTTTTTGTTGTGTTATTATTAGTATGCGTACGTTTCCAATTGTTTTCACCCTTGTTTCATCGACTTTTCTCCAATCGGAGTACCTGAGAGCGGTATAACATCCGATGAGGAATAGATCGCGGACTTTTGATAGGCTGTCGTTCTGGTCAATATTGAATCTCTCTATCTTTTCTATCTCTTCTTTCGAGAGGTATATCATTTCTGTGAACTGGTTTTTGGGGATTTTTGCTTTTCTCCATTGTGTTTCGCTCACCCTTTCGCGCGTTACCGTTCGTAGTATGCGGGTCATTTTAGTAATATGGCTACTTGCATAATCTTTGCTTACCATCCATTCGATGAACTTGTCAATGTAATTTGTTGTGATTTCGTCGACATATACCTCTTTCCGCTTTGTTTCTTCTGTATATCGCCTTACAAGGCTTGATAGGGTTGTGTACGACCTCCAGGAGTTCTCGCTTGAGTTCATTGCTACCATTGACAATCTTTTCTCCTCGATCAGGTCTTGTATGGCTTCTCTTCCCTCTTTTTCAATATGCTTTTTTTCTGGAATACACCCCGTTGTTTCGATGTAATGCTGTATTTTTTTCCGTACCTCTTCGATTTTTGCATTTGCAATTGTGTTGGTTTTGCAACGCTCTCGTTTTGTATCCCAGTCTTCTATATCAACCGTCACACCTGTTCCAATGCTATATTTTTTCCCTTCTCGCCTGATAATTGCTCGTATGCTGGATCGTTTGCCGGTCGTTCGTTTTAGGTTCATCCTGATTGTCATGTAAGCGGGTGTCGTTTGGGTGTCGTCCCGTTCTGCTTCGCGCCCCGCTTCCGCCAAGAGGCCCGTTCGTCTAGGGGTTAGGACGCAGGATTTTCATTCCTGTAACACGGGTTCGATT
>Ga0102832_1000863_pt1 | contig 31615 bp, 33 predicted proteins | sample EBPBio282013_DNA_FD_88942 | JGI IMG/M metagenome (GOLD analysis project Ga0102832, IMG submission 88942) | Wastewater treatment Type I Accumulibacter community from EBPR Bioreactor in Madison, WI, USA - Reactor 2_5/28/2013_ DNA (Illumina Assembly) | ecosystem: Engineered > Bioreactor > EBPR >... | reverse complement strand
GATGAGCTGAAGGACAAGGGCTTCATGGTGGTCGCCGTGGCGCAGGAGAGCAGCGGCGCCGAGCATGCCCGCCCGTGGATCGAGCAGGCGAAGTCGTCCTACTGGCAGCTGATCGACACCGATCATCGCCTGGCCGATCTCTACAACCTCGTGAACGTGCCGCAGGCGGTCTGGATCGACGAGCAGGGCCGCATCGTGCGCCCGCCCGAGACCGCCGGGTCGACCGACCACTTCCGGCGCATGAACCTCGAGACCCGCACGCTGTCGCCCGAGGACCAGGCCGAGCGGCTGGCCGCGCGCCAGGCCTACCTCGACGCGGTGCGGGCGTGGGTGACGACCGGCCGGCACGCCATGCCGGCCGACGAGGCGCGTGCCGCCCTGCCCAGGGTCACGCCGGAGATCGCCGAGGCGCATGCCCGCTTCCGGCTCGGCGTCTGGCTGCGCGCGCACGGCGACGCGGCCGAGGGTGACCGCCAGATGAACACCGCCAGCGCCCTGCATCCCGAGTCGTGGAGCATGTGGCGCCAGGCCGCCGACCTCGACGAGGTCGGCAAGGCCTCGGGCCCCGGCTTCTGGGAACGGGTGAAGGCGCTCGGCGACCGGCCGTACTACCCGCCGCCGAAGCTCTGACAGTCAATTTGTCATCCCGAGCGCAGCGAGGGACCTTCGTTTGTACTTCTGGCGCTGGATGCAACCGACTAGACTCTCCTGACAAGAAACGGGAGACATCGACATGTTGCGCAAGCTCACCGCCGAGATGATCGGCACGGCCTGGCTGGTTCTCGGCGGCTGCGGGTCGGCCGTGCTGGCGGCGGCCTTCCCGGCGCTGGGGATCGGCTTCGTCGGCGTCGCCTTCGCCTTCGGCCTGACCGTGCTGACCATGGCGTACGCGATCGGCCACGTGTCGGGCTGCCACCTCAATCCCGCGGTGTCGATCGGCCTGTGGGCCGGCGGCCGCTTCAAGGCGTCCGAACTGCCGGGCTACATCGCCGCGCAGGTGATCGGCGGCCTGGTCGGCGCGGCGGTCCTCTACGTTATCGCCAGCGGCAAGGCCGGCTTCGACGTTCATGCCGGCTTCGCCAGCAACGGCTACGGTGCGCACTCGCCGGGCGGCTACACGCTGGCGGCCGCGTTCGTCTGCGAGGTCGCGATGACCTTCGCCTTCCTGTTCGTGATCCTCGGCTCGACGCACGGCAACGCGCCGCGCGGCTTCGCGCCGATCGCCATCGGGCTCGGCCTGACGCTGATCCACCTGATCAGCATCCCGGTCACCAACACCTCGGTGAACCCGGCGCGCAGCACGGCGCCGGCGCTGTTCGCCGGTGGCTGGGCGATCGACCAGCTCTGGCTGTTCTGGGTGGCGCCGGTGATCGGCGCCGTCCTGGCCGGCATCGTCTACCGCTGGGTCGGTGGCCCCAACCCGGACGAGACCGAGGTCTCGGGCGACCGGTAGGCCCTCGCTGCAGTCGGTGGGAAGCCGCGACGCTGGCTCCCCCGGCTGACCGTCGCTAGCCTCGTCCCGTCGCTTTGGGGGCGGGGTGGCGATGAAGCTGCGATGGCACGATCTCGGCGGTCCGCGGGCGGACCGCGCCGACGGGCGACAGGTCGACCTCGCGGGCTATCCCGTGGCGTTCCTGCCGGCCGCCTCGACCGACCAGTTCCTGATGATGGCCGAGCCCGGCTGTTGTGCCGGCTGCGTGCCCGCCAACCCGTTGGCCGTGGTCGAGGTGACGATGCGCACGCCGCTGCGCCTGCGCGGCGAGGCGTTGCGGCTCAGCGGCACCTGGCAGGTCGTGACCGAGCCGGGCGGCGCCCGCTACCGGCTGGTCGATGCCGCGCCGGTCGCCGGCCTCGGCCGGCGCGCGCTGATGGCGGCCAGCCCGCTGTTCTGCCTGCCCGCCGGGGCGGCGCTGGCGCAGGCGGCCGACGGTACCGCGGTCGACATTCACAGCCACGCCGGCAACCTGATCCTGGCGACCTATGGCCGGGCCACTTTCTCCGCCGTCGCCGCGCCGATGCGGCAGGGCGGCGTGTCGACGATCTGCCTCGCCATCGTCGCCGACTCGCCGGTGATCCAGACGACCGGCGGGCGAATCCGGCCGGTGCGCGAGCCGCGGCCGGGCGAACTCGCCTCGTTCGGCCAGACGGCGTTCGGCCAGCTGCACGCGCTGGTCCGCGACCAGGGCCTGGCGCTGGTGCGCAGCGCGGCCGACCTGCGTGCCGCCCACGCGTCGCGCCCGTCGGTGATCGTCGCCGCCGAGGGCGCCGACTTCCTCGAGGGCCGGATCGAGCGGCTCGATGACGCCTGGCAGCGCTGGGGCCTGCGCCATCTCCAGCTCACCCACTACCGCGTCAACGAGCTGGGCGACATCCAGACCGAGCCCTCGACGCAGGGCGGCCTCACGGCCTTCGGGGCCGAGGTCATCCGGCGCTGCAACCAGCTCGGCATCGTGGTCGACGTCGCGCACGGAACCTACGAACTGGTGCAGAAGGCCGCCGCCGTCACGTCGAAGCCGCTCGTCCTGTCGCACACCTCGCTGACCGAGCGGCCGGCGGCGTGGACGCGGCGCATCCTGCCCTACCACGCAAAGGCGGTGGCCGACACGGGCGGCGTCATCGGCCTGTGGCCGCCGACCGCCTTTTTTCCCAGCCTCGATGCCTTCGTCACGGGCTTCGCCCGCCTGGTCGAGATCGTCGGCATCGACCATGTCGGGCTGGGCACCGACATGCTGGGGCTGGGCAGCCCGAGCATCGTGCCGGGCTACGCCGAGGTGGCGACGCTGGCGGCGGCGCTGCGCACGCGCTTCAACGCCGAGGAGACGGCGAAACTGCTGGGCGGCAACTATCGCCGCGTCTTCCTGGCGACCGTTCCCTAGGGCCGTTCACACCTCTGTGAAAGCGGCCCGATCGCTGGCCGCTCGGCAGGCGCTCGGTTAGGCTCCCGGCCAACACCTCCACGCAACAGGAGACCGGGATGGCTGTCATCAACGTCAACGGCAAGGCGCTCAATCACTCCGCGGATCCGCGCACGCCCCTGCTGTGGGTGCTGCGCGAGCAGCTCGCGCTGACCGGCACCAAGTACGGCTGCGGCATCGCGCAGTGCGGCGCCTGCACGGTGCTGATCGACGGCGTGCCGACGCGCTCCTGCCAGACGCCGGTGAACTCGGTCGGCAACAAGAAGATCACGACGATCGAGGGCCTCGCCATCGAGGGCAAGCTGAACAAGATCCAGGCCGCCTGGGCGGCGCTCGACGTCCCGCAATGCGGCTACTGCCAGAGCGGCATGATCATGGCCGCGACGGCACTGCTGGCCGCCAATCCCAAGCCGACCGACGCCGACATCGACGCGGCGATGACCAACATCTGTCGCTGCGGCACCTACGTGCAGGTCCGCGAGGCGATCCACGCCGCGGCCAAGGCCTGAACGGGGAGGGACAGACCATGACGATCCAGACATCGCTCGGCCGCCGCCGCTTCCTCGCCGCCTCGGCCACCGCCGCCGGCGGGTTCTCGCTGGCCTTCAGCTTTCCGTGGGCCGCCGCCGAGGCCGCCGAGGTCAAGGAGATCAACGCCTGGGTGGTGATCCAGCCCGACGACAAGGTGATCATTCGCGTCGCCCGCTCGGAGATGGGGCAGGGCACGCTGACCGGGCTGTGCCAGCTGGTCGCCGAGGAACTCGAGTGCGACTGGAACAAGGTCGGCTGGGAGTACCCGACGCCGGGCGAGAACCTGAAGCGCAACCGCGTCTGGAAGAACTTCTCGACCGGCGGCAGCCGCGGCATCCGCGAGAGCCAGCAGTACGTCCGCGAGGGCGGCGCGATGGCGCGCGAGATGCTGGTCGCCGCCGCGGCCAAGCAGTGGAACGTCCCGGCCGCCGAGTGCAAGGTTGCCAAGGGCGTGATCACGCACGCCTCGGGCAAGTCGACGACCTACGGCGCGGTCGCCGCCGCGGCGGCGCAGCTCGAGCCGCCCAAGGAGGTCAAGCTCAAGGATCCCAAGACCTGGACGATCGCCGGCCAGCCGCTCAAGCGCCTCGACACGCTCGACAAGGTGACCGGCAAGCAGATGTACGGCATCGATTTCACGATGCCCGGCATGGTGGTCGCCAGCGTGCGCGCCTGCCCGGTGATCGGCGGCAAGCTCAAGGGCTTCGACGCCGCCAAGGTCGAGAAGATGCCGGGCGTGAAGAAGGTGCTGGGCATCGACGGCAATGCCGTCGTGGTCGTCGCCGACACCTTCTGGAACGCCAAGAACGCGCTGGCCGCCCTGCCGGTCGAGTGGGATGTCGGCAAGCTGGGCGAAGTCCAGCAGGACACCATCAAGGCGATGCTGAAGGAAGGTCTCGACGCCAACGAGGCGTTCGTCGGCAACAAGGTCGGCGACGCCAAGGCGGCGATCGACGGCGCGGTCAAGAAGGTGACGGCGACCTACAGCTTCCCCTACCAGCACCACGTCACGATGGAGCCGATGAACGCCACCGCGCGCTTCACGCCCGAGAAGTGCGAGGTGTGGTGCGGCACCCAGAACGGCGAGGCGGCGCTGGCTGCCGCGTCCGAGGCCTCCGGCCTGCCGGTCGGCCAGTGCGACGTCTACAAGCTGATGCTGGGCGGCGGCTTCGGCCGCCGGGGCCGCGCCGACTACGTGCGGCAGGCCGTGCTGGTCGCCAAGGAGATGCCCGGCACGCCGGTCAAGCTGATCTGGACGCGCGAAGAGGACATGACGCACTGCCAGTATCACCCGACGACGATGTGCAAGCTGACCGGCGGCCTCGACGCCAACGGCAACCTGGTCGGCCTGCACATGCGCATCTCGGGCCAGTCGATCCTGGCCTCGCTGCTGCCGCAGAACCTGGTCAACGGCATGGACCCGGCGGCCTTCCAGGGCGTCATGCAGTCGGGCGCCGAGGCGACCTACGGCTACGACGTGCCGAACCTGCTGGTCGACCACGCGATGCGCAACCCGCACATCACGGCGGGCTTCTGGCGCGGCGTGAACGTCAACCAGAACGCCGTCTACATGGAATGCTTCATGGACGAGCTGGCCGAGGCGGCGGGGCAGGACCCGCTGGCCTTCCGGCTCAAGATGCTGAAGCCCAAGTGGGCGGCCGTGCTCAAGGCGGCGGCCGACAAGGCGGGCTACGGCAAGCCGCTGCCGGCCGGCCACTTCCATGGCATCTCGCAGGTCATGGGCTACGGCAGCTACGTGGCCGGCGTCGCCGAGGTCTCGGTCAGCCCCGAGGGCATGCTGAAGATCCACAAGATCACCGCGGCCACCAACCCCGGCCACGTGGTCAACCCGGCGCAGATCGAGCGCCAGGTCGCGGGCTCGTTCGCCTACGGCCTGTCGGCGGCGCTGTACGGCGAGATCACCGTCAAGGACGGCGCGGTCGAGCAGACCAACCTCGACAGCTACAACATCCTGCGGCTGGAAGAGATGCCGAAGGTCGAGACCGTGCTGGTCCCGACCCACGACTTCTGGGGCGGCGTCGGCGAGCCGACCATCGCCGTGGCCGCGCCCGCGGTGCTCAACGCCATCGCCAAGGCGACCGGCAAGCGCGTGCGCGACCTGCCGCTGATGCACCACGACCTGAAGAAGTCGTCGTGACGTCCCGCCTGCTGCTTCGGGGACCGGCCGGCGCGCTCGCGCTGGCCGGCGCCCTGGCAGCGGGAGCGGGTGCTGCGGGTCCCGCGGCGGCGGCGGACGCGCCGCTGCTCGCGCCGCCCGGCGCGAGTTCCTGCACCGGCTGCCACGCGTCGCGGCCGCTGCCGGATTCCTCGATCCCGCGCATCGCCGGCCGCAAGGCGGGCGAGATCGTCGACTTCATGAACAACTACCGCAGCGGCGCCTGGCCGTCGTCGGTCATGGGCCGCATCGCCAAGGGCTTCGACGAGCAGCAGATCGCGGCGATCGCCGCGTGGTTCGCCGCCCAACCGCAGTGATCCCCGCCATGGCGACCCGTCGCACCTTCCTCAGGATCTCGGCCGCCGCGGGCCTCGCCGCGCCGTCGATCGTCTCGGCGCAGGCGCCGGGCCGGGTCGTCGTGCTGGGCGGCGGCTTCGCCGGCGCGACCGCGGCGCGCACGCTGAAGGCGCTGCAGCCGTCGCTCGACGTCACGCTGGTCGAGCCCAACCCGATCTACACGTCGTGCCCGTTCAGCAACAACGTGCTGGCCGCGCTGCGCGAGCTGTCGCAGCAACAGTTCGGCTACGACGCGGTGAGGAAGAGCGGCGTGACGCTGGCCCGGACGGCGGCGACCGCGGTCGACGCCGAGGCGCGCACCGTCACCCTGGCCGACGGCAATCGCCTGTCGTTCGATCGCCTCGTGATGGCGCCGGGCATCGACATCAACTGGACCGCGCTCCCGGGCTACGATGAGGCGGCGGCGCAGAAGATGCCGCACGCCTGGAAGGCCGGCCCGCAGACGACGCTGTTGCGCGACCAGCTGCAGGCCATGGAGGATGGCGGCCTGGTCGTGATGTCGGCGCCGGCCAATCCCTTCCGCTGCCCGCCCGGTCCCTACGAACGGGCCAGCCTGGTCGCCTACTGGCTCAAGATCTGGAAGCCGAAGTCGAAGCTCCTGATCCTCGATTCCAAGGACGCCTTTTCCAAGCAGCGGCTGTTCCAGAATGCGTGGGCGCAGCTCTACCCGGGTCTGGTCGAATGGGTGCCGCTCAGCCAGGGCGGCAAGGTGACCTCGGTCGATCCCGCGACGCTGACCTTCGTCACCGACTTCGGCCGCCACAAGGCGGCGGTCGGCAACGTCATCCCGCCGCAGAAGGCCGGGGCGATCGCCCAGCAGGCCGGCGTCGCCGACCGCAGCGGCTGGTGCCCGGTCGAGCCGGTTTCCTTCGAGTCGACGCTGCGGCCGGGCATCCACGTGATCGGCGACGCGGCGATCATGGGCGGCATGCCGAAGTCGGCGTTCGCCGCCAACGCCCAGGCCAAGGTCTGCGCCGCGGCGATCGTCGAACGGCTGGCCGGCCGCACGCCGCCCGACCCGATCCTGATCAACACCTGCTACAGCCTGGTCGCACCCGACTACGGCATCTCGATCGCCGGGGTCTACCGGCCCGACAAGGGCGTGCTGGCCGACGTGCCCGGCGCGGGCGGCGTCAGCCCGCTCGACGTGGTGGGCGGCTTCCGCGGCCAGGAGGCGCAGAACGCCGCCAGCTGGTTCCGGACCATCACCGCCGAGGTGTTCGGCTGAATGCGCAGGGTCGCGCTCTGCGTCGCGCTGCTGGCCGGCCTCGCGGCGGCCGCGCGGGCCGAGGTCGCGCCGTCCGCGGTCGAGGTGGTGGGCGACGCCATCCCGCGGCCGCTGACCGACACCCCGGGCGACGCCGCGCGCGGCCGCGCCATCGTCGCCAACCGCAGCGTCGGCCTCTGCCTGCTGTGCCATGCCGGACCGTTCCCCGAGGAACGCTTCCAGGGCACGCTGTCGCCCAGCCTGGCCGGGGCAGGCGCGCGGCTGTCGCCGGGCCAGCTGCGGCTGCGGCTGGTCGACGGCGCGCGTCTCAATCCGGACACCATCATGCCGTCGTATTACAGGACGTCGGGGCTGCAGCGCGTGGCGCGGGCCTTCGAGGACAAGACCATCTTGACGGCCCAGCAGATCGAGGATGTCGTGGCGTGGCTCGCGACCCTCAAGGAGCAGTGATGTCGGGGACGACGAGACGTACCTTCCTGGCGGGCAGCGCGCTGTTCACTATCGTGCCGCTGGCGCCGGCAAGCGCCACGCCCGAGGCGATGGCGCAGGCGATCCGCGACCTGGTCGGCGGCCGGCCGGTGCGCGAGGGCCGGGTGACCCTCGACCTGCCGCCGCTGGTCGAGAACGGCAACGCGGTGCCGCTCACCGTGTCGGTCGACAGCCCGATGACCGAGGCCGACCACGTGCGGGCGATCCACGTCTTCAACGAGAAGAACCCGCAGCCGCGGGTGTTCGACGCGACGCTCGGCCCGCGCAACGGCCGCGCCGCGGTCGCCACCCGCATCAAGCTGGGCGATTCGCAGCGCATCGTGGCGATCGCCGAGACCAGCCGCGGCGAGCTGTACGGCGCCAGCGCCGACGTCATCGTCACGCTGGCCGCCTGCCTCGAGGACCTGACGTGACCAACGTCCTGATCAACGCCCCCAAGGCCGCCCGCAAGGGCGAGGTGATCGAGCTGAAGGCGCTCATCCTGCACCCGATGGAGACCGGGTTCCGGCCAGGCACCAACGGCACCATCATCCCGCGCAACATCATCGAGCGGTTCGTCGCCACCTGGAACGGCGTCGAGATCTTCAGCATGGCGTTCTCGCCGGCGATCTCGGCCAACCCGTTCGTGTCGTTCTTCGCGGTGGCGAGCGAGAGCGGCCGGATCACCTTCCGCTGGACCGGTGACGAGGGATTCTCGGCCGAGGAGTCGGTCGCCATTGAGGTTGCCTGACCGCCCCGCACGCTGGGCCGTCGGCGCGCTGCTGGCGGGCGTCTTCGCCGTCTCGTTCGCGCTGGCCCAGCTGTTGCCCCACGCCGTGACGCCGGCCGGGGCGCAGGCCCCGGACCCGCGCCGCTCCGGCACCCAGGACATGGGCGAGGCCCTGCAGCGCATGCAGGCCGACGACGCCGCCAACCCGGCGATGCTGTTCGTGCAGCTGGGCGAGCAGCTGTGGTCACGCCCGGCCGGCACCACCGGCAAGGCCTGTGACGGCTGTCACACGGTGGCCGACATGAAGGGCGTGGCGGTGCGCTATCCGGCGATCCCGCGCGGCGGCGACGCGCCGATCGACCTCGAGGGCCGCATCAACCGCTGCCGCACCGAACACCAGCAGGCGCCGGCCCTGGCGCCGGAAAGCCGCGACCTGCTGGCCCTCGAGGCGTTCGTCGCCCGCCAGTCGCGCGGCCTGCCGATCGCGCCGCCCGACGATCCGCGGCTCGCCGCGGTGCGGGAAGAGGGCGCGGCCCTGTACCGCCTGCGCCAGGGCCAGCTCAACCTGTCCTGCGCCATCTGCCACGACGACAATGCCGGGCAGAAGCTGGCCGGCGTCGTCATCCCGCAGGCCCATCCGACCGCCTACCCGATCTACCGCCTCGAGTGGCAGGCGCTGGGCTCGCTCAAGCGGCGCCTGCGCAACTGCCTCGTCGGCATCCGGGCCGAGGCCTGGCCGCTCGACGCGGCGCCGTACGTCGCGCTCGAGGCCTACCTGATGGACCGCGCCCGGGGCATGCGCTACGAGGCTCCGGGTGTCCGACCGTGACGATCCCCGGCGCTCGCCCCGTCGCCCGATAGTTCCGTCCCGGCGCTCCCTGCGCCTGTCGCGGCGCGCGCTGCTGGCGGGACTCGCACTGGCGACGCGGCCGGCCAGCGCCGCGCCGCCGCTCGTGCTGCGGGTGGGAACGGCCAGCGACGGCGGCAGCTTCACCACCTACGGCGAAGCCTTCGCCGATGCCGTCCGGTGGGCCAACCCGTCGATCAACGTGCGGCTCGAACGGACCCAGGGCAGTGCCGAGAACGCCGCGCTGCTGCAGGAAGGCCGGCTCGATCTCGGCCTGGTGTCGGGCGAGGTCGCCCACCCGTTGTTCAACCCGGCGGTCGGCCTGCCCAACGACCTCAAGGTGGTGAGCGTCGCCTTCTCGACGCCCGGCATGTTCGTGGTGCGCGCCGAGAGCCGCTACCGCGACATCGAGGAACTGCGCGACCGCCCGGTGGTGTGGACGGTCCGGGGATCGGCCGCCGCGCTGCAGGCACGCTACACGCTCGAGCCGCTGGGGCTCGACATGGAGCGCGACTTCGAGGCGATCTTCACCGACCGGATGACCGACGGCGTGGCCCTCGTGCTCGACGGGCGCGCCTCGGCGATGTGGGGCGTCGGCAAGCGGTGGCCGGGCTTCATCGCGGTGGCCAGCGATCCGCGGCGGCCGCTTCGTGACGCCGGGCCCCGAGCAGGGCCAGAAGATCATCGATCGCTACCGCTTCCTGCACCGCGCGGTCGTCCCGGCCGGCCGTTACCGCCGGCAGTTCGACGCCATCCAGACGATCGGCTCGTGGAGCTACCTGCTGGCCGGTCCGCAGATGTCCGACGAGGTTGGCTACCTGCTGGCCGCGGCCCTGCATCGGGTCGAGGGTGTCAGCGCCAGCCTCGCCGGCGGCGTGCTGGCCGATGGGACCATCGGCAACACGCTGACCGCCCTGCCACGCGCCGGCAGCCTGCAGGTCGGGGTCGAGCGCTACTTCCGCGAGGTATCGGCCATCAACTAGCCGCCGGCCGGCGCGGCGGAAGAATTTGCTCTGTCCCGCGGGTGGCGGAGATCGATCTGCTGTCGTGGCCCTGCGTTTCGGCCACCGGTTTCATTGCCCGTGCCGGCGACCGGTTCCAGACTCGGTGCCATGTTCAGCCTGGCCAACCAGTTCGTTGCCCGCGCCACGCGCCTGATCTTCGCCGCCAACGGCGAACCGGCGCTGTGGACCGTGTCCCTTCACGGTCGCGTGGTGGGCTCGCTGGTCTGTCACGACGGCGCGTGGCGGCTGTCGTGGTTCAACGGCGCCGATCCGCGGCTGGCCAGCTTCGCCGGCCCGCTCGACGGCGACGTCGAGGCCCTGGCCGAGGTGCTGAGCGCCCGGGCCAGTGCGCCGGTGACCCTCGACGCCCAGCCGGTCTGAGGCCAATCCCCGAACCTCCCTGTTGAGATTTCCGGACCGCGGCCCGACAGTGGCCCGGACCGAAGGATGAACGACCCATGGATGCGATCGACCGCAAGATCGTGGCCCTCCTGCAGGAGGATGCCAGCCTGTCCCTCGCGCAGATCGCGCACCGCGTCGGGCTGTCGCAAAGCCCGTGCTGGAAGCGCATCCAGCGGCTGGAGAAGGCCGGCGTCATCCTGCGCCGCGTGGCGATCGTCTCGCCCGAGTCGATCGGCGTCGGCCTGACGGTGTTCGTGTCGATCGAGACCGGCGATCATTCCTCGGCCTGGCTGTCGAAGTTCGCCCAGACCGTGACGGCGATGCCCGAGGTCATGGAGTTCCACCGCATGGCCGGCGACATCGACTACATGCTGCGGGTCGCCGTGCCCGACATGCAGGCCTACGACACCTTCTACAAGAAGCTGATCGACACGATGCCGCTGAAGAACGTGACGTCGCGCTTCTCGATGGAGCGCATCAAGTCGACCACGGCCTACCCGATCGCTTCGGACCTCAAGCCGCTGAAGAAGCGCTGAAACCGGCGCGGCGGCCGTGGACGGTCGCCGGCCGCGGCAGTACGGTTCCCCGAAATCCACCGGGAGACCCGCCATGACCGTGCATGCCCTGAAGAGAACGCCCGTCGCCAGCCTGCGCGCCAAGGTCTCGCCGGAGGAGTGGCAGGCCCGCGTCGACCTCGCCGCCTGCTACCGCCTGGTCGACCTTTACGGCATGTCCGACCTGATCGCGAACCACATCTCGGTGCGCGTGCCGGGCGAGCCCGACGCCTTCCTGATCAACGCCTATGGCCTGCTCTACGAGGAGATCACCGCGTCGAGCCTGCTCAAGATCGACCACGAGGGCAACATCCTGTCGAAGCCGGACTTCGGCGAGCTCGACTACGGCGTCAACCGCGCCGGCTTCGTGATCCATAGCGCCATCCACATGGCCAAGCCCGAGGTGATGTGCGTGCTGCACACCCATACCTGGGCCGGCATGGCGGTCTCGACCATGGAATGCGGCCTGCTGCCCAACACCCAGACCTCGATGCGCTTCGCCAGGATCAGCTACCACGACTTCAGCGGCGTGGTGCTCGACACCGCGGTGCGCGAGGCGCTGGTCCGCGACCTCGGCGACAACAACGCGATGATCCTGCGCAACCACGGCCTGCTGACGACCGGGGCGACGATCCCGGAGGCGTTCAACGCGATGCATCGCCTCGAACTGTCGTGCAAGACGCAGATCGCGGCGCTGTCGTGCAACACGCCGCTGACCAAGGTGCCGGACGACGTCGTCCAGGCGACCTACATGAACTACCAGCCGCACGTGCGGCGGCCGTTCGGCGTGATGGATTGGCCGGCCCTGCTGCGCAAGCTCGACCGGATCGACCCGACCTACCGCGACTAGCTAGAGGACCTCGTGGAACCCGATGGCGACGCCGTCGGGGGCCCGGGTTGCCTTGCCGACGAAGGTCGCGCGCTCCATCCACTTGAGCGACGGCTCGGCGGTCTCGAAGCGCGGCGCCGTGCGGAAGTGGTAGCTGTCCGGCGGCATCGCCTCGCCGCGCGCCAGCTTCTCGATCACCTCCGGCGTCGCGACGCGCAGCCCCTCGTTCTGGACGTAGACGAGGGCGCCGGTGCTGCTGCGGATCGTGTAGCGCGCCACCACCTCGATGGTGCCGTCCGGCCGCACGACCTGCCAGTCGGCGCCGCCCGGCAGGATCTCGCCTTCCAGCCGCGGCCCGTGCACCCGCCCGCCGACGATGTCGATGATCCGCCGATGGCCGCGCGCGGTCTGCCCCAGGTCGATCACCGGTCGGACATGGGCGGTGATGGCGAAGGCGAAGCGCAGCGCCGGCGGTGTCGAGATGAAGTCCTGGATCGCGTCGGTCATGTCGGTCTCCGGTCGGCGGTGATCAGGGGCGGCGCCTGTGGTCGGTGCGGACGACGACGGCGACCAGCAGCGCGGTCGACCAGCCGAACATCATCACGCCGGCCGCCGCCTCGAAGGCGCCGATCATGCGGTGGTTGGTCGGCAGGGTGAGCTCCGAGGCGCCCAGTGTGGTGAAACTGGCCAGCGAGAAGTAGACCGCGTCGCCGAAGCTCCCGAAGGCGTGCCAGTCGAAGAAGTACAGCATCGCCCACAGCAGCACCTGCACGACGTGGCCGAGCAGCAGGATCATCACCGCGCCGACGCTGTGCGCCAGGCTGAAGAAGCGCGGGAAGCGCGACTCCGGCGGCGACGGCAGCGCGTCCAGCAGGTGGCTCAGCGCGTACTGCGCCACCACCTGGACGACGCCGGTGGCGCCCACCATCAGGATTCCCCGGATGATGTGATCCATCATCTTGGGATCGGCGATATCCATGTCAGGCGCTCTTGGTGCGGCCGAGCAGGTGATCGGAGATGATGCGTTGCTGGATCTCCGAGGTGCCCTCGAAGATCTTGGTCAGCCGCGCGTCGCGCCAGTAGCGCTCGACGGCGTGCAGGGTGGTGTAGCCGGCGCCGCCGAACACCTGCAGCGCCTCCGACGTCACGCGCTCGGCCATCTCGGAGGCGAACAGCTTGACCATCGCGGCTTCCTTGTCGCAGCGCCGCTTCTGGTCGATCTCGTCGGCCACGAAGTACATCAGTTGGCGCGCCGCCTCGATGTCGGTGGCCATGCGGGCCAGCCGGAAGCGGGTGTTCTGGAAGTCGCCGATCGCCTGGCCGAACTGGCGGCGCTCCTGGGCATAGGCGGTGGCGTCCTCCAGCGCGCCGCGCGCCAGGCCGATCGAGCGCGCGGCGGTGTGGGCGCGGGCGCGCTCCAGGCCGGCCGAGACGTAGTAGAAGGCGCGGCCTTCCTCGCCGATCAGGGCCGAGCCGGGCAGGCGGCAGTTGTCGAAGGCCAGTTCCCAGGTCTTCCAGCCGAAGTAACCGATCTTGGGGATCGGCGCGCCCTTGACGCCCGGCGGCAGCGTGCCGCGCGGCTTCTCGATCAGGAACGACGACAGGCCGACATGCTTGCGCTTGGGATCCGGCGGATCGGAAGTGCGCGCGACCAGCATGATGTAGTCGGCACCGTCGGCGAAGGTGCACCAGTACTTGTTGCCGTTGATCACCCAGTCGTCGCCGTCGCGACGCGCCCGGCAGGAAATGCTGCCGAGGTCGGATCCCACGTTGGGCTCCGACATGGCGGCGGCGCCGAGGAACTCGCCGCGGGCAGCGCGCGGCAGGAAGACCGCGCGCTGTTCCTCGGTCATGCCGCGGCCGGCGCTCAGGCCATTGCCGCGGGCGATGATCGACGCGACGCTCATCCAGGCGCGCGCCAGCTCCTCGGTGATCAGGCAGTACTCGAAGACACCCAGCCCGAGACCGCCGTACTGCTCGGGGATGACGATGCCGAAGTAGCCCATGTCGGCCAGCTTCTGGATCAGTTCCGGCGGGATGTCGCCCTTCTCCGGATCCAGCTTGTTGGCGACCGGCAGGACCTCCTTCAGGGCGAAGGCACGCGCCGTCTCCTGGATCAGGCGGCGCTCCTCGGTCATGTACCCCATGGCATTTCTCCCTTCGATGCCCCAGCATAGCAGTCAAATCACCGCTTCTCAGGAGATCACCATGCTGAAAGCCCTCGTGGGCTCTCTTGCCGCGCTCTTTCTCTCTGCGGCTTCGGCTTCGGCCCAGGACTGGCCATCCAAGCCGGTGACCGTGCTGATGGGCTTCCCGGCCGGCTCGGGCGTCGACGTGGTGGCCCGCCTGCTGCAGCCGTCGCTCGAGAAGTCGCTGGGGCAGCGCCTCGTGCTCGACTACAAGCCCGGCGCCGGCGGCAACGTCGCGTCGGAGGCGGTCGCCCATGCCAAGCCCGACGGCTACACGTTCCTGCTGGGCACGGCGGCGACCCACGGCGTCAACCCGGCGCTCTACCCGAAGCTCAGCTTCGACGTCGAGGCCGACTTCACGCCGATCTCGACCCTGGTCGACGTCTCGAACGTGCTGACGATCAACCCCAAGGTGATCGACGTCGCGTCGGTGAAGGATTTCATCGCCACCGTGAAGGCGGCGCCGGGCAAGTACAACTACGCCTCGACCGGCAACGGCACCGGCACGCACCTCGCCTTCGCCGAGTTCAACCACAAGGCCGGGCTCGACATGGTGCACGTGCCCTACAAGGGCGGCCCCGACGCCATCCAGGCGGTGCTGAAGGGCGATGTCTGCTGCATCTTCAACCAGGTCCAGACCGTGCTGGCGCATGCCCGCGCCGGCACCGTGCGCCTGCTCGGCGTGACCACGGCCAAGCGCGTCGCGGCGATCCCCGACGTGCCGACCATCGCCGAGGCCGGCCTGCCGGGCTACGAGAGCTACACCTGGTTCGCGATCTTCGGGCCGAAGGGCCTCGACCCGGCGGTGGCGCAGAAGTTCAACGCCGCCATCAAGGTCGCGCTGGACGATCCCGAGACCCAGAAGAAGCTGGCCGAGATGGGCAACACGCCGCGCTACGAGACGCTGCAGCAGTTCGCCGCCACGGTGAAGCGCGACCGCGCCAAGTGGGCCGACGTGGTCAAGGCGGTCGGCGCGAAGATCGAGTAGGCGGCCCGGGCGGCCGATTGCAGGAGAAAGGCGGGAGGGCTATCCTTTCTCCAGAAAGGTTCGCCCGATGCGCTCCCCGAAGCCCCGGCCGGCCGGCCGGCCCGATCCCGCGACCGTCGTCACCAAGGCGGCGCTGGCGGCCGCGACCCGGCTCGGCCTGACCAACCGCGTGCTGTCCAACGTGCTCGGCCTGTCCGAGGCCTCGGTGTCGCGCCTGCGCGCCGGGCAGCTCGAGCTGCGGCCCGACCAGAAGGCGTTCGAGCTGGCGCTGTTGTTCGTCCGGATGTGGCGCTCGCTCGACGCCATCGTCGCCGGCGAGGACGCGGTGGCCGCGGCGTGGCTGCGCAACCGCAACACCGCGCTCGACGGCGAACCGGTGACGCTGATCCAGACCATCCCGGGGCTGATGAATGTCCTCCAGTACCTGGACGCCCGCCGCGCTGTCGTCTGAGGCGCGCGCGCTGTCCGGCACCGGCTGGCGGCTGGTCGAGGCGCAGCACCGCGTGTCCAGCCTCAAGCTGGTCGACACGGTCGAGGAGCAGGAACTGCTCGAACGGCTGGTCGAGGCGACCAAGCCGGCGCTGCCGCCGGAGGCCGCCGGCCTGCACTACCTGCTGGCCACGCCGTTCCGCTACGGCGCGCCCTATCCCGCGGGCTCGCGCTTCCGCCGGGCCGGCCTCAGCGAGGGCGTGTTCTACGCCGCGCAGGAGCCGGGCACGGCGGTCGCCGAGGTCGCCTTCTACCGCCTGCTGTTCTTCGCCGAGTCGCCGGGCACGCCGTGGCCGTCGAACCCGGCCGAGTACACCGCCTTCTCGGTGGCCTACGCGACGCGGCGGGGCATCGACCTTGCCGCCGGCAAGCTGGCGCGCGACGCTGCCGCGTGGACGCACCTCACCGACTACGCGGCCTGCCAGGCGCTGGCCGACGCGGCGCGCGCGGCGCGCGTCGAGGCGATCCGCTATCGCTCGGTGCGCGATCCCGACGGCGGCCGCAACATCGCGCTGCTGTCGGCGCGCGCCTTCGCGAAGAAGAACCCGACCGGCCAGCAGAGCTGGCACCTGCGGCTGGCCGACAGCGGCGCCCAGGCGGTGTGCGAGTCGCCGCGCCTGCGCTTCACCCTGCCGTGGACGGCGTTCGCGGCCGACCCGCGGATCGCGGCCTGGCTGCGCTCACGCCGCTGAACGCGCATCCTCGGCGATCATCGCCGCGCCCTTTTCGCCGATCATGATGGTCGGCGCGTTGGTGTTGCCGGTGGTCAGCGTCGGCATCACCGAGGCGTCGATCACCCGCAGCCCCTGCAGGCCGTGCACGCGCAGCCGCGAATCGACGACGGCGCGCGGGTCCTCGCCCATCTTGCAGGTGCCGACCGGGTGGTAGAGCGTGTTGCCGGCGCGCCGCGCGTAGGCCAGCAGGTCGGCGTCGCTCTGCACGTCCGGACCGGGCTGGATCTCGCCCTTGCTGTGGGCCTGCAGCGCCGGCGACGCGAAGATGCGGCGGACGTGGCGGGTGCCCGCCAGCAGCGCCAGCTCGTCGGTGCGGGCCGTCAGGTAGTTGGGCCGGATCGCCGGGCGGGCGAACGGGTCGGCCGATTCGGCCATCACGGTGCCGCGGCTGTCCGGCTTCACGACGCAGACCACGCAGCTCATGCCGGGCTGCTCGTCGAGCTGGCCGAATTTCAGCGGGTGGGTGCTGCCCGGCGTGAACAGCAGTTGGAGGTCGGGCGAGGCGAGGCCCTCGCGACTGTCGCAGAAGACCTGCGCGGTGGTGACGCCGAAGGTCAGCGCGCCGCGGCCGGTCACGGCGAAGCGCACGATCTCGGGCAGCACGCGCGGGAAGCGGGCGATCTCGTTGACGGTCGGCGTGCCGTGCACGCGGTGCACGACGCGGATCACGTAGTGGTCGATCAGGTTGGCGCCGACCCCGGGCAGGTCGTGCACCACCGGGATGCCCAGCGCCTGCAGGTGCGCCGCCGGGCCGACGCCCGAGACCTGCAGGATATGCGGCGAGTTGATCGAGCCGCCCGACACGATGACCTCGCGCCGCGCCCGCACCTCGGTGAGGTTGCCGCCGCGCTGGAAGGTGACGCCGACGCAGCGCTTGCCCTCGAACAGCAGCCGGCCGCCCTGCGCGTCGGTCTCGACCCTGAGGTTGCCGCGGCCGCGCGCCTCGCGCAGGTAGGTCTGCGCGGTCGAGCCGCGGAAGCGGCCGCGCCGCGTCATCTGCGAGTAGCCGACGCCGTCGCGCTGGCGGCCGTTGAGATCGGGATTGAACGGGAAGCCGGCCTGCTGCGCGGCTTCGACGAAGCGGTGGGTGAGCGGCAGGATGGTGCGGTAGTCCTCGACCTTGAGCGGCCCGCCCTGGCCGCGGATCTCGCGGTCGCCGCCCTGCACGTAGTGCTCGGACTTGCGGAACCACGGCAGCACGTCGTCCCAGCTCCAGCCGCGGCAGCCCATCTGCGCCCAGCCGTCGAAGTCGGCCGGCGCGCCGCGCACGTAGAGCATGCCGTTGATCGAGCTCGAGCCGCCCAGCGTGCGACCGCGCGGCCACTCCATGCGGCGGTTGCCGGTCGCGGCGTCGGGCTCGGTCGTGTAGTTCCAGTTGACCAGCGGGTTGCGGATCAGCGAGCGCATGCCGGCCGGGATATGGATCATCGGGTGCCAGTCGCTGGGACCGGCCTCCAGCAGGATCACCGACGCGCCGGTCTCCGCCAGCCGCGCGGCGACGACGCAGCCGGCCGAGCCGGCGCCGACCACCACATAGTCCGCCTGCATGTCATCCTCCCCCGAGGTCGTTGCGTGCCGTCAGAGCGTGCCGCTCCGGCGGTCGCGTGGCACGAAGTAATCGGTCGGCTGCAGCTCGGGATCCTCGAGCGCCTGCATCGCCGCGACGTGGACGGCGACGTCCTCGCGGAACAGCGAGAGCGAGATCGCCTCCGCCAGCCGCGTCGCGCCGAAGCGGGTACCGGGAATGTCCCCGGCCAGCGCGCCCTGGCTCAGGATGCTGCCCCAGTTGAACAGGTGGATGCGCGGCAGGAGCGGCGTGCGGCCCGGCTGCTTCTCGGTCAGTTCGAAGCCCGGCCCGACATAGGGATAGCGCGCCGCTTCCTCGTGGGCGCGCGCCTCGGCCGGTGGCCGCACATCGCCCCACAGGCGAATGTTGCCGGAGAAGGCCGCGAGCGCGGGAACGCGGCTCATGTCGACGTCGAAGCCGGTGCCGAACAGCACCGCGTCGAACCGCTCGGTCGCCTTGGTGGTCGTCACCGTGACGCCGTCGCCCTCGACCTTCACGTCGGTCCACGGCTCGGCGAAGCGGAACGAGAAGCCGGGCAGCTTCTGCACCCTGAGGACCGACTCGTGCGGCGGCGGCGCGGCGGCCGACAGCAGGTAGGTGTAGATCTTCCAGCGCCAGTCGTCGTCGAGCAGGCCGAGGTTGCGCTGGAAGCCGGGGAAGGAAATGCCCTTGGACTTGTTGACCTGCGGCAGGTGCGGCCGGCGGGCGTAGCAGATCGCCTCGCGGGCGCCGCTCTCCAGCGCCGTGGCGGCATTGTCGATCGCCGTCGCCAGCACGCCGAGGATGCCGAGCCGCTTGCCCTTGAAGGCCGTGAAGTCGATGTCCTCCAGCGTGTGGAAGACGCGGCCCGCCCGCTTCGGGTCGGCCGGGTCGAACGACGGGAAGCGCGGCCAGCGGAAGCCGCCGGCGCCGTCACGGCCGTTGGCCAGCACGACCCGGCGCGCGTGCACGGTCTCGCCGGTCGACAGCGTCGCGGCCAAGAGGTCGCCGGCCGGTTGGAGGCGCAGCAGTTCGACGCCGTTCTCGACCGGCAGGTCGATGACCTTGCGCACCCACAGCAGGTAGGCGAGCCAGTCTAGGCGGGCGATCTTGTAGAGCTTCTCCCAGCCGTCGGCGCCGTGCTGCGCCTCGTACCAGGCCCGGAAGGTGAGCGACGGGATGCCGAGGTCGGCGCCCGTCAGGTGCTTGGGCGAGCGCAGGATCGGCATGCGCGCCGTGGTGTTCCACGGCCCTTCGCGACCGTGGCTCTCGCGGTCGATCACCCGGAGGTTGCGAATGCCTTCGCGTTGCAGGGCGAACGCGGCGGTCTGGCCGCACATGCCGGCGCCGACCACCAGCACGTCGAGCACCGGCTTGCCGTCGGGGCCGCGCCGTTCGGGCACCCAGTTGGCCGGCGGATGGTTCAGCCGGGCAAGATCGTGCCGCGCGACTTTCTCCAGCGCGTCCAGGCCTTCCGATTGGCGCTCGACAAGACCGTCCATACCGTGCTCTCACCCTCTGCCGGTTCCCATAGCAGGGACGACGTGATGATTGAACTGCCGTGCTTCTACAGCCTGTCCTCGCCGTGGGCCTATTTCATGGGGCCGCAGCTCGAGGACATCGTGCGCCGCCACAAGGTGCGGCTGGTCCTGAAGCCGTTCGATTTCCAGGAAATCGTGCCGCGCACCGGCGGCGTGCCGCTGCGCACCCGCCCGCCGGCCCGGCGCTCGTATCACGAGGAGGAACTGGACCGCTGGCGGCGTTACCTGCAGATGCCGCTGCAGCTCAAGCCGAAGTTCTACCCCGAGAAGGTGACCGACCCCGACTGGAACAAGCGGCCGGGCTGGATGGTGATCGCCGCGCAGCTTCAGGGTCTCGACGCCTTCCGGCTGAGTCACGCGCTGCTGCGCGCCCTGTGGGCCGAGGACCGCGACACCGCGGCGGCCGAGGTCCGCATCCGCATCGCCGAGGAGAACGGCCTCGACGGCCGTGCGCTGCACGCCGCCGAGACCAGCGACGCGGTGCAGCAGGCCTATCGCCAGTACACGCGGGATGCGGAGGCGGCGGACGTGTTCGGCGCGCCGACCTTCATCGTCGACGGCGTGCGCTACTGGGGCCAGGACCGGCTGGGCTTCGTCGACCGCGCGCTCGACGCGCTGCGGGCGCGACAGGCCTGATCGAAGACACGAACGGATAAAGGGAAGGGGAGGACCATGCGCGGTCGGCAGGTATTCATGGAGACGCTGGTGGCACACGGCGTCGATCGCATCTTCGGCAATCCCGGCACGACCGAGAGCCCGCTGCTCGATTCGCTGCCCGACTATCCCGGCATCGAGTACATCGTGCACCTGCACGAGGGCGTCGCGGTGGGCGCTGCCAACTTCTACGCCCAGGCCAGCGGCAAGACCGCCTTCGTGAACCTGCACGTGGCGCCCGGCCTCGGCAACGCGATCGGCATGATCTACAGCGCGATGAAGAACAACTCGCCGATGGTCGTCACCGCCGGCCAGCAGGACACCCGCATGCGGCTGCGCGACCCGGTGCTGGGCCACGACCTCGCCGCGATGGCCGCGCCGGTCACCAAGTGGAGCGTGCAGGTCGAGAGCGCCGACGAGATCGGCCCCGTCCTGCAGCGCGCCTTCAAGATCGCCAACGAGGCGCCGGCCGGCCCGGTGTTCGTCGCCCTGCCGATCAACGTCATGGAGCAGGAGGCCACCGTCGGCGCCGGCCGCCCGGCGACGCTGTTCACCCGCAGCCTGCCCGACCCGGCCGGCATCGCCGCCATGGCGAAGCTGATCGGCGCGGCGCGCAATCCGACGATCGTCGCGGGCGACGAGATCGCGCGCGCCGGCGCGGTCGATGCACTGGTCCGGCTGGTCGAGCGGACCGGCGCCTCGGTGTGGTTCGAGGGGCTGCGCGGCCGCAACTCCTTCCCGACCGACCATCCCGCCTACCGCGGTACGCTGGCGTTCGACGCGCCGGGCGTCGCCAAGCAGCTTGCGGGCAACGACCTCGTGCTGCTTGTCGGCGGCCCGTTCTTCGAGGAAGTCTGGTACGCGCCGGGCTCGCCGATTCCGGCCGGTACCAAGGTGCTGCAGGTCGAGCCGGCGGCGCCCCGGCTGGCCTACAACTTCGCGGTCGATGCCGGCGTGATCGCCGATGTCGGCGCGGCGCTCGAGGCGCTGGACGCGGCGACCGCCGGCATCAACGGCACCGCGGCCAAGGCGCGCCTCGACGCGCTGAAGGCGGCCCGCCAGGCCGAGGACGCGGCGCAGGAGGCGCGCGTCCAGAAGGCGTGGGCGCGCACGCCGACCTCGATGCCGCGCGTCATGGCCGAGTTGAAGGCCGCGTCGCCGGCCGACGTCGTGGTGGTCGACGAGACCATCACGGCCAACCTCGACCTGTTCAAGACCTTCACCTTCAAGGGCGCGGCCGACTATTTCAGCGGTCGCGGCGGCGGCATCGGCCAGGGCGTGGCCGGCGCGATCGGCGTGGCGGTCGCCGAGAAGAAGCGGCCGATCCTCTGCGTCTCGGGCGACGGCTCGTCGATGTACTCGATCCAGGCCCTGTGGACGGCGGCGCACCACGACCTGCCGATCGTGTTCGTGATCCTCGCCAACCGCGAGTACCGCGTGCTCAAGCACAACATCGACGCCTACCGCGCGCGCTTCGACGTCAAGTCGAACAAGCCCTACATGCACATGGACCTGACCGGTCCGGCGCTGGGCTTCGCCGAGCTGGCGCGCGGCATGGGCATCGCCGGCACGCACGTCACGAAGGCCGACGACATCAAGGCGGCGGTCGCCGCCGCCTTCGCGTCGGGCAAGCCGCACCTCCTCGAGATCGAGATCGAGGGCAAGCGCTGAAAGGTCCCTCGGGCTACGCCCTCGGGATGACAATGAAGTCTGTCATCCCGAGCGCAGCGAGGGACCCTTATTTCATCGATCGCACCTTCGCCTGGTGGGCGCGCGCCGCGCCCGTCAGCATCGGCAGGTCGTTGCCGGCGAGGATGAACTTCATGCCCTTGCCGATGTACAGCGACAGCAGTTCCTCGCTGTAGGCGCCGCCCATGCCCGGCCACTTGCCGTGCTTCTTGCAGGCCGCGATCACCGTGTCGGCGGCGGCGCGGACCTTGTCGTGGCCGTTCTGGCCGGGAATGCCCATCTCCATCGACAGGTCGCTCGACCCGATCAGCAGGCAGTCGATGCCCGGCACGGCGGCGATCGCCTCGGCGTTCTCGACCGCCTTGGGCGTCTCGATCATCACCACGATCAGCGTGTTGTCGTCGCTCTTGGTCGTCATCTCCGCGAGCGGCATCGCCTCGTAGTCGAACTGGGCCTGGCCGCCGCCGACCGAGCGGTGGCCGCGCGGCGGGTAGCGCAGCCGGTCGGCGATCTCGCGGGCCTCCTCGGCGGTGTCGACGTGCGGGATGACGACGCCCAGGGCGCCGCCGTCGAGCACGCGGGTCGCCATGGCCAGCTCGCCGTGCGGCACCCGCACGATCGGCGCGATGCCCGAATCCTGCGACGCCACCGAGATCTCACAGGCCGTCTCGATCGACATCGAGCCGTGTTCCAGGTCGAGGAACAGCCAGTCGAAGCCGGCCGCCTTCATGACCTTGATGATGTCGACGTTGCGGACCAGGCGGATGCCGATGCCCAGCGCCAGCTCGTCCTTGCGCAGCCGGGCCTTGGCGGCGTTGATCGCGTGAGCCATGCTTTCTCCCTTCGAATTCTTGCGCGGCAGGCTAGACGCCATGACTTTCCATGTCGAACGAATCGACCACGTCGTGCTTCGGGTGCGCGACCTCGCGGCGATGGTGAAATTCTACGAATCCGCGCTGGGCTTCCGGGTCGAGCGCACGCTGGAGCGGCTGAACCTGGTTCAGATGCGGGCCGGGGCGTCGCTGCTCGATCTCGTGCCGGGCGAACGGCCGGCCGCCGGCGCGGCGAACATGGACCACCTGTGCTTTCGCGTGACGCCGTTCGACCGCGATGAAATCGTCAGGCGGCTCGCGCCCTTCAACATATCGGCCGGCGAAACCGTCGAGCGTTACGGTGCGGAAGGCACCGGGCCGTCGATCTATTTCCACGATCCCGAGGGCAACCAGGTGGAATTGAAAGGCCCGGCGAAATCGGCGCCGCTTTAGCGCTTGGCCATCGCATACGTTGTGATAGCCTCAAGCCAACGGGGAAGAAAAACAGCGCCCTTTCAATGCGGCGCCTCTCCAGGGAGGAGTTTCGAATGCGTACCTTTCTGTCGTTCGCGGCCGGCACGGCCGTTGCGTTGACGGCGTGGGCGACGCCCGTGCTGGCCCAGAAGCAGGGCGGCACGCTGCGCATCTCCCATCGCGACAATCCGCCGAGCGCCTCGATCCACGAGGAGTCGACGATCTCGGTCAACCAGCCCTTCATGGCGGTGTTCAACAACCTCGTCTTCTTCGATCCGAAGAAGAAGGTGAACAGCCCCGACGACATCGTGCCCGAGTTGGCCGAGAGCTGGGCATGGACCGACAACAACAAGAAGCTGACCTTCAAGCTGCGCGGCGGCGTGAAGTGGCACGACGGCAAGCCGTTCACCGCGGCCGACGTGAAGTGCACCTTCGACGCGGTGCGCGGCGCGGGCGACGACAAGAACGAGATCATCCGCAAGAGCCCGCGCAAGCTGTGGTACGCCAACGTCAAGGAGATCGTGACGAACGGCGACCTCGAAGTTTCCTTCGTGCTCGAGCGGCCGCAGCCGTCGTTCCTGTCGATGCTGGCCGCCGGCTACTCGCCGGTCTACGCCTGCCACGTCCCCGGACGCGACATGCGCTCCAAGCCGATCGGCACCGGCCCCTTCAAGGTCGTCGAGTTCAAGCGCAACGAGTCGATCAAGCTGGCGCGCAACCCCGACTACTGGAACAAGGGCAAGCCCTACCTCGACGCGATCGACTGGAAGATCGTGCCGAACCGCAGCACGCGGCTGCTCGGCTTCACCGCCGGCGAGTTCGACATGACGTTCGACTCCGACGTCACCTTCCCGCTGCTCAAGGACATCAAGAGCCAGAAGCCCGACGCGGTCTGCGAGGCGCGCGCCACCAACGTCAGCTCGAACGTGCTGATCAACCGCGACAAGCCGCCGTTCGACAACCCGCAGGTCCGCAAGGCCATGGTGATGGCGCTCGACAACAAGGCCTTCTCCGACATCCTGGCCCAGGGCAACGACCTCGACGGCGCGGCCATGCTGCCGCCGCCGGCCGGTTTCTGGGGCATGCCCAAGGAGATGGTGGCGACCCTGCCGGGCCACGCGCCCGACGTCGAGAAGAGCCGCGCCGAGGCACGCAAGATCATGGAAGGGCTGGGCTACACCGCCGACAAGCCGCTCAAGATCAAGGTCTCGACCCGCAACATCGCGATCTACCGCGACCCGGCGGTCATCCTGATCGACCAGCTGAAGAAGATCCACATCGACGGCGAGCTCGACCCGATCGACACCACCGTCTGGTACACCAAGATCCAGCGCAAGGATTACCAGATCGGCATGAACCTGACCGGCGTCGGGGTCGACGATCCGGACGTCAATTTCTACGAGAACTACTACTCGACGTCGGACCGCAACTACACGGCCTACAAGAACGTCGAGGTCGACAAGCTGATCGACGCCCAGTCCGCCGAGCTCGACCGCGAGAAGCGCAAGAAGCTGGTGTGGGAGGTCGAGCGCCAGCTGGCCGAGGACGTCGCCCGGCCGATCCTGGGCCACAACGTCGCCAACACCTGCTGGTCGCCGGCCCTCAAGAACCTCGTGCTGCAGTCGAACAGCATCTACAACGGCTGGCGGTTCGAAGACCTCTGGCTGGAGCGCTAGGGAACAGATGATCGACCGCGTCGCCACGATTTCCGACGGGCAGGAGGCCGGCTGATGGGCTCCTACCTGGTCCGGCGCCTCCTGCTGATGGCGCTCACGCTGTTCGGCATGTCGGTGCTGATCTTCGTGATGCTGCGGCTGGTGCCCGGCGACATCTCGGACATCCTGGTCGACGCGGCGGGCATCGCCGACCCCAAGGAAAAGGCCAAGATCGCCAAGGAACTCGGCCTCGACCGCCCGATCGTCGAGCAGTATGGCCAGTGGGTCGGCGGCCTGACGCGCGGCGACCTCGGCTTCGCCTACGTCTCCGAGCGGCCGGCGATCGAGGAAATCGCCCCGCGCATCCCGATCAGCGCCAAGCTGGCGCTGATGGCGCTGTTCTTCTCGGTCATCATCGGCGTGCCGTTCGGCGTGATCAGCGCGGTGCGGCAGAATTCGCTGATGGACTACGGCCTGAGGATCCTCAGTCTCAGCGGCCTGTCGCTGCCGTCGTTCTGGCTCGGCCTGCTGGTGCTGATGGCGGCCGTGCACTGGTTCGGCACCATCCCGATCTACACCAACGAGCCGCGCGGCTTCCTGGCCGAGGTCGGGCTGCTGGCGATCCCGGCCGCCGTGGTCGGCTTCCGCAGTTCGGCGCTGATCATGCGCCTCACGCGCTCCTCGATGCTCGAGGTGATGCGGCAGGACTACATCCGCACCGCCCGCTCCAAGGGCGCCTCGAACGCCTCGGTCAACTACGACCACGCGCTGCGCAACGCGCTGCTGCCGGTCGTGACCATCATCGGCATCGAGGCGGCGTTCCTGGTCGGCGGCCTGATCGTCACCGAGACGGTGTTCAACATTCCCGGCGTCGCGCGCTTCCTCGTCGAGGCGATCCGCTGGCGCGACTACCCGATCGTGCAGAACCTCGTCATGCTCATTGCCTTCGTCGTCGTGATGGTCAATTTCCTGGTCGACATGGCCTACATGGTCCTCGACCCCCGCATCAAGTTCGGGGACTGAGCCCATGAGCACCGTCAACCACGATGCCGAGCTGGCGCGGGCCGGCGCCAATATCACCGGGTGGGTCAGCCAGCTCGCCTTTACGGCGCGCCGCTACCCGCTGGGCGCGGTCGGGGCGCTGATCGTCCTGGTCTTCATCCTGACCGCCGTGTTCGCGAACTTCATCGCGCCGATGGACCCCACCTCGACCGATGCGAAATCGTCGCTGGCAGTGCCGGGCGGCAAGTTCTGGCTGGGCGCCGACTTCATGGGCCGGGACATGTTCAGCCGCATCGTGCACGGCGCCCGCATCTCGCTGGCGGTCGGCGCCGGCGCCACCCTGATCGGCGGCGCGCTGGGCATCGCGATCGGCCTGACGAGCGGTTACCTCGGCGGCACCGTCGACCTGCTGACCCAGCGCCTGATGGACATCATGCAGTCGTTGCCGCTGCTGGTCATGGCGCTGGTGATGGCCGCCGCGCTCGGACCGTCGCTGCAGAACACCATCATCGCCATCGCCATCCCGCTGGTGCCAAGCGTGGCGCGCGTCGTGCGCTCCTCGACCCTGTCGCTGCGCGAGCAGCCGTTCGTCGAGGCGGCCCGGGCGGTCGGCATGGGCGAGATGCGCATCGCCGTCCGCCACGTCCTGCCCAACACCCTGGCGCCGCTGATCGTGCTGGGGACGGCGCAGCTCGGCTCGGCCATCCTGGTCGAGGCCTCGCTGTCGTTCCTGGGGCTCGGCATCCCCGAACCCTACCCGTCGTGGGGCCGCATGCTGTCCGAGTCCGCCGCCGAGTACGTGCGCACCGCGCCATGGCTGGTGATCTTCCCCGGCGTCGCGATCAGCATGACCGTGTTCGGCACCAACCTGCTGGGCGACGCGCTGCGCGACATCCTCGACCCGAGGCAGCGGTCATGAGCGCGCTGCTCGAAGTCGAGAACCTCGGCACCTGGTTCTATACCCGCCACGGCATCGTCAAGGCGGTCGACGGCGTCGACTTCCAGGTCGCCTCCGGCGAGACGCTGGCGATCGTCGGCGAATCGGGCTGCGGCAAGAGCATGACGGCGCTGTCCCTGATGCGCCTGATCCCCGACCCGCCCGGCCGCATCGTGTCGGGCGCGATCCGGCTGGCCGGGCGCGACCTGCTGAAGATCAGCGAGGAGGAGATGCGGGCCGTCCGCGGCAACGAGATCTCGATGATCTTCCAGGAGCCGATGACGTCGCTGAACCCGGTGATGACCATCGGCAAGCAGATCGCCGAGGCGCTGGTCCTGCACCGCAACCTCGACCGCAAGGCGGCGCTCAAGCGGGCGATCGAGATGCTCGACCTGGTGCGCATCCCCGAGCCGGCGCAGCGGGCCCGCGAGTACCCGCACCAGCTGTCGGGCGGCATGCGCCAGCGCGCCATGATCGCCATGGCGCTGGCCTGCAACCCCAAGGTCCTGATCGCCGACGAGCCGACAACGGCGCTCGACGTCACCATCCAGGCCCAGATCCTCGAGCTGATCGTCGAGCTGCAGCGCGAGTTCAGCGCGGCGGTGATCCTGATCACCCACGACCTCGGCGTGGTCGCCGAGACGGCACACCGGGTCATCGTCATGTATGCCGGCCGCAAGGTCGAGGAGGCCGAGGTCGGCGAGCTGTTCGCCCGGCCGATGCATCCCTACACGGTCGGCCTGATGGCCTCGATCCCGCGCCTCGACCTGATGCGCGGCGAGGTCGAGCGCACCACCGATCGCCTGCAGGAAATCCCCGGCATCGTGCCGCCGCTGTTCGACCTGCCGGCCGGCTGCGCCTTCGCGCCGCGCTGCAGCCGCGCCGACGACCGCTGCCGCCGCGAGCGGCCCGAGTACGAAGAGAAGAGGACAGGCCACTGGGCGGCCTGCTGGCACATCGATGGCTGACGCCCGGACTCCCGCGCCCGGCGCCGCGTCCCCGGCGCCGCCGGTGCTCGAGGTCAAGGACCTCAAGAAGCACTTCCCGATCAAGAAGGGCCTGCTGCGCCGCACGGTCGGCCACGTCTACGCCGTCGACGGCATCAGCTTCCGGATCGGCGTCGGCGAGACGCTCGGGCTGGTCGGCGAGAGCGGCTGCGGCAAGACCACGGCCGGCCGCGCCGTGATGCGCCTGATCGAACCGAGCTCGGGCTCGATCAAGGTCGGCGGTACCGAGATCACCGGCCTGTCGAAGGCCGAGATGCGCCCCTACCGGGCGCAGATGCAGATCATCTTCCAGGACCCGTTCTCGTCGCTCAACCCGCGCATGACGGCGGGCGACATCGTCGGCGAGCCGCTGCTGGTCCATGGCCTCGCCAACAAGCGCGAGCGCGAGGAGAAGGTGGCGGCGCTGTTCGCGCGCGTCGGCCTGCGCACCGCGCAGATGAAGAACTACCCGCACCAGTTCTCGGGCGGCCAGCGGCAGCGCATCGGCATCGCCCGCGCGCTGGCGCTGGGGCCGAAGCTGATCGTCGGCGACGAGCCGGTGTCGGCGCTCGACGTGTCGATCCAGGCGCAGGTCATCAACCTGCTGCAGGACCTGCAGCGCGAGCGCCAGCTGTCCTACCTGTTCATCTCGCACAACCTCGCGGTGGTGCGGCATGTGGCCGATGCGGTGGGCGTGATGTACCTGGGCCGGCTGGTCGAGGTGGCGCCCAAGGCCGGGCTGTTCGCGCGGCCGCGCCATCCGTACACGCGCATGCTGCTCGATGCGATCCCCGACATCCGCATGAGCGGGCGCGCGCGCACGCCGGTGCAGGGTGAGGTGCCGAATCCGCTCAATCCGCCGAGCGGCTGCTCATTCCATCCGCGCTGCCCGCATGCGATGGAACGCTGCAAGGTGGAGAAGCCGGAGCTGAAGGAAGTCGCCCCTGGCCAGCGCAGCGCCTGCCACCTGAACGACGCGGCGTGACGTGGACGTCGTGACGCCTGCCGCGACCCCGGACGACAAGGATCGGCGCGTGTCCGAGGATTTCACCAAGGCGATGCGCGTCCTGACGCAGAAGATGGACGAGCTTCGCGCCGCGATACTGATGCAGGCGATGGGGCCGGAGCGGATTCTCGAATTCGCCGCCTTCGACACGACGGTCCGCATGCACCTGCCCTATGCGGCGACCGATGCCGTGCAGCGCCTCATCCTGCTGCGCAACACCTTCTACGAGGCGCATCAGATGGCGGCGGTGCGGCCGTTCATTCCCGGCGGCGCGGTCATCGTCGATGCCGGCGCCAACATCGGCAACCACACCCTGTTCTTCGCCAAGGTGTGCGGCGCGGCGCAGGTGCATGCCTTCGAACCGCTGCGGACCATCTTCAGCGTCCTGGAACGGAACGTCGCGCTCAACGCGCTCACCAACGTCCGGTGCCACAATGCGGCGCTCGGCGCGGTGCATGGCCAGGGCGCCCTGGCAAGCTTCCCAACGCACAATATCGCGGCGTCGACCTTCCAGCTCCAGGGCGGCGGCGACTACGCGGTGCTGCGTCTCGATGACGTGCCGTTCGACCGGCTGGACCTGCTGAAGATCGATGTCGAGGGCACGCATGTGACCTTGCTCGAAGGTGCGCGCCAGACGCTCGCGCGGCATCGCCCGCTGATCTGGATCGAGATGCGGGCCGTGCAAGGCGAGTTCGAGCCAGGCGACGCGCTGCTGCGTTCGCTCGGCTACCGGCAGAAGCAGGCCTTGTCGACGGTCGATTTCCTCTACGAGGCCGCGGATTGATGCGCCACCGCGCGCATCGCGCCGGACGGACGAGGTCGCTGACCCCCGGCTGACCGGCGCCATCGGGCGGTCGGCGACATCCCTTATCCGTCCGAAGGCTCGCCGCGCCGCGCCGCGAAGACGAAGCCGGCCAGCACGGCCGTCCCCACCCCGGCCAGGATCCAGGGCACCGGCCCATACCCGCCGGCGCCGTCCCAGATCAGCGCCAGCAGCAGCGGGGCGGCGGTTCGCGGCACCATCGCCACGGTGGACAGCGCGCCCGACACCGCCCCGAAATCCGCCCGGCCCAGGATCTCGGCGGTGCCGGCGGTGCGCACGATGGTCAGCAGCCCGTCGCCGGTGCCCCAGCACAGGACGAAGACGACGACCAGCACCGGGCTCGACGGCGCGGCCGCCAGCGCCAGCATCCCGGCGGGCACCAGACCTGTCGCGACCAGGCCGACGGCCCGCATCGTCACGCGTCGGCCCAGGGCGAACAGCAAGGCACGCGCGGCCACCTGCGCCGGCCCGTGCGCCGCCGCGACGAGAAGCACCGTCGCCTCCGGCCAGTCGCGTTCACGCAGCAGCGGGATCAGATGGGCGCCGAGGCCCGTGCCGATGAAGGCATGCGCCGCGAAGCACAGGGCAAGGCCGAGGAAGGCCGGTTCGCGCAGCCGCGCCCACAGCCCCGGCCCGCTGTGCCGGGCGGCGCCGGTGGCGGGCACGCGCGCCTGGCGCAGCATGACCACGGTGGCGACCGCCGCGCCGAGTTGCAGCAGCGCCAACCCCCGCAGCGCGCCGCGCCAGCCGAACAGGTCGATCAGCAGCCCGATCAGCGGCACGAAGACCGTCACGGTGAAGCCCGTGACGAAGGTGATGGCGGTGACGGTGCGTCGCACGTCCTGCGCCTCGGCCACCACCACGGCCATGGCGGTGCCCCACAGGCACATCGCCGTGACCACGCCGAGCAGCACCCAGATCGCGACGAAGGATGCCGGGTGCTGGACGAGGCTCATCGCCACCAGCAGCAGCGCGGCGGCGAACATGCCGCTGTTCATCATCGCGCGCGGGCCATGCCGGTCGAGCCAGCGCCCAGCCGGCACCGCGGCGAGGCCCGATGCCAGCAGCCCGGCCGTATAGGCCCCGTTCAGCAGCACGCGCGAACAGCCGAGTTCGGCTTCCATCGGCGCGACCAGCAGCGGGAAGGGGACATACAGCGTCCCCCAGCCGATCAACTGCGTGCTCGCCATGCCCCAGAACAGGGTGCGGTCGGGGATGCCGGTCGCGGTCAGCATGCAGAGAACATCCTGTCAGGCAGGCTCCCGAGCCGGGCATGGGGCGGTCATCGGGGTTCCGCATCCGGTCCGCGCGGCGAAGGAGATCGTCACGCGACGCAACTGGCATCCCACATCGTTCCGGACATTGCCCGCAAAGGAATCATGCGTTCGCCCACTGACCGGGCCCCTTGCCGCAGACGGCCGGACGTCGGAGAACTCCCGAGGTTCGGAGGCGTGATGAATATCTTTCGGCAGCTTCAGCAGGGCCATCCTGAATACGTGCCGCCCTGCATCTTCGATGTCGGGGCCAATGTCGGCCAGACGGTCCGGCAGATCGTCAGCGCCTATCCTGACGTACCCGTGCACGCGTTCGAGCCGGTACGTTCTACCTTCGAATCGCTGCGCTCGGCGGTCGAACCTCTGCCACAGGTGGTTCCGCACTGCCTGGCCCTCGGGAGCCGGCCAGGGCGGGCCATCATGCGCGCCATTCCCGGCAACGTGACCAACCGCATCCTGGCAGAACCGCCGCTGCACGGGCAGACGGAGGAGGTCGAGGTCACTACCGGCGATCTCTTCTGCGCCGCGCATGGCATCGCGCAAATCGGCATTCTTAAGATTGATGCCGAAGGCCACGACCTTGAGGTGCTTGTGGGATTCAGGGGCATGCTGGCGGAACGCCGCTGCGCCTACGTCCAGGTGGAATGTGGCATCGCGCCGGACAATCGCATGCACGTTCCATTCTTCAGGCTGGCCGATTTCATGTTCACTTTCGGCTATGGCCTGCTCGCTTTGAACGGCGTGGCGACCGCGAACCTCACGACCAAGCGCCGGG
>Ga0102832_1000862_pt1 | contig 31624 bp, 29 predicted proteins | sample EBPBio282013_DNA_FD_88942 | JGI IMG/M metagenome (GOLD analysis project Ga0102832, IMG submission 88942) | Wastewater treatment Type I Accumulibacter community from EBPR Bioreactor in Madison, WI, USA - Reactor 2_5/28/2013_ DNA (Illumina Assembly) | ecosystem: Engineered > Bioreactor > EBPR >... | reverse complement strand
CACCGGTATCTGCTGTCGAACCTGCCAACCCGCCCCCGCACGGGATCTATTCCCGCACCGCAGGCAAGGCCGACCTCACCAGGATGCCATGCGGGAGCCCGCAGTGCCCCCACAGACCCGTCCACCGGACGGGTTGCTGACCAGGAGACCCTCACCCTCCCCACGTTCGGGCGGCCCGCTCGGCGAGGTCGGCGAGGCGGGCGGCGGGGTCGTCGAGGGCCGCCTCAGGGGGCAGGCCCTGCTCGGCGAGGTGGTCGACGACGGCGTAGGCGCCGCTCACCCCGGTGGCCGCGTACTCGCGGCGGCCGACCTCCACGCGGCCGGCCAGCACCACGCAGCCCCGCCCCTCGGCCAGCGCCGCCTCCGCCACGCCCGACACGACCTTCCCCCGCAGGCTCTGCCAGTCGAAGCTGCCCTCGCCGGTGACGACCACATCGGCCTCGCGCACGCGGTCCGGGAACCGGACGGTCTCGAGCACCGTGGCGATCCCGGGCACCCGCTCGGCGCCGAGATGGAGCAGGGCGTACCCGAGGCCGCCGGCTGCTCCCGCGCCCAGGGCCACGGCAGGGTCCTTGCCGTCCGGACGCCGACCGAGCACCGCGACGAGGTGCTCGAGGTCGCCCTCGATCTCCATGACGGCGGCGTCGTCGGCGCCCTTCTGCCGGGCGAAGCCGTTGGCGGCCCCGCGCAGCCCGAGCAGCGGGTTGTCGACGTCGGAGGCCGCCACGAGCCGCACGCCCTCGACCGCCCGGCGGGCCGGCCCGAGGTCGACGCGGTGGGCGGAGCGCAGCCCGGACGTGCCCTCCGACAGCAGCGCCGTGACGTCGAGGCCCTCCGGGCCCTCGGCCGTGGCCCCGAGCGCAGCGAGCAGCCCCGCTCCCCCGTCGCTCGTCGCGCTGCCGCCGAGGCCGAGCACGACCGTCGTGGCCCCTTCGGCGACGGCGAGGGCGATGAGCTCGCCGACGCCGTACGACGTCGTCCGGCGCGGGTCGCGGGCCTGCTCCGGCATGAGGTGCAGACCGCAGGCCTGCGCGGTCTCGACGTACGCCGTCCCGTCGACGAGCAGCACCGCCGCCGCCACGGGCTCGCGCAGGGGCCCGGTGACCACGGCCGGCGCCCGGCGGCCGCCGAGCGCAGCCTCGACGACGTCGAGGAAGCCGGGGCCGCCGTCGGCGAGCGGCAGCAGGACGACGGCGTCGTCCGGCGACGTGCGGCGCCACCCCTCGGCGATGGCCGCGGCCGCCTGCACGGCGGTGAGGGTCCCGGCGAACTTGTCGGGCGCCACGAGGACCTGCATGCGGACGACGCTATCCGGCGCCGTCGTCGCCTCGGGGGGCGGGAAGGCCCGCGGGCCGCACGACGTTGATGCGGACGCCTGCCGACGTCCGGGACGCGGGTGAGAGGATGCGGCCGTGAGCACCGAGAGCTTCGTCGAGCCGACCCCGACGCCGCTGGCACTGCTTCTGCTCGGGCGCGACGCCGACCCGCAGTCCGAGCGCGGGGTCGAGTGCCCCGGCGACCTCCCCGCCCCCAGCGACCCGCACCTCGTCGAGCGCGCCCGCGCGGCCAAGGAGAAGCTCGGCGACCGCGTCTTCGTCCTGGGCCACCACTACCAGCGCGACGAGGTCATCCAGTTCGCCGACGTCACCGGCGACTCCTTCAAGCTGGCGCGCGACGCTGCCGCCCGCCCCGAGGCCGAGTACGTCGTGTTCTGCGGCGTCCACTTCATGGCCGAGAGCGCCGACATCCTCACCGGACCCGACCAGGCGGTCGTCCTCCCCGACCTCGCCGCCGGCTGCTCGATGGCCGACATGGCCGCCATCGGCCAGGTCGAGGACGCGTGGGACGTTCTCGCCGACGCCGGCATCACCGACGTCACGATCCCGATCACGTACATGAACTCCACCGCGGCCATCAAGGCCTTCACCGGCCGCAACCGGGGCGCGGTCTGCACGTCATCCAACGCCAAGCGGGCCCTCGAGTGGGCCTTCGAGCAGGGCGAGAAGGTCTTCTTCCTGCCCGACCAGCACCTGGGCCGCAACACCGCGGTGCTCGAGCTGGGCCTCTCGCTCGACGACTGCGTCGTCTACGACCCCCACAGGCCGGGCGGCGGGCTCACCGCCGAGCAGCTGCGCGACGCCAAGATGATCCTCTGGAAGGGCCATTGCTCGGTGCACGGCCGCTTCAACCTCGACTCGGTCGTCGACGTCCGCGAGCGCATCCCCGGCGTCAACGTCCTGGTGCACCCCGAGTGCCAGCACGATGTCGTCAAGGCCGCCGACCTCGTGGGCTCCACCGAGTTCATCATCCAGACCATCGACGCGGCGCCCGCCGGCTCGGCCTGGGCGATCGGCACCGAGCTCAACCTGGTGAAGCGTCTCGCGCTGCGCCACCCCGACAAGCAGATCGTGTTCCTCGACCGCACCGTCTGCTTCTGCTCGACGATGAACCGCATCGACCTGCCGCACCTGGTGTGGGCGCTGGAGAACCTCGTCGAGGGCAACGTGGTCAACCGCATCGAGGTCGACCCCGACGTCGCCCACTGGGCGCGCGTCGCGCTCGACCGGATGCTCGCCCTGCCCGGCGTCGGCGCCACCCCGCCCGACAAGCAGGACTGACCGGACGCGTGTCACAGGTCGAAGCGGGCAAGAACCGAGAGGTTCTTGCCCGCTTCGGGCTGTTACGTGCGGCGCTAGAGGCCGGGCGCTCCCCAGACGGCGAACCAGCGGGCGGTGTCCTTCTCCATGCGGAGGTCGTCGGCCAGCAGGTCGCGCAGCTGGATCTCGAGCAGGTTGTCGCGGCGCAGCGGCGCCTCGCCCGTGATGGTCGCCCCGGGCGCGGTGCTCGGGACGAACGGGTAGAACGTGCCCTGCTTGTAGAGGTAGACCAGCCCGACCCTGCGCCCTGAGTCGTCGTGGAACGACACCAGCGAGCACAGCAGCGTGGGCCCGAACCCGCTGTCCTGCAGCGAGGTGTTGACGGCGTGGAGGTCGGTCACGAGCGACGAGACGTCCGGCGGGTCGGTGCGCACGACGAGCCAGGTGTAGCCGTACTCGTCGCCCACGGCCTCGACGGCCGGGCCTCCGCCGGCGTCGAGCAGCTGCTGCACGTCGGACTGCACGTCGGCGAACGCGCGGCCCTCCGGCGCGCGGAACGCGACCGAGCCGGTGCCGGTCGGGTGCAGCCCCAGCGACGCCTCGAGCGTGATGGCCGCCGACGGCAGCCCGAAGAGGTTGTCGAGGTCGGGGCGCACCGGCTTGCTCCGGCCGAGCAGCGAGTCGAACAGTCCCATGCCGTCCAGCCTCGCACAGCCTCGGAGGCCCGGCCGGTCGGCGCCGTAGCGCCAGCAGCCGTCCGATCAGCGCTGGCCGAGGCGGGCGGCGACGCGAGCGAGGCTCTCGGCGCGCTCGTCGACGCTGGGATGGGTGCACCACCCCGGCTCCTGGCCGTCGGACGCCTCGACGAAGGGTACGGCGGTCACGAGGCGAAGGTCGGGCGGGCCGGACGCGCTGCCGGCGGTGCAGGTGCGCACGGCGGAGTCGAGATCAGCCGGGCGCGCGGTGAGCAGGGCAGCGGCGCGGTCGGCCGAGAGCTCGCGCTGCCTCATGAGGCTGCGCACCGACGGGACGATCAGCCCCGACAGCAGCGACACCTTGCGGTCGGCGAGCTCGGCGATCGCCTCGAGCCGGCTCGTGAGCCGCGCATCCCCGTGGGCCACATGGAACAGCTCGTGCGCGAGCATGGCGTCGAGCTCGGCCTGCGTGCACATCTCGAGGGCCGCGGTGGTGACGCAGACGGTCTCGGTCCCGTCGGGCTCGACGACGACGTAGGAGTTGGGCCGCTTCGAGGCGACGATGCGCAGCGGCGGGGTCGGGACGTCGGCCAGGGCAGCCAGCCGCGACAGCGAGATGCGCAGCGGGTGGTCGGGCCCGACGTCGGCTGACTCGCTGGTGCCCAGCGCGTGCCCGCGCGTGGACCGGCGGACCTCGCGGACGAGCCACAGCACGGCGATCGCCAAGGGCAGCAGCAGGATCCAGCCGTGCGTCGCGCCGACTGCCTCCAACGCGAACGTCCCGAACTTCAGCGGAATCAGGGCCACGACGGCGCTGAGGCCGACCACGAGCAGCGCGACCGCGCCGACGACCGACACCACCGCGCGCCGGGTGGCCCGCGTCAGCACCGGGTCGTCGCCGTACCGGGACGCCGTCCTGTCGCCCATACGACGACGATACGTCCGGATCCAGCGGCCGGCAGCGCGTCGCCGGAGAACCGGGGACGTCAGCGCTGACCGAGCTGGGCTGCCACCTTGGCGAGCTCCTCGAGCCGCTTCTCGAGGGGCGGATGGGTCATGAACAGCGTCGAGAGCGAGGACTTCGACGTGAGCGCCGGAGCGAAGGCCATCGCGGACACCGCCTCCATCTGGCGCAGGTCGCGGTCGGGGATGCCTGCGATGTCGCCGGAGATCTTCTGCAGCGCCGAGGCGAGCGCGCTCGGCTTGCCGGTGAGCAGCGCGCCGGTGCGGTCGGCCGACAGCTCGCGGTAGCGCGACAGCGCACGGGTGAGCAGGAACGACACGACGTACACCAGGATCGAGACGAGGAAGACGACCAGCGCCATGACCGCCGCGTTCTGGTCGCGGTTGTTGCGGCCGATGCCGCTCCACATCCACATGCGGGTGAGCAGACCGGCGACGACGCCGGCGAACGACGCGATGGTCATCACGGTGACGTCGCGGTGCGCCACGTGCGAGAGCTCGTGCGACAGGACGCCCTCGAGCTCCTCCTGGTCGAGCCGGCGCAGGATGCCCGTGGTGACGCACACGACCGCGCGGTTGGGCGACCGGCCGGTGGCGAAGGCGTTGGGGACGTCGGTGTCGGCGATCGCGATGCGCGGCTTGGGCATGTCGGCCATCGCGCAGAGGCGGTCGACCATCGCGTGCAGCTGCGGCGCCTGCTCGGGCGCCACGACGCGGGCGCGCATGGCCGACAGCGCCATCGTGTCGCTGAAGTACCACTGGCAGAACAGCAGGATGCCGGAGAAGAGCAGGACGAACGTCGCGCTGAACCCCAGGACGATGAGCACCGCCATGAGGACGACGTAGACCAGGCCCAGGCCGAACATCGTCCCGACCATGCGCCGGGTCAGGCCGCTGTCGTGGGCGTAGCGGGTGGCGGCCACGGCCGCATCACTCCTCGTCGTGTCGTGGTGCTCCAGGGCAGCGCCGGCGGCGCCGCTCACCAGGGGGAACGAGCAGGGGCCGGGCGGATGTTCCGCCCGGCCCCTGCTCTCACGTGCTTCTCAGTCAGCCGGGGATGAGGCCCTCGTCGCCGAGCATGTCCCGGACGTCGTCCTCGGTGGCGTCCGCGAAGGGCAGGACGACGTCGGACTCCTCCATCTCGTGGTCCGGCGGCCGGACCCCGATCGCGCGGACATGGTCGAGCAGCGCGTCGAGCGCGCCCTGGAAGTCGCCGTCGGCGGACTTCAGAGCGGACTCCAAGGCTGCGTCGAGACGGTTGATCTCGGCGAGGTCGTCGTCGGGGACGACGAACTGGCCCTCGCCCAGGATGCGGATGATCACCGGTCGCTCCCCTCGTCGTTCCGCCGGCGTCAGGCCTGCGGCTTGTCCGGCGCCTCGATGGCGGGTGCGGCCTCGGGGCCGCCGATCTCGGCCTTCATGGCGGCCAGCTGGGCCTCGACCTCGTTGCCGCTCGCCATGCGCTCGAGCTCGAGGGTGATGGAGTCCTTGCTGGTGCCGGTCGGGTCGTCGAGCGCGCCCGAGGCGAGCAGCTCGTCGATCGCCTGGCCGCGCGCCTGCAGCTGCGCGGTCTTGTCCTCGGCCCGCTGGATCGCCATCCCGACGTCGCCGAGCTCCTCGCTGATGCCGGAGAAGGCCTCGTTGATCTTGGTCTGGGCCTCGGCCGCGGAGTAGGTGGCCTTGATGGTCTCCTTCTTGGTGCGGAAGGCCTCGACCTTGGCCTGGAGGCGCTGGCTGGCCTGGACCAGCTTCTCCTCCTGGTCGACCAGCGACGCGTGCTGCGCCTGCAGGTCGGTGATCTGCGTGGCCAGGCCGCTGCGGCGGGTGAGGGCCTCGCGGGCAAGGTCCTCACGGCCGCCGGCGAGCGCGGCCTTCGCCTGCTGCTCGAGCTTGTCGCTCTGCTGCTGCAGCTGGGTCATCTGCAGCTCGAGGCGCTTGCGACTGGTGGCCACGTCGGCCACGCCGCGGCGCACCTTCTGCAGCAGCTCGAGCTGCTTCTCGTAGGAGTAGTCGAGCGTCTCGCGCGGGTCCTCCGCCTTGTCCAGGGCCTTGTTCGCCTTGGACTTGAAGATCATGGTGAAGCGCTGCCAGAGGCCCATCGCGGGCGCCCCCTTCGTCGACGTCTGCGTCCTTGGGGCGACGTCCGACGGCGCCCCTGAGTTCCAACCTAGTGCCAACCCGGCCGCCTGTCCGCCCCCGATCCCGCGGACCACAGGCCCTGACCTGCGGGTTTCCGGCGTCGGCTCACCCGTAGGTAGTCGGTGCGGTCGATCTGAGTAGCGGCTGCTCAGGTGCCGGGACGGGGTCCGGCGGGAGGGTCCTCCTCGAGCGGGGCCGACCGGAACCCGCAGCCAGCCCCGGGCCACCGGGCCCGGAACCACCCACGGAGACCACGATGAAGACCCGCCTCGCCCGCACCCTCGCCGCCGTCGCCGCGACCGCCGGCCTCGTCGCCGGCGGCCTGGCAGCCGCCGCTCCCGCCTCTGCCGCCAGCCTCTGCTCCACCGACTGCATCTCGTCGCTCGGCGTGACCACCACGACCAAGTCCATCGACGCGAACGTCACCACGACGGGCTTCGTGAAGGTCTCGGGCGAGATCTGGGACGCGGGCCGCACCACCCGCGTCGGCTACATGTGGGACGACCAGCCGCTGACCTGGGAGCGCACGTGGCCGCTGCACTCGAACTCGGCCACCAGCCTCAAGCAGGGCACGTACTACCAGGTGCGCATCACCGCCACCGACATGCTCGGCAAGACCTGGACCGAATGGAAGACGGTGCGGGTCAAGCAGCGCACCGCGACGTACTACATCACCCGCATCGACGTCAGCGACGACGGCGACTACTTCGGCGCCGGCGAGTTCAACGGCTCGTGGAAGGTGCAGAGCACGCTCAAGACCCCGATCTGGAGCACCTGGCAGTCGAAGTCGTCGGGCGGCTACTGGACGTTCTCCGAGTCCAACTCGATGATGCGCCTCACCCGCAGCAACGAGGGCTCGACGCCCACCGTGTGGCTCCAGCTGACCGAGGACGACACGGGCGACAACCCGCAGGGCACCTGCGGCGGCCAGATGAGCTTCTACTCCACCTTCGTGACCTCGTCGAACCAGTGCGGCGACTGGGCGCACGGCGGCACCCAGCTGCTGCTGCCTGAGTACTCGGCCACGCGCACCTTCACGATCGCGCCCGGCAAGGCGGCGCCGACCCAGTGGAAGGTGACGGGCAAGGTCGTCACGACGGTCTCCTGACGCCGTCGCTGCCGAAGGGCAGGCCCCCGCTCGCCGGAGCGGGGGCCTGCCCGTTCGTCCGCCGCCGGGCGGGCCGCTTAGAGTGACGCCGTGTTCCGCCGCAAGAGCGCCGACGAGGCGCCCGCCCCCGCCGCTGCCCCCGCCGAGGACAAGACCTCCGGCAAGGGCGCGCCGACGCCCACCCGCAAGGAGGCCGAGGCCGCCCGCAAGGCGCGCCTGCAGGGCGTCAGCGACCCCAAGGCGGCCAAGAAGGCGGCGCGCGAGGCCGACCGCCAGGCGCGGTACGAGGCCCGGATGGCGCTGCAGCGCGGCGACGAGAAGCACCTCCCCCTGCGCGACGCCGGGCCCGTGCGCAAGTACGTGCGCGACTGGGTCGACGGCCGCCGCAGCGCCGGCGAGCTGTTCATCCCGGTGGCGCTCGTCGTCCTGCTGGCCGGGTTCATCCGGGTCAACTGGGTGCAGGTCGTGCTGCTCTACTCCTGGCTGGCGATGCTCATCGGCGTCGTGCTCGACTCCGTCTTCATCGTCTACCGCCTGCGCAAGGACCTGCCGGCGAAGTTCCCCGACCAGGACACCCGCGGCGCGGTCGGCTACGGCGTCCTGCGCAGCCTGCAGATCCGGCGCCTGCGCCTGCCCCCGCCCACGGTCAAGGCCGGCGGCAAGCCCGTGGTGCCCAAGGCAGCCCGCGCCAAGAAGTAGCGCTCCCCGATCCGATCCGAGGACCTCCGCACGCGCGAGGGTCCTCGGTCCGTTCTAGGGTCGGGATCATGAAGCATCGCCATCTCGGCCGCAGCGGCCTGCTCGTCAGCGAGATCTCCTACGGCAACTGGATCACTCACGGCTCGCAGGTGGAGGAGGACGCCGCGATCGCGTGCGTCAACGCCGCCCTCGAGGAGGGCATCACCACCTTCGACACGGCCGATGTCTACGCCGGCACCCGTGCCGAGGAGGTGCTCGGGAAGGCGCTGGCGGGCCAGCGCCGCGAGGGCCTCGAGATCTTCACCAAGGTCTACTGGCCGACCGGCCCGGGCGTGAACGACCGCGGGCTGTCGCGCAAGCACATCGCCGAGAGCATCAACGGCTCGCTGCGCCGGCTCGGCACCGACTACGTCGACCTCTACCAGGCGCACCGCTACGACCACGCGACCCCGCTCGAGGAGACGCTGCGCGCCTTCGACGACATCGTCCGCCAGGGCAAGGCCCTCTACATCGGCGTCTCGGAGTGGGACGCCGAGCAGATCCGGCGGGCCGTCGAGATCGCCGACCAGATGGGCTTCGACCGCCTGGTGTCCAACCAGCCTCAGTACTCGATGCTGTGGCGGGTCATCGAGGCCGAGGTCGTGCCGACCTCGCGCGAGCTCGGGCTCGGCCAGATCGTGTGGAGCCCCATCGCCCAGGGGATCCTGACCGGCAAGTACCTGCCCGGGCAGCCGCCGCCCGCAGGCTCGCGCGCCACCGACCCGACCAGCGGCCACTTCACCGAGCGGCTGCGCACCGACGAGATCCTCGAGCGCGTGCAGCTGCTCAAGCCGATCGCCGAGCAGGCCGGCCTGTCGATGGCGCAGCTCGCGGTCGCCTGGGTGCTGCAGAACGACAACGTCTCGTCGGCGATCATCGGCGCGACCCGGCCCGAGCAGGTGCACGAGAACGTCAAGGCGTCCGGCGTCGTGCTCGAGCCCGAGGTCATGGGCGCCATCGACAATGCGCTCGGCGACGTGGTCAAGACCGACCCGCGCCTGACCGTGTCGCCCGAGACGAGGCCGTGATGGCCGACGCCGTCGCCTGGGTGTGGCGCTACGAGACGGCGGCGGGCGACGTCGTGGTGCTCGATCCGCCCGAGGCCCCAGGCTTCCCCAGCCAGGCGGACGCCGAGACCTGGATCGGCGAGGAGTGGCAGCGGCTGCTCGAGGCCGGCGTCGACGCGGTCACGCTGCTCGAGGGCGAGCGGGTCGTCTACGGCCCGATGTCGCTGCACCCGCCCGCCTGACGGGCATGAGTGTGACGAGCAGGCCCGCCGGCATCCGCCGGCGGGCCTGCTGTCACGACGAGGGCCGCTCGATCGCGTAGATCGTGCCGCGGTACATCCCCATGGCGCAGGTGAAGTCCCAGGGGCCGGGCGCGAGCGCGGGCAGCTCGATCACATTGGCGCCGGTCGTGAGATCCACCTTCCACGCCGGGTCCGTGATGCCGCGCATGTACGCAGCGCAGGTGAGATCGCTGACCGAGGTGATCTCCCAGCGGATCGGCACGCCGGCCGCCACCACGGTTGTGCCCGGAACGTAGCCGCGCGAGGTCTGGTCGGTGACCACGGTCTGCATCCCGCCCGAGACCGACACGTTCGACGTCAGCGCGGTGGGCACCTCGCGCGCCGACGACGGGGTGAGCCCCAGCAGCGTGAGCGCGCCGGACGCGTTGACCGCGGCGAAGACGATGAGCAGGGCCCCGGCGAACGCGAGCACCTGCTCGCGCGCCCGGCCCGACGCCAGGCCCGGCAGGCCGCCGACCGCGAGCAGCCCGGGGGTCGTGCCGATCGCGAACACGGCCATCACGACGCCCGCCGTCAGCGCCGAGCCGGTCGTCAGCGCGTACAGCTGCATCGCCTGCGTGAAGCCGCACGGCAGGAGGAATGTCAGCGCGCCCAGCAGCGCCGTCCGCGCATCGGAGTAGGGCAGCGACGACCGCTCCTGCACCCCGAGCGCGCGGGCGAGCGACGGCGGCAGCGTCGGCGACCAGCCCGAGATACGGGGCGAGAGCCGCAGCAGCCTGATGCCGAGCACGACGAGCACGACGGCGATGCCGACGGTGACGACGGCCTGCAGCCGCTCGGGCAGGGAGAACCGCGAGCCGACCGCGCCCAGCAGCGCGCCGAGGACGAAGAAGCCGGCGATGCGCCCGGCGTGGAACCAGGCGTGCGGGCGCCACGGCGTCGGCCGGGGCGAGCCGTCGTCGCGCGAGACGGAGGCCGCGTAGGACGACGACACCGCGAGCACCAGACCACCGACCAGCGCCATGCACGTGCTGATGCCCGCGGCCAGGCCGACGAGCAGCACGACGAGGAGCCCGCGCGACGCGACGTCCGTGGCGGCTGACAGGTCCGGCACGCCGAACCACAGCAGGAGCACCGCGAGGGTGCCGACGACCCCGACCGCGACGATCGCGCGGCGCCAGTCGTCGGGGTCGGCGGTCAGCCAGGGCGACCGGCCGACGGTGTAGCCCGCGCCGGCGACGGCCTCGGCGACGTCCGCGTCGAGCTGCTCGCGGGGCACGGCCGGGTCGACGACGAGGACGGCGCGGCCCGCCCGGGACGACACGTCGGCGTCGAGCACGCCCGGCACCCGGCGCAGGGAGGCGCCGACACGGGCCTCGCAGGCCCGGCAGGTCATGCCCTGCACGGGCACGCGGACCTGCTCGCCGGCGGCGCCGTCGCGCGTCGTGCTCACGAGCGAAGAGTGCACTCCCGCGCGCCGGACCGCGAGCCCGCGCGCCGATCTGCGGGTCGGCTCACGTCCGGGGCCCGCCGTCCCGTACGGTGTGCGGCGTACCACGGCTCCCCGGAGCCCACAACTGAACACCGCGCCTGACGTCCAGGGGAAGCCGGTCCGAATCCGGCGCTGACCCGCAACCGTAGGCCGCCTCCGCCCTGGAGCGCGGCGAGCCGGAGCACCTGGCGGGCGCGAGAACGGCTCACTTTCCGTCGAGGTCTACGGAACGAGCCCGGACCGTCCCCCGGTCCGACCTCGCGCCCCTCGCGCCAGCGTCCACGACGCCGGCCGGGGGGCTTCTGCGTCGCATGGGGAGCGTTCCGGACCGCTTGGTTCGTGCCCGCTCACCGAGAGGATCCCCCGTGATCCGCACGACCCGCCGGCTGCTCGCCGGCGCCCTGGCCGCCGGCGCCCTGCTGGCCGCCGCCGCCGTCCCCGCAGGAGCGGCCGGCACGGCCGATGCCTACCCGGGCCTGTTCGGCTCCTCCGACCCGACCTACGACGGCGTCTTCCGCCAGTCGATCTCGGTGCTCGCCTATGTCGCCGCCGGCGACGAGCCGCCCGCTGCGGCGGTCGAGTGGCTGCTCTGGCAGCAGTGCGACGACGGCGGCTTCGAGGCCTTCCGCGCCGACACCTCGAAGGCCTGCACGGCGTCCGACCCCGTGGGCTTCACCGGCGAGGACACCAACTCCACGGGCCTCGCCGCCGCGGCGCTGCTGGCGGTCGGCGAGCTCAACGCCGCCGAGGCCGCCCTCGGCTGGCTCGAGGACGCGCAGAACGCCGACGGCGGGTTCCCGTACTTCGTCGGCGGCGACTCCGACGCCAACTCCACCGCGGTCGTCCTGCTCGGCACGAGCTCCGCAGGCCTCTCGCCGCAGCAGGTCGCCCACCCGGGCGGGGCGACCGCCGCGGACTTCCTGCTCTCGCTCCAGCTCGGCTGCGCCGCAGCGCCGGCCGACGAGGACGGCGCGTTCTCCTACAACGCCACCTGGGGCGCGGGCTACGCCAACGACGCCGCCACCGTCCAGGCCGCGCTCGCCCTCAGCGGCGCGCCGCTGCCGTTCGTCGCCGACGCGCCCTCGACGTCGGTGCCGCGCGAGGCCTGCGCCTCGTCGCCGTCGCCGACCGCCGTGCCGAGCTCGCCCGCCCCGGCGACCACGGCCCCGTCGCAGCCCGCCTCGACCGCCGAGGCGTCCCCCGCGACCGGCGAGCCCGCCGCAGTGCCGACCCCGAGCGCCACCGAGCCCGCCGCCCCCGCGGCGACGACGTCGGAGCCCGCGGCCACGGAGGCCACGACGGGCGGCGCGCTGCAGCCGATGCGCGCGGCCAAGGCGGTCCCCCAGGCGGTGGGCGGCTCCGCGACCGACTTCGCCGGCGGCTACATCGCCCGGCTCATCGACACCTACGGCGGCGCGGTGCCGCAGCTGGACTTCAGCACCGGCCAGCGCAAGCCCGGCACGGTGTCGGCGGGCGACACGGCCTGGGCCGTCCTCGCCCTGTCGGCGATCGGCGTCGGCGGCGACCAGCGCGACGCCGCCCTCCAGACGGTGCTGGCCGAGGCGGGCAAGGACGACGGGAACCCGGGCATCCTCGGGCTCGCGGTGCTCGGCGTCGTCGCGAGCGACGGCAGCCGGGCCACGGTGGACGGCCTCATCGCCGCCCTCGGCGCGACCCTGCAGGAGGGGGCGACCACGGGGAGCCCGGCGCCGACGTCGACCGAGCCGCAGAGCGGCGGGGCGACGCAGGACGCGCTCTCGCCCACCGGAGTCACCTCCGCCACCCCGTGGATCGCCGGCCTCGGCGTGATCCTGCTCGGCGGCGGCGCTGCGGCGCTCGTGGCCGCGCGCCGGCAGGACCTCTGGGCGTGATGCGCATGCGGACCCGCTCGGGGAGGACGGCTGCTGCGGCAGCCGTCCTCCCCGGCGTGCCCGCCGCCGCGCTGCTCGTCCTCGTCGTCCTCGGTGCGCTGCTGGCGGCAGTCGTCGCAGCACCGCCGGCTGACGCCACGACCTACCGCTACTGGACCTACTGGTGGGGGCAGCCCTCCGGCGGCTGGTCGTTCGCCTCGGCGGGCCCGGGCTCGGACCGGCCGAAGGACCAGAGCGTCCTCGGCTGGCGCTTCGCCGTCACGACCGAGGCGGGCGGCCGCAAGCAGCCGCGCACGTCCGGCTCGTGGTCGGCCCACTGCACGGACGCCGCTGCGGACGGCATGGTCCGCGTGGCGGTCGTCGTCGACTACGGTACGACCGGCGACGCGCCTCCCGGCGAGCGGCCCCCGGGCGGCGGCACCGTGCGCGTCGAGTGCGTGACCGTCCCCGCCGGCTCCAACGGCTACGCGGTGCTCAAGGCCGCCGGCGTGTCTGTCCGGGCGCGGGGCGACGGCCTCGTCTGCGGGATCGACGGCTACCCACGCACCGAGTGCGCCGCCGCAGTGGCAGATCCGAAGCCCGCGCCCACGAGGACGTCGGCGTCGCCGAAACCGACGCGCACCACCGGGGCGGGGTCGGCTGCCACGACGACGCCGACGCCCGACCGCAGCTCGCAGGCCGCCCGCCCGTCATCCCCGGCGGCGTCCGCGGCGTCCCCCACCACCGCCTCCGCCTCCGCGTCGGGTGCTGCGTCGCAGCCCGTCACGGGCGGATCGCCGACCAGCGCGGCCGCGCCGTCGTCCGCCGGGTCCGACGACGAGGCACCGCTGCCGGTCAGCTCCGGGGCACCCGTCGGCGCGGCGCCGCAGGACCCCGGCTCGCCGATGGGATTCGGCATCGGGGCCGTGCTGCTCGTGCTGGCGGGCGGTGCCGCCTGGTGGTCGTCGCGGCGGAGGGCCTCATGAGCTCGGTGAAGCACGGCCTCGGCGCCTCCGCGGTGCCGCGGTGGCTGCACCCCCTGGCATGGTGGGCCTGGGCCCTGGGGCTCGCCGTCGTCGTCAGCCGCACGACCAACCCGCTGCTCATCGGGCTGGTCGTCGCCGTCGCCGGCTGGGTAGTGGCCCGCCGACGCCCCGACGCGCCCTGGGCCCGGTCGTACGCGGTGTTCCTCAAGCTCGGGCTGGTCGTCATCGCCATCCGCGTGGCGTTCACCGTGGTGCTCGGGTCGGGCTTCGGCAGCACGGTGCTCGTCACCCTGCCGTCGCTGCCGCTGCCCGGCTGGGCCGCCGGCGTCAGCCTCGGCGGGCCGGTGACCGCCGAGGAGCTGCTCCTGGCGGTCTACCAGGGCATGGTGCTGGCCGCGCTGCTCGCCTGCGTCGGCGCGGCGAACTCGCTCGCCTCCCCCGCGCGCCTGCTCGCGTCGGTGCCGGCCGCGCTCTACGAGGTGGGCGTGGCTGTGGTGGTGGCGATGACGTTCGCGCCGCAGCTGGTGCAGGACGTCGGGCGCGTGCGGACGGCGCGGCGGCTGCGCGGCCGGCCCGACACCGGGCTCAAGGCGCTCGCCGGATCGGTGATGCCGGTGCTCGAGGGCGCGCTCGAGCGCGCGGTCGACCTCGCGGCCGCGATGGACTCCCGCGGCTACGGCCGCGTAGGTCCGATGTCGACGGCGCTGCGACGGACGTCGGGCGGGCTGCTGCTGCTCGGCATGCTCGGCATCTGCGCCGGGGTGTACGCGCTCGTCGACTCGGGCACGCCCGGCGGTATCGCCCTCCCGCTGCTGGCGACCGGGGTCGCCGCCGCCACCGTCGGCGTCCTGCTGTCTGGCCGGCGGAGCATCCGCACGCGCTACCGCCCCGACCCGTGGGCGCTGCCCGAGTGGATCGTGGCCGGCACCGGCGTCCTCGCGGCGGCGGTGGCGATCGCGGTCTCGGCGACCGACCCGGCCGCGCTCGTCGGCCAGGTGTCGCCCCCCGCCTGGCCTCAGCTGCCGCTGCTGCCCGCCGCCGCCGTGCTGCTGGCCGCGCTTCCGGGCGTCGTCGCACCCCTGCCGCCCGGCATGATGTCGACCCGCGGGACCGCACCGGCGGCCGGCCGCAGGGCGCCCGAGGAGGTGGCCGCGTGATCCGCTTCGACGACGTCACCGTCACCTACGACGGCGCCGCCGCGCCGGTGCTCTCCCACGTCGATCTGCACGTGCCGGAGGGCGAGCTCGTCCTCGTCGTCGGTCGCACCGGGAGCGGCAAGTCGACGCTGCTCCGGTGCGTCAACGGCCTGGTGCCGCACTTCACCGGCGGCACGCTGCGCGGGCGGGTGACGGTGGCCGGCCGCGACACGCGCACCCACCCGCCGCGCGAGCTCGCCGACGTCGTGGGCGTCGTGCCGCAGGACCCGCTGTCGGGCTTCGTCACCGACCTCGTCGAGGACGAGCTCGCCTACGGCATGGAGTCGATCGGCCTCGCGCCCGACGTCATGCGACGCCGGGTCGAGGAGACGCTCGACCTCCTCGGCCTGGCCGACCTGCGCCACCGCCCGCTGCTGTCGCTGTCGGGCGGCCAGCGCCAGCGCGTCGCGATCGGCGCGGTGCTCACCACGCACCCGCAGGTGCTCGTGCTCGACGAGCCGACGTCGGCGCTCGACCCGGGCGCGGCCGAGGAGGTGCTCGCGGCGCTGCAGCGGCTCGTGCACGACCTCGGGGTCACCGTGCTGCTGGCCGAGCACCGGCTCGAGCGCGTCGTGCAGTACGCCGACCGCGTCGTCGTCGTGCCCGGCGCCGGCGAGCCGCTCGTGGTCGGCACGCCGGCCGAGGTGATGGCCCACGCCCCCGTCGCTCCCCCGGTCGTCGAGCTCGGCCGGCTCGCCGGCTGGTCGCCGCTGCCGCTGTCGGTGCGCGACGCCCGCCGTGCCGCTGGGCCGCTGCGCGAGCGGCTCGAGCCCCTGGCCCACGACGCGGCGCTGCGCGCGCGCTCGTCGATGCACGTCGTCGACGGCGAGCCCGCCGTCGTCGTCGAGGACGCCGTCGTGCGCCATGGCGGGGTGGTCGCGCTGCGCGGCGCGACCGTGGCTGCCGACCGCGGCGAGATCGTCGCGGTGATGGGCCGCAACGGCGCCGGCAAGTCGACGCTGCTCGGGTCGCTGGTCGGGCTGCATACGCCGTCGTCCGGCTCGGCCACGGTCTGCGGCGTGCCGGCGTCGGGGCTGCGGGGGCGCGACCTCGTCTCGCGCGTGGGCCTCGTGCCGCAGGAGCCGACCGACCTGCTCGTCGCCGACCGCGTGGCCGACGAGCTCGCGTCCGCCGACCGCGACGCCGGCGCGGCGCCGGGCTCGTCGCGCACGATCCTCGACTCGCTCGCACCCGGCATCCACGACGACATCCATCCCCGCGACCTCAGCGAGGGCCAGCGGCTCGCGCTCGCGCTCGCCGTGGTGCTGGCGTCCGACCCGCCGGTGCTGCTGCTCGACGAGCCCACGCGCGGGCTCGACTACGCGGCGAAGAAGCGTCTCGTGGCGACGCTGCGGCGCCTCGCCGAGCAGGGTCGCTGCGTCGTCCTCGCGACCCACGACGTCGAGCTGGCGGCCGAGGTCGCCACGCGCGTCGTCGTGCTGGCCGACGGCGAGGTGGTGGCCGACGGCCCGGCGACCGAGGTCGTCGTCGGCTCGCCGATGTTCGCCCCGCAGGTGAGCAAGGTCCTGGCGCCGCAGCCCTGGTTGACGGTGGCCGAGGTCGCGGCCGCGCTGGCGGCGTCATGACGGCCGTCGTCGAGCAGCCGCAGTCCGCTGTCAGCACCGTGCGCACCGGCCGCCCGGCCGCCGTCCGCGTCGGGCGCCGGTCGGCGGCCACCATGGTGCTGGCCAGCCTGGTCGGGCTGGTCGCCTTCGGATGGCCGCTGGTCGCGGGGGCCGGCTCGGCCGTGGTCGCCCATGCCTCCGACGCCCCGTGGCTGTTCGCCGCGCTGCTGCCGCTCGTGCTCGCCGTCGTCCTCGCCGAGATCGCCGACGGCGGCCTCGACGCCAAGGGCGTGGCCCTGCTCGGCGTCCTGTCGGCCGTCGCGGCGGCGCTGCGCCCCTTCGGCAGCGGGCACGCGGGCTTCGAGCCGATGTGGATCGTGCTCGTGCTCGGCGGACGGGCGCTCGGCCCCGGCTTCGGCTTCTGCCTGGGCGCGATCGGGATGTTCGCCTCGGCGCTGGTCACCGGCGGTGTCGGCCCGTGGCTGCCGTTCCAGATGGTCGGCGCGGCGTGGGTCGGCCTGGGCGCCGGCCTGCTGCCGCGGGCCTCGGGCCGCCACGAGCTCGGCATGCTCGCGGGGTACGCGGCCTTCGCCGCTCTCGCCTACGGGTTCCTGCTCAACCTGTGGTTCTGGCCGTTCATGACCCTCGACCCCGGTTTCCCCGAGGGGCTGTCCTACGTCCCCGGCGCGCCGATGCTGGAGAACCTTCAGCACTGGCTGCTGTTCAGCGCCACCACCTCGCTCGGCTTCGACATCCCGCGAGCTGCCCTCGCTGTCGCGCTCGTGCTGATCGCGGGGCGACCGGTCCTCACGGCGCTGCGCCGCGCCTCGCGACGGGCGGCGTTCGAGGTGCCCGTGCGCTTCGAGGACGCCGACGGCCCCGGCCCGGTGCGCCCGTGAGGGTGCAGCTGCTCGGGACGGGATCGGCCGACGGCTGGCCCAACCCGTTCTGCACCTGCGCGTCGTGCGGGTGGGCGCGCGCCGCGGGCTCGGTCCGCACCACGACGAGCGCCCTCGTCGACGATGCGCTGCTGCTCGAATGCGGCCCCGACGCGCCGCGCCAGGCTGCCCGCGCCGGTGCGGTCCTCGACCGGCTGCGCGCGGTGCTGGTGACCCACGCGCACCGCGACCACCTCGAGCCCTCGTTCCTGCTGGCCCGCGCGTGGGCCCGGCCGTCGTCGGTGCTCCGGCTCGTCGGCCCCGCGTACGTCGTCGAGGAGTGCCGGCCCTGGATCGGACCGGACGACGCCGTGGCGCTTGTGGCCGTGCGGCCCGGCGACGTCGTCGACCTCGACGGGTACGCCGTGCGCGTGCTGGAGGCGGCGCACGACGTCGGCCGCGACGAGGTCGCCCGCGACGCGGTTCTCTACGAGGTGACCGGGCCGGACGGCGCGCGGCTGCTCTGGGCCACCGACACCGGCCCCCTGCCGGCGAGCACGGTGGCGGCGCTGCGCGGCCGGGCGCTCGACGTCCTGCTGCTCGAGGAGACGTTCGGTACCAAGGCCGACCACGGCACCGGCCACCTCGACCTCGCGACCTTCCCGCAGGAGCTGGCCCGGCTGCGCGACGTCGGCGCCGTGACCGGCTCGACCGACGTCGTGGCGATCCATCTCGGCCACCACAACCCGCCGGGTCCCGAGCTGTCCGAGCTGCTCGGCGCGTGGGGCGCCCGCGTCGTCGACGACCTCGCCGTCCTCGGGGAGGACCGCATGCCCGACGCCCGCCGTCCGCGCCGCACGCTGGTCACCGGAGGTGCCCGCTCCGGCAAGTCGCACCGCGCCGAGTCGCTGCTCGCCGCCGAGCCGCACGTCCGCTACGTCGCCACCGGCGGCGCGCGCGAGGGCGACGCCGAGTGGGCGTCGCGCGTCGCCCTGCACCGCGGTCGCCGCCCGTCGACGTGGACGACGCTCGAGACGCTCGACGTCGTCGCCGTCCTAGCCGACGGGCGCGGCCCGGTGCTCGTCGACTGCCTCGCGCTGTGGCTGGCCGGCGTCCTCGACCGCGCCCGGGCGTGGGAGTCCGTCGCGGGTACCGCGGCGCGGGCGGAGTCGCTCGCCGCCGTCGAGCGGGAGTGCGCGCGACTGGTCGAGGCGGTGCGGCTCTGCACCACCGACGTCGTCCTCGTCACCAACGAGGTCGGGTCCGGCGTCGTGCCCGAGCACGAGTCCGGACGGCTCTACCGCGACCTCCTCGGATCGCTCAACGCCCGCATCGCGGCCGTCTGCGACGACGTCGAGCTCGTCGTCGCCGGCCGTCCCCTGACCCTGCGGGGCACCCGCCCCTGACACCCTGGACCCCGGACGTACCCGCTCTGGATGGGTGAGCGACGGCTATCGACGTCGCTCACCCATCCAGAGCGACCAGCCACCGACGACAGGAACGCTGTGACCTTCGACCTGCAGGCGCTCGTGGACCGCATCGGGCTGCCCGACGACGCCGCACGCGCGGCCGCCGAGGCGCGCCAGCGCGAGCTCACCAAGCCGACGGGCGCGCTCGGCCGCCTCGAGGACCTGTCGGTGTGGCTGTGCGGGGTGCAGGGGGCATGCCCGCCGCGGCCGCTCGACCGGGTGCGCGTCGTCGTGCTCGCCGGCGACCACGGGGTCGCCCGGACGGCGATGACGTCGGCGTACCCGCCCGAGGTCACCGCGCAGATGGTGCTCAACTTCCTCGCCGGCGGCGCCGCGGTGAACGTCCTCGCCCGCCAGAACGGCGCGAGCGTGCGCGTCGTCGACGTCTCGGTCGACGTCGACTGGGCCGAGCTCGGCGCGGCGGTCCCCGACGACGTCGTCCGGGGCAAGGTGCGCCGGGGCAGCGGCTCCATCGACCGCGAGGACGCGATGACGCGCGAGCAGGCCGAGGCCGCGCTCGAGCTCGGCGTGCGCATCGCCGACGAGGAGGTCGACTCCGGAGCCGACCTGCTCATCCCGGGCGACATGGGCATCGGCAACACGACGCCGGCCGCGGTGATCACGGGCCTGTACACCGGCAAGGACGCGGCCTCGGTGGTCGGCCGCGGGACAGGCATCGACGACCTCGCCTGGATGCGCAAGACCGCAGCGGTGCGCGACGCCATGCGCCGGGGCCGCGAGCACCGTGCCGACGCCGTCGGGCTGCTCGCGGCTGTCGGCGGGCCCGACATCGCCGCGATGACCGGGCTGCTGCTCGGCGCGGCGGCACGGCGCACGCCGGTGCTGCTCGACGGCGTCGTCTCGTGCGCCGCGGCGCTCGTCGCCCAGCGCATCGCGTTCCGCACGCGCGAGTGGTTCCTCGCCGGCCACCTGTCGACCGAGCCCGCTGCGGCCGCGGCGCTGGAGCGGCTGCGGCTCGACCCGGTCGTCGACTACGGCCTGCGCCTGGGCGAGGGCACCGGCGCCCTGGTCGCGCTGCCCGTGCTGGCGGCGGCCGGCGCGACCCTGCGCGAGATGGCGACCTTCGCCGAGGCCGGTGTGAGCGATCGCGAGGACGGCCCCGACGACGGTGAGCCGGACGCCGGGTCGCCGGCCGTGGACGCCGGCTGATGCCCGACTTCCTCCGGCTCGCGATCGGCACGCTCACGGTCGTGCGCGTCCCCGCCCCGCGCCGCGTCGACGAGCGCGTCGCGCGCTCCGCGATGCTCGTGGCGCCCTTCGTCGGCGCCCTCCTGGGCCTGGCCGCGGCGGTCGCGCTCGACGGCACCCGGTTCACCTCGCTCGGCGGCCGGGAGGCGGTGTCGGCCGACCTGCTCGGCGCCGCCCTCGCCCTCGTCGTCCTCGCCTGGCTCACGCGCGGCATCCACCTCGACGGCCTGGCCGACACCTTCGACGGGTTCGGCGTCAAGGGCGACAGCGACGCCGCCCAGCAGCGGCGGCTGGAGGTGATGCGGCGCCCGGACGTGGGCGCGTTCGGCGTCGTCGCCGTGGTGCTCGTCCTGCTGGTCGACGCCGCAGCTCTGACCGCCTGCGCGCTCACCGGCCGCGGCACCGTGTCGGTCGTGACCGCCGCGATGGTGTCGCGGCTGGCGATGACGTGGTGCTGCACGCGCGGTGTCCCCGCCGCCCGGCAGGACGGGCTCGGCCGCACCGTGGCCGGCACGGTGCCGGTGCTCTGGGCCGCCGTCCTCACCCTGGTGGTCCTCGAGATCGCGGCGGGCCTCGCGATCCTCGACGACGACGCGGTGCTCCGCGACGTGCTGCGCCCGCGCTCGCTGGTGTGGGACCTCGTGCTCGCCTCGATCGCCGGCCTCGTCGCCGGGTGGCTCGTGCGGCGCCGGGCCGTGACGCGCTTCGGCGGCGTCACGGGCGACGTCCTCGGCGCGGCCGGCGAGATCTCCTTCGCCGCGACGCTCGTCGTCGCCGCCCTGCTCGCCTGACGGCACTGGACCGCGGTCGGCCGCCGCACTGTCTCGGCATGTGGGAGACGACCGGTCGGTGTGGCCGAACTCACGCCTCGGACGGGGAGGTCGTGGCCCACGTCACGCGTCCACCGGTCAGGAGAGCCTGTCCTGATCAGGAGGATTGTCCGCATGACTGCGACGACCGAGAGCACCCTGCCGTTCGAGGACGCGGACGCCGCGTCCGCCGCCGCCGACACCACGGCCGGCACCACCGACGTCCGCGAGTTCGAGGCGGAGTTCGACGCCCCCGCGCAGCCGGCCGCCCCGGCGGTCCCGGCCTACCTCGCGTCCGCGGCCCGGCGCCGCGCCGAGGACGCCGAGCGCGGCACCGGCGGCTACGCCCGCTACATGTGGATCGGCGTCCTGGGCCTGGTCATCTCCCTCGGCGTCTTCGCCGGCGTGGCCTACGACGACTCCCTCGCGGCCGGCGGCGACCAGCAGGTCAGCAGCACGACCGCCCCGTAAGCAGCACGCAGAAGGCGCCCGACCCCGCAGGGGCCGGGCGCCTTCGCGCATCGGGGGTCCTACTTCGGCGAGCGGTCGACGAACGGCGGCGTCGTCACCGAGAACCGGGACGCACGGCCGCGGACGTCGACGAGGACCTCGTCGCCCTCCTCGAGGCCGGCCGACGTGGCGAGCAGCGCGAGCGCGATGCCCACCTTGAGCGTGGGCGAGAACGTGCCGGACGTGACCTCGCCGAGCGCCTCGCCGTCGAGCGACGTGACGGCCATGTGCGGGCGCGGGATGCCGCGCTCCAGCGAGACCAGCCCCACCAGCCGCCGCGCGGGGCCGGCCGCGCGCTCCGCGCGCAGCGCCTCGTGGCCGCGGAAGGCCTCTTTGCCCCAGCCGACCGCCCAGCCGGCGCGCGCCTGCACCGGCGAGATCGACGGCGAGAGGTCCTGGCCGTGCAGCGGGTAGCCCATCTCGGTGCGCAGGGTGTCGCGGGCCCCGAGGCCGCAGGGCAGGATCCCGAAGCGCTCGCCCGTGGCCAGGATCGCGTCCCACGCGTCCGCCGCCGAGGCCCACGGCACGACGAGCTCGTAGCCGTGCTCGCCCGTGTAGCCGGTACGGCACACCAGGATGGGGGCGCCCGCGAGCTGCGCCTCGGCGAAGGCCATGTACTCCATCTCCGTCGGCAGGGCGAGCGCGTCCAGCAGCGCCGCCGACTGCGGGCCCTGGACGGCGAGGACGGCGAAGTCGCGGTGCTGGTCGACGACCTCGAGGCCGTCGGGAGCGCCCGCAGCGATGATCCGGACCTGCTGCGCGCGCTGGACAAGCTCAGCCCCGGCGACGACGCCGCCGCCGGCGTACTCGAGCGGCATCGACCAGCCGCCGAAGTCGCCGAGCTTGGCGCCGAGAGCGAGGTGGCGGTCGTGGAGCGGCGAGGTGAGGGCGTCGGTCATGGCCCGCACCGTACCGCCGTCGGCCGGCGGGAGCCGCCGGCGGCGGCTCGCCCCGATCACACCGCGCCGTCCGGGCCGTGGTGCCGGTAGGTTGCCGGGAGACCTCGACCACCCAGGGAGACATCGTGACCACCCTGACCCTGTCCTCCGCCGACCTCGCCGGCCTCGCGACCGACGCCCTCGTCGTCGCCACGGCCCCGGCGGGCGGGCGCAAGAAGGGCGCCGTGCTCGTCGGCCCCGCCGAGCGGCTCAAGGCCGCTCCCAAGCGCAAGCTGGAGGAGGCCCTCGCCGCGCTCGGTGCGACCGGCAAGGCCGGCGACATCGTCCGCGTGCCGGGTGCCGGCATCGCCGCCGCCCCCGTGGTGGTGGCGGTCGGCCTCGGCGCCGGCCCCTACACCGACGAGGCGCTGCGCCGCGCCGTCGGCGGCGCCGTCCGGGCCCTGGCCGGCACCCGCCGCGCGGTGCTCGCACTGCCGTTCGACACGGCGTCGCAGCTCGACGCGATCGCTCAGGGCGCGCTGCTCGGCGCGTACTCCTTCGACGCGTTCCGCTCCGACAGCAAGGCGGCGTCGAAGTCGCCGGTCGACCGGCTCGTGGTGCACGTGTCGGACGCCAAGGACGCCGGCCTCGTGGCCGCCGTCAACCGCGCCAAGGCCATCGCGGGCGCGGTGAACTACGCCCGCGACCTGGTGAACACGCCGTCCGGCGACCTGCCCCCCGCCGCGCTCGCGCAGGCCGCGGCCGACGCCGTGGCCGACCTGCCCGTCGAGGTCGAGATCCTCGACGAGGCGGCCCTCGAGGCCGGCGGTTTCGGCGGCATCCTCGGCGTGGGCAAGGGCTCGGCCAACCCGCCGCGCCTGGCCCGCCTGGCCTACCGCCCCGAGGGCGCCACCGCGCACCTGGCGCTGGTCGGCAAGGGCATCACCTTCGACACCGGCGGCATCTCGATCAAGCCGTCGCTGAACATGCACGAGATGAAGGGCGACATGGGCGGCGCCGCCGCGGTCGCGGGCGCCGTCGTGGCGATCGCACGCCTCGGCCTTCCCGTCAACGTCACCGGCTACCTGTGCGTGGCCGAGAACATGCCGAGCGGCAAGGCCCAGCGCCCCGGCGACGTGATCCGCGCCTACGGCGGCAAGACCGTCGAGGTCATGGACACCGACGCCGAGGGGCGCCTGGTGCTCATGGACGGCCTCGTGCGCGCCCAGGAGGACAAGCCGGACGTCATCGTCGACATCGCGACGCTCACCGGCGCCGCGCTGGTGGCCCTGGGCTCGCGGACCTTCGGGATCATGGCCAACGACGACGACCTGCGCGAGGCCGTGCATGACGCCTCGAAGCGCGCGGGCGAGGCCGCCTGGCCGATGCCGTTCCCGGAGGAGCTGCGCCCCAACCTCGACAGCTCCGTCGCCGACCTCATGAACATCCCGATGGTCGGCCGCCCGCACGGCGGCATGATGACGGCGGGCATCTTCCTGCAGGAGTTCATCAAGGACGGCCAGCGCTGGGCCCACCTCGACATCGCCGGCCCGTCGTTCAACTCCGGCGCGCCCTACGCCTACACGCCCAAGGGCGGCACCGGCGCCTCGATCCGCACCCTGGTGCAGCTCGCGGAGGATCTGGCCGACGGAGCCGTCTGACCGATCCGCGCCACGCCGTCTGGCACACTCCACCCAGGCACCGGAGCCCCGTCCCGCGCACCGCGGGACGGGGCTCCTGCTGTGCCGGCCCCCGCACACCTCGACCCCCAGGAGCCGCCGTGGCCGCCACGCAGACCCGCCGCTACCTCGTGCTGCACGGGCTGGAGAACCACCGCCCGGAGGGGCACTGGCAGCGGCTGCTCGCCTCCGATCTGCGCAGGGAGGGCCATCAGGTGCTCTACCCGCAGCTGCCCGACGCCGACTCGCCCTCGCTCGAGGCCTGGCTCGAGGCTCTCGACGCCGAGCTCGCGATCGCCGACGAGATGGGCGACGGGCCGCTGGTCGTGATCGGCCACTCGCTCGGCGCGGCGCTCTGGCTCAAGGCGGCGGCCCGCGGGCTCGGCGTCCGCGCCGACCACGTCCTGCTGGTGGCGCCGGCCGGCGCGGAGGAGCTCGAGGAGCACGCGCCCGAGTTCGTCGTCCATCCCGCCGACGGCGACGTGACGGCCGAGCAGGTGGCCGCCGCGGGCGCCAGCACGCTGCTGGTGTGGAGCGGCGACGACGAGTGGTGCCGCGCCGGGGCCGACACCGTCTACGCCGATCCGCTCGGGCTCCCGGTCGCCGTCGTGCCCGGCGGCAACCACCTCGCGCTCGGCGACGGCTTCGGGCCCTGGCCGGACGTCGTGGCCTGGGCCCGCGACCCGGGGGCGGGCTGGCCGGTACGCCGGTAGCGGACACGGGACGCCCCTGAGCGCGGGACGGGTTCCATCCGACGGATCACCCGCGGTCACGTGCGGCACCCCGGAGTGGAAGGATGGTCGCCGCGCGCCACGGCGGACCACCGTCCCCGGCGGCCAGCACCGAAGCCACGACCGTCGTACAGCCACCGCACCCACGAGGAGCGCCCGTGTCCGGCACCACCTTCGATCTCGTCATCCTCGGCGGCGGCTCCGGCGGCTACGCCGCTGCGCTGCGCGGCGCCCAGCTCGGCCTGTCGGTCGCCCTCATCGAGAAGGACAAGCTCGGCGGCACCTGCCTGCACTGGGGCTGCATCCCGACCAAGGCGCTGCTGCACGCCGCCGAGGTCGCCGACTCCGCCAAGGAGTCCGAGGCCTACGGCATCCGAGCCACCTTCGACGGCGTCGACCTGCCCGGCGTGTACAAGTACCGCGACGGCGTCGTCGGCCGCCTCTACAAGGGCCTGCAGGGCCTGGTGAAGTCGCGCGACATCACCCTCGTCGAGGGCACCGGCCGCCTCACCTCGCCCACCACCGTGCAGGTGGGCGACACCACCTACACCGCCGCCAAGGCCGTGGTCCTCGCGACCGGCTCCTACTCCCGCACGCTGCCCGGGCTCGAGATCGGCGGCCGCGTGATCTCCTCCTACGAGGCGCTCTCGCTCGACTACGTGCCGAGCTCGGCGATCGTGCTCGGCGGCGGCGTCATCGGCGTCGAGTTCGCCTCGGTCTGGCGCTCGTTCGGCGCCGACGTGACGATCGTGGAGGCCCTGCCCCGCCTCGTCCCCAACGAGGAGGAGTCGATCTCCAAGGCCCTCGACCGCGCCTTCCGCAAGCGGGGCATCAAGGCCAAGACCGGCGTGCGCTTCCAGGGCGTGACGCAGGACGCCGACGGCGTGACCGTCACCCTCGAGGGCGGCGAGACGCTGCGCGCCGACGTCCTGCTCGTCGCGGTGGGCCGCGGCCCGTCGACCGCGAACTGCGGCTACGAGGAGGTCGGGGTCGCGATGGACCGCGGCTTCGTCCTCGCCGACGAGCGGCTGCGCACCAACGTGCCCGGCGTCTACGCCGTCGGCGACATCGTCCCCGGGTTGCAGCTCGCCCACCGCGGCTTCCAGCAGGGCATCTTCGTCGCCGAGGAGATCGCCGGCCTCGCGCCGCGCGTGATCGAGGAGTCGTCGATCCCCCGCGTCACCTACTGCGAGCCCGAGATCGCCTCGGTCGGCCTCACCGAGGCCCAGGCCGCGGAGAAGTACGGCGAGGGCAACGTCGAGACCTACGAGTACAACCTCGGCGGCAACGGCAAGAGCCAGATCCTGTCGACCGCCGGCTTCGTCAAGCTGGTGCGCGAGAAGGACGGCCCCGTCGTCGGCGTCCACATGATCGGCGCCCGGGTCGGCGAGCTCGTCGGCGAGGGGCAGCTCGTCGTCGCGTGGGAGGCCTGGCCCGAGGACGTCGCCGCGCTCATCCACGCGCACCCGACCCAGAACGAGGCCTTCGGCGAGGCGTTCCTCGCCCTCGCCGGCAAGCCCCTGCACTCGCACGCCTGACAGATCCGCCTCCGCGCGCCAGGATCGAGACCCGGTCCGGCGCCGTCGCACAGCCGCTCGAACGTCCTTCACCTAAGGAGTCACGCAGGCCATGTCGGTCTCCGTCACGATGCCCCAGCTCGGCGAGAGCGTCACCGAGGGCACGGTCACCCGTTGGCTCAAGCAGGTCGGCGACACCGTGCAGGCCGACGAGCCGCTGCTCGAGGTCTCGACCGACAAGGTCGACACCGAGATCCCGGCACCCGCGTCGGGCGTGCTCCTGTCGATCACCGCGGGCGAGGACGACGTCGTCCCCGTCGGCGGCGAGCTCGGCGTCATCGGCGCTGCCGACGAGGCCGGCGCCCCGGCGCCCGCCGCTGCACCCGCGGCTCCCGAGCCTGCGGCCGAGCCGGCACCTGCCCCGGCCCCGGCGGCCGAGGCGCCCGCCCCCGCCGCACCGGCACCTGCGCCCGCGGCTGCTCCCGCCGCCGCAGCCGGCGCCGCCACACCGGTGCTGCTGCCTGCGCTCGGCGAGTCGGTCACCGAGGGCACCGTCACGCGCTGGCTCAAGGCCGTGGGCGACGCCGTCGCCGTCGACGAGCCGCTGCTCGAGGTCTCGACCGACAAGGTCGACACCGAGATCCCGTCACCGGTCGCCGGCACCCTCGTCGAGATCACCGTCGCCGAGGACGCCACCGTCGAGGTCGGCGGGCAGCTCGGCCTCATCGGCGCCGCGGGCGCTGCCCCGGCCGCAGCGCCGGCCCCTGCGGCCGCGCCGCCCGCTCCCCCGGCCCCCGAGCCCGCTCCCGCGGCGCCCGCCGCCCCTCCGGCGCCGGCTCCCGCTGCTCCGGCGGCCCCTGCCCCCGCCCCGGCTGCGCCCGCCGCTCCGGCTGCGCCCACCGCTCCGGTCGCGCAGCCGGCCGACGCCTACGTCACGCCGCTGGTGCGCAAGCTCGCGTCCGACAACGGCGTCGACCTCGCCACCGTCACCGGCACCGGCGTCGGCGGCCGCATCCGCAAGCAGGACGTGCTCGCCGCGGCCGAGGCCGCGAAGGCGAAGGCCGCTCCGGCGCCCGCCGCCGCTGCGGCCCCGGCCGCTGCCGCCGCTCCGGCGTCGCCGCTGCGCGGCCGCACCGAGCCGATGACCCGCCTGCGCAAGGTGATCGCCGAGCGCATGGTCGAGTCGCTGCAGGTCTCGGCGCAGCTCACCACCGTCGTCGAGGTCGACGTCACGCGCATCAACGTCCTGCGCCAGCGGGTGAAGAAGCAGTTCGAGGCCACCGAGGGCGTGAAGCTGTCGTTCCTGCCGTTCTTCGCCAAGGCGGCCGTCGAGGCGCTCAAGCAGTTCCCGCAGGTCAACGCCTCCATCGATCAGACCGCGGGCACGGTCACCTACCACGACGGCGAGCACCTCGGCATCGCCGTCGACACCGAGCGCGGCCTGCTCGTGCCGGTGATCCGCGACGCGGGCGACCTCAACATCGCCGGCCTCTCGCGCAAGATCGCCGACCTCGCCGAGCGCACCCGCACCAACAAGGTGAGCCCCGACGAGCTGTCGGGCGGCACGTTCACGCTGACCAACACCGGCAGCCGCGGCGCGCTGTTCGACACCCCGATCATCAACCAGCCGCAGGTGGCGATCCTCGGCACCGGCGCGGTCGTGAAGCGCCCGGTCGTCGTCAGCGACGAGACGGGCTCGGACTCGATCGCGATCCGCTCGATGGTCTACCTCGCGCTCACCTACGACCACCGCCTCGTCGACGGCGCCGACGCCGCCCGCTTCCTGGTGGCGGTCAAGCAGCGCCTCGAGGACGCCGCGTTCGAGGCCGAGCTCGGCCTCTAGCCACGACGTCGCACGAGGGCCGCACCCCGCCGGGGTGCGGCCCTCGTGGCGTCCGGCCCCGCTATCCCGTCGTGATCGGCTGGCTCACCACGACGCCGATGCCGATGAGCAGCGCCACGGTCGCGACCAGCAGCAGCGTCACACGCGCCCCGGTGACGTGGAACCGCTCGGAGATACCGGCGAAGAACAGGGTTGTGGCGAACAGCAGCGTGCCGAGCGTGAAGGTGTCGGAGAACCCGTTGGCGTCCTCCCCCTCCTCGAACAGGATCTGCGCCCGCTCCTCGAGATCGTCGGCGACGAACTCCTGCTGCACCTCGTACTCGGGCATCGCCAGCGGGCTCGACGGCGCCGCGCCCGGGTCGGTCCACGGGTCGAGCGACTCCCAGGCGACGAACGCCTTCTCCAGCGCCGGGGAGAACCGCTCGCGGTAGAAGTCGCGGACGACGTCCTCGCCGAGCAGCCGGGCGTCCACGTAGTTGGTGAACACGTCGAGGTCGGCCAGCCGGTACTGGTTGGCCTCGGTACGCAGAAGTGCCGCCTCGGTCCGCGCCGCGGACGCCTGCATGTACTTGCTCGACTGGATGCCGTCCCACAGCGAGGCCTGGTAGCCGCTCCAGGCCGTCACCAGGGCCGTGAACGACAGCAGCACCGTGGCGACGAGCTCGAACCGCCGCTCCCGCCGCCCGGGCTCCGGGTGGGCGGCCGCCCACGCCGCCTCCACCTCGGCCTGCTCGGCCGCCCGCGCCTCGGCGTCGGTCGACGCCTCCGCGGGCTCGGGCTCGGGCGCCGTGCCGTCCACGGCGTCGTCGGCCTGGTCCATGCGGGTCCCCTCTCCTGCAGGGGCGATCATGCCGGTCGGCGGTGGGCGGAGCGCGACCGCCCGCCACGGTGCCCTGTGGCGCACCGGGGCCGAGGCTGACAGGCTCGCGGCCATGAAGGTCGTCGTCTCGGGCTCGTCCGGTCTCATCGGCACCGCCCTGGTGCGCTCGCTCGAGCAGGACGGCCACGAGGTGGTCCGCCTGGTCCGCCGCGATCCGTCGGGCCCGCACGAGGTGCGGTGGGCGCCTGAGCAGGGCTCGGGCGCGGTCGACGCCGGCCTGCACGCCGCCGTCGACGGTGCCGACGCCGTGGTCAACCTCGCGGGCGCCGGCGTGGCCGAGAAGCGCTGGGACGACGCGTGGAAGCGCGAGATCCTCGACTCCCGCGTCGCGGCGACCACGGCGCTCGCGAGCGCCATCAGCGACGTCGCACGCAAGCCACGGGTGCTCGTGTCCGGATCCGCCAGCGGCTTCTACGGCGACACCGGGCCCACGGCCGCGACGGAGGCTGACGGCCCTGGCAGCACGTACCTGGCCCGCGTCTGCGTCGCCTGGGAGCAGGCTGCGGACGCCGCCCGCGATGCCGGAGTCCGTGTGGTGCATCCCCGCACCGGCACCGTGGCCGACCCCGACGGCGGCGCGTTCGGCCGGTGGCTGCCCATCTTCAAGCTCGGCGGCGGCGGCCCGCTGGGCAGCGGCAGGCAGTGGTGGTCGCTCATCTCGCTCACCGACGAGGTGCGCGGGATCCGCTGGGCCATCGACCACGACGACGTCGTCGGGCCGGCCAACTTCGCCGCGCCCGAGCAGACCACGAACGGCGCGCTGGCCAAGGCGCTCGGGTCGGCGCTGCACCGGCCGGCGCTGGTGCCCGCCCCCGGCTTCGCGCTCAAGGCCGTGCTCGGCGACTTCGCCGACGAGCTGCTCATCGACCAGCGGATGGCGCCCGCCGTCCTGGAGGCGTCCGGCTTCGAGTTCGCCCACCCGACCATCGCGTCGATCGTCGACGACATGCTCGGCGACGGGTCCTAGCCCGAGGGCCCCCGGCGCTACGCCGGTGCGACGCCGCTGATGCGCCAGGTGCCTCCGTCGTCTCGCGACAGCGTGACGGTCCACCGTGCCGCGGTCCGCTCGGCGACGTGCTGGGTACGGCCGTCGACGACGACGTCGTAGGCCTCGCGGCGGTCGCGGACCCGCAGCACGGCAGCCCGGTCATCCGCCCGCTGCAGCTCGACCGACTCGAGCACCAGCGCGCCGCCGTGCAGCTGCGCGTCCGCGGTCGTCAGCCGGCGCAGGAGCGCGACGTCGTCGTGCCAGGCCGTGCCCTGCGGGTCGACCCAGCGGGCGAGCTGCGTCTCCGAGCCGCTGGCGAGAGCGGCCCGGCGTCCGGCGTCGAGCTCGGCGAGCACCGCGGCCCAATCGGTGCGAGCTGCCGGGTCGAGTGCGAACGCGTCCGTCGGCGAGGGACTCGCGGGGGTGGCGACCGCCGACGCCGACGACGCCGCAGGCAGCGGCGCCGTCTCGGCCGCCGCTCCGAGCAGGGGCGCGGCCCGGAAGGCCAGCGCCCCGACCAGCAGAGCGGCGACCGAGGTGACGACGATCGGCAGTCGCCGCCGCGCGGGGGCAGCGGCACGCTGGCGCCGCCCCGGGCGCGGGCCCACGGGCGGTGCGGCCACGACGTCTGCAGCAGCCGGCTCCGGGACTGCGGGCACCGGGCCAGCCGCGTCGGCCGGCCGCGGCCCGGCCGGACGACGGGGGCGACGCGACGTGCGGGCGCCCGGACGCGGCGCTGACCCCGCGGGCGCAGGGGTCCGAGCAGCAGCTGACGCAGGAGGTGGCGGCGCGTCGTCGGGCCCCGCGCCTGCCGGGCTGCCCCACAGGGGGCCGAGCAACGGCTCCGACCGTCCGCACGAGCGCAGCAGCCCCAGCAGGACGGGGGCGTCGGGGCGCATCGCGGGGTCGGGGTCCGCGGCGCGGAGCGCCGCCACGATGAGCGTGCCGGGCGCTGCCCCCTGGCCGAGCAGCATCCGCACGAGCTCGCCGAGTGCGGCGACGTCGTCCGCGGGACGCGGCCCGAGCGGGCTCCCGGGGGCGTTGGGCCACGACGCCCCGGCCGCTGCCAGGACAGCCTCGCCGTCCGGGCCCACGAGCACGTGCTCGGCGTCGACGGCGCCGTGCGCGAGCCCGGCGGCGTGCAGCCCCACGAGGGCCGAGCAGACCGACGTCGCGACGCGCAGCACGTGGGCCGACCGCAGCGGCCCCACGTCGCGCAGCGAGGCCAGCGGCACGGCGCCGGCGGGGACCTCGTGGACGACGACGGGCGCCGACCCGGCCTCCCAGGCGACGAGCGGAGCCAGCCCCTCGGCACGGACGGCGAGGAGCCGGTCGAGGTGCTCGGCGAGACCGTCGGCCGCGCCGAGGGCGGGGGTGCTGCGCCGGACGACGGGGCCGGGCTCGGCGGGGTCGGTGCGGATCGGCGTCATGGCCGAACCCTGGCCCGGTCCGCGTCCGGCCGGCTGCCGCCGTCCACAGGCCCTCCCGGCCCCCGGGCTGCGCCGCGACGGCCGGGCCGGGAGGATCGGGTCGTGACCGCGCCCGAGCCCGATGCCGACGTCGTCGTCGTGGGCGCCGGGCTCGCCGGCCTGGCGGCCGCCCGCCGGCTAAGGGAGGCGGGACGCAGCGTGGTGGTGCTCGAGGCGTCCGACGGG
>Ga0102832_1000860_pt1 | contig 31659 bp, 28 predicted proteins | sample EBPBio282013_DNA_FD_88942 | JGI IMG/M metagenome (GOLD analysis project Ga0102832, IMG submission 88942) | Wastewater treatment Type I Accumulibacter community from EBPR Bioreactor in Madison, WI, USA - Reactor 2_5/28/2013_ DNA (Illumina Assembly) | ecosystem: Engineered > Bioreactor > EBPR >... | reverse complement strand
CCCGGTCCCTTGACCGCGGCGGCGAGCAGCCGGTCGGCCTCGCGCTGGCCGACCCGCAGCGCGCCGGCATCGGGCGCCTGCCAATCGGCCCGCGACGCGGCGGGATGGCGCTCGATTGCACGGTCGATCTCGGCCAGCAGCGCCTGGGTGCCGCCGCGCCGCACCGCCACCGATTCGACGACCGGCACGCCCAGTTCCTTCGACAGCCGTTCGGTGTCGATCTCGATGCCGCGCTTGCGCGCGATGTCCATCATGTTGAGCGACAGCATGACCGGCCGGCCGACATGCTTGAGCTCGAGCACGAGGCGCAGCGCCAGCCGCAGGTTCGAGGCGTCGCCGACGCAGACGATCAGGTCGGGCACTGGCTCGCCGCTGAGCCGGCCCAGCACGATGTCGCGGGTGATCGCCTCGTCGGGCGAGCGGGCGCGCAGCGAGTAGGTGCCGGGCAGGTCGACGACCCGCACCGTGCGGCCGGACGGCGTGGTCAACGGCCCGACTTTCTTCTCGACCGTGACGCCGGGATAGTTCGCGACCTTCTGGCGGCTGCCGGTCAGGGCGTTGAACAGGGCGGTCTTGCCGCAGTTGGGATTGCCGACCAGCGCGACCAGCGTGTCGCTCATGGCGCTGCCTCGACCAGCACCGCCATCGCCTCGCGGCGGCGCAGCGCCACCGTGGTGTGGGCCACCCGGACGGCGATCGGGTCGCCGCCGAACAGGCCCTGGTGCAAGAGCTCGACGTCGGCGCCCTCGACGAACCCCAGCTCGATCAGCCGGCGCTCCAGCTCCTCGCCGGACAGCCCGGTCCCGCCCTCTTCCGGCGACAGGCCCCGGATGCGCCCGCGGAAGCCCACCGGGGCTTTTCCGAGTGCTATGGTGAGTGCGGCGGTCATGGCGACGTCATTGCGAATAATTCGTAGTATCAGTTCGGGCCACGCTTGGCCAGTCGGGAGGGGGATTTAATGGCAACCATCGTACTCGCGCACGGGGCGTGGTCCGCATCGTGGGCCTGGAAGAAAATGCGTCCGCTGCTCGCCCAGGCTGGCCATACCTTCTTCTCTCCGACCTACACGGGGCTGGGCGAACGCGCCCACCTGATGCGCCCCGACATCGACCTCGATACCCATATCACGGACGTGGTCAATGTGCTCGAGTTCGAGGACCTGACCGACGTCACCCTGTTCGGCCACTCCTACGGCGGCATGGTCGCCACCGGGGTTGCCGACCGGGCGCGCGGCCGCATCCGCCGCGTCGTCTACATCGACGCCTTCGCGCCGAAGGACGGCCAGAGCCTGTTCGACCTGGTCGGGCCGAAGGCCGAGGCCAACATGCGGGCCGGCGCCGCCAAGGACGGCGAGGGCTGGAAACTGCCGGTGAACACGATGCCGCCCGACACCGCGCCCGAGGACGTCGCCTGGGCGACGCCGCGCCGGCGGCCGCAGCCGCTCAAGACCTTCGAGCAGCGGATTCGCCTCACCTCGGCCGAGCCGCCGCCGCGCGCCTTCATCTATGCCCAGCGCAAGGGACCGGGCGACGTGTTCCGCCAGTTCCTCGACCGCGCCAACAGCGAGCCCGGCTGGAAGGGCTACGAGATCGACGCCAGCCACAACCCGCACATCACCTGCCCGGTCGAGTTCATGGCGCTGCTGACCCGCATCATGGCCGAGACATGAGCGGCGCGCCGACCGCCCCCGCCGGCGCTCTCCCGACCGCGCAGGCGATCCTCGACGCGCTCGGCCGCGCGCCGCGCCGCGACGATTCGCTCACCCTCACCGGCGCCAGCGACCCGGTGTTCGCGAGCCCGTGGCGGGTCGCCGAGGCCGGGACGGCGGCGCTGGGCGCCGTCGGGCTGGCGGTTTCCGACCTGTGGCGGCGGCGCACCGGCCGCCCCCAGGCGGTGACCGTCGACCGCGCGGCGGCGGCGGCGTCGCTGCGCTCGAACACGTACGTGCTGCAGGACGGCAAGAAGCCGGTGTCGTGGGACCCGCTCGCCGGCCACTACCCGACGCGCGACGGCCGCATCATGTTCCTCCACACCAACCACCCGCACCACCGCGACGGTGCGCTGCGCATCGCCGGCGCCGCCGAGGCCACGCGCGAAGCGCTGGCCGCCGCGGTCGCGAAGTGGGACGGGCTCGCCATCGAGCAGGCGATCGCCGACGGCGCCTGCGTCGGCGGGCTGGTGCGCAGCCGCGACGAGTGGACTGCGCATCCGCACGGCCAGGCGGTGGCGACGCTGCCGCTGTTCGACATCGTGAAGATCGGCGAGGCACCGGCCGAGCCGCTGCCGAAAGGCGGCGAGCGTCCGTTGAGCGGCGTGCGCGTGTTCGACCTGACGCGCGTGCTCGCCGGGCCGACCAGCGGCCGCGTGCTGGCCGAGAACGGCGCCGACGTGCTGCACGTCGCGGCGCCGCACCTGCCCTACCAGACCGAGATCCTGATGGACACCGGCCACGGCAAGCGCTGCGCCTGGGTCGATCTCACGACGCCGTCGGGCGTCGAGACGATGACGACGCTGCTGCGCGGCGCCGACGTGTTCACGCAAGGCTATCGCCCCGGCACGCTGGCGGCGCGCGGCTTCTCGCCCGAGCGCGTCGCCGAGCTGCGTCCCGGCATCGTCTGTGTCAGCATCTGCGCCTACGGCCACCACGGCCCGTGGTCGGACCGCCGCGGCTTCGACTCGATCGTGCAGAACGTCACCGGCCTGTCGTCGGTCCAGGGCGGCAGCCGCGACACGCCGCGCAACCTGCCGGTCCAGGCGCTCGACTACATCGCCGGCTACCTCGCCGCGCTGGGCGCCATGGTCGGCCTCGCCCGCCGCGTCGAGCAGGGCGGCTCGTGGCATGTCCGCGTCTCGCTGGTCCAGGTCGCGCACTGGCTGGCCGGCCTCGGCACGGTCGACGCGTCGGCGGGCGCCGCCGAATTGCCCGACGCGGTGCTGGCGTCCCTGCTGATGGAGAGCGACGGCCCGTTCGGCCGCCTGCGCCACCTCAAGCCGGCGGTCCAGTTCTCCGAGACGCCGGCGTTCTTCGCCCGTCCGCCGGAACCGCTGGGCACGTCGCCGGCCAAGTGGGCGTGACGTCCACGCCACGATGAGCGCCCCGGTGATTTCCTCCCTGCGCGCCAGCGCGGGGAGGTGTCGGCGTCTTCGCCGACGGAGGGGTCGAAGGCTTCATCACGAAGGCTCCTGACCCCTCCGCCCGCTGCGCGGACACCTCCCCGCGCTCACGCGCAGGGAGGAAGGCAATCATCGCGTCGGCCAGGTCCAGGCCGGACGCTCGGCGTCGGCGACGACGGTCTCGCCGAGCTGCTTCTCCAGCACGATGCGGTGCGCGCCGTGGGTCTCCAGCGCGGCGACCAGCGGGGCGGCGTGGCTGACCACGATCAGCTGGCTCGCCGTCGCGGCGCGCGCGATCAGGCGCGACAGCGCCGGCAGCAGGTCGGGATGCAGGCTGGTCTCGGGCTCGTTCAGGATCATCAGGGTCGGCGGCCGCGGCGACAGCAGCGCGGCGACCAGCAGCAGGTAGCGCAACGTGCCGTCCGACAGCTCGGCGGCGCGCAGCGGGCGCAGCAGGCCGTGCTGGCGCATCTCGACCTCGAAGCTGCCGTCCTGTTCCGACACCTCGATCGAGCCGCCGGGAAAGGCGTCGGCCACCGCCTCGTCGAGCGCCTCCGACGCACCGACGTCCTGGATGGTGGCGAGCGCGGCGGCGAGATCGGCGCCGTCCGACGCCAGCACCGGCGTGCGCGTGCCAACCTGGGGACGCCGCGCCGGCGCCTCGGGATCGGTGCGGAAGTGATCGTAGAAGCGCCAGTCGCGCAGCGTCTCGCGCAGCGTCAGCAGTTCGGCCGCGTCGCGCGGGTCGCTGCAGTGGGTCAGCATGCTGTCGCCCGCGCCCAGCCGATCCGACGCCATCCGCCACGCGCCCTCGGGATTGCGCAGGCTTCCCACCGGGCCCTTGCGCTGGGCGAAGGTGTTGGCGCGGCCAAGCAGCGGCCCGGTCCACAGGCTCTCGGCCTTGATCACCGGGTCGCGCCCGAAGCGCGTCGCCCCGCCGACCGGCAGGCCGAGATCGATCGCGTAGCCGTAGGTCGACGACGAGAAGCCGAGCTTCAGCGCCACCGGCGACCGGCGCGGGCCGCCCTGCACCGGCACCGCGCCGCGCTTCATGCCGCGCGACAGCGTCTCCGGCCCGGCCCAAAGCACCGACGACAGGCCGCCCTCGGCGGCCAGCGCGCCGACGACGCGGCCCTGCGCGATGTCGGCGAGCAGGCGCAACGCGCGGTAGAGGCTCGACTTGCCGCTGCCGTTGGCGCCGGTCACGACGGTCAGGGGCGCGATCGCGAGGCGCAGGTCGCGCAGCGACCGGTAGCCCTCGATGCACAGGCACTCGACGATGCTCATGCCGCCCATCGTAGAGCGACGCGGCATCGCTGCGCTACGCTGCGTGCAGCCGTCGTGCCGGCGCCCGCAGGGCGTCGAGGAAGCGCTGGCAGTAGACGGCGGCGGTGGTGCGCAGCACCTTGGCCTTGAGCGCGGCCTGGCGCTCGCGGCGTTCCTCGATCGGCATGGTCAGCGCCACGTGCATGGCGTCGGCGATCGCGTCGGGGTCGAACGGGTTGACGATCAGCGCCGCGTCGAGCTCGTGCGCGGCGCCGGCGAAGCGCGACAGCACCAGCACGCCGGGATCGTCGTCGGGCTGGGCGGCGACGAACTCCTTGGCCACCAGGTTCATGCCGTCGCGCAGCGGCGTCACCACGCCGATGCGGGCGATGCGGTAAAGGCCGGCCAGCGTCGCGCGCGGCGCCGGCCGCGTCGAGTAGCGCAGCGGCGTCCAGTCGAACTCCGAGAAGCGACCGTTGATGCGGCCGGTCAGGCGGTCGAGCTCGGCGCGCAGCTTGCGGTACTCGTCGACCTCCTCGCGCGAGCGCGGGCAGATCTGCATGAAGTGAATGTGGCGGCGATGGTCGGGATGGCGCTCGAGCAGCCGTCCGTAGGCCTCGAAGCGCTGCGGCAGGCCCTTCGAATAGTCCATGCGGTCGACGCCGACCGCCAGCGCGCGGCCCGACAGGCTGCCGGCGACGCGGTGCACCAGCTTGTCGCTGGCCGAGCGCGCCGCCTCCTCGGCGAAGGCCTGGGCGTCGATGCCGATCGGGTCGGCGAAGGCGCGCAGCTGCCGGCCGTTGAGGCGCACCGTTTCGCCGTCGACCGTGGCGCCCAGCAGCCGCTGGGCGCAGTCGCGGAAGTCGCGGGCATGTTCCTCGGTCTGGAAGCCGACCACGTCGTAGGCGCAGAGATCGGCCACCAGCTCGCGCGCCACCGGCATCGCCTCGAGCATCGACGGCGGCACGAACGGCACATGCAGGAAGAAGCCGAGCGGCCCGGAGAAGCCCTGCTGGCGCAGCAGCCGGCCGAGCGGCAGCAGGTGGTAGTCGTGCGCCCACACCGTGTCGTCGGCCTGCAGCACGGTGGCCAGCGACTCGGCGAAGAAGCGGTTGACGCCGAGGTAGCCGAGGTAGTCCTCGCGCCGGTAGTGCATCAGGCCCAGCCTGAAATGCAGCAGCGGCCACAGCGCGCCGTTGGCGAAGCCGACGTAGAAGGCGCGGTGCGCCTCGGCCGAGAGGTCGACGGTGGCGTAGGTGACGCCGCGCGCCTCGACCAGCGCCGGCTGCAGCGACGGCTCGGGCGACAGCCGGCCGCTCCAGCCGAACCACATCGCACCGGGGATCAGCAGGTCGCGCAGCGCCACGGTCAGGCCGCCGGCCGCGGGCACGCGCGCCTTGGGAATCGGCACCCGGTTCGAGACGATCACGATGCGTGCCATAGGCCCTCCTCCCAGCTGCGCGACAGCCGCATGGCGGACAGGATCAGCCCGACCTGCGAGTAGGTTTGCGGAAAGTTGCCCCACAACTCGCCGGTCGCGGGGTCGATGTCCTCCGACAGCAGGCCGAGGTGGTTGCGCCGGCCGAGGATGTTGTTGAACAGCTCCAGCGCCTCGTCGCGCCGGCCGACGCTGGCCAGCGCATCGATGTACCAGAAGGTGCAGAGCAGGAAGGCGTTCGAGGGCTCGCCGAAATCGTCGGCCTCGCGGTAGCGCATCAGGAAGCCGTTCTTCATCAGCCGCCGCGCCGCGACGTCGAGCGTGGCGTGGAAGCGCGGGTCGTCGGAGCGCAGCAGCCCGATCTCGGGCAGCACCAGGCTCGACGCGTCGAGCATGTCGCGGTCGAGCACGCCGGACAGCCAGCCCTCGGCCGTGGTGCCGCGCTGCAGCACCTCCTGGCGCAGCACGCCGGCGCGGGCCAGCCACTCGCGCGCTTCCGAATCCACCCCGACCCGCTTGGCGATCAGGCCCAGCCGGTGCTGCGCGGCCCAGCACATCGCGGCGGAAAACGTGTGCACCTCCGCGCGCTCGCGGTACTCCCAGAGGCCCGCATCGGGCGTCAGCGCCGCGCGGTGGGCCTCGTTCCCCACCACGCACAGCCGGCGGTAGAGCTCGAGGTCGCCCTGGCGCGGCAGGCGCTCGTCCCAGAACATCTGGGCCGCCGTCAGCACCATCGAGCCGTAGGTGTCGTTCTGCTGCTGCACCACGGCGGCGTTGCCGGTGCGCACCGGCCCGTAGCCGCGGTAGCCCGGCAACGTGTCGACCAGCCGCTCGGCGGTGTCGGTGCCCGGCGCGATCGCGAACAGCGGCGCGATGGCGCTGGCCTCGCCCTGCGCGCTGCCGGTCTCGACGATGTCGACGATGAAGCGCACGTAGCGCTCCATGGTGCGCGTCACCGACAGCCGGTTGAGCGCCGTCACGGTGAAGAACGAATCGCGCAGCCAGGTGAAGCGGTAGTCCCAGGTGCGCGGCGTGCGCGCCGCCTCGGGCACCGAGGTGGTCAACGCCGCGACGATCGCGCCGGTATCCTCGAAGCTGCACAGCTTCAGCGTGATCGCCGCGCGGATCACCGCCGCCTGCCAGTCGAACGGCGTGTTGAGGTCGCGCGCCCACGCCTGCCAGTAGGCCTCTGTCTGGGCGAGGAAGGTGCGGGCCAGCGTGTCGGGACTGTCGGCCACCGACTCGTCGGCGCCGACGATCAGGTTGACCGGCCGGTCGAGCGAGAACGCGGTCTCGTGCAGGATGTAGTTGATCGACGCGTCGGTGGTGAGGCGCAGCACCGAGGTGTCGCTGAAGAAGCGCGCGTGGTTGCTGCCCGAGGTCAGCTGCGCCTTGTGCGCGCCGTAGCCGAAGGTCGGCCGCACCCTGAGCGTGACGCGCGGCCGGCCGGCCACCGGCTCGAGCCGGCGCACCAGCATCGGCGGCCGGAACATGCGCCCGAAGCGCTGGAAGCGCGGCGCGAAGTCGACGACCCGCACCGAGCCGCTGGCGCCGTCGAGCACGGTCTCGAGGATCGCCGTGTTGTGCAGGTAGCGCTGGCGGCCCGGTCCCTCGGACCCGGCGACCAGGACATCCATGAAGCCGCCCTCGGGCTCGCTGCCGCCGAGCAGCGCGTTGAACACCGGGTCGCCGTCGAGCCGGCCGAGCCCGTGCCAGACGTGGCGGCCGCGGCGGTCGACCAGGCTGGCGATGGCGCAGTTGCCGATCACGCCGAGATCGAGGCTGCTCATCGGCCCGCTCCCGGCGCCACGCCCGCCACCAGCGGCGGCGCCGGCGCGTGTCCCTGCAGCAGGGCGAGGCCGTGCTGCAGCCACGCCCGCACCGACGCCGGTTCGCCGCCGAACACCTCGGCCACCCGCAGGCCGATCCCGCCATAGCTCCGCGCCGCTTCCATGCCCGCCTCGTCGGTGAAGTCGTCGCCCACGAAAATCGGCCGCCGTCCCGCGAACGGCGCGCGCGCCATGAACTGCCGCACGGCCAGTCCCTTGGAGACGCCGCGCGGCCCGATCTCGACCGCCTCGCGCGCCGGGATCAGCCTGAAGGACGGGTGGTCCGGCGGCACCAGGCCGCGCACCAGCGCCCACACCGCCTCGCCGCGCTCGGGCACCAGCCGGAAGTGCACGCCTAAGCCGTGCGGCTTGGGCTCGATCAGCACGCCCGGCCAGCGGTCGGCGGCGGCCGACAGCGCCTCGCGCCACGCGGCCGGCACGACGGGGTCCTGCGGCAGCGCCTGCACCGCGCCGCCGGGAAAGCGCACCGACGCGCCGTGCTCGCCGGCGGCGACCGCGACGAAGGGGTTGAGCAGGTCGTCGACCACGCCGATCGAGCGCCCGGTGACGATCGCCAGCGCACCGCCGAGCTGGTCCTGCAGCGCTTGCAGGAGATGCGGCAGGCCGGGCGGCACCGCCACGGCTTCGGGAGTCGCGGCGATCTCGAGCAGCGTGCCGTCGAGGTCGAGGAAAAGCGCGTGGCCCCGGTCGAGATCCGGCGGTGACATCGTTGGAGAGAACGGCCGGCCACCGGAAAGGTTCCGACGAAAGGTCCCTCGCTCCGCTCGGGATGACAGGCCTTTCCTGTGTCATCCCGAGCGCAGCGAGGGACCCTTCACGTCATCGCAAGGCCGCCACCAGCGCATCCAGCCCGTCGGTGAGCGCTGCCGGGCCGGGCTGCAGGATCAGCGGCGACTTGATCTCGACGATGCGTTGGCCGGCGACCGCGGGCAGGTCCGACCAGCCGGGGCGCGATGCGATCTGTTCGGGCACCACCTTGCGGCCGCACCACGAGGCGACGATCACGTCGGGACGCGCCGCCAGCACCGCGTCGGGCGTCACGATCCGTCCCGTCGCCGCCGCCGCGCCGCGCCGGTCGGCGAAGACGTCGATCCCGCCCGCGACCTCGATCAGCTCCGACACCCAGCCGATGGCACTGATCATGGGGTCGTTCCATTCCTCGAAGTAGACGCGTGGCCGCGTCGCCGCAGCGCGAGCGGCCGACACCTCCACCACGCGCGCCTCCAGTGTGCGCGCCAGCGCCTCGGCGTTGTCGGAAGCGCCGACCAGGGCGCCCAGCGTGCGGATCATCGCGAAGATGCCGGCGAGGTCGCGCTGGTTGAACAGGTGGACCGCGACGCCGGCCCGCGCCAGCTGGGCCACGATGTCGGCCTGCATGTCGGAGAAGGCCAGCACGAGGTCGGGCTTCAGGTCGAGGATCTTGTCGATCTTGGCCGAGGTGAAGGCGCTGACCCGCGGCTTCAGCCGCACCTCGGGCGGCCGCACGGCATAGCCGGAGACGCCGACGATACGGTCCTGCTCGCCCAGCAGGTACAGGGTCTCGACGGTCTCCTCGGTCAGGCAGACCAGGCGTTCGGGGGGAAAGCGGCGCATGTCCCTCTATAGCGCCGTGGGCTGCCTTGAGAAATTGTCGGGCGTCGCCTTCCGCCGGCACGCTACTGTGCGCCCAACCGGAGGATTGAAGATGCTGCCCAGCCAGCGCGCCCTGTTCGATATCCCGCGCGACGTCTGCTACCTCAACGCCGCGTCGTGGAGCCCGCTGCCGCTCGCCTCGCAGGAGGCCGGCCGCGCCGCGATCGGGCGCAAGGGCCAGCCGTGGAAGCTGCCGGCGGAGTTCGCGGGCCAGCAGTACGAGCGCGCCCGCAAGGCCGCCGCCGCCCTGATCGGCGCCGACCCGGACGACGTCGCGCTGATCCCGTCGGTCGGCTACGGCGTCTCGACCGCCGGCAAGATCCTGGCGATCCCGCGCGGCAGCCGCGTGGTGGTGCTGCAGGACGACCACACCTCGCCGGTGCTGGAATGGATGAGCCGCGCCGGCGCGGCCGGCTTCACGGTCGACACGGTGCGGCAGCCGGCCGACGGCGACTGGACCGCGGCGGTGCTGGAGACCCTGGCCCGGCCGGGCGCGGCGCCGGTGGCGCTGGTCTCGATCTCGTCGGTCCACTGGTCGGACGGCGGCGCGCTCGACATGGAGCGGATCTCCGCGGCGGCGAAGAAGCAGGGCGCGATGCTGCTGGTCGATGCCACGCACGACGCCGGCGTGCGCGCCATCGACGTCAAGGCGCTCGACCCCGACTTCCTGATCTTCCCGACATACAAGTGGGTGCTCGGTCCCTACGGCCGCGCTTTCCTGTACGTGGCGAAGCGCCACCAGAAGGGCGTGCCGCTGGAACAGCCGGCGCCGGCCCGCAAGGCGGTGGCCGCCGAGGACACGGTGTACTTCCGCGACCTCGCCTACCACGACAACGCGCGGCGCTTCGACATGGGCGAGCGCGACCACTTCGTGTCGATGGAGATGGCGTCGATCGGCATGGAGATGATGGCGGCGTGGGGCAACGGGCCGATCGTCGAGCGGCTGGCCATGCTGACCGACCGGCTCGCCGAGGGAGTCGCCAACACCGGCGTGCGGGTGATTGACCGCAAGCTGCGCGCGCCGCACGTGCTCAGCCTGCAGTTCCCCAAGGGCATGCCGACCGATCTCGCCAAGCGGCTGGCGGCCGAGAACGTCCATGCCGCACCGCGGCTCGGCCGCCTGCGCATCAGCCCGCACGTCTACAATGACGAGGCCGACGTCGACCGCTTCGTCGAGGTCTTCCGCAAAGTGGCGATGTAGGGCCGGTCCCTGTAGGCTGGACGGACAAGACTTGCCCGAGAGGAAACGCGCCATGTGGCAGCCCAACGACCGCTACCCCGATCCCGCGGTACGCGTGCTCGATCCCGCCTTCAACCGCTACCGGCTGGCGTTGGCCTCGGTCGAGCGCCTCTACACCGGCTGCCGCTGGTCGGAAGGCCCAGTCTACTTCGGCGACGGCCGCTACCTCCTGTGGAGCGACATCCCGAACAACCGCGTGCTGCGCTGGGACGAGGAGTCGGGCAACGTCACGATCTTCCGCAAGCCGTCGAACAACGCCAACGGTCACACCCGCGACCGCCGCGGCCGGCTGATCGCCTGCGAGCACGACGCCCGCCGCCTGGTGCGCTTCGAGTACGACGGCGCGATCACGGTGCTGGCCGACAGCTACAACGGCAAGCCGCTCAACTCGCCCAACGACGTCGTGGTGAAATCGGACGGCTCGATCTGGTTCACCGACCCGCCGTTCGGCATCTGGAGCAACTACGAAGGCCACGTCGCCGAGGTCGAGAACAAGCCGGCGGTCTACCGGCTCGACCCGTCGACCGGCAAGCTGACCGTGGTGGCCGACGACATCCCCGGCCCCAACGGGCTGGCCTTCTCGCCCGACGAGAAGAAGCTGTACATCGTCGCCTCGCGCGCCGAGCCGAACCGCCAGATCCTGGCCTACGACGTGACCGGCGACGGCACCAAGCTCGGCAAGGGCTCGGTCTTCATCGATGCCGGCCCGGGCTCGCCCGACGGCTTCCGCGTCGACGTCGACGGCAACCTGTGGTGCGGCTGGGGCATGGGCTCGCCCGAGCTCGACGGCGTGCGCGTGTTCGACCCGACCGGCAAGCCGATCGGCCACATCGAGCTGCCCGAGCGCTGCGCCAACCTGTGCTTCGGCGGCCGCTACCGCAACCGTCTCTTCATGGCCGCCAGCCACTCGCTGTACGCGCTCTACGTCAACACCCAGGGCGTCGCCGGCGGCTGACCCGCGAAAGCAAGGCATCTTGAAAACAAGCGGTATCGATTCGCGCTACGCGTGGTGGCGGCTGCTCGCCAGCGTGGCACTGAGCACGGTCGGCGGCGCCGGCATGTGGTCGCTGACGGTGGCGATCCCGGCGGTACAGGCCGACTTCGGCATCACCCGCGCCGACATCTCGTTCGCCTACACCATGAACACGATGGGCTTCTTCGCCGGCGGCATCCTGATCGGCCGGCTGGTCGACCGCCGCGGCATCGTGTTCGCCTCGATCCTGAGCGCGCTCGGCCTGACCGCCGGCTTCGCGGCGGCGCCGCTGGCGACCTCGCTGGTGCCGTTCGCGCTGGCCCAGGCGCTGATCGGCTTCAGCTCGGCCGCCACCTTCGCGCCGCTGGTCGCCGACATCTCGCACTGGTTCGACAAGCGCCGCGGCATCGCCGTCGCGATCGCCGCCTCGGGCAACTACGTGGCCGGCGCGCTGTGGCCGCCGATCGTCGGCTGGATCATCGGTGCCCACGGCTGGCGCACCATGTCGGCCTCGGCCGCCGTGCTGTGCATCCTGACCATGATCCCGTTGGCCCTGACGCTGCGCCGCCGCGCGCCCGACCATGCCGAGACCACGCTGATCCGGGTCGCCCGCCAGTCGCGCGAGGCGCTCGGCCTGTCGCCCAACGCCCTGCAGGGCGTGATCTTCATGATGGGCATCGGCTGCTGCGTCGCGATGTCGATGCCGCAGGTCCACATCGTCGCCTACTGCAGCGACCTCGGCTACGGCGTGGCGCGCGGCGCCGAGATGCTGTCGCTGATGCTGGGCTTCGGCATCATCAGCCGCGTCGCCTCGGGCTGGATCGCCGACAAGGTCGGCGGCCTGCGCACCCTGCTGCTGGGCGCGATCCTGCAGGGCATCGCGCTGGCCTTCTACCTGATCGACGACAAGCTGACCTCGCTCTACATCGCCTCGGCGCTGTTCGGCCTGTTCCAGGGCGGCATCGTGCCGTCCTATGCCATCATCGTGCGCGAGTACTTCCCGTCGTCCGAGGCCGCGACCCGCGTCGGCCTCGCGGTGTCGGCGACGCTGCTCGGCATGGCGCTGGGCGGCTGGATGGGCGGCGTGCTGTTCGACTGGACCGGCTCGTACCGCGCCGCCTTCATCAACGGCATCGCCTGGAACATCATGACGGTCAGCCTGGCCTGGTGGCTGGTCAGCCGCCAGGCCCGTCGCACCGCCGCCGCCGCGGCCGCCGCCCCCTGACCGGAAGTCCCGGAGGACCCATGCGCATCGTCTCCATCCGCGACGTCGTCTCGCCGATCCGCTCGCAGATCGCCAACGCCTACATCGACTTCAGCCAGATGACGGCCAGCGTCGTCGCGGTCGAGACCGACGTGATGGTCGAGGGCAAGCCGGTGATCGGCTACGGCTTCAACTCGAACGGCCGCTACGCCCAGAAGGGCCTGCTGGCCGAGCGCTTCATCCCGCGCCTGCGCGATGCGAAGCCGGAGACGCTGGTCGATGGCGACGGGCTGCTCGACCCGGCGCGCTGCTGGGCGGCGATGATGGCCAACGAGAAGCCGGGCGGCCACGGCGAGCGCTCGGTCGCGGTCGGCGTGGTCGACATGGCGCTGTGGGACGCCGTGGCCAAGGCGAAGCGCGTGCCGCTGTGGAAGCTGCTCAGCGACCGCTACAACGGCGGCAACCACGATGCGACGGCGTGGGTCTACGCGGCCGGCGGCTACTACTACCCGGGCAAGGACCTGTCGGCGCTGCAGGACGAGATGAGGCATTACCTCGACCTCGGCTATTCCTGCGTGAAGATGAAGGTCGGCGGCGTGCCGCTGGCCGAGGATCTCGCGCGCATCGAGGCGGTGCTGAAGATCGTCGGCGACGGTTCGCGCCTGGCGGTCGACGTCAACGGCCGCTTCGACCTCACGACGGCCATCGACTTCGGCCGCGCCATCGCGGGCTACGGGCTGCGCTGGTACGAGGAGCCGGTCGACCCGCTCGACTACCTGGCGCACGCCGCGCTGGCCACCGAGTACGCGGGCCCGCTGGCCACCGGCGAGAACCTGTTCTCGATGCAGGACGCCCGCAACCTGGTGCGGCACGGCGGGCTGCGGCCCGACCGCGACGTGCTGCAGTACGACCCGGCGCTGTCCTACGGGCTGGTCGAGTACCTGCGCACGCTCGACATGCTGAAGGCCCACGGCTGGTCGCCGCGGCGCTGCGTGCCGCACGGCGGCCACCAGTTCGCGCTCAACATCGCGGTCGGCCTGCAATGCGGCGGCAACGAATCCTACCCGCAGGTCTTCGCGCCGTTCGGCGGCTTCGCCGACGACTGCCCGGTCAAGGACAGCCGCGTCGCCCTGCCCGACGCCCCCGGCATCGGCTTCGAACGCAAGGCCGCGCTGTGGGCGGTGATGAAGGAAGTCTGAAAGAAAGGTCCCTCGCTGCGCTCGGGATGACAGGAAAAGCGTGTCATCCCGAGCGCAGCGAGGGACCTTTCGTCAGGCCCTGAAGTTCTCCCAGCCGGTGCCCGCGCCGGGGCGCACGGTGTTGGGATTGCCGGTGCCGGTGGACTGGTTGCAGGCCGCGACGGCGAGGCCCAGCAGGACGGCGAGAACGGTGGCGGTCAGGCGGAACATGGCGCTGTATTGCGCCCGCTTCACTCCGGCTTCAACAGTCCCGATTTCACAAGTTCGCTAACGCCCGCCTCCTGGTCCTTGAGGTAGGCGGCGAATTCAGCCCGCGTGCAGGGCCGCACGACGGCGCCGAGATCGGCCAGCTTGCGCGCCACCTCCTCGTCCTTCAGCGCCGCCACGCAGGCGGCGTTCAGCGTGTCGAGGATCGGCGCCGGCGTGTCGGCCCGGGCCAGCAGGCCGGCCGTGGTGCCGCCGTCGAACGGCACGCTGCCGATATCCTTGAGGCTGGGCACGTCGGGCAGCTGGGCGATGCGGTCGGGGCTCATCACCGCCAGCGCCCTGAGCTTGCCGGCCTTGATCTGCGGCAGCGAGGTCGAGAGCTGGTCCATGTAGAGATCGAGCTGGCCGCCGACGAGGTCGGCGAGGCCCGGCGCCGAACCCTTGTAGGGGATGATGTTGAACTGGACCTTGTCGTTCACCTGCAGGCGCAGGATGGCGATGTGGTTGGTCGTGCCGTTGCCGGCATGGCCGACGCTGATCGTGCCGGGCTTGGCGCGCGCCGCCGCCAGCACCGCCTTCATGTCCTGCCACGGGCCGTCGGCCCGCGCGACCAGCACCATCGGCACGGTGGTGAGCATGCTGATCGGCGCGAACTGCGCCACCATCGGCGGCTTGCCCGCGAGGTAGGGCGAGATCCACATCACGCTGAAGCTGCCCATCACCACCGTGTAGCCGTCGGCCGGCGCGGCCGCCGCCGCCTCCATGCCGACCACGCCGCCGGCGCCCGGCCGGTTGTCCGGAACCACCGTCTGGCCGAGCTTGCGACCCATCGCTTCGCCGACCAGCCGCGAAGTCACGTCGTAGTTGCCGCCGGCCGCGAACGGGATGACCCAGCGGATCGGCTTGCTCGGAAAGGCCTGTGCCCCGGCCCGTCCGGCCGACAGGACGGCGGGAAGGCCGGCGGCCACGGCGAGGGGAACGCCCAGCAGGGTGCGGCGGTTCAGGGTCACGACAGGTCTCCCGGCGATTTCAGGAGGGGAGATTGCATTGTCAGTGTCCCGTCGCCAAATCAAACCCGTTGACCGTCGCACCGCGGAGAGAAATCAACGATGCCTGAACACCAGACACCGCTGATTGCAGCCCTCGCCGCGGGCCTGTCGCTGGCCTTCGTGCTGGGCCTGGTGGCGCACCGGCTGCGCGTGCCGCCGCTGGTCGGCTACCTGCTGGCGGGCGTGCTGGTCGGGCCCTACACGCCGGGCTTCACCGCCGACGGCGCGCTGGCCGCGCAGCTGGCCGAGATCGGCGTCATCCTGCTGATGTTCGGCGTCGGCCTGCACTTCTCGCTGAAGGACCTGCTGTCGGTCGCGAAGATCGCCGTGCCCGGCGCGGTCGGCCAGATCGTGGTCGCCACCCTGATGGGCGCCGGCCTCGCGCACCTGCTCGGCTGGTCGCCGATGGCGGGCCTGGTGTTCGGCCTCAGCCTGTCGGTTGCCAGCACGGTGGTGCTGGTGCGCGCGCTGCAGGACCGCCACATCCTCGAGACCCACCGCGGCAAGATCGCGGTCGGCTGGCTGGTCGTCGAGGACCTCGCGATGGTGTTGGCGCTGGTCCTGCTGCCGGCGCTGGCCACCATCACCGCCGGCGACGGCGTGCCGCCGTCGCGCATCGTCTTCCACCTGCTGGTGACGTTGGCCAAGGTGTCGGTGTTCGTCGCCGTGATGCTGATCGTCGGCCGGCGGGTGATCCCGTGGCTGATGCACCACACCGCCCACACCGGCTCGCGCGAGCTGTTCCGGCTGGCCGTTTACGCCATCGCGCTGGGCGTCGCCTACGGCGCGGCCCACCTGTTCGGCGTGTCGTTCGCGCTCGGCGCCTTCTTCGCCGGCGTCGTGCTGGGCGAGACCAACCTCAGCCAGCAGGCGACCGAGGAGGCGATGCCGCTGCGCGACGCCTTCGCCGTGCTGTTCTTCGTCTCGGTCGGCATGCTCCTGAACCCGATGGTGTTCGTGACCGCACCGCTGGCGGTCGCGGCGGTGGTGGCGATCATCGTGGTCGGCAAGTCGCTGGCGGCGTGGCTGATCGTGCGCGCCTTCGGCCACACCAACTCGACGGCGCTCACCGTGGCGGCCAGCCTCGCCCAGATCGGCGAGTTCTCCTTCATCCTGATCGGGCTCGGCATCGACCAGAAGATGGTGCCGCCCGAGGCGCGCGACCTCGTGCTGGCCGGCGCCATCCTGTCGATCCTGCTGAACCCGCTGGTGTTCGCCGCGCTCGAGCGCGTGCGCGGCGGCGGCGAGCCGGTGCCCGCGCCGCCGGTCGAGACGCCGCCGGCGCCATCGACCGGGCACGACGTTCTGGTCGGCTACGGCCGCGTCGGCTCGCGCATCGGCGCCCGGCTGGCCGGCCAGGGCCACGACCTGGTGGTGATCGAGAGCGGCGGCGAGGGCATCGAGAAGGCGCGGGCCAGCACGGCGCACGTGCTGGTCGGCAACGCCGCCGAGCCGACGCTGCTCGAGGCGGCCAACATCGCGGCGGCGCGACGGCTGTTCGTCACCATCCCCGAACCGTTCGAGGCCGGCCAGGTCGTGCAGCAGGCGCGCGCCGCCAATCCCGGCCTCGACATCCTGGCCCGCGCGCACTCGGAGGCGGCGGTCGAGCACCTCGCCGCGATGGGCGCCAACCTGGTGGTGCTGGGCGAGCACGAGATCGCCCACCGCATGATCGAGAGGGCGTCGGGCGGCGGCGGCCGCCGCGCATGACAGGACCGGCCCCAAGCTCTATACGGCAGGTCGAGGAGGCTTCCGCCATGTGGACACGACGCTCGACCTTCCGGCTCGCGGCCGCCGCCCCCCTCGCCGCATCCCTCGCCGCCCCGTTGCACGCCTTCGCCCAGGCCGCATCGTCCGCGACGCGCCTCGCGCTCAAGGGCTACGACCCGGTCGCCTACTTCACCGCTGCCGCGCCGACGCCGGGGCGGCCGGAGTTCGAGCTGCTGCACGACGGGGTGCTCTACCGCTTCGCCTCGGCGCAGAACCGCGACCTGTTCAAGGCCGATCCCGACAAGTACGCACCGCAGTTCGGCGGGGCCTGCGCCAACAACATGGCCAACGGCCAGCGCCGCGAGTCCGATCCGACGGTGTGGCTGATCGCCGACGGCAGGCTCTACGTGTTCGCGGGCGCGGCCGGCGCCGAGGCGTTCCGCAAGGATACGCGTACCGCCTCGCTGCGTGCCGCCGAGAACTGGAAGACGCTCAAGCCGGCCGGCAACTAGGCCGCGCCCGGCGGTTCAGTCGAAGCCGGCCTTGCGCAGGCTGGTCTCGACACGGCGCTGCAGGTCGGCGTCCTGGAAGCGCGAACCGAAGGTCGCGAGGTCGAACCACGGGTTCTTGAGGCGCGCCGCCTTGACCGCTTCCGTCGCCTCTTCGCGGCGCCCCAGCTCGGCGTAGGCGGCGGCCAGCGGCAGGTCGAGCAGCGGGTAGGCCGGGTAGCGCGTCCGCTCGCGCTCGAGCAGGCGCACCGCGTCGTCGTAGCGGCCGGCCAGCAGGTAGGCCATGCCGAGGTTGAAGGCGGCTTCCGGTCCGATGTTGGCGTCGAGCCGCAGCGCGCCCTCGGCGGCGGCGATCGAGTCGGCGATGCGGCCGGTCCACAGGAGGACGGCGGCGCGCGCCAGCATCGCCTCGGCATCGCTGGGGTTGAGCTGCAGCGCGCGCTCGGACTCGGCCAGCGCGAGGTCGTACTTGCGCACCGCGGTGTAGGCGCGCGCCAGCACGCCGTGCGCCAGCACGTTGTCGCGGTCCATCTCCAGCGCCTTCTGCGCCAGCCGGATCGCCGCCTCGACGTCCTGCTCGGCGAACTCCGACCAGCCGAAGCTGGCGCGCTGGAACAGCACGTCGGCCAGCTTGGCGTAGGCGTCGGCGTAGCCCGGCGCCATCTCGGTCACCTTCTCCAGCATCTGGCGGGCGCCGCGGTTGGCCGGCATCGTCGGCTGCGCCGCCATGGCGCGCGCCTTCAGCAGCATGTCGTAGGCGGCGAGGTCGTCGGTCGGCTTGCGCATCGCCTGCTGCTGGGCGATCTGCTGCAGGTTGCTGGCGAGGCTACCGGCGACGCGGCGGGCGATGCGGTCCTGCACGGCGAAGATGTCGGACAGCTCGTCGTCGTACTGCTCGCTCCACAGCTGGGTGCCGGCCGCGGTGTCGGTGAGCTGCACGGTGACGCGCACGCGCGGGCCCATGCGGCGCACGCTGCCGCTCACCAGGTAGCGCGCGTTGAGGCTGCGGCCGAGCTCGGCCGGCGGCAGCTCCTTGTTCCGGAACGGCAGCACGGCGTTGTACGAGATCACCGTCAGGTCCCGGAAGCGGCCGAGCGCGCGCGTGATGTCCTCGGTCAGGCCGTCGGAGAAGTAGTCCTGCGCCGCGTCGCCGCTCTGGTTGGCGAACAGCAGGACGGCGACCGACAGGCCGTCGGCGACCGGCGCGGGCGGGCGGGCCGCCGTCACGGCGGGAGGCGCCGGCCGGGCCAGCCACCACGCGGCGCCGCCGGCCACGGCCAACGCCACCACGCCCGCCATCGCCAGCACCGGAACCCATCCGCGCCCCGCCTTGGGGGGCGGTGGCGGCGGCGGCGGCGCGTCGAAGGCCGCGCCGGCGTCGAGCGCCCAGATCTCGACCGGCCGGTCGATGTTCTTGACGCTGCGCGCGCCCAGCGCCCGGAACGGCAGGCTGAGCTTGTCGCGCACCTGCTCGTGCACGCCGGCCGACAGCACGATCGCGCCGGGATCGGCCAGGCCCTCGAGGCGCGCGGCAACGTTGACCGCGTCGCCGAACACGTCGTCGCCCGCGACGATGACGTCGCCGAGATGCAGGCCGATGCGGAAGGTGAGCCGTCGCTCGGCCTCGACGTCGCGGTTGCGCGTCGCCATGCCGGCCTGCAGCTCGACCGCGGCGCGCACCGCCTCGACGGCGCTGCCGAACTCGACCAGCACGCCGTCGCCCACCGTCTTGACGATGCGGCCGCCGAACCGCGTCACCACCGGCGCGACCCACTCGGCGAGGTGGGCCGAGAGGTCGCGCAGCGTGCGCTCCTCGTCGGAACGCATCAGCCGGCTGTAGCCGACGACGTCGGCGAACAGGATGGTGGCGAGTCGACGCGAGGTTGCCGGGGCGTCGCTCACGTCGACTTCTCGCTCAGAGGTAGACCGCCTTGAGCGCGGCCTCGGGGTAGCGCGCGCCGGCCGCGGCGCCGGGTGGCAGCGCCGCCGACAGCGACGCGACCTCGGCGGCGGTGAGCGCGAGGCTCGCCGCCGCGACGTTCTCGTCGACCCGCTCGGCGCGCTTGGTGCCGGGAATCGGCACGATGTCGTCGCCCTGCGCCAGCAGCCAGGCCAGCGCCACCTGCCCCGGCGTCACGCCGTGAGCCCGCGCCACCGTCTCGATCGCGGCGGTGCGCGCGAGGTTGTGCGCGAGGTTCTCGGCGGCGAAGCGCGGGTGACGGCCGCGGCCGTCGCCGGCCGGGATGTCGGAGGCCTGCCGCACCGTGCCGGTCAGCAGGCTGCGGCCGAGCGGCGAGTAGGCGACGAACGAAATGCCGAGCGCCCGCGTGGTGGCCAGCGTCTCCTCGGCCTGCTCGCGGTAGAGCAGCGAGTACTCGCTCTGCACGGCGGCGATCGGGTGCACGGCATGGGCGCGCCGGATGGTCTCGGGCCTGGCCTCGCTCAAGCCCAGCGCCCGCACCTTGCCGGCCTTCACCAGGCCCGCCATCGCGCCGACCGTGTCCTCGATCGGCACCGTCGGGTCGACGCGGTGCTGGTAGTAGAGGTCGATGACGTCGACGCCCAGCCGCTTCAGGCTGGCGTCGCAGGCGGCGACCACGTATTCGGGCCGGCCGTCGACGCCGTTGGCGCCGCCCGGCCGCTGGGTCTGGCCGAACTTGGTCGCCAGCACGACCTTGTCGCGCCAGCCGCCGCTAAGCGCCTGGCCGAGCAGCGTCTCGTTGTGGCCCCAGCCGTACATGTCGGAACTGTCGAGCAGCGTGACGCCGCGCTCGATTGCGTGGTGGACGACGCGGATGCCGTCGGCGTCGGCGCTCTGGCCGTAGGCACCGCTCAGCGACATGCAGCCCAACCCGATCGGGAAGACGCTGAGCGGACTGGCGCCGAGGCGGCGTGATGATGTGGACATGCCGGGAGACTAGCCCCGGCGTGCCGCGGCGTCACCCGGAGCGCGGGCCTCCGGAGCGTCTTAGGCGCCGTCGGCCTTGATGCCCAGCGACGTGATCAGCTTGCCGAGCCGGTCGTACTCGGCCTTCGCCCAGGCCGTGACCTCGGCCACCGTCATCGGCGTCGGCTGGATGTAGGCGGCCTCAAGCCGCGCCTTCACCGCCGGGTCGGCCAGCGCCTTGGCGACCGACGCGTTCAGCCGCTGCACGATCGGGCCGGGCAGGCCCTTCGGCCCGAGCAGCGGCAGCGCCGACTGGATCTCGATGCCGCCGTAGCCCTGCTCGCGCAGCGTCGGCACGTTGGGGATCTCGGACAGGCGTGCCGCGCCCGACACCGCGATCGGCACCACGGCGCCCGACTTGACGTGGCCGAGGATCAGCGGCGCGCTGACCAGCCCGACCTGGATGCGCTCGCCCAGCAGGTCCTGCACGCCGGGCGGCAGGCCCTTGTAGGGTACCGACACCAGCTCGATCTTCTTCTCGATCTTCAGCTGCTCGGGCACCAGGTGGGTCGAGGTGCCGTTGCCGGAGTTCAGGTAGGTGAGCGGCGCCGGCGCCTTGCGCGCGTAGGCCACCAGCTCGTCGACCGAGCGCACCGGCAGCGACTTCGCCACGCACAGCACCGCCGCGGTCACGCCGACCATGGCGATCGGCGTGAAGTCGGCGACCACGTCGAACGGCGCCTTCATCAGGAACGGCAGGCCGTAGTGAGCCGACACCGTCGCTTCCAGCGTGTAGCCGTCGGCTGGCGCGCCGGTGACGATCTGGCCGGCGACGATGCCGTTGCCGCCCGGCCGCGGGTCGATGACGATCTGCTGGCCGAGATCGGCGGTCAGCGCGTCGGAGATGCTGCGCATGCCGACATCGATGATGCCGCCGGCCGGGCCGGGCAGCACGACGCGGATCGGCTTGGTCGGCCAGGCCGCGGTCTGCGCCTGCACGCGCGCGCCCAGCAGGGGCACGGCGGCCGCGCCGGCCAGCAGCCGGCGGCGGGTCATCTCGAACATCGTCGTTTCCTTCCCCAATCGTCCACGGCTCTGGCGGCCGCCTAGATGAACATGTCGAGCTGGTTGTAGTTCTTGAGCACGGACTGCCGCGCCGCCTCGCTCCAGCGGTTCTCGTCCTCGCGGCCGGCCAGCGGCCGGTAGACGAATGGCGTCTCGTTCGGGAAGCGCTGGCGGCGCGCGTCGATCGCCAGCGCGATCAGGCGCGAGCGCGCCTCGATGCGGGCCGCGTCGTAGGTCTCGACGGCGCCGTGCAGGCGGCGCGTCGTGATGTTGAGCACGCGCCGGCGCGGGAAGAACCCGGCATTGAGGGTGATGCGCCGGTCGGGCGAGCTGTTGGCGAACGAGCCGTGCACCAGCTGGCGGTTGGTCATGAAGGTGTCGCCGGCGTCGCACAGCATCGGCACCGCGCCCTCGAGCCGGTCCGAGCCGCCGTTGTCCTCGACCATGCGCTTGATGTCGGCCTTGCCCAGCCGGTGGCTGCCCGGCAGCACCCAGACGCCGTTGGCCGCCGTGCTGGGATAGAGCTGGGTCATGAAGTTGAAGCCGTGGGCGCCCTCGTCCCAGTCCGGCGCGGTCCAGTGCGTCGTGCCGTCCTGGTGCCAGGCGACCGACGGGCCGAGGCCCGGCTCCTTGACGAAGGTGACCTCGTTGTAGGGCACGAAGTCGTCGCCCAGGATCGAGGCCGCCGCGGCCAGCAGGCCGGGATGGCCGTAGAGCCGCAGGCAGGCGTCGGACAGATGCAGGTTGCCGTCGAGCAGCTCGACCGTCCAGGCCGGCGCGGCGGCGCCCGGGTCGGGCTGCGCCATCGCCGCGGGGTGGCGGCCGTTGTTGGCGTCGGTGCCGCCGCGCGGGTCGCTGAGCGGCCGCGCCCAGCGATAGGGCGGCTTGCGGATGCCGAGGTCGATCACCGGCCGGCCGAGCCGGTCGACCGTGGCGTCGGGCGCGACCGGCGCGCGGTCGAGCACCGCGTCGAGCTCGGCCCGCAGCTCGTGCAGTTCCTCCGCCGAGAGCACGCCCTGGAAGACGTAGAAGCCGTGGGTGCGGTAGGCCTCGACGATCTCCGGTACCAGCTTGCCGTCGGGTCCCAGCCGGATCGGGCCGCGGTTGCCGAGCGACCGCGCGCGCGCCTCGGCGCGGCGACCGTACTCGGCCATGGCGCGCTGGTGGTCGGCGGCGCTGGGGACGACGGACATCGATGAACTCCCGGGCATTGGCCCACTTGTGCCGCGGGCTCCGCGACAGCCTAGCGCAGGAGCCGCCGTCCCGCGAAGTCCGGTGTTGCTCCCGCCCGCCGGCTTGCCCATACAAAAGGACATGGCCCGTCCCCAGACCCCGGTGCCCGACAGCGTGCGCCAGAGCATCAAGGCCGGCCGCTTCGCCGCGGCGGCCGAGGCGTTGCGCGGGCTGGCGGCGCGCGACCCGTCGGCGCCGATCCTCGCCGCCCTGTCCGACATGGCGCTGCAGCTCGGCCTGCTGACCGAGGCCAAGGACGCCGCGCAGAAGGCGGTGGCCGCCGATCCGACCTTCCACAACGCGCGCGTCATGCTGGCGCGCGCCCACGTCGCGCTCGACGAGGACGAGGCGGCGATCGCCGACTTCAAGGTCGCGCTGGCGATGACCCGGCCCGGCCAGTCGCCGATGCCGAATGGACCGCTGCCGGTGCCGGCCCACCAGGCGCTGCACACGCTCGAGCAGCTGGCGTGGATGGAGCAGGCCGAGAAGCGGCCGCCGGGCGCGCTGCTGCCGGTCGATCCGAACGTCCGCGCCGCGGCGCAGGCCAAGCTCGAGCAGATGCTGGCCGACCCCACGCGCGAGATCCCGACGCTGCCGATGGGCGGCGCCTACGGCCGCATCCTCGCCGACCCGCCGCTGGTGCGGCTCGACGAGCCGGCGCCGGCGCGTTGCCTCAACCCGCGCGCCGACTGGGACGAGATCGTCGCGACCTTCAAGGGACCGGGCAAGGGCATCGCCTGGTTCGACGGGCTGCTGACACCCGAGGCCCTGGCGCAGCTGCAACGCTTCTGCCTGCACTCGACGGTGTGGCGGAAGCCCTACCCGCGCGGCTACATCGGCGCCAGCCCGGAGTCCGGCTTCTTCAGCCCGCTGCTGCTGCGCATCGCGGCCGAGCTGCGCGCCGCCGTGCCCGGCCTGCTGGACGGCCATCACCTCAGCTACTGGTGGTCGTTCGTCTGCCAGCACCAGCGCCCCGGGGTCGACATCCATGCCGACCAGTCAGACGTCAGCATCAACTTCTGGATCACGCCCGACTCGGCCAACCTCGACCCGGGCGGCGGCGGCCTCGACATGTGGGATGTCCAGGCGCCGCCCGACTGGAGCTTCGCCGACTACAACAACGGCGAGAAGGACATCGAGGGCTTCCTGCGCGACTCGAAGGCCGACCGGCACGCCATCCCCTACGGCGAGAACCGCGCGCTGCTGTTCCACGGCCTGATCTTCCACCAGTCGGCCGAGGCGAGGTTCAGGCCCGGCTTCGAGAACCGCCGGCGCAACGTCACGATGCTGTTCCGAAAGACGCGGGGGTAAGTTCTAACTGAGAGGCCATCCGCTAGCAGCAGCCCAATACTTCACAGCACGCTTCTGTTCGCCGTCGACGTAAGTTCGCCACTGGCCTTCATCCTGCACCGCCTTCGGGAACGCTCCTGATTGTTCCGCGAAGATTCGAAACCATTGCTCAGGTTTCCGTGTCGTTGCGCTTACTGCGAGGACCGAGAGGATCGGCAATTGGGCTGAGTGACAGCGCCTTGCAATCTCTGGCAGGACCTTGCTGACCAGCGTCACGCGCGCCCCGCTATCGAACTCGCTTGCCCAACCCATCTTCTGAAGCAACTGCGTGTAGGTTAGCGAGCGTCCCTTCGCTGCAGCATCATGGATCAGAAGATCGGCCAACTTCACCAGCGAGGCTTCAATGTCAGCGCTCACGACCAAGTCCTTATCCAAGCTTTCCGGCCAAACGTCTGGTTCTGGCCTTTAGGCTGGGGCTTCACTCGAGGGGTGAGGCTTAGGGATCGCCCCCCCACTCTTGCCGCGAGCAGTTCGCTGCAAGGAACGCACGCCGACGCCATCGGTACGAGTTTCAGCCTTTCAGGATCGATACGCTTCCCACAGTGAGAGCAGGACTTCCACACGTTGATGCGATCCACTTTTCGGCTCCCTGCCTGTGTCTAGGTGTTGCGCGCGACCTCAACGAACAAAGGGTCTCCAATCGACCCGCAAGGCCCAATGAGAACATAACGGGAACTTTGGTGTCAATTGGGCTGATCCATTCAAACTGACGCTAGCGCCCTAGGTCATTGTCCTTGGCCGACAATTTCTTGTCGCTGCGGAGAGCGCTTCAGCCGCCCTTCTCATCAAGCAGCTTCGTGAAGGCGTCGATGGCGTGGCGGCGGACGCCGGTGTCGGGCTCGACGGGCCGCGCGACGCGGTCGTCGATCGGCGGCAGGGCGTCGCGTTCCTCCATCGAGGTCACGGTCGGGCCGAGGTCGCGCAGCAGGCCGTCGTGCATGCCGTAGATCCAGCCGTGCAGGTGCAGTTCCTGGCCGCGCGCCCAGGCGTTCTCGACGGTCGGGATCGAGGCGATGCGGCGGACCTGCATCTCGACGTTGAGTTCGCACATCCGGTCGATGCGGGCGTTGTCGTCGGCGATGGCATCGAACACGGCGCGGTGGCGGCGGTACAGCGTGACCACCGGCTGCAGCCAGTGATCGACCAGCGCCGAGCGGTCCTCGCCCAGCGCGCGGCGGATGCCGCCGCAGCCGTAGTGGCCGCACACGATCAGGTGGCGGACCTTGAGGATGTCGATCGCGAACTCGAGCACCGCCAGCAGGTTCATGTCGTTGCTGTGGGCGATGTTGGCGATGTTGCGCTGGACGAACACCGCGCCGGGATCGAGTCCCAGCACGTCGTTGGCGGTGACCCGGCTGTCCGAGCAGCCGAGCCACAGGTACTGCGGCGACTGCTGCTCGGCCATGCGCACGAAGTAGGTCGGGTCCTCCTGCGTCTTGCGCTGGGCCCACGCCACGTTGTTGTCGAACAGCTTCTCGAGGTCCATCGGCGCTACTTCGTGCAGAAGGGCGCGTTCTGCGCCACCCACGCGACCTGGCAGCTGACGTGGGGGAACAGCGCCGCCACCGCGATGACGACGGCGGCGAGGAAGACCAGCGGGCGCAGCAGCCGGAAGGTCGCCGGGATCAGCGCCTTGCCGGCCCAGTAGGCCAGCAGCACCGCGCCCAGCGCGATGCCCAGCCGGGTCGTCAGGCCCCAGGTTTCCCAGCCGGTGCGTTCGGCCAGCGTCGACGACACGGTGGAGACCAGCTCGGTGAACTTTTCCATCAGGCGGCGGGCTTGTGCAGGCGCACCGGCTCGCGCGTCACGGTGCGCTTGCCGCGCTTCCAGGCGCCCAGCACCGGCGCCACGGTGCGCAGCGCCATGATCTCGTCCGGCGCGTCGAGCACCACGAGGTCGGCCGGGCCGCCGACCGCGATGCCGTAGTCGGCCTTGCGCATCAGCTTCGCCGCCGCCGCCGTGGTCATGTCCCACAGCCGCCGCACGTCGTCGTCGGTGCTGCGCTGGGTGACGATCGCCTGCATGTTGACCTGGCGCAGCAGCTGGCCGTCGCCGAATGGCGTGAACGGGTTGAGGATGTTGTTCGAGGCGACCGAGCAGGTGACGCCGAACTCGGTCAGCCGGTTGAGGTCGACGACGTTGCGCGGCACGTTGTGATCGGTGTGGCGGCCGCCGAGGAACAGGTCGGTGGCGGTCAGCACGGTGGCGGCGACGCCGGCGTCGGCCATGCGCCTGGCCACCTTGTCGAGGTCGGGCTGCTTCATCGAGGCCAGCTTGGAGATGTGGCCGACCGCGACGCGGCCGCCCCAGCCGTACTTTTCCGTCAGCTCACAGACCAGCAGCGTGTCGAGTTCCTCCGCCGAGGCGCCGCTGTCGAGGTGCATGTCGATGTCGACGTCGAACTCGCGCGCCATCTCGAACACGCGGTGGATCTGCGCCGCGCGGTCGCTGTCGTAGTTGGGCGCCGCGCCGACCACGGTGGCGCCGTTCTTCAGCGCCGCGACCATCAGCTCGTCGGTGCCGGGATTGTTGGTCAGGCCCTCCTGCGGCATGACGCAGATCTCGAGGTCGATCGCCCACTTGTAGCGGTCGATCAGCGCGCGCACGCCCTCCATGCCGCGCAAGCCGACCTTGGGGTCGACCTCGACATGGGTGCGCATGCGCGTCGCGCCGTGGCCGATGCACTTCTCCAGCGTGCCCGAGGCGCGCTCGAACACGTCCTCGACGGTGAAGGTGTGCTTGACCGCCGAGGTGCGCTCCATCGCGAGGTGCGGGAAGCGCTTGGCCTCGCAGTCGCAGCGCCCGAGGATGCAGGTCTTGTCGAGGTGGATGTGGGTCTCGACGAAGCCCGAGCAGACCAGCCGGCCGCCGGCGCGGTACTCCTCCGGCGCGGTGCCGGCCAGGTTCGGCGCGATGGCGGCCACCTTGCCGTCCTTGACGCCGATGTCGACCGCCGGTTGACCGGCCGCGCTGCCCGGCAGCCGCACCTCGCGCAGAACCACGTCGAACGCCATCGCAAATCCTCTCCCCGAAACGGTACCGGCATGCATGTTGCACCACCCCGGTCGACACTTACAATCGCGGCACACAGCGGAGGCCTGGTTTCGATGCTCACACGGCGAAAGGTCACGATGACGGCGGCGGCGCTGCTGGCCGCGGCGCCCGCCCGGGCGCAAGCACCGGGACCGGCGGGCTGGCCCGCCAAGCCGATCCGCTGGATCGTCAACTTCCCGCCGGCCGGCGCCGCCGACATCCTGTCGCGCACGCTCGCCGAGTATTACGGCAACCGCCTCGGCCAGCCGATCGTGGTCGAGAACAAGCCGGGCGCCGGCGGCCTGCTGGGCGCCGACATCGTCGCCAAGGGGCGCGGCGACCAGTACCTCGTGATGATGTCGAGCGCGGCCTCGCACGGCATCGGGCCGGTGCTCTACAAGGACGTGCCCTACGATCCGCTGGCCGACTTCACGCACATCCACCTGGTCGGCACCTTCCCGACCGTGCTGGCGGTCAAGGCCGACTCGCCGATCAAGAGCCTGGCCGACCTCGTGGCGATGGCCAAGGCCAAGCCCGGCGAGGTCACCTACGGCTCGGGCGGCAACGGCACGATGAACCACCTGACCGGCCAGGTGCTGGCGCGCGCCGCCGGCATCCAGCTGACGCACGTGCCCTACCGCGGCTCGGCGCCGGCGATGAACGACCTGCTGGGCGGCCAGATCGTCGCCCTGATGGAGAGCCTGCCGACGGCGATCGGCTACTTCACCTCGGGCCGCATGCGGCCGCTGGCGGTCAGCGAGGACGTGCGCTCGCCCAGCCTGCCCGACGTGCCGACGTTCAGGCAGGCCGGCGTCGACGTGGTGACGACCAACTGGTTCGGCTTCTCCGGCCCGGCCGGCCTGCCGCCGGAACTGGTCAAGCGCTGGGAGACCGAGACTGGCACCGCGCTCAAGAGCGACCAGGTCAAGGAGGCGTTCGCCAAGATCGGCGTCCGTCCCGGCACGCTCGACTCGGCCGGCTACACCGCGCTGATCAAGGCCGAGCTGGCGCGCTGGAAAGAAGTGATCACGGCGATGAACATCAAGGCGGATTGAGGAAAGCTCCCTCGCTGCGCTCGGGATGACAGGCAAAGGTGTGTCATCCCGAGCGTAGCGAGGGACCTTTCGCCTTGACCCATGCCCTCCCTCTTCCTCTCATGGGCGGAGAACAAGAAGCGGGAGGATCGATGCAACGGCGGACGTTTCTCGGCACCACGGCGGCCTCGCTGCTTGCGACGGCGGCGGCCGCCGACGCGCAGACCGCGCCGTGGCCCGGCAAGCCGATCACCTTCCTCGTGCCGTTCGCGGCGGGCGGGCCGTCGGATGCGCTGGCCCGCGTGCTGGCGCGCGGCCTCACCGCCGAGCTCGGCCAGCAGGTGGTGATCGAGAACAAGGGCGGCATGGGCGGGCTGGTCGGCGTCACCGCGCTCGCGAAGGCGCCGGCCGACGGCTACACGATCGGCATGAACGCCACCGGCCCGACCGCGATCGCGCCGTTCATGCTGGCGACCATGCCGGTCGAGGACAAGGACCTCGCCCTGCTGACGCCGATCGCGCTGGTCCAGATGGTGATCGGCGTGTCGCCGCGCCTGCCGGTGAACACGGTGGCCGAGCTGATTGCCTACGCCAAGGCCAACCCGGGCAAGGTGAACTACGGCTCGTCGGGCCCGGGCGGCATCAGCCACCTCGCCGCCGAGCTGTTCCGCAGCGCCGCCGGCATCGACATCGTGCACGTGCCCTACCGCGGCGCCGCGCCGGCGGTGCAGGACCTGCTGGCCGGCCAGGTGCAGATGGCGGTGCTCGACGTCGGCGTGCTGCTGCCGCACATCAAGGCGGGCAACGTCAGGCCGCTGGCGGTGCCGAGCCGGACGCGCTCGGGCCTGCTGCCCGACGTGCCGACCACGGCCGAGGCCGGGCTGCCGACCGTGCTCAGCGACAACTGGTACGGCCTCGCCGCGCCGGCCGGCGTGCCGGCGCCGGTGCTCGACCGCATCCATGCCGCGACGGTGAAGGCGCTCGGCCAGAAGGACATCGCCGACCCGATGATCGCCCAAGGCGCGCTGATCCGGCCGATGACGCCGGCCGAGTTCGCCGACTTCATCCGCCAGGAGCGCGCCAAGTGGGGCCCGGTCGTCAAGGCGAGCGGCGCGAAGATGGAGTGAAAGCCGCCGGGACACCGCCGCAGGACAAGCTCCTCGGCCTCGAGATCATCCGCTTCGTGTCGGCGCTGTCGGTGCTGGTGTGGCACTACCAGCTGTTCTTCCACGTCGGCGCCGGGCCGGTCGGCTTCGTGCGCGCCGACCAGCCGTTCTACGGCGCGCTGCGCCTGTTCTACGAGCACGGCCTGTACGGCGTGCAGGTCTTCTGGTGCATCAGCGGCTTCATCTTCGCCTGGAAGTACCGTGATCCCGTCGCCGCGCGGACCGTCGGGCCGCGGACCTTCTTCATCCTGCGCCTGTCGCGGCTGTACCCGCTGCACCTCGCGACGCTGCTGGCCGTGGCGGCGCTGCAGTCGCTCTACGTCGCGCGACAGGGCGCCTTCTTCGTCTACCAGCACAACGACCTCTACAACTTCGTCGTCCAGCTGTTCATGGCCAGCGAGTGGGGCTTCGCCAACGGCGAGAGCTTCAACGCGCCGATCTGGTCGATCTCGGTCGAGGTCCTGGTCTACGGCCTGTTCTTCGCCATCCTGCGCCATGTCAGCCGGTCGCCGCTGGTGAATGTCGGCGTGCTGCTGCTCTGCCTCGCCGCCCGGCGCCTCGACATCCATCACCCGTTCGTCGACTGCCTGGCGTTCTTCTACGCCGGCGGCCTCGCCTCCATCGGGCTCGAGGCGCTGCAGGGCACGCGGCTGCGGCGGCCGCTGACGCTGCTGGCCGGCGCCCTCGTCGTCGCGGTCCCGCTGCTGCTGCCGGACCGCGTCGCGCAGAACCGCAACCTGTTCCTGCTGGCGTGGGTGCCGGTGCTGCTGTTCGTCGCCGCCCAGCCGCTGCGCCTGCCGCCGCGGCTGCAGCACCTCGTCGCCGCCGCCGGCAACATGACCTACTCGAGCTACCTGCTGCAGTTCCCGATCCAGCTGGCGATCTCGCTCGCGCTGCTGGGCACCGGCCCGGCGCCGCTGTTCTACAGCCCGGCGTTCTTCGTGGCCTACATCGCGATCACGCTGGTCGCCGCGCGGCTGGTCTACCGGTTCTTCGAGCTCCCCGCCCAGCGCGCGATCCGCCGGCGCTTCGCCTGACGACCCGCCGACCACGCTGCCGCGTCAGTCGCCATCGCCGCCGTTGAGCGACGACAGGCCGTTGGCCGACGCCTGCGCGCGGCAGACGCCGATCCAGTAGCGCGCGCGGCTGGCCAGCGCCTCCTCGGGGCCGTTCTCCAGCGCGTGCAGGTCGATCGGCACGCCGGCCCGCACCGCCGCGACCATCTCGAGGTGGATGCGGCGATAGCCGCCCGGCGCGCCGGCGCGATAGGGCAGCCCGGCGAGCAGGTTGGCGACGTCGCGCCAGTACGCGCGCCGCGTCTTGCGGGCATTCGTCGTCGTCCCGACATACACGCCGACGCCGCGGATCGTGATGCGGTAGATCACCGGCTCCGTCCAGCTCACGCCGGGTTCCGCCGTCACCTCCGCGAAGCCATGCCTCGCCATTGCATCCTCTCCCGATGGCAATGGCCCTTCGTACCGGCAGCACGCGCGGCCCTCGTTGATCGCGCCCGACAGTTCATTGATCGGGGCCGCCATCCCGTTCGCGGGAGGGCTGGCCGCGCCTGTCAACGCAATGTCGCGCGCCGTCAATGTCCCGGGCGGCCCGGCCCCGCATCCTGGCGCCATGCCGAACACCTTCACCGGGAAAGACCTTCTCGACATCGCGGCCGGCCGCTTCGGCCGCGGCGAGATCGATTGCCTGTGTATCGTCGGACCGCGCGACCGCTCCCTGGGCTGGATCGACACCGGCATCACGCGCTACCTCGAACCGTCCTTCCCGGTCCGCAAGCAGGCCCTGGTCGGCGACGCCGAGCCGCGACCCGACGTGATGTCGGCCGACGCGCAGGCTCCGCGGGCTCTCCGCGTCCTCGCGCTCGGCGCGATCGACATCGCGTCGCGGGCCGCGACGGCGGACCGGTTCATTCGCTCCGGCACGTGCATGATGATCGTCGACGATGCCGAGACCGCCAGCCGCTGCCGTTCGCTGCCGGCCGCCCATCCCCTCCGGGACATTCCCCTGGAGCTCAACAGGCTGTGCCGGGCCGCCGCATTCGTCGTCCGACCGTCGAGGACGATCGCGCTGGGCTGGGTCGACGACACTGCCCGCTACTGCCACCCGTGCGCGGCTCGGATCATGGACGCCTGGAAGGGATGGCCGTTGCGCAAGCCCCTTCCGCTCCTGCCCGTCGCCGGCGACTGGGGGTGCGAGTCGTGCGGGTCGACCGAGACGCCGACCCTGTCGAGGCGACAGATCTCGTGGATCAACGTGCACGGGATTCACAACACGGGCCTGCCCGACTTCTGGGCGCTGGTGCCGCGGCCCGACCTCGTGGACCAGTGGGGCATGCCCTACGCCGGCCAAACCGTCTGCCCGCTGTGCCGGCGCCGCGCGGTTCTCAGCGAGCACTCGGAGCACGCGGCGATCAATTGCGGCCGCTGCGGTCTCGTCGATCCGCACGCGCCGGCGTGGCGCGACGACGCGCGCAGCGACGTCGACG
>Ga0102832_1000859_pt1 | contig 31677 bp, 34 predicted proteins | sample EBPBio282013_DNA_FD_88942 | JGI IMG/M metagenome (GOLD analysis project Ga0102832, IMG submission 88942) | Wastewater treatment Type I Accumulibacter community from EBPR Bioreactor in Madison, WI, USA - Reactor 2_5/28/2013_ DNA (Illumina Assembly) | ecosystem: Engineered > Bioreactor > EBPR >... | reverse complement strand
GCCTCGGCCAGCAACGCCAACCGGCGAGCCTGCAACCGGGTCACCTCACCCTGCAGCCGCTCCAGCTCGGCCAACACCGCTTCATCAGACAACCGCCACCACTGCGGACCCGCAGCCTCCTCAGCCAACAACCGGCCGATCACCCGGTCCAGCAACTCGACGTGCGCGTCCGGGTCCGGATCGGTGTCGATCCAGTCCCGCGCACGCTCGCTCATGTGTTCGATTATATGCGGAACAATCATGAGTTGGCAAGGGAGTATGGTGCTGAGATCCCAGCATCTCCCGGGATGGCGAAGTGGTGGTGGCATGGTGACGAAGGCGCGCCGGCTGCAACGAAACGCTTCGTCCGGGAGTCTTAGTGGTGTGGCGGCAACCGATGCGCAGGGGACGGTGACCGGCGAGGACTCCTTCGAGTCGTTCGTCCGGGCACGGTCGGACCGACTGCTGCGCCTGGCCTGGCTGATCACCGGCGATTGGGACGACTCCCGCGACAGCGTCCAGGACGCGCTGGAGGCCGTCCTGCCGCGGTGGCCGGGGCTGTCCGCGACCGACCGGCTGGACGCCTACGTGCGCCGCTGCGTGGTGAACGCCTGCCTCGACACCACCCGGCGGCGCGGACGGTCCCGTCCGGTCGCCGAACCGGCGCTGCTGCCGTCCGCGCCGGTCGGGGACGACCCGGCGTCCGCGGTCGCGAACGCCGACGAGGCCTGGCGGCTGTGCCGCGGGCTGCCACCGGTGCAGCGGACGGCCGTGGTCCTGCGCTTCTACGACGACCTCAGCTTCGCCGACATCGGCGCCGCCCTCGGGTGCCCCGAAGCGACCGCCCGCTCGCATGTGCACCGCGCGATCGCCGCCCTGCGCTCGCGCCTGGATGTTGGCAGCACGACGGAAGGCCGCACGAGGGAAGGCAGCGCCAAAGAAGGCAGCGCGAAGGAAGGCAACCCGAAGGAAGGCAACAGCAATGGATGACCTCGAACGCGCCTTCCGCGACGCCCTGCACCGTGTGGACACGATGACGATCCCCGTGCCCCCGGTGGACGCCGCTGAGCTCACCCGACGCCCGGGCCGCCCGACCGGTCACCGGTGGCTGGCCGCAGCCGCCGCCGTGGTGGTCGTGGCGGGGCTGGCCGTCTGGGCCCTGGCCGGGCGCAACGGAAGCGTCCCTGCCGTGCCGGCAGCGACCCCGTCGGTCGCGTCGACCAAGGCCCTCGTGGGCGGCACCTGGGCGGCCACCGAACTGGGTGGGCAGGTGGCCGTTCCCACGGGCGACAAGGTGCCCTACGTCCGGTTCGCGGCCGACGGGTCGTTCACCGGCGGTGACCCGTGCAACGGGATCATGGGCACCTACCGCTTCGACGGCGAGGAGATCCGGATCGCGCCGGGCGGCGGGTTCCGCACCCTCATGGGGTGCGACACCGGCCAGCAGAAACGGTTCACCTCCGCGCTCACCGGGGCGCACCGCGCCGAGCTCGCCGGTGACACGCTCCGCCTCCTGGACGCCTCCGCGGACACCCTCGCCGTGTTCCGCTGGACGGAGACCCCCGCGCCGAGCGCCACCCCGTCCGCCACGGTCGCGCGGGTGCGCATCGACAACGTCGGCACGGTCGACTTCGACGACGTCATCCTCCACTTCCCGGACGGCACCACCGTCCACTACGGACCGGTCCTGGCCGGAGCGAGCAGCTTCGCCGCGTACAGCGACGGCCCGCTCTACCGCTACGCCGCGGTCGAGGTCATGGTGAACGGAACCCGGTACCGCTTCCAGCCCGACGACTTCCTCGGGGAGACGGCGCTGCCCCCCGGCACCTACACCTACGAGCTCGACCTGGTGGGGGACAGCGTCCGCCTGGTGTTCCGCAAGGGCGGCTGAGCCTGGAGGGGCCCGACGCGGGCACGGGTTACCATGGTCGGAGCCTCTGGCCGTCTTCCCCGACCGAAAGCCCCCTGCCTTGACTGCTGCACTGAAGCGCAACCTGAAGATCCTCCTGCTCACCGCGACCGTGGTGGCCCTCGGGAGCGGCTGCTTCGTCGTCCCCCAGTCGGGGATGGCGAGCGAGCCGGCCAACACACCCGCCGTCCAGCCCACCTCCACGGCGACCACCATCACGTCCGACCCGAAGGACGCCACGATCGGCAAGTACGGCACCCGGACGTCGGCGACCTTCACCGTGAAGGCCACGGGTTCGAAGCTCCGCTACACCTGGCAGCGCAAGCTCGCCTCGGGGTCGTGGAAGTCGATCTCCTCGGCGACCAAGGCCTCCTACGTCGCGAAGGCGAGCACCTGGAAGAACGGCAGCGTGTTCCGGGTGGTCGTCAAGGGCGACAACGGCACCGTGACGTCGAAGTCGGCGAAGCTCACCGTGCTGTCGCCGACCAAGACTCCGGCCGCGGACGCCGAGAAGGCGTTCGGCCTGACCGGCCTCACCCAGGGCGTCGACCTCTCGGCCTACCAGTACACGCCGGCCGGCCGGGTGAACCTGAAGGCCATCGCCACCTGGACCACCACGGACGGCTTCACGATCCTGCGCACCGGCAGCGGCGCCCGTCCCAAGCACCAGACCTACGTCAGCGCCTGCACGAACAAGACCGAGAAGACCGGCGCTACCCCGGTCACCGAGGACTGCGCGTACGCGAAGCTGGCGGACGCCGCGACCGCGTCCAAGCTGTCGCTGGGGCACTACTGGTTCAACGGCTGGATCACCTCGATCGACACCACGAAGAAGAACCTGTTCTCCGGCGACTACACCACCGCCGACTCCGCCCGGCAGTTCGTGAAGTGGCTGAAGGCGGACGGGCACTACACGAAGTCGAGCACCGACCCGCTCGTGCTGGACATCGAGAAGGGCCACGCCTGGGTCAAGACGTACAAGGGCAAGAAGTACACGATGAAGCTGCGCGCCTGGAACGCGGACGAGGCCACGAACTTCCTCGTCACCGTGAAGTCGCTGCTCACCGACGCCGGCTACCACCCCAACCTGTACGTCTACATGAGCGCGAACGCGGCGGCCCGGCTGGCCGACGACGGCGCCTGGTACTGGGGCAACGTCGCCGGGCTCGCCCGTCTCTGGGTGGCCTCGTGGGGCACCAACAACGGACGTGTCCCGGACGCCCAGCCCAAGGTCGGACCCTGGGTCAACTACGGCGGCTGGTCGATCTGGCAGTACACCTCGAACGCCCACATCGCCGGTTCCGGGGTCGGCGGGGTGGACGCCGACATCGCCCAGGCGGACGCCTGGACCGTGCGCTGACGGCGGAACCGCCGGGAACGACGGTGGGGTCCACCTCAGCGGCCCGCGGGGGCGTCCAGGCGCAGGAGGCGGACGAAGCGGACGTTCAGGTCGACCTTCGAGGTGTCGATCCACACGTCGGTGGACGAGGGCAGTGAGTGGTCGGGCGTGAGGTCGACCAGCCAGGTCGCCGTGCGCCACTTCTTCGTGTTGTGCAGCGTCACCGACCTGGTCGAGCCGCCGGCGTGACGCAGCCGGAAGCTGCCCTTGCCCCGGTCGTTGTAGGTCACCTTCACCAGCACGCGGTGGCCGGCGTCCCCGGACAGGAACCGCTGGTCGACCCGGAACGCGAGTGACCGGTTGCCGGACGTCCGGTCGGTGTGCAGGCCCTCGTAGGCGGTGCCGTTCTCCTTCGTCGGGTCGCCGGCGTGCCTGTCGATGGTCGAGCGGTGCGCGACCGCGCCGGCCGCGTCCACCTGCACCAGCCAGCGCTCGAGGTTGCGCACCCACGGACGGCGCTTCCACCCGCGTCCGGGGATCGGGTCGTCGCTCCAGTAGGTGTCCTGGGCGTCCCGCAGCGCGGCCCACGCGTCCGGGGACGTCTCCGGACGCTGGCCCAGCGACAGCCGCACCCAGTCCCAGTGGCTGGGGTAGGTGGCCAGATAGGAGTCCGACGGCACCACGTACAGCCAGTTCAGCTGGAGCTGGAGGGCCTTCAGGTTGCTGTGCACGACGGCGTAGCCCACGTTCTTCGCGTGGTAGCCGCAGTCGGTGTAGCACTCGTTCTCGCTGGCGAACACCTGCGCCGCCCCGGCGCCCTCCCTGGTGAGGGTCAGGTGCCCGTCCGGCTGCACGGCCGAGCCGTAGGCGGGTGTCTCGTTGAGGTGGAAGTTGAACTCCTCGGTGATCCCGGTGCGCACCCCGAGGCCGCGCCGGACGGCGTCCGTGGCGAGCAGGTTCTCGGCGGCGCCGAACGGCCCCCACGGGTAGTCCTCGCCGGTGAACACCAGCTGCCCGACCTGCGGGCCGGCGATGTCGGCCAGGTCGCGGAGCATCCTCGCGTGCCAGGTGAGGAACTCGTCCTCGCTGAGCCGGCCCTCCTCGGCGGCGATGCCGATGATGTCGTAGTCGAACTCCACCCAGGTGAACCCGCCGGGCACGTAGGCGAACCGGAATTCGGGGTCGGCCAGCACGCCGGTGTCGACGAGCAGCTTTCGCCAGGTGTCGCGCAGCGCCGACCACACGCAGTCGTTCCAGATCGGCAGGTGCGACTCGCCGTCGTAGTCGGGGCCGATGCCGGTGACCCCGCACGTGGTCACCACCCATTCGGGTGCCCAGTCGACGCCGGACGCGAAGACCCGCAGCCAGTAGGGGCCGTCCGCGGCGAGTTGGGCGCCGAGCGGCTCGAACGACATGTCCTGCGCCCGTCCCGTCGCGGTGAGGTCGAGCGGGCCGTCCGGGGTCGGGGCGATCTGGCGCCAGCTCACGTCGACCGAGCGCAGCGGGACGTGGAACTTCGCCGACGCCTCCTCGGAGAAGAAGCCGCTGAAGTCGGCCGGCTCGGCCCACGCGGGCAGCGTCCAGTCGTCGCCGGTGCGCACCACCGGCCGGGCGTCGGTGGGGACGGCGGCCACGAAGCGTGCTCCGGTGCGGTCGTCGGCGGGCGGGACGGACGCGGCCGCGGTGCCCGGGTCGGCGGACGTCGCCGGGGTCGGGGTGGACGGCGTGGGGTCGGGGGACCCGGACGGCGCCGGCGCCGCGCCGCACGCCACCAGCACGACCGAGGCGGCCGCGGCGAGGGCGAGCACCGCGCGGGGATGTCGCATGCCTCCAGTGAACTCCCGGACGCGCCCCGGGGCCACCTCCGGCGCCGGATCGCGCGTTCGGGATGCGCGAACGAGAGAACGGACCGAAGCGGGACCGAATTGGGGACGGTTCCTATCTCGGTCCCGGACCGAGATAGGAACCGTCCCCAATTCGGTCCGTCAGGGACGCGGGTCAGTGGAGCGAGGCGTCGGCCTCGGTGAGGCGCCAGCTGAGGAAGCGGGCGGTGAAACCGGCGCGGGTCGGTGCGCAGAGGAACGGACCGGCGGCGACCTCGCCGTCGACGAACGGCGCCACCCGCACCAGCCGGAACGGCTCGTCGTCCACCCGGGCCCGGACGGTCAGCGCGTCGGCCGCCCGGCTCACCCGGACGGTGACCGCGCGGCCGTTCCACTCCACCGGGGCCACCGACCAGTCCGAGCGCTCGAGCGTGACCACCGCGCCGAGGTTCAGCACCCCGTCGGCGAACTCCAGCCCGGCCTTGACCCAGTGCTCGTCGTCGGCGCGCACCAGCACCCCGGCCTGGTCGAACTGCCCGGTGAACGTGGTCTCGACCGTGACCTCGACCGCCTCGCCGACCTCCAGCGGTGCGAGCAGGCCGTGCTCGGTGTCGTGGACGAAGCCGTAGGCCGTGTGCCGCCAGGCGTCCGAGCCCTCGACGGCCGTCGCCTCGAGCGCGCCGGCGTCCACCCGCTGCGCGGCGGGATCGTGGGTCCAGGTGCCCTCCGACCAGGCGAGGGTCCGGGGGCCGCCGTCGCCCCGGCGCACCACCACGCCGGCCGCGCGCAGTTCGTCCACCACGGACGCGACCCGGTCGGGGTGCACCGGCGCGGTGAGGTCGACCAGCATGGTGGTCGCGAAGCCGTCACGGACGGCGTCCAGCGCGGTCGCGCGGACGCAGTAGTCGGTGGCGATGCCGCAGACGTCGACGCTGGTGATGCGCCGGTCCACCAGCCAGTCGGCCAGGCCCACGCCGTCCGCGCGGCCCTCGAAGCCGGAGTAGGCCGCCGCGTACTCGCCCTTGTCGAACACCGCGTCGAACGCGACGCCGGACAGTTCGGCCCGGACCTCGCCGCCGGGCGTCCCGGCCACGCAGTGCACCGGCCAGGAGTCGATGTAGTCGGGAGTGGCCGAGAAGTGCGCGCCGGGGTCGATGTGGTGGTCGCGGGTCGCCACCACGGCGTCGTAGCGCCGGCCGCCGGCGAGCAGCCCGGCGATGCGTCCCGCGGTCGCGATGCCGCCGTCCACGGCCAGCGAGCCGCCCTCGCAGAAGTCGTTCTGGACGTCGACGACGATCAGTGCCCTGCCCATGTGCTCCACCGCCTCACCCGGTCCCGGTGGGGGACCGGCCGTGCTCATCCTAGGACTGGCCGGACGCGCAAGGGCCGGGGGTGCGCAGCCGCCAACTGCGCGCCCCCGGCCCGGTCGTGGATCTGTGCCGGCCTCAGACGGCGCCCGCTGCCGAGATCAGCGCGAACAGCTGCTCGGGGGTCTCGGCGGCCCGGAGCTTCGCCACCTCGGCGTCGTCGGAGAACAGGATCGCGATCGAGGAGAGGATCTCCAGGTGCTCGCCCCCCTTGCCGGCGATGCCGACGACGAAGGTGGCCTGCTGGCCGTCCCAGTCGACGCCGCCGTCGTAGCGGACGAAGGTGAGGGCCGAGCCCAGCACCGTGTCCTTGGTGTCGTTGGTGCCGTGGGGGATGGCGAGGCCGTTCCCCATGAACGTCGAGACCGTGCGTTCGCGGTCCTGCATCGCGTCGTAGTACGCCGGGGTCACCGCGCCGGCCGCGACGAGGAGGTCGGTGGCCTCCTGCATCGCCTGGTCACGGGTCGCCGACCCCGGATGGATCCTCACCGCTTCGGGGGCGAGGACGCTGCTGCTTGCCATCAGTTGGCCTTTCCTGGTCTGGGGTGGCGGCGGGGCGTTGCTCGCGCCCCGCCGCCGGGGATCACCGCTGGTCGGCCGCCTTCACCATCTCGACGACTTCCTCGTACTTCGGCGAGTTCATGAAGTTGTCGACCGAGACGTGGATCGCGTCCGGTGCCTTCTGCCGGGCACGGTCGGTGAGCTGGGACTGGGTGACCACCAGATCGGCGTCCGGGTCCAGATTGGCGATGGCCTGGTTGACCACGGTGACGTTCTCGACCCCCGCGGCCTTGATCTTGTTGCGTAGGACGGATGCGCCCATTGCGGAGGAGCCCATGCCGGCGTCGCAGGCGAACACGATGTTGCGGATCGTGGTCGCGGTGGTGGCGGTGGTGCCGGTCGCGGTCGGGGCGAGGTAGCCGGCGACCGAGGACTTCTTGCCCTTCAGGGCTTCCATCTCGGCGGTGGCGGCGGCCAGGGCGTCGTCGTCGCCCTTCTTCTTGCCGAAGCCCAGCAGCAGCGACGCGACCACCATCGTGACCGCCGCCGAGCCCAACATGGCCAAGGTGACGCCCAGATAGCTGTCGCTCGCGGTCTGGATGTAGACGGCGAACACCGAACCCGGAGCGGCCGGGGCACGCAGCCCGACACCGAACAACACGTTGATGAACACACCGGTCATGCCGCCGGCGATCATGGCCAGGATCAGGATCGGCTTCATCAGCACGTACGGGAAATAGATCTCGTGGATGCCGCCGAGGAAGTGGATGATCGCCGCACCCGGGGCGGACGCCTTCGCCGCGCCGCTACCGAAGAACATGTAGGCCAGCAGCAGACCCAGGCCCGGGCCGGGGTTCGCCTCGAGCAGGAACAACACCGACTTGCCGGTCTCCACGGCCTGCTGGGTGCCCAGCGGGGTCAGGATGCCGTGGTTGATGGCGTTGTTCAAGAACAGCACCTTCGCCGGCTCGATCAGGATCGAGGTCAGCGGCAACAGGCCGTTGTTCACCAGGAAGCCCACCGCGTTACCGGCGACGGTCGAGATGAACGTCACGATCGGGCTCATGATGAAGAACCCGAAGATCGCCAGGATGCCGCCCCAGATACCGGCGGAGAAGTTGTTGATGAGCATCTCGAAGCCCGGCTTGATCCGGTGCGACCACACAGCATCCAGCTTCTTCATGCTCCAGCCGCCCAACGGGCCCATGATCATGGCGCCCATGAACATCGGGATACTGGTACCGGTGATCACGCCCATGGTCGCGATCGCGCCCACCACACCACCGCGGGTGTCGTAGACGTTCTTGCCGCCGGTGTAGCCGATCAGCAGCGGCAGCAGGTAGGTGATCGACGGGCCGACGATGCCCTTGCCGTCGAACTCACCCCAGCCACCCAGCGCCGCCACCCAACTGTCCGCGGGCAAACCACCCGCGCCGGTCACCGTGTTGTAGCCGAACCCCATGTTGATCCAGCCGGCCTTGATGAAAATCGCAGTGATCAAGCCCCAAGCGATGAACGCGCCAATGTTCGGCATGACCATGTTCGACAAGAACGTGCCGAACTTCTGAACCGCTACCCGGGCGCCCCCGTTCGCGGGTGCCGTTGGGGAGATTGCTGACATGGAGTTTCCTCTCATTGCGTAGGAGCCGGGAGGTCCGCTTCGGTGCGGCCCGGCGACAGTGGTCGGTGGGTGGTGGTGCGTACTCCGGGCTCAGGCGGGCCCGTCCTCCAGGGCCGCCTCGATGCGGGCGAGCGTCCTGCTGCCGTCCAGGTCGGCGAACACGTCGGCGTCCAGCAGGACGACGCGGACGCCGTGCGGGGCGGCCAGGGCCTCGACCTGCGCCAGTCGCGGCGCGAGGTGGGGGCCGAGGAGGACGAGGTCCACGGTGGCCATGCCCTCGGCCAGCGCCGCCTCGTTGGTCGCCGTCGCCGCGAAGGCCAGGTCCCGCGCCCGCGCCGCACGGTTGATGCGTTGTGCGACGAAGGTGCTCGACGCCCCCGCTCCGCACGCCACCAGGATCCTCATCCTCACCCTCCTCGGCAGCAATCATGTGCAGCGGCGGCACCGCCCCTCAACCACAGGACTTTCCGCGGGGGCGGAAGGAAGGGTGTCGGTCGTGCCGCGGGCGCACCGGCGGCCGACGGGGGCAAGATTGCGACGACCTGCCTCGGGGCGGTTGGCTGCCCGGCCGCACCGGATCATGCTTGACTGTGCTGACGCAGGGCCGCGTTGATGCCCGTACACGCGTGCTCGGGAGGATCTGAACGTGTCGAGGTCTCGACAGAACAGGCTCCTCACCCATCTGGTGAGGGTCGGGGACTGGGTGACCGCTGCCGCCCTCGCCGACTACCTCGGCGTCACCCCCCGCTCGGTCCGCACCTACGTGGCCGCCCTCAACACCCGGGTGGCGGACGCGCTCGTGGTCGAGTCGGGCACGCAGGGTTACCGTCCGGGCCCGGCCGCGCGGGCAGCGCTGCGCGAGGGCACCGTCGAGCCGGGGACGCCGCGCGACCGCCTGCACCAGCTGGTGCGGCGGCTGCTGGAGTCGGAGAGCCCGCTGGACGTGCACGACACCGCGGACGAGATCTACGTCAGCTCGGCCACCGTCGAGGGCGACCTCGCCCGGGTGCGGAGCTTCATCTCCGGCAGCGGGCTGACCCTGGAGCGGCACGGCTCACGGGTGTGGCTCCAGGGTTCGGAACTCGCGCACCGGCGTCTGCTGAGCCGGCTGGTGCACGACCAGACCGAGATGGAGTCGCTCGACTTCGTCGCCCTGATGCGGGTGCTGGGCGAGGGCTCCGTCGGCGCCGAGGCGTACGCGCGGTTCAAGAACGACCTGGTCGAGGCCCTCGGCGGTCTGGGCTACTTCGTCAACGAGTACGCGATCGCCGACGTCCTGATGCACATCGCGATCGCTGCCGACCGGATCGCACGGGGGCGTCCGCTGGCCACCGGAACCGGCCGGCTGCGGGAGGACGAGGCGGCCATCGGGCAGGTGCTGGACGACCTGGCGCTGAAGCACTTCGGGTTCCGGTTCGGGGGCGGCGACAAGGAGTTCCTCACCACGGTGGTGCTCAGCAGGGTGGTGGCGCCACGGCTGGACTCGGTGCAGGCGCTGGCCAGGGAGCGGGTCTCATCGGAGGTGGAGAAGGCCGTCCTGGACGCGTGCGCGGCCGCCGCGGCGGAGTTCCTGATCGACCTGTCCGGCGAGGACTTCACGTGGCGGCTGATCCTGCACGTCCAGAACCTGGCCGAACGGGTGGTCGACTCGGCCTGGTCGCGCAATCCGCTGACCCGCACGCTCAAGGCGACCTACCCGATGATCTTCGAGGTCGCGGTGTACATCGCGAACCGGCTCCAGGAGAGCCTCGGCATCCCGCTGGTGGACGAGGAGATCGCCTACATCGCGATCCACGTCGGCGCGCGGCTCGAGCGCAACCGGACGGACGACTCCCCGCCGACGGCGACCATCGTCTGCCCGGGCTACCACGACCTGGACAGCCTGCTGCGCTCCAGTGTCGACCGGTCGCTGGGTCGTGCGATCCAGGTGGTGCGGGTGGAGACCCGGGCGGACCCGGACTGGGCGTCGATGGACTCCGACCTGATCCTCACCACGATCGCGCCGCCCCGGCACAGCGACCGGATCGTCACGATCCCGCTGTTCCTGACCGACGCCGACGTAGAGCGCGTCCATGCCGCGGCGATGAAGGTGCGGCGGGCGAAACGGCTGGCACGGCTGCGGATCGAGCTGGAGAAGTACTTCGGTCCGCGGTCGTTCGTGCGTGACCTGGACGCCGACTCCGGCGAGGAGGCGATCATCCGCCGGCTGGGCGCGCTGCTCGTCGAGGAGGGGGTCATCGACCAGGGCTACGTCGAGCGCAGCATCGAGCGGGAGCGGATGTCGTCGACGGCGTTCACCGAGTCGCTGGCGGTGCCGCACGCGCTGAGCATGACCGCGACCCGGACGGCGATCGCCGTCGGCATGTCCGACCGGCCGATCCCGTGGGGTGAGAACGGGGTGCAGGTGGTGGTCATGGTCGCCTTCTCCGACAGTGACCGGGCGGCCTTCCAGACCGTCTTCGAGCAGCTGGTCGAGGTGTTCAGCGAGCGCGCCAGCGTCCAGCGCCTCGTCCACAAGGGCACCGACCTGCCCTCGTTCCTCGACGAGCTGGTCGCGGTGATCGACGGCTGACGCTCGCGTCACCCGAGCTCCCGGCGAAGGCCGGGATCTCCTCAGGCGGACGCCTCGTACGGGTTCTCGGTGGGCGCGCCCTCGTGGTCGAGCAGGATCGTCGGCAGGGCGGGCTCGCCCTTGCTCATCTTCAGGGCGGCCAGCGGCAGTTCGGCGCGCGAGGTCAGGTGCCGCTCCCGCGCCACCGAGAGCGGCTCGCGTCCGACCGCCTTGCCCTTGACCATCAGCGGCACCAGCAGCGAGCGGTCGTTGCCGTCGTCCACGGGCGGGGTGCCGATGCCGATCACCTCGGCCTCGGCCCGTCCCTTCGCCCCGCGCCGGCGCAGCGCGTACTTGCGGCCACCGACCGACACCTTGTCGACGCTCTTCTTGGCCACCGGCAGCAGCTCGGCGTCCTTCTTCTCCGAGGTGGCTCGCGCGACCAGCTTGTACACGAAACCGCAGGTGGGGGCGCCGGACCCGGTGACCAGCGAGGTGCCGACGCCGAAGCCGTCCACCGGCGCGCCACGCAGGGCGGCGATCTGGAACTCGTCGAGGTCGGAGGTGACCACGATCCGGGTCCTGGTGGCGCCGAGGGAGTCCAGCAGCTTGCGGACGTCGGCGGCCTGCTCGGCGAGGTCGCCGGAGTCGAGCCGGATCGCGCCCAGCTTGCCCTTGCTGAGCCGGACGCCGGTGCGCACCGCCTCCTCGATGTCGTAGGTGTCGACCAGCAGCGTGGTGCCCTTGCCGAGGGTCTTCAGCTGGGCGCGGAAGGCGTCCTCCTCGGTGTCGTGCAGCAGCGTGAACGAGTGCGCGGCCGTGCCGGTGGTGGGGATGCCGTAGTGCCGTCCGGCCTGCAGGTTCGAGGTGGACGCGAAGCCTGCGATGTAGGCGGCGCGGGCGGCGGCGACCGCCGCGTACTCGTTGGTGCGTCGCGAGCCCATCTCGATGCACGGGCGCTCGCCGGCCATCGCGGTCATCCGGGACGCCGCCGAGGCGACCGCGCAGTCGTAGTTGTAGATGCTGAGCAGCAGGGTCTCGAGGATGCAGGCCTCGGCGAACGTGCCCTCGACGATCAGCAGCGGCGAACCGGGGAAGTAGATCTCGCCCTCGGGGTAGCCCCAGACGTCGCCCTTGAACTTGTAGCGGCCCAGGAACTCGGCCAGGTCCGTGTCGATCACGTTCTGCTCGAGCAGGTAGTTGAGCGTCCCGTCGTCGAACCGGAACGCCTGGATCGCGTCCAGCGCCCGTCCGACGCCGGCCACCACGCCGTAGCGGCGTCCCTCGGGCAGCCGGCGGGCGAACAACTCGAACACCCCCCGTCGGAACGCCGTCCCGGATCGCAGGGCCGCTCGCACCATGGTGAGCTCGTAGTGGTCGGTCAGCAGCGCGGTGCTGGGCAGGACGCCCGGGGCGCTCAGGAGGCTCATGGCGGTCAGCCTAACCACGACGGCGGCCCGGCGAGCAAGGCATCCTCAGGTGGGGGAGCGTCGGTGGTTGCTGTAACAATGGCGGGGTGCCAGAGGAGAACGTGCCGGTTGTGCCGGGCGGAGCCACCGCGGTGTCGGAGCGGCCGGCCGAACAGGCCCTGACCCCGTGGGTGACGATCGTGTGGGACGACCCGGTGAACCTGATGAGCTACGTCACGCACGTGTTCACCACCTACTTCGGCTACGCGGAGGCCAAGGCGACCGACCTCATGCTCCAGGTGCACAACAACGGCAAGGCGGTCGTGTCCAACGGCACCCGCGAGCAGATGGAGACCGACGTGGACGCCATGCACGGCTACGGCCTGTGGGCAACCCTGGAGAAGGGCTGATGCGCGACTTCAAGCGGTCGGGGCCGATGATCCTGATGCGGCTCACCGACTACGAGACGACGCTGCTGGAGTCGCTGGTCGAGCAGTTCTGCGGCCTGCTCGAGGCCGACGACGAGCAGGTCGACCATGCCGACTCGTTCGCCCGCTGGCAGGCCGAGCTCTCCGGCGTCGACACCCTCGACCACTCCGACCCGGTGATCTACCGGCTGTTCCCCGACGCCTACGCCGACGACGCGGAGGCCTCGGCCGAGTTCCGCCGGCTCACCCAGGCCCGGCAGCGCACCGACCGGCTCAGCCAGGCCGAGGTCGTGATGTCGGCGCTGCGCGACAGCGAGGCCGGCAAGCACGCCGTGCAGGTGCGGGTCATCGAGCTGGACGCCTGGCTGAAGACGCTGACCGCCGTCCGGCTGAGCCTCGCCGTCCGGCTGGGCATCGAGACCACCGAGGACGCCGAGGAACTCGACGCCCTCGGCGAGGACGACCCGCGCAGCTACATCTACCGGGTGTACGAGTGGATCGCGTACCTTACCGAGAGCCTGCTCGGCCTGGACTGAGATCCCGGCACAGCAATTACGAGACATTGGGCGTCCGATAATCACTTAGGGTAGCCTTACGCATATGTACGTAGGGACCGACCTGGCGAGCGCTCCGCTGAACACTCACCTGACGCTCCTGGAGTCGGACGCGCCGACCAGTTCGCGGCAACGCCTGTCGACCCTCGGCCTGCGCGTGGGCACCCGGTTCTCGCTGATCCAGAAGACCGCCGGCGGCGGCCGGGTGGCGCTGGTGTCCGGCTCCCGCATCGCTCTCGGCGCCGACCTGCTGGGCCAGTTGCGCGCCGAGGTGGCGAGCTGATGGCGGTCACCGAGCAGCACACCCGCCGGCTCGACCTCATCGTCCCGTCCGCCACCACGCCGTCCCTGAAGGCCTGCTGCCACAGCGGCGGCGGCATCGGCGCCGGCCCGGACGCCCCGGTCGTGGCGCTCGTCGGGGCGCCGAACACCGGCAAGTCGACGCTGTTCAACGCCCTCACCGGCTCCCGCGTGACCATGGGCAACTGGCCCGGCACCACCGTCGAGGTGTCCCGCGGCATCTGGCGCACCACTCGGGTCGCGGCGACCTGCACCTGCGAGGAGTGCACCTGCGATCCCGAGGAGAACCGCCTCGAGATCACCCTGATCGACCTGCCCGGCGCCTACTCGCTCGACCCGCACTCCCCGGACGAGGAGCTCACCCGCGAGCTGCTGGTCGGCGTCCCCGACGACGAGCGACCCGACCTGTGCGTGGTGGCCTGCGACGCGTCCCGCCTGGCCAACAGCCTGTACCTGGTCGCCCAGCTGCGCGAGCGCGGGCTGCCGATGATGGTGGCGCTCACGATGATGGACGTCGCGGCCAAGCGCGACATCACCATCGACACCGACGCGCTCGCCGACGTGCTCGGCTGCCCCGTGGTGGCCATCGACCCCCGGCGACGGGCGGGTCTCGAAGCGCTGGCGGGTTCGGTCCGCGAGGCGATCACGCAGCCGCCCGCCGCGCCGCGTCCGGTGCCTGCGACGAGCGACCAGCTCGAGCTCGACGACGACCGGTTCGCCTGGATCGCCACGTCCGTCGCGGCCGGCACCCGCGCCCCGTCCGAGCACCCGCGCACGTTCAGCGACAAGGTCGACCGCTGGGTCACCGCCCCGGTGCTCGGCCCGCTGATCTTCCTGGGCGTGATGTGGGCGGTGTTCCAGGTGACGACCACGGTGGCCGCCCCGCTCCAGGATTTCCTCGACGGCCTGTTCTCCGGGCCGCTCTCCGACGGTGCCACCTGGCTGCTCGACCAGCTCGGCCTGGGCGGCACCTGGGTGCAGGGACTGGTGGTGGACGGGCTGATCGCCGGCGTCGGCATGCTGCTCACGTTCGTGCCGCTGATGGCGCTGATGTTCGTGCTGCTCGCCCTGCTGGAGGACTCCGGCTACCTGGCCAGGGCCGCCGTGGTCACCGACCGGCTGATGCGCTCGATCGGCCTGCCGGGCCGGGCGTTCCTGCCGCTGATCGTCGGCTTCGGCTGCAACGTCCCGGCGATCTCGGCCACTCGCATCCTGCCCAGCGCGCGGCAGCGGGTGCTGACCGCGCTGCTGGTGCCGTTCACGTCGTGCACCGCCCGGCTGACCGTGTTCGTGATGCTGGGCAGCGTGTTCTTCGGCGCCTACGCGGGCACCGCGGTGTTCGCGATGTACGTGGTCTCGATCCACCTGGTGGTGCTCGCGGGGCTGGTGCTGCGGCGGACGCTGTGGCGCACGATGGGCACCGAGCCGCTGATCATCGACCTCCCCGCCTACCAGGTGCCGACGCTGCGGCTGACCGCCTCGGTGACCTGGGTGCGGCTGCAGGGCTTCCTGAAGACCGCCTCCGGCATCATCGTGGCCACGGTGTGCGCGGTCTGGCTGTTCCAGTCGATCCCCACCCAGCCGGGCGTCGCGTTCGGCGAGGTACCGGTGGCCGAGTCGGCTTACGGCGTCGCTGCGCAGGCGGTCACCCCGGTGTTCGCGCCCGCGGGCTTCGCGCAGTGGCAGACCACGTCCGCCCTCGTCGTCGGCTTCGTGGCGAAGGAGGCCGTGATCTCGTCCTGGGCGCAGACCTACGCGCTCGACGAGCCGGACGGGAGCGACCCCGGGACGCTGGGCGAACGCGTGCGGGTGGACTTCGACACCTCCTCCGGCGGGCATCCGATACCTGCGGCGCTGGCGTTCATGGTGTTCCTGCTGGCCTACACACCCTGCGTGGCGACACTGGCCGCTCAGTGGCGCGAGATCGGGCCGAAATGGACCCTGTTCGGGGTCGCCATGCAGCTGGTCACCGCCTGGGTGCTGGCGGTGGCGGTGTTCCAGGTCGGAAGGCTGTTCTGGTGACCGCCCTGCTGAACCCGACCCCGGGACCGCTGCGCCAGGTGCTGGCGGAGGTGGAGGCCGGTACGCCGACGGTGGCCGAGATCGCCCGCCGTGCGGGGCTGGACGAGGTCGTGGTGCACGCCGCCGTCGACCACCTGGTGCGCTCCGGACGCCTGGAGTCCCGTGAGTTGTCGATCGGCTGCCCGCCGTCGGGGTGCGGCGGCTGCGCGTCCGCCGGCCCGGAGGGTGGACCCGGCTGCGGCCGTCCGGCCCCGGTGACCGGACGCCGTCCCGGCCTGGTCACGCTGACCCTGCGCCGCCGTCCCTCGAAGGACTGACGCCGAACCCGCAGAAACGGGACACTCCCCTCTTGCTGCGGACCGAAAGGGGACAGTCCCCTTTCGGTCCACGCGAGTCACCTCGGGCCTGCGAAACGAAAGGGGACAGTCCCCTTTCATTTCGCGCGAGGTCCCCGGGCCTACCAGACGGACGGCGGCTCGCGCGGATCAGCGGGCGGCTTGCCCTGCTCGGGGCGGGGCTTCGTCCATTCCTGCCACTGCTTCTCGACCGCACGGCGGCCGTCGTCGAGGGCACGGAGCGCCCGGAAGGCGAGCCGACCGACGTCGATGGGTTCGGGGTTCATCGCGTCCTCCCTCCGTGTCGTGCCTCGGTACCCGATTGGTCTCCAGTCTGCCCCGGTTCTAGAGTCGGTGCACGTGACCGCCTCCGACGCCCCGATCGGGGTCTTCGACTCCGGCTTCGGCGGGCTGACCGTGGCCAGGGCGCTGCTCGACCAGCTGCCAGGCGAGGACATGATCTACCTGGGCGACACCGCCCGCGCCCCGTACGGCACCAAGTCGATCCCCGAGGTGCGCGAATACGCCCTCGAATGCCTCGACTACCTGGCCGATTCCGGCGTCAAGGCGCTGGTGATCGCCTGCAACTCGGCCTCCTCCGCCGTGCTGCGGGACGCGCGCGAACGCTACGACGTGCCGGTGATCGACGTGATCCTGCCGGCCGCGCGGCGGGCCGTCCGCGCCAGCCGGAGTGGACGGATCGGGCTGATCTGCACCGAGGCGACCGCCACCTCCGGCAGCTACGACGACGCGCTGGCCGCCGTCCCGGGCGTCCAGCTGCTGACCGCGCCCTGCCCGCTGTTCGTCGACTTCGTCGAGGCCGGCGTCACCGGTGGCGAGGAGCTGCTTCGCGCCGCCCAGGGCTACCTGTTGCCGCTGCGCGAGGCCGGCGTGGACACCCTGATCCTGGGCTGCACGCACTACCCGCTGCTGGCCGGCGTGATCGCCTACGTGATCGGCGACGACGTCACCCTGGTGTCGTCGGCCGAGGAGTGTGCGCGCGAGGTCTTCGCCACGCTCACCGACCAGGGGCTGCTCCACGAGCGTCCGCGGACGCCCGACCTGCGGTTCCTCACCACCGGCAGCCCCGAGCTCTTCGCCGGCATCGGGCGACGCCTGATGGGCGGGTTCGTGGACGCGGTGGAGCAGGTCTACACCGTCACCGGCTGAAGGGTCTGCCGGCGACGGCAAGGGCCGTTGGGGCGACGGGGTGGTTTTGGGGCCCGCTCGAACTCAGCGGCCGAAGATGCCGAACAGGCCCTTGGGCTTGGCGGCAGCGATCTCCGCCTCGGTGTGCTTGCCGCCGCACCACTGGCTCGACGGCACCGTGGCCTTGACCTGGGCCACGTGCTGGCCGCAGCCGGCCCAGGTGGTCTTGCCGCAGACGTTGCAGGTGACCGGACGACACATCGGGGAACTCCTCGGGATCGGTGGAGGTGCCAATATACCCCAGGGGGTATGCGCGGCCGCAAACCCGGCACCCCTCAAAGGTACGCACTGGCGCCGCACCGGAGCTGTCGGGACGCACCGGTAGGGTGACTCCCATGCCATCCAGAGTCGACGGGCGCAGCCCTCAGGACCTCCGTCCGGTCACGATCACCCGCAACTGGCTCGACCACGCCGAAGGCTCGGTGCTCGTCGAGTTCGGCGCCACCCGGGTGCTCGTCGCGGCGTCGGTCAGCGAGGGCGTCCCGCGCTGGCGCAAGGGCAGCGGGCTGGGCTGGGTCACCAGCGAGTACGCGATGCTGCCGCGCGCCACCCACAGCCGCAGCGACCGCGAGTCGGTGAAGGGACGCATCGGCGGGCGCACGCACGAGATCAGCCGGCTGATCGGACGCAGCCTGCGCGCGGTCATCGACTACAAGGCGCTCGGCGAGAACACCATCGTGCTCGACTGCGACGTGCTCCAGGCCGACGGCGGCACCCGCACCGCCTCCATCACCGGCGCCTACGTGGCGCTGGTCGACGCGGTCGAGTGGCTGCGCGCGCGTGGCGCGCTGGCCGGCGAACCGCTGCTCGGCAGCGTCGCGGCGGTGTCGGTCGGCGTGATCGGCGGCACGCCGATGCTCGACCTCGACTACAGCGAGGACTCCGGCGCCGAGGTCGACCTGAACGTGGTCGCCACCGGCGCGGGGGAGTTCGTCGAGGTGCAGGGCACCGCCGAGGGGCAGCCGTTCGGACGCGCGGTGCTCGACCAGCTGCTCGACCTCGGTCTGGCCGGCTGCGCGGAGCTCACCCGCCTCCAGGCGGAGGCGCTCGGCCGATGAGCGCCGGCCCGCTGGGTTCCGGCCCGCTGCCGGTCGTGGTCGTGGCCACCCACAACGCGAAGAAGGCCGCCGAGTTGCACCGGGTGCTGGCCGCGGCCGGCGTCGAGGCCGACGTCCGCGGCCTGGACGCCTTCCCGGCCTACCCCGAGCCCGAGGAGACCGAGCGCACGTTCGAGGGCAACGCCCTGCTGAAGGCGCGGGCCGCGGTGGCGGCCACGGGGCAGCTCGCGGTGGCCGACGACTCCGGGCTCGAGGTCGACCTGCTCAACGGCATGCCCGGCGTCCGCTCGGCGCGGTGGTCGGGGCCCGGGGCGACCGACCAGCGCAACCTCGACCTGCTGCTCGCCCAGTTGGCCGACACCCCTGCGTCCGAGCGCACCGCGCGCTTCGTCTGCGCGATGGCGATGGTGACGCCCAGCGGGGACGTGAACCTCGTCCGCGGGGTGATGGAGGGCCACCTGGTGCTGGAGCCGAAGGGCGTCAACGGGTTCGGCTACGACCCGATCTTCGTCGCCACCGGCAACACGGTCACCAACGCCGAGCTCACCCCCGAGCAGAAGGACACGATCAGCCACCGCGGCCAGGCCGTGCGGGCCATCGTCCCGCTGCTGGACGCTGCGCTGAAGGAGGGCGAATGAAGCAGTACCTCGACCTGCTCGGCCACGTGCTCGAGCACGGCGTGGAGAAGTCCGACCGCACCGGCACCGGCACCCGCAGCGTGTTCGGCCACCAGATGCGCTTCGACCTGTCCGAGGGCTTCCCACTGCTGACCACCAAGAAGCTGCACACCCGCAGCATCTTCGGCGAGTTGCTGTGGTTCCTGCGCGGGTCGACGAATGTCGGGTGGTTGCATGAGTTCGGCATCACGATCTGGGACGAGTGGGCGGACGCCAACGGCGACCTCGGCCCGATCTACGGCTACCAGTGGCGCTCCTGGCCCACGCCGGACGGCGGCCACATCGACCAGATCAAGGGCGTCATCGAATCGATCCGCAACAACCCCGACAGCCGCCGGCACATCGTCAGCGCCTGGAACGTGGGTGAGCTCTCGCAGATGGCACTGCCGCCCTGCCACGCGTTCTTCCAGTTCTACGTGGCCGACGGCAAGCTGAGCTGCCAGCTGTACCAACGCTCGGCCGACATCTTCCTCGGGGTGCCGTTCAACATCGCCTCCTACGCGCTGCTGACGCACCTGGTCGCGCAGGTCGCCGGGCTGGGGGTGGGCGACTTCGTCCACACCCTCGGCGACGCGCACCTGTACTCCAACCACCTCGAGCAGGCGCGGTTGCAGCTCACCCGCGAGCCGCGTCCGTTGCCCCGGCTGGCGGTGAACCCGGCGGTCACCGAGATCGACGCGTTCGAGCTGGCCGACATCGAGGTGGTCGACTACGACCCGCACCCGGGCATCAAGGCGCCGATCGCGGTGTGAGGCCGCCGCCTACGGCGTGGGGTCGACCGCCTCGACCGCGTCGAACGAGATCGTCACCGGCTGGGTCGCCCCGCTGGAGTTGTAGGCGCTGAGTCCGATACCGCCCGCGCCCTGCAGCGCGGCCGTGCTGTCCGTGCCGCTCACCTGCCAGCTCCCGGGCTCGGTCGTGCCTGCGCGCCACAGCTTGCCGCTGACCTGGGTGGCGGCGCCGGACGCGGTCACCCGGCACGCGAGCACGTACTCCTGGCCCGCGGCCTGGGTGAGCCCGCTGATCGTGGCGAAGGAGAGCGTGGTCTCGGTGCCGCCCAGCCGGCGAACGACGTCGAGGCGCATCGCGCCGGACGCGCTGACGACCACCTTGCACCGGTAGTCGTTGGACGAGGACAGCCGACGCGGCAGCACGCTGGCGTACAGCGTCCCGGCGGCCGCGGTCCGGTTCCACGACATCGTCACCCGCAGGTCGGTCTCGGCCGCCGACCCGCCGAGGCTGGCGGTCGTCGTCGCGCCGGGGGTGGTGATGGCCTGGCGTCCGACGCCACCGCCGACCGAGTACTGGCTGGAGGTGCCCGACACCGTCCATGCCCCGCCCGTGTCGGCCGTGCCCCAGCCGTTCGCCACGGTGCGCCCGAAGTCGTCCTTGGCGAACGCGCCCGCCGGGGGCGCGGTGACGCTGACCTGGCGGGTGGCGGTGTCGGTGGCGCCGTTGTTGTCGGTGACGGTGAGGGTGACGGTGTAGGTGCCGGCGGTGGTGTAGGTGTGGCTGGTGGTCGGGCCGGTGCCGGTGGTGGTGTCGCCGAAGTCCCACTGGTAGGCGGTGATGGTGCCGTCGGGGTCGCTGGAGCCGGTGGCGGACAGGTCCGCCTTCAGGTTGGTGATGGTGGGGCTGGCGATGACCGCGTTCGGCGGCTGGTTGGCCGGGGGCGCGCCGAGCCGGGACGCCGTGAAGCGGTCCACCGACACCGTCGATGCGGCGGCCGCGCTGCTGGAGGTGTAGACGTCGATCCCGGTGCTGCCGGCCGCCTGGAGGGCAGCTGTGGAGTCGGTGGCGCTCACCTGCCACCCCGGTTCGGTGCCGCTCACCGGCCACGCCTTGGCCCGCAAGGTCGTGGGCGAGGTGCCCTCCAGCTGGAGGACGAGGCGGATCGGCGTGCCGGGTGTCACGGTCACACCGGGGACGGTGACGGCCGCCAGCGAGATCTCGGAGCCGGTGTAGCGGATCAGGCTCAGGCTGAGGCTGCCACCGGCGAGGTACCGCAGTTTCGCCCGGTAGCTGTTGGTGCCGATGAGCCGGCCGTGCAACGACACGTAGGTGCCCGAACCGGTGGCGGCGGCGGCGAGCGCGATGTCGGTGGTCAGCCGGACGTCGCCTGCCTGGACGCCGGACAGGGTGGCCCCTCGCGTCGCCCCGACGGCCGCCGTGACCAGACCCTTCGACCCGTCGACCGAGTAGTTGGACGCCGTCGACTTGGTCGTCCACGGGTGGCTGGCGTCCGCCGCGCCCCAGCCGTTGCTCACGTTGCGGCTGAAGGTGTCGTCCACGTAGTCGTTGCGTGGCGGCGTCCGGAACGTCCACGTCGCGGACGTGGCCGCGTCGGCACCGTCGCTGGACACCGCGCGCCACTCGTAGTCGGTGTCGGCGTCGAGCCCGGTCCAGGTCGTCGTCGCGGTGCCGCCGGAGGCGACCGGCACGGTCGCGATCGGCGTGAACGGGGCCGGCTGCGGCTCGCCGATGGCGAACGGCACCGTGAACGCGGAGTCGGCGTCGGTCTCGTACTGGTCGAGCTTCGGCGAGTAGGTGGTGGCGGTCATCGTGCCCGCGGTCGGGTCGACGGTGTAGTACCGCAGCCAGCCGTCGCCCCCGTTGGCACGGTCCTGGTAGTCGGTGAGGACCTGCTGCACGGGTTGGCCGCAGGCGTTGAGGTCCGACCGGTTGGCCTCGCCGGCGTTGCCGTCGTGGAAGTGCCCGCTGAGCACGAGCCGGATCTGGCACTGCTGGGAGACGAACGACGTCCACATCTGGTTGGCCGGGGTGCCCCCGGGACGCTCCGCGGTGGTCTTCCGCTGCCCGTTGATGCCGACGAACGCGTGCGTGGTGAGGATCGCGAGCCGGTCGGGATAGGCCGCCAGCACCTTCGCCCCCCAGTCGAGGGCGTACTGCGGCGCCTCCCACTCCAGGTTGAGGACGACGAAGTCGCGACCGCCCGCGCTGAACAGCGCGAAGTTGTCCATGTTATGCCGGTCGACGGGGTCGGGGCCGAACAGGTTCTGGCCGAGGTAGCCGCCGTAGGCCGACGTGCTCGGCGTCCACGCCTTTCCCGCGTAGCGGGACGGGGGGAAGTAGGTGTTGTACTGCGTGGCGTCCCCGGTGGCGTTGTTGAAGTCGTGGTTGCCGCCGATGACCGTGTTCGGCATCGCGGCGTCGTCGAGCACCTGGAAGGCGGTAGACGTGCGGCCCCACTGCGCGAGGTTGTCGTACTCGCTGACCAGGTCGCCCAGCTGCACGACGACCGCGGTGTTCAGCGTGGCCCGGGTGTCGACCGCCCACTGGGTCTGCTGCGTCATCGTCGCCTGGCGGTTGTTGTAGGTGTAGTTCTGGGTGTCCGGCAGGGCGACGATGGTGAAGGGGACGCCGCTGCCGCCGCCGGGGACGGTCGCCCCGGTCCTGCGTCCCTCGAAGCGGACGCTGAGCGTGCCGCCGTCGGGGTCGGACGCGGTCACCGCGAGGGCGACATCGGTGCCGGTGGCGGTGCTTCCCGTGGCCGGGGACACCAGCGCGGGCGCGTCCGGCCCTGCGGCGTACGCGGGTGGGGCGACGAAGCCGAGCAGAAGGGTGGCAGCGACAACTGCCGGAATGCGGGATCCCATGGCGTCCTCCCGACCCACGAACGGAGCGTTTGTCCCGGACGGCCGGGGGGATGCCGCACAGCCAGTCTCGGACGGTGCGCAGGGGGTGTCAATGCGGAATTCGATCCGTCGCCGCTCGGGGGCGTCCACGGGGCGGGCTACGATCTCAGCGCAGAGGAGGCCCGCCCGTGTCATTGACCGCCATCGCCATCGTCGACGCCCACGGCGTGATCGGCGACGGCGAACGCCAGCCGTTCGAGATCGCCGAGGACTGGGCGCGCTTCAAGAAGGTCACCAGCGGGCACGTCCTGATCATGGGACGGCGCACCCACGACGCCATCGGCCGGTGGCTGCCCGGGCGCACCACGATCGTGGTCACGCACACGCCGGACGTGGTGCAGCTGCCGTCCGGAGGCACCGCGGACGGACGCGCGGTCGCCTCGCTGGAGGAGGCCATCGAACTGGGCCGCAGCATCGACGACGAGGTCTACGTCGCCGGCGGCGGCACGATCTACGCGCAGGCCTGGCCGCTGCTGACCGACCTCGACCTCACCGAGGTGCACGCCGAGGCCGAGGGCTCGGTGCGACTGCCGCCGATCGACCCGGCCGACTGGGTGGAGGTCTCCCGCGAACCGCGCGAGGGGTTCGACTTCGTCCACTACCGGCGGCGCTGATGCTGTTGCCGATGCGCATCGCCCAGGGGGTTCGCGACGGCACCGTCACCCTCGCGTTCCGTCGCTGGGAGGCGCCGCGGGTCCGGGTCGGTGGTACCCAGCTGACCAGCGCCGGCATCGTCGCGTTCGACGCGGTCGAGGAGGTGCTCGACCCCGCCGACCTCACGGACTCCGACGCGCTGGCCGCCGGGTTCGGTGACCTCGCCGCGCTGCGGAGGGTGCTCTACCCCCAACGAAGTGCCGCCCCGCGACGAGGCCCCCGCGCCAGCAAGGGCGGCGACCACGTGTACCGGGTGCAGCTGTCCTGGGTGGGGGAGGACCCCCGGGTGGCGCTGCGGGAGGAGGTGCCGGACGCGACCGAGCTGGACGAGCTCCGGGCAGCGGTGGAGAAGCTGGACGCGAGCAGGCGCACCGGGCCGTGGACCCGTCCGATCCTGGAGTGGATCCGCGACCATCCCGGCGTGATCTCCACCGAGCTGGCCGCGCTGCTCGGCCGGGAGGTGACGCCGATGAAGGCCGACATCCGGCGGCTGAAGGCGCTCGGCCTCACCGAGAGCCTGCGCGTCGGCTATCGGCTGTCGGCGCGGGGCCGGGCGTACCTGGAGTCGCTGGGGTGAGCGTGCGCTCCCAGGCCTCGGTGATGCACCTCGACCTCGACGCGTTCTTCGCCGCGGTCGAGCAGCGCGACAAGCCGTCCCTGCGCGGCAAGCCGGTGATCGTCGGCGGCGTCGGCCTGCGCGGGGTCGTGTCGACGGCGTCCTACGAGGCGCGGAAGTTCGGCGTCGGCTCGGCGATGGCGATGAGCGAGGCCCGCCGGCGCTGCCCGAACGCGGCGTTCCTGGCCGGACGGTTCGACGCCTACCGGGAGGCGAGCGGCATCGTGATGGGCCTGCTGCGCGAGTTGTCGCCGCTGGTGGAGCCGCTGAGCCTGGACGAGGCCTTCGTCGATCTGGCCGCCGGGCCGGAACGTCCACTGGACGCCGGGTCGCTGCTCGACCTGGCGGCCGACCTGCGGGCGCGGCTCACCGAGGCCACGGGCGGCCTGACCGCCTCGATCGGCCTGGGCAGCTCCAAGTTCATCGCGAAGGTCGCCAGCGAACTGGCCAAGCCCGACGGGGTGCGACTGGTCGAGCCGGGCACCGAGGTGGCGACGATCGCGCCGCTCCCGGCGCGGGCGATCCCGGGGGTCGGCCCGGCCACCATGGACCGGCTGGCGCGGCTGGGGGTACAGACGGTCGCCGACCTCCAGGGGTTGTCGGCGGCGGAGTTGGTGCGCGAACTCGGCCGGTCGTCGGGGGAGCACCTGCACCAATTGGCGCTGGCGCTGGACGAGCGCCCGGTCGAACCGGAGCGGGAGACGAAGTCGATCTCGGTGGAGGACACGTTCGAGCACGACATCGCGGACGCGTCCCTGCTCGGCGCGATCGCCGAGCGGCAGGCCACGCAGGTGACGCAGCGGCTGGCGCGGGCCGAGCTGTTCGCCCGCACGGTGACGGTGAAGGTGCGGTGGCCGGACTTCTCGTCGGTGAGCCGTTCGCGCACGCTGGACGGGGCCACCGACCGGGCCGAGGTGGTCAGCCAGATCGCGCGGAACCTGCTCGACGGGCTGGAGACGAGCCAGGGCGTCCGCCTGCTCGGGGTGGGGGTCTCGGGGCTGGTGGACATCGCCCAGGAGCCGCTGTTCGACCTCGAGGTGAGCAACTCCGGCCGGGTCGTGGAGGAGGCGGAGGCGCCGCTGACGAGGCGTCCGGCGGGCTGGCTGCCGGGCTCGGACGTGGTGCACGCCCGGCACGGCACCGGCTGGGTGTGGGGGTCCGGGTTGGGACGGGTCACCGTCCGCTTTGAGACGGCGGCGTCCGGCCCCGGCCCGGTGCGGACGTTCGCGACCGACGACCCCGAGCTCGTACCCGCGCCGCCCCGGCACCCGGAGGCGGCGTCCCACTAGACTGCCCACCGGTCGCCGGCCGGAGTGGTGGAACTGGCAGACACGCAGGATTTAGGTTCCTGTGCCTTCGGGCGTGAGGGTTCAAGTCCCTTCTCCGGCACCGTCCGATTCGTGGTTTGACTTGGGAATACGCATTCCTCACGTCCGTGGCCGCGCGATTCCGGGCCCTTATCGGGCCCTTACGCATCCTCATGAGACTGCCTCGGCGGCCAGGGCTCGACCGGGCCCATCGGCGGGATGTGTACACTGAGACACACATCGTCTGGAGGTGAGTGATGGCAACAACTGTGGGCATCCGGCAGTTCCGTGCCGGTCTGGCCGAATACCTCGACTCCGACGAGCCGGTAGCGATCACCCGGCACGGGCGGACCGTGGGCTACTTCATCCCGACGCGATCAGGCCGAGCTGCCGAGATCGCGTCGCTGCGCGCGGCAGCGGCAAGCCTCGACGAGCTTCTGGCGCGTAATGGGGTTGATCCTGACGAGGTTGTCGCCGAGTACGCAGCGACCCGGCGCGCCGCGAACAAGTAGGCGCGATGGGCAGTCGGCACCGAGCGATCGTGCTCGACGCCAACATCCTGATCCGGCTCGTCCTCGGGCAGCGTGTCCGCCAGCTCGTTCTCGACCATGCTGACCGGGTGGGGTTCTTCACTCCTGACGTCGCCTACGCAGACGCTCGCACCTATCTGCCGGGCATTCTCCTGAAGCGCGGCGTCGACCCGGACTCGGCCATGTCGGTGCTCGATGGATTCGAGTCGATCGTCCGCTCTGTCGAGGCCGACGTGTACCGTCGCGCTCGGCGGGCGGCCCTCGCACGAATTGAGATGCGAGATCCTGCGGACTGGCCGGTGGTCGCCACCGCCCTGGTGCTCGGCTGCCCGATCTGGACCGAGGATCAGGACTTCTTCGGCACGGGTGTGCCGACGTGGACCACGGACCGCGTCCTGCTGTACCTGGACACCTCGGACCAGTCGTAGCCGCGGCGTCCCGGCACAAGGATGTCCGTCAGCCCCAGAGGCGTCCGATCGGTCGGACGGTAGGAATGGTTCGGAAGAGTCGTTCGAGCTCTCGCGCGCGGACGCGGATGAGGCGCTGACCGAATCGCGACCCGGCCCCATCCCGAGGGAGTCTTGATCCGCCGTCCCGCTGATCGTGCGGCTGTCCCCGCCTGGCCCTGACACGCATCACCTGGGTCGTCGCACGTTTCGCTGCGCTGCCCTTGGAAGGCAATATTTCTACGTAGTAGTACGCACCCCGCGACGGTCAGCTGAAGGATCGACCGTTCCCAATCCCCGGAAAGGCCGTTCGGTGTCTGCCCGCTCGCCGCTGTCTTCATCTGGCGTCTCCGCCAACTCCGGATTGTCCTGGCCCATCGTGGGGTTGTTGAACCGTTCTCGACGAAACCGAGCGCCCGTGGCGGTGCTGGCCGGCATGTTGGCCATCACCGGGTGCACCATGAACACTGCGGCGCAGCGCACGACACCACCCGCGACGGGCGTCCCGGCATCTGCAAGTCCTTCCCCGACCAGTTCTGCCGCGACCACTGCGGTGCCGACTGTGGTCGTGCGCGACCTCCCCCCGCTGAGAGCGCCCAAGGCAGAAGAAGTGGTGAACGACCCTTCCCTGATCGAATACACCCCAGGCGCCACACCCGATGGCCCGCCCACCTTCTCGGTCTCCGGGGAGGTTGTCGTGATCGACAACGAACTCCCAGACCAAGCCGTCTTGGCTATCTATCGCCACGGCCGCAAGGTGCGAACAGTGCGCTCACCCGACGACTGCTGCATCGACCTCCGCGTTGAAGGTGACCGGTACTGGACGCTCGGTGACTACGCCACCGAGTCGGTCCTGAAGAAGGGCGCCAACCGGCTGACCGAAGTCAAGCGGATAACCCTGCCCCCCGACACCGAAACGTCCTCCACCGGAGAGGACAGCCCCAACCCAGTTCATTGGGACTTCGGTCGCCTTGACCGCACCGACACAGGCTTTTTCGCCGTACCCTCCGACGGTCCCAGGATCCTGCTCGAGGGCACCGGTACGTACGCCGACGGTCCGCCTTGGCGCAACGAGGGCAAGACCCTCGTGATCGAGGACCCCGGCTTCACCGCCAAGATCCGCACCCGCGCCGAGGACGCCGAGGCTGGCTTCATGTCTCGCTACGGCGGCTACGTGTACTACGAGGTCACTGACAGCGTTGGACCCAACTGGGGCTACATCTACCAGTTCACGACCGCCGGCACCCTCGTCCACACCTACACCCTTCATGAGGGATTCATTCAGACAGGTAACCGCATCATCGTCATCACCGACGACGCCCAGATCTACCAACTCGTGATTACCACCAAGACTGCTCGCGTCCTCCACCTTCCGCCGAACTGAGTCGAACGCCACTGGACGGCTGGGCGAGAAGACGCCTGGAGGATTTGGCGGGTGCGCCCGGAGCAACGGGAGCGAACTGGCACCCGTCTTGGTCGACGTCTTGGTCCCTGCACCATGATCGGGGAGGATCAGCGACTCACGGGCCATGCGATAGGTAGACGTCGGCGCGGTGTTCGATGGCCAGGATCGTCACGACGTCGCTGATTCGGTAGACGATGCGATAGCTGCCGCGCCGGGCGCTGTGTAGGCCGACGAGTTCGTTGCGCAGGGGCTTGCCGACCCGGTGCGGGTTCTCGGCGAGCCCGCCGTAGACGAACTCGGCGACGGCGGCAGCGACCTTCTCCGGGAGTCGGACGAGGGCGCGTCGGGCGGTCGGCGTCCACTCGACTTCGAACCGTTGGACACTCATGGATGCAGCGAGCGCAGGATGTCGTCCTTGGTGAGGGTTTCGGCCTCGCCGGCGTCGAGATCGGCCAGACTGGCGCGGATCTGCTGCATCAGCTCGGGGCGGGCGGCGATCTCGAGGGTCTCCTCGATCGAAGCCAGGTCGTCGATACTGAGCACGACGGCGGCCGGTCGTCCGTGCTTGGTGATGACGACGCGGTTGTGCTCGCGCTCCACCTGGTCCACCACTTCGGACAGGTGGTCCTTCACGTCCTTCAGCGCCATCGAGTCCTGCACGGTCATAGCCATAAGTATAGCCAGATTTCGGGCCAACGCTCGCTGAATATGCACCAACATCTTGTGAAAAAGCTGACAAAGACGCAGTTGCGTCGATAACGTCCTCTCTGTGACGCAGTTACGGATCAGTGAAGCCGCCGAGCTCCTCGGCGTGAGCGACGACACGGTGCGTCGCTGGCTCGACTCCGGCGCCCTCAGCCACGAGCTGGACGCCAGCCACCGCAAGGTGATCGACGGTCGCGTGCTCGCCGAGTTCGCCCGCGCGCAGGCCTCGCCGGCCAGGGACCGGTCGGCGGTCGGACGTTCGGCGCGCAACCGGTTCGTCGGCTTGGTCACCGACGTGGTCTCCGACAAGGTCGTGTCGCAGGTCGAGATGGTCTGCGGGCCGTTCCGGGTGGTCTCCCTGATGAGCACCGAGGCCGTCCAGGAGCTCGGGCTGGTCCCCGGCTCGCTGGCCGTCGCCGTCATCAAGGCCACCAACGTCATCATCGAGACCCCGCACGCATCCTGACTCCCACCGTCCCGACAAGCCAGAAACCACGTCCTGAAAGGGAATCCATGCACACCCGCCACGGTGCCGCGCTCGCGGCCACCCTCCTCGCCGCCACGCTCGCCCTCACCGGCTGTGGCTCGGGCCAGCCGTCCGCGTCCTCGAGCGCGGGCAGCGCCAAGACCGTCACGATCTTCGCCGCCGCGTCCATGAAGACGACGTTCACGTCGCTGGGCAAGACCTTCGAGGCCAGCCACCCCGGCGTCACGGTCACCTTCAACTTCGCCGGCTCGCAAGCGCTGGCCGACCAGATCACCCAGGGTGCCCCCGCGGACGCGTTCGCCTCGGCCAACGACGCCAACATGGCCACCGTCACCTCGGCCGGCCTGAACGCGGGGGAGTCCAAGCAGTACGCGACCAACCAGCTCGAGATCGCCGTCCCGCCGGACAACCCGGCCAAGATCGCGGCCTTCGCCGACCTCGCCAAGCCCGGGATCAAGCTGGTCATCTGCGCGCCCGCGGTGCCATGCGGCGCTGCGACCGTGAAGGTGGAGCAGGCCACCGGCGTGACGCTCACCCCGGTCAGTGAGGAGCAGGCGGTGACCGACGTGCTGGCCAAGGTCCAGGCCGGCGAGGCCGACGCCGGGCTCGTCTACAGGACCGACGTGATCGCTGCGAAGGACTCGGTGAAGGGCATCGAGTTCGCCGAGTCCGCCAAGGCCATCAACAACAACACGATCGTGGCGCTCAAGAACGGTCCCCAGGCCGCGCTCGGCCAGGAGTTCGTCGACCTCGTCCTGAGCGCCGAGGGCCAGAAGGTACTGGCGAACGCAGGGTTCGGCGCGCCCGCCAAGTAGGGAAGAATCGGGCCATGACGACGACCCGGCGCGACCCGGAGTACTCCGGGCTCCCGCGCTGGGTCTTCGTCCCGGCCGCGCTCGGCATGGTGTTCGTGGTGCTGCCGCTGTTCGCCCTCACGACACGTCTGGACTGGTCGCGGTTCGGCGAGCTGGTCACCAGCGAGTCCTCGCTGGCCGCGCTCCGGCTGAGCCTCCAGACCTCGCTGGCGTCCACCGCCCTCTGCCTGCTCCTCGGGGTGCCGATGGCGCTGGTGCTGGCCCGTCGCGACTTCCCGGGACGCCAGGTGCTGCGGTCGCTCGCCCTCCTGCCGCTCGTGCTGCCGCCGGTCGTGGGAGGCATCGCGCTGCTCTACACGTTCGGACGGCGCGGCCTGCTCGGCCAGACCCTGTTCCTGCTCGGCGTCCCGATCGCGTTCTCCACCGCGGCCGTCGTGCTGGCGCAGACCTTCGTGGCGCTCCCGTTCCTGGTGGTGTCGCTGGAGGGGACGCTGCGCAGCGTCGGCCAGCGCTACGAACGGGTGGCGGCGACGCTCGGCGCCGGCCCGTCCACGGTGCTCCGCACGATCACGCTGCCGCTGGTGCTGCCGGGGCTGGCGTCCGCGGCGGTGCTGTCCTTCGCCCGTGCCCTGGGCGAGTTCGGCGCGACGATCACGTTCGCCGGCAGCCTCCAGGGCATCACCCGGACGCTCCCGCTCGAGATCTACCTGCAGCAGGTCGAGGACCCGGACGCCGCCATCGCCCTGTCGCTGGTCCTGGTCGTGGTCGCGGTGCTCATCACCGTGGCCACCACGAACTACTCCGAACGCGCGCGCGGATGAGCCTGTCCTTCACCGCCACGCTCGCGTCGCGCGGTTTCGAGGTAGCCCTCGAGGTGCAGCCGGGGGAGCGCGTCGCCGTCCTCGGCCAGAACGGTTCGGGCAAGTCGACCCTGCTGAACCTGTTGGCCGGCACCGTCCGTCCGGACGCCGGCTCGGCCACGCTCGACGGCCGGGTCCTGTTCGACCTGGGGGAGCGGGCGCACACGTGGGTACCGCCGCACCGGCGCGGCATCGCGCTGCTCGCGCAGGACCCGCTGCTGTTCCCGCACCTGAGCGTGATCGACAACGTCGCGTACGCGCAGCGGGTGTCGGGCGCGCCCAAGGCCGGTGCGCGTGGCGCTGCCGAGCGCTGGCTGGACGAGGTCGGAGCCGTCGAGTTCGCCGGACGCCGCCCCGGGGAGCTCTCCGGTGGGCAGGCGCAGCGGGTGGCGATCGCGCGGGCACTGGCGGCGGAGCCGCGGCTGTTGCTGCTGGACGAGCCGATGGCCGCGTTGGACATCGCGGTCGCGCCGTTGCTGCGCCGCGTCCTGCGTCGCGTGCTCAGCGACCGGACGACGCTGCTGGTCACCCACGACGTGCTGGACGCCCTGCTGCTGTCCGACCGGCTGGTCGTGATGGAGCAGGGACGGATCGTGGAGTCCGGCCCGACCGAGGAGACGCTGCGCCATCCGCGGGCGCGGTTCACCGCTCGACTGGCGGGGTTGAACCTGGTGCGCGGGACCCTCGACGGCAGTGCCGTGGTGGCGCCGGACGGGTTCCGCCTCGACGGCACCAGGAAGGGCGGCGAGGAGTTGGCGGACGGCGGCCCGGCCGCCGCGGTGTTCTCGCCCAGCGACGTCGCCGTCTACCCGGTCGCGCCGGCCGGAAGCCCCCGCAACAACCTCGCGGTGCGGATCGTGGAGCTGGAGCCGCAGGGCGACCTGGTGCGCGTCCGCTGCGACGACCACCACGGCCACGTGATCGCCGCCGACGTCACCCCGGTCTCGGTCGCCGAGCTCGACCTCTACCCCGGTCGCGACGTGGTGCTCTCGATCAAGGCCGCGTCCGTGACGGTGTACCCCGCCTGATCCGTCCGCTCCCGCACAGACGCCCCCGAGGTTGACAGACGCCCCTGAAATTTCGGGGGCGTTTGTCAGTTTCGGGGGCGTTTGCG